>Ga0137409_10009013_pt1 | contig 10174 bp, 11 predicted proteins | sample CZODoug1_16funga_FD_122059 | JGI IMG/M metagenome (GOLD analysis project Ga0137409, IMG submission 122059) | Vadose zone soil fungal communities from Angelo Coast Range Reserve, California, USA - CZODoug1_16fungal (Hybrid Assembly) | ecosystem: Environmental > Terrestrial > Soil > Vadose zone...
AATCAAGGAGATTTCAGATTCCCGATATGTCGAGGAGCGGGTGGCGAAGATCAGCCCCGATTTCCGCAAAGGACTCCTCGGGACCCACCACCTGTCGACGGATGGCAAGACCATGGTCATAGACCACGTGTCGTACTCTTTTGTGCCGTAGGCTCTCCGAGCAACTCGGCTCCCGCGTCATGGACGGCATAACCAAACATTCGCGCGTGAGCGAGGACAAGGCGAGCACGCAATCCCGTGCCGGTTTCGCTGTCCTCGAGATTCTCAGGCGCAAGGTTTGGGGCGTGCGATGGTATCAGGCACTTGGCTGGGCTGGGATACATTCGCTGCTGGGGCTCGTGCTGAGCTTCGTCACCATCAAGTTCACAGCCGCCTATCTCGGGCCGTCCGGCATTGCCTTGGTCGCGCAGCTCGGAAATTTCCTCGTCCTTTGCCACGGCATTCTCGGTGGCGGCATCGGCACCGCCACCTTGAGAGTGTACCCGGAATTCGGCAGCGACCGGGCGGGACGGAAGCGGTTTCTGGCGACCACCTGGCGCCTCGGCTCTCTATTTGCCGTGGTGTCGATAGTGACGATTGCATTGGCCTCGGGTCCGTTGGCGCGGTGGTTGCTAACTTCCGATGACCACGGCACGGCAATGATGCTGGCCGGCGTCGCAGTAGCTTGCATGGTGCTCAATACCGTGATCATGAGCGCGATCAACGCAGCCGGAGAAATGGGGCGGGTCGTGGTCAGCTCTGCGATTACACAGGTCGTCGCGTTCGCTGTTTACGTTCCCGCGAGCGTGGTATGGGGTATCCCAGGCGGCTTGATTGGCTTTGCGATTTCACAGTCTGTCTGTTTACCGGTTAGTCTGGCAGTTCTGCGCTGGTCATCAAGCGTGGCGCCGGAAGACTTCCGGGGGCCTTTCGATCTCACACAGGCAAGGCGGATCCTGAGCTTCGTGCCTATGTTGATCGCCCATTCGATAATGTCGCCGCTCGGTTTGATCATGATCCGGGACATGGTGGCTTCGCACCTCGGATTGGCGACGGCAGGGCTATGGCAGGCGACGTGGCGGATTTCCGAGATCTACCTGGGTATCGTCATAGCGTCGCTCGGCTTGTACTTTCCTACCCGTCTCGGCGAGGTGGTGGGCACGCCGGAGTTGCGTCCGGAGATCGTGCGAACTTTCGTGCGGGTCGTAGGCATAACGGCCGCCGCTGCGTTGACGATATTCCTCCTGCGCGATTGGGTGGTGCGGATCGTATTTACGGAGGAGTTCTTGCCGATGCGGGATCTCATGCCATTCCAGCTGCTCGGAGACATGTTAACGGTGGCAGGCTGGCCCCTCGCTTTCGTGCTCGTGGCCCTGGTCCGCAGCCATTGGTACATTGCATTGCAGATACTGACACCGGCGATCTATTTTGGCGGAGCCTTGTACCTGGTCCCCAAGTTCGGCGCACGCGGCGTAACTTGGGCCTATTGCCTGGCGGGAGCCACTTATTTCGCTATTTCCGTATTCGCATTGCGTGATGTCCTATTTCAGGGTTCCGATGGCCACAGTAATAGCCGAGGGTCGGGCAACCTCAACGATTAGCATGAAACAGCGCTTATGAGCCGAGAATATCCGCTCGTCATCTCCGAGTTCTCGGAGCAGACCGTATTGATCGAGAATCACATCCGGAGAGAGTTGCGCCAAGCCGGCCCCGTGCGCATTCTCGAGGCAGGATGCGGTCGGAATGGCCGCTGGACTTGAAGGGCATCGAACATACGCTGACCGGTCTCGATATCGACAAGGCAGCCCTCGACATAAGAAAGTACGTCGCACTGGTTCCACGTCCTTTACTACCGGTATGTTCTTCGTCTGCCGAACGCGGGCAAATCGGGTTACGGCCCCTATGTCACGTATTACGCGCCCGTTGTATCCAGGCACGGTATCCGGCAATTCTGTGAACAGCATCATTTCAGGATCAGCGAAGAACGCGGAAGCGGGTCTTACCTAGGCCACGGACTCGTTGCTGTCCTCAGCAGGGCACTGACGCGTGTCATCGCATGGCTGTCGCTCGGGCGCCTCAAGGATAACCACGCAGACCTGATGTGTATCCTCAAGAAAGATTGAACGCTTTTCGGTATCAGATCGACGCTGTCGGCATGGCGGTAGACCGGTTCCAGGGGACACAGGATTGGGACTTCGTGTAAGTGGGCAGGTTTCGCACCTAGTGAGGGGCGGCGTTAGGCGGGAAACCATCCAAAATTTGCACGTCATCAATCCACTGGTAAATCGGGAAAGCAGTGCTGCCGTAAAGATTCGGCATGAAGATGCGGTTGATGGGAGCATTTTTGACCCCCATGTTCGACCCGTAGTGATCGAGGATCACCTGACCGTTGACGGCCATCCAGACGCGGCCATCGGCTCCGCTGCTGCGGTGCCAGAAGACCTCGAATTTCATCCAGTTTGATACGGTCTGCGCGTCGGTCACCGTATACTGTTCCCAGTATCGTACCTGTGTGTAGGAGCCAGAGCTTGCCACGTTGTCGCCGGTCATGTGCCAGGAAAGCGGACCGCCAAGTCCCCATGTCACCAGCTGGGCGGCCACCCGATAGTCGCCGTCGTCACCATTGAATCCGGTCTTCCACTCGAACAATACGCGCCAGTTCGGGCTCGGAGGGTTCATTTTTTGCACTATATCCGGCTGGTACTTGATCCAGTAGCTCATGTAGAGATCGCTCGTCTCGCCAGGCGGCTGGAGCAGGAAAGCATCCTGGTCCACGCAGCTTCCCATGGGGTTGGTGCCGGTGCATCCGCTCTGCTTGATTTCGCTATAGAGGGCCCGGGTCGGGGTGCCGTTATGCCCTGTCACGGTCTGGAGTTGATTGACCTGGTAATTGCTCAGGGTCGTCGCATCTGGGGTCGCGCCCTGCACGATCATCTGGAAGTGAGAGGTGCCACCGCCCCAAATCTTGGGCGGCCATGTAAATCCAGTCGTGCTGTCGGTGCCGACGACCTCCTGCCAGGCATTGGGCACGTTATACGGAGCATTGAGGGCGGTAGCGCCTTCGAAGCCCGAACTAAACAAGAGTTTGGCCGAACCCGGCGTGGGAGCAGGCGGAGAGACTGTAACGGGTGGAACGACCGGGGTCGGGGCGGGCGCAGGCGGAGAGACTGCAACGGGTGGAACGACCGGGGTCGGGGCGGGCGCAGGCGTAGAGACTGTAACGGGTGGAACGACCGGGGCCGGCGCGGGCGTCGTCACCGCCGCGGTGGTGCCTCCCGTCGTTGTCGTGGGGCTGCTAGCGGCCGCGGTCGTCGTTCCGCTCGGCGTGGGTGTGCCGCCACCGGCCGTAGTCCTCGTTCCGCTCGGCGTGGGTGTGCCGCCACCGCCAGTCTTGGACGCCGATCTACCACCTCCCGCTGCTGCACTAGCACCGCCACCCCCAGCTCCTCCACCGGCACCACCGCCTCCAGCTGCTCCACCGGCACCGCCGGGAGATGGAGCACTAGCGGCCGCAGTCGTCGCGCCGCCTGCCGCCGAACCCCGGGATCCGGTACCGGCACGACCGGCTGTAACCGGGCCTGGCTGGCGCGTTTCCGCCCGGTCCGTGCCGCTGCCTATGCCTTTCTGTCCGGGAATTCTGAGTATCTTGACGTCGCGCGCGTCTGCCGGCGGAGGCGTATCCGAATAATTCAGGACGCCCGTCGCACTACGCCAAACGTAGACATCCGCATTGCCGGCGACCGAGACGAGGAAAAAACTGATCGCTACAAGGATTGACTTCAACATAACAAGCTCCCAGCTGTTCGCGACGGCCATGAACCGGCCGCCTGTCACGATCAAATGATTCTTGGCAAAATTCCTCTCCCTTTCGCTGTAGGTAGAGAATGGAAGAGGAACACCGTGATTAACAGGTGCAGCGACACGAAAGCGCATATCTGTGACCCTTGAATAAAACCTGATGCTCATCCAACTGCAATCTCCGCGCCATCTAGAATAAGTGCATTGAATTAATTAGATAGAAAAAATCCCTTAGAGAGTTTCTTGATTCGGTCGTTGCATCACGACAACCTGTCGCGAATGTCGCGACATATGCTTGTTTACCTTCAGGAAAAGGCTGTCCCTAACAAACGACAGGGGCGCCAAAGTGCGCCCGTTAATCCCTCGATGCCGTTTCTTACGCCGGGGACCAGGTCCGGGACCGCCCCGACCACGGTGGGCCGGGGAGGGTTCGACACGTCCACGATCAACGCTGGCTGATAGCCGATCAAGGAACCCACATACGCGCAATCGCCCGCGGCCGTGATGTCCCCATTCGAGCCCCGCGGAATGCCCATGGGGGGATTAATGTATGGATCAAAGTTCGAGGTGCCCTGATCGCTGTCGAGCAGCGGGTTGTGTCCCATCAGCCTGAAATTCCACGCCAGCCCGCGCGGCGGGATATCCTCGGTCTCCGGGGTCTTCTGAGTCGCGGATTCGACGTTGCGACCCCATCTATCGTCCTCGTCGTGGCCAGCCACGGGCGTTGGCGCGAGTCCTGCCCAGAGGACGGCCATAACCGACAGGCAGACACCGAGCGCCCCCATTCCTCTGCCGAACTGCTTTGCGGTCATTTCGTCACCCTCCTCCCATCGTCCACCGGTTCTCGATCTTCTGCAGCTAATAGGATTTCCAAGGCTGTGCAGGCGGCTGATTGCCCCCTGCATCCTGCCCGAACAGAGAACGATACCCATGGCCGCTGCTGCGAGGCGTGCGGCCAGTGGCATGGCTGTCTTGGGCACTTCAGATCGGTCCGATACGTGCAAGCGAGGCTGTTGCCGACGATTCCAGTTTGCGCTGTCAGGTTTTAGAGGTGCCAAACCTTGCCATCCACGGGAATAGTCCGGACGGACTACGGGCATCTAGGCCGTCTCGGGCCGCGTTTAATGCGACACCGATAGTCTCTCCTCGGAGAACATTTTGTATCCCGCGCTCACGCGGACGACGTGTAATTGGGGTTGGGCATATTGTTCAGCGTATGACAACCGTCTACTTCGAAGACCTGGAGGTTTGGTCCGTGCATCTCGGTGGGGAATGCGTTGGCGATAAGGATGAGATGCTGGAATTGAGCCGACGCAATGACCCCTGGCCCTTCCACGTCGACGAAGCCGCCGCCGCACCTTCGCCATTTGGCGGTGCGATTGCCAGCGGGGGTTACATCATCACCTTGTGGTACCGCTCTCTCGTCGAGATCTACAACACTCCGAGAACGACCTGGGCGTTCCTGGGCGGTCTTGACTGGAAGGTCAAATTCCGCGCTCCGGTTCGCGCGGCTGACACCCTCCGGGTGAGAGTGACCGTGAAGGATAAACGGCTTTGGATCAAACCCGGTCAAGGCGTGGTCACGCTCTTCAACGAGATCTTGAATCAACGATCCGAAGTCGGGGAAGGCAGCAGTCAGTGAATCCGGTTGATTTTTCCATCGGCAATCGGCAATCCGTAGTCTCTGAATCCGGGTCGCCCTATGATGAGACGCTCTGAAGAGATCCTGGGTGGAGAGCGTTTCGCCTTTGGAGAAAACTGGGCGCGGTTCTTGGCATTGCTCGATGATCAACGCATCCGGGACGCTGAAGAATCTCTACAATCCAAGCTGGAGGTAGAAAACCTTGCAGGCAAGAGCTTCCTCGACGTCGGGTCGGGCAGCGGGCTGTTCAGCCTGGCAGCGCGCCGATTGGGGGCGCGAGTGCACTCTTTCGACTACGACCCGCAATCCGTGGCGTGCACAGAAGAACTAAAGCGTCGTTACTTCCTCGATGATCGAAATTGGGTGGTGGAGGAAGGTTCTGTGCTCGATCAAGACTACCTTGCCTGCCTCGGCGTATTTGACGTGGTGTATTCCTGGGGAGTACTCCATCACACGGGGGCGATGTGGCGGGCACTAGAAAACGTGGTTCCCTTGGTCAAAGAGCGCGGACAACTGTTTATTTCAATATACAACGATCAGGGAGGGCCAAGTGCAAGGTGGCTCAGGGTTAAACGTACCTACAACACCTTGCCCGAGACACTGCGTTGGCTGGTCCTCATCCCGGTTCTTGCTCGGATCTGGGGAAAAATTACCGTGAAGGATATTCTTCGGGGCAAGCCCTTCGAAACTTGGCGAAACTACGACAGGGGAGGAAGAGGTATGGATGCGTGGCGTGATGTCGTGGACTGGGTCGGCGGGTATCCTTTTGAAGTTGCCAAACCGGAGCAAGTGTTCGATTTCTACCGTAGTCGAGGCTTTATCTTGCAGGGTCTCAAGACTGCCGGAGGATCTGGGTGCAATGAGTATGTGCTCATGAAGAGCGACCAATGAATATGTTCGTTCTCGCGCGATAGGAAACGTGCTGGCAGTTTCTCTCGCGCCATCGAATGATTGCTGCGCCCAAAAAACATTAGTGTCCCCTTCGGGGATGGTTGAAACCCCTCGCCTTCAGGCGAAGAGAAGTTCGGCGAAATCGACATAGGTCGATAAGCCGGGGTTTTGAGTGTGAAAAATCATTGCCACGTTTTTGGGTTCAGTCGGCTTCGAGCCGACAAACAATGAACCCCTCGCCTTATAGGCGAGGGTTGTTCAGCTCGTTCTGTTCCGTCTCACCTTTAGCTGCAGTAAGTGGGATGTCGCATTCCTGATTCAGGCACCCGAAATCGGTCCGATCCGTGTATGGGCCGGACGGACTACGACGCGTGCGCGTCGCCTCGGGCCGCGTTTAATGCGACGCCGTCAGTGTCATAGGGCCATGAAGATCTGTTTCGTCGGTCTCGACAATCTGCCGCTGCCGGCGCCTGCGGGCATTTGGGTCGGCCTGATCGCGTTGCGCAATGCACGCCATGTCTAAGACACCCTTCATCATCACGATTGACACCGAGGGCGACGATCAATGGACAACATCTCGGGGATCGCGGGAAATTACCACCCGCAACGCGGCATACCTCCCTCGTTTCCAATCGCTCTGCGAGCGGTTCCGTTTCAAGCCGGTTTACCTTGCGAACTATGAGATGGTGATGTCCGACGTTTTTGTCGAGTTCGCGCGCGACGTGGTTGCCCGCGGCTCCGGCGAGATCGGGATGCATCTCCACGCATGGAACTCGCCGCCGCTCGTCCCGCTGACCGACGATGATTTCTTTTATCACCCCTACCTGATCGAATACCCCGGGCAGGTGATGAGGGAGAAGATCCGGACCCTCACCCGCCTCCTCGAAGACCGGTTCGATCAGCAGATGATCAGTCATCGTGCCGGGCGTTTCGGTTTCGACGCTCGTTATGCCGCCATGTTGCTCGACGAAGGATATCGCGTGGACTGCTCCGTGACCCCGGGTGTCGATTGGGGTGGAAATCCTGGCGATCCACGCGGCAACGGTGGCACGGACTACACGGGCTTTGCAGATCGGCCGTATTTCTTCAACCCCTCTGACATCTCGGCGTCGGCGAGCGGCGGGCTGCTAGAAGTACCGGTGACAACCCGCTGGAGCAGCCTCTACCGAAGGGCGCCCTGGGTTTATCGCGTCCCCATACTACGCCAGGCCGCCCATAGGGTTGCGCCGAAGCTCAGCTGGTTGTGCCCGAGTCCGCTTCTGGAAAAGCATAACCTCAACGCAATGCTGCAAGTGGCGCGCGCAGCGCGGGCTGAAGCTGTGACCCATCTGGAATTCCTGGTGCATTCCTCGGAGCTCATGCCGGGCGGGAGCCCGAGTTTCAAGGACTCGTCGGATATCGAGCGCTTGTACGAGCACCTGGAGATGCTGTTCGAGGATCTTGCTACCTGGTGCCGCGGCACGACCCTGAACGAGTTCCACACACTGTTTGATAATGGAGGGCGCTTGGATGATCCCCATTAATGGACGGGGCGTGGTTTACGGGGAACTCTGGTACGACGAGGAGCCGCCCGGCGATTCCGGCGTGGATATCGTCCTGTACCGCCAGAGAGAAGCTTCGATCGGGACGCCCAAACGACCCCATTCTCATTGGTAACCGATCTCGCCGGCGGGGAAGACGCGATCGTCGCGGAATTCGGCAAGGATTGCCGTCACAAGATCAGACGCGCTGAAACCTAGGATGGGCTGCGCATGGAGTTCATCACCGACCCGGAAAACAGGTTGGATGAATTTCGCGCCTTCTACGACGCATTTGCCAGGCAAAAGTCGCTCGAACCCTCGGATCATCAATGGCTGGTTACCGCCTGCAAGGCCCGTCAGCTCGCGCTCTCGTCGGCCTCGCAGAATGGCGAGGCACTGGTCTGGCACGCCCACGTTATGTACGGAGAAACCGCGGGCCTTCAATTCTCGGGCTCCAATTTCAGAAACAAGGAGGAACGAGCTGGTGGACAAGCGTAGCGCGCGCGGCATGTTCTTCCAGGGCGACAGTGCCGCCAAGTTCATGGACTTCATGCGGATTGCGGTCGGTGAAGACGCTTCCGTCGAGCACGTCGACGATTTTCTCGGCAACTTCGACGTGCTGTTGGGCCTCCGGGTCGTCCACTGAGAAGTCCGGTTGTCTAAAGCCTGAACGTACCTACAACTGCACGGTCCCGGTGACCGTCAGAGGCCTCTGAACTTCTTGTTTTTCAGTGGCCAGGGTAGGAGAAATGGTCTGCTTTTTCCTCCGCAGGAACGGCCTCTCTATCGCAATCCAGGACACGTATCCCGCAAGGTAAGTGCAACCGGCTAACAATACCAGGTATCCGGCGCGGCCAGTCAGCCCCATCTCAACGAATATATTGATCATCAGTCCATGATAAATGTAGACGCCGTAGGAAATGTCATTACCCCTTAGTATTTTTTGCGAAACGCCCGGTGCCGTGTAGGCCATCGCTACCGCGGCAATCCCAAGTAGCAGCGTAGTGGGCACATAGGTCACGGGTGCCGTTGGCACGGCATAATAAAACGCAAGATATGCGGCCAGCCAGTAAGCTCCCTTGCCGGCTATCCATCTCGACTCATAAACCTTCATCCGCTGCAAGAGTACGCCACTCATGAATAAGAAAAAATGGGGGAGAAATGAGTAGCGAAGCAACTTTTGCAGCGTCGGCTCTCCTTCTGGATTCTCCAACGCAGGGAACATCAAGCTAACCGCGAAGCCTATGGCTACGAAGGCAAACCACGCCAGCCAAAAGCACCAGGTCCGATCCTTTGTACCTTTACGCGCTAACCAATAGAGCGCCGGCAGGAGAAAGTAGAATTGCAGTTCAACTGGAATTGTCCAAAGGCTGCCGTTGTAGGACCCGATACCGAAATTCTTCAGGAATCCGGGGGTGTAAATGGCGCCTGTAAATTGGCTGATTATCCAAAGGGGGGCCTGGCTGTTCGCAAAACTGAAACCACAGAGGGTAGCAACTAGAATAGTAGCGAGGATACAGCACCAAAGTCCGGGGTAAATGCGCAGCACGCGATTGCGGCTGTAGCTTTTCGGGCCGGAACTTCGTTCGTACGCCGCTGAAATCAGAAAGCCGCTAATAACAAAAAAGATCGGCACGCCCGGAAACGCATAGATCAGCTTGATCAACCACGGCGGCGCGTAAACATTCAAATGCAAAACGCTGTGGCCTGCCAATACCTCGGATGCTGCAAAAATTCGCAGCAGGTCAAAATTATTGATTTTGAATTCTTTATCCACAACGATGTGCAGAAGGGCGCTGCTCTCGGCGAGACATTTGAAGAGGTTGCTATCAGGATAGGAAGCGGCTGTTGACGGTCATGCTGCAATCGCAAGGTGGCATATAGTCCAGTCGGATCAGCACCCGCTTCCGCCGTGCGGACACGAGTCCAAATGCCATCCTGTACAGCGTGTCAAGCCAAGTTCATGGAATTCATGCGGACTGCGGTCGCCGAAGACGCCTCCGCGACGGCTACTTGGTCCAGGCGTTGGCTGGGCTATCCCACTTTCCGTATAGAGGGCATGGGTCATACCCGGGCGCAACGACACCCGGGTTGCACAGTTGCGGGCAGCCGGTCAGATCGAGTACTTGGACTGCCGTGTTGTCAACGGGCTCTTCGTCGGTAAACGATTGCACCCCGAGCACCCGCCGGGGCTCGGTCGGATCGCGCCAGAGGGTGATCGTGTGGGTGTCTTTCCCGACGCCCCCTATTGCAGACTTGTATTCGAATCGCGCCACGATCCTCGGAGACCGGCAGTTCGAGCCGCTCTTCCCGATGTCGTAGATCGCGATGCCCCTCGCCGGCA
>Ga0137409_10009014_pt1 | contig 10173 bp, 17 predicted proteins | sample CZODoug1_16funga_FD_122059 | JGI IMG/M metagenome (GOLD analysis project Ga0137409, IMG submission 122059) | Vadose zone soil fungal communities from Angelo Coast Range Reserve, California, USA - CZODoug1_16fungal (Hybrid Assembly) | ecosystem: Environmental > Terrestrial > Soil > Vadose zone...
ATGCGACCGCCTTTTTTGACCCTCTTGCCAAAGTACATGTCGGTCTCGGCGCGATTGAAGTTGTCGGCGGTGACGGGCACGGCATTGCCAGCTCGCGCTTGCGGAACAGGCTGCGCCTGGGCGAACGTGGCATAGCCGATCGTGGCAAGCAGCACGCTTCCGATCTTCCGAAATGGAACGGAAATCGGACGGCTCTTGAATTTAAGGACTTCCGGGCGCTCACGCTCATGCATTATCGCAGCTTTCATCTTGCCGATGTTTCACTTTCGCGTTCACTCCATTGCTCCACCATAGCTTTGGAAACGATAACGGGCCTAGCCCAGGAATTCGCATCGCGATAACGGGAGTTATCGCTTCGGGTTGCTTTTTGTTTGGCTCCGTATCGGCCAGCGTGTTTAGTCTCTGACGAATGCATGGGGCCATTTCCCGCGCAGCCGGAGTTGGCGATACGTCTGCGCGTTTCGGCGGCAAGAGAGCTTGGTCCGGTTGCTACATCCAGAAGATCGACGCCGCCTTGAAGTCGTATTGCATTAAGGAGAGGTTCAATGGCCAGCGCCGCAATTGGCGTGAAGAAGTCGCGATAGGTCTTTGTGCGACGCGACGCCGCCCCTTCGTCGAATGTCCGCGCCTTCCGATATGGGTCAAAAGCGCCGTTTTGGATGTCAGCCGATGACTTCCGGTCTACCCCGATGAACAGACATTCTCTCGTCGAACCGAGCGCGCGGGAGTCGGCCAACCAATAGACGGCAGCGACACAGCCTCTCGCTTCAGTGCAACAATTTTCGCGCGGAGAAATTTCAAAAGCACAAAATAGACTCGTCTTAGCCACATGTTCTTAATTCTGATGCGCAGTTGCCCATAATGGATTTTGAGCCACGTCTCATTGCTTCGTTTGCGCACCTCGGTCGCACAGTCGAGCCTGAAAACAATCGTTGCCCCAGATCCGACCCCTCACAAAACTGTGCGCGGATGTAATATTAATTTAGTGTGCAATGCAGCAGCAAATTCTTATGTCCTCAGTTATCGACAGCGCTTGAAGACGAGCGCCTGACAAGGAGTTGCTGTGTCACTAGTGCTAACCATCGTGAACGCGTGGCGCCGGTCGTTGTCCCACCTCCAAGAAGTTGAGGACTTCGGAACAAATCCAGGCGCGTTACAGATGTTGACCTACCTGCCGGATAATCTTTCGCCAAGACCTGCTCTTCTCGTCGTTCTTCATGGCTCAATGCAGTCAGCGGCCAACTACGACCGCGGTGCAGGCTGGTCGACGTTAGCAGACCGATATGGCTTTGCCCTGCTGATGCCAGAGCAGAGTGGAAGAAACAATCTGAACCGCTCTTTCAATTGGTTCCAGCGCAATGACACTCAGCGCGGGGAAGGCGAGGCACACTCGATTGTGCAAATGGTCGAGCAAATGGTGCGCGACCACGACATCGATCGTAGGCGAATTTTCGTGACGGGCCTGTCTGCTGGCGGGGCGATGACGTTAGCAATGCTCGCCACCTATCCTGATGTGTTCGCGGCTGGTGCAGTCATTGCAGGCCTTCCTTATGGCGGCGCAGCCAACGCTCAGGAAGCTCTGCGCTGCATGTTCCAAGCTCCGCCAAAATCCTCCCGCGAGTTGGGCGATCTGGTGAGGGAGGCTTCACCAAATAGGAACATCTGGCCGAAGTTGTCTGTTTGGCACGGTAGCGCGGACAGAACAGTGAAGCCATCGAACGCAGGCGAGATCATCAAGCAATGGCTGGACGTTCACGGACTTCCGTTGACGCCGATGTCAGACCAAATCGTAGACGGGCATTCCCGGCAAGTCTGGTGGAATGCCGATGGAGAGACGGTAATCGAATCCTACACAATCATGGACATGGCACACGGTGCTCCTCTTACTCATTCAGAAGGCGGCGTTGCCGGGCCCTACATGATAGAGGCGGGTATCTCCTCATCGGCTCGCATCGCCGAGTTTTTTGGGTTGACTGATACGCTGCGTAGAACACCGGCTGAGACCACCGAATTGTCCCGACGGGCGCCGCTCTTCGGTGCTTTGAGGAAAGCCACGCGCTCCCACCGCATCCGCGCCGTGCGAGCATGGCGGAACGTGAGCGCCACGATACACGAAGGCATTGAGCGGCGTCGGGCCAATAAAAAAGTCCATGTCAGATCAGTTGTGAAACGTTGATCATTTCGCGTTTGCCGGTTCTGAAGGCGTTCTGACCGCGGCATGGAGACGACAAGGAAAAGCATGACGCAGACTTCTCCAGGTCGCACATAGCCTCTGGCAAGGACCGCAATGCGCTTGGTCTCGAGGATGTTCGAGTGGGCGACGGGTTACATCTTGCCTGCAACGTTGTCTGGGTAGTGAATACCGGATTGGCGCTTTCGATTAGGGCCTCAGTTGGTGGTTCTCATCACTATTCGACGATCGCAGTGACGCCCGGTCGATGAAGTCCGCTCGAGGTCAATCTCGCCCCCGCCCAATGTCGAGCCCCCCTTTGGGCGACAAACGGGATAGAGTAGTGTAGCTCACGTTGACGATTCGGAGGGGGCATGAGCACGCAGCGCCAAAGAACCTTGCACGGTAACCCGCCAGCACCGCAAGCCGTTAATAAATATCCCAGTCGGCGTTTTCCTGTTCATCATGAAATTCAGAAATTGCAAGAGAAGCTGACCGCTTTTAACGAGAGGATCGCGGAATTGGAGGATGAAGGTCATCGAGGTCATGCGATGGAAGTGTTGAAGGCCAACGCAATGGATTTTGCACGCCAAATCGATGAACTTCGCTGCTTGTTAGTTGAGTCTGCTCCTAAAGATGCGCCTCGCGATAAGACGTAAACGACCTTTCCAAAAATTAAGTTGAGAGCGCATCGCAAGCTGAATGTGCCGTGATACAAGCCCGGTTCTCAAAAAAAGGAACCGCAATGGCTAAGAAAAAAATAGTTAGACGCGCATGGACTTCGTCAGACGTGCGCGAGTTGAAATCGCTGGCCAAAAAGATCGGCGTTGTTAAGATTTCAAAAGCTTTAAAGCGAATGATTGGAGCTACCGCAGTTAAGGCGCACATGCCGGGGGTGTCGTTGGATAGTCGAGGTTAGAAATGAAGTAAGACGGCCTGTCGCATCGTTTTCGTGGACCCGCGATTCTTTGAAATTTGAGATGTTCAATCGGCAGCTTCCACCGCCAGCTTGCCGATTGCCACATAGCGCACGGAAGTGCAGCAATTATTTTCGGTATCGGCGGGAACGGGTGTTGTGTTTCCGCATTGTTTTCTAGGAGGACGGCAGCGGAACCCGGCAGTCCCGATTGAGGCCATGCGGTGTAACGCCCGTATGGCTTCAATTATTTCGGGCCGAACTGAATGCATTTCAAGTGACGCAGCTGGATCACCGCCATGCCACCAAACGAAGAAGGATTGATCGCCCGCGTCTCCATCCGGCATTCAGTGTCCTCGGACGCAGTTCGCACAATCCTGCGAGCGCTTCGTTCTAGCGGCGGCAGCAGGGCACAGTTCAGCCATCCAGACTTCGGTGGGATGTCTATGGTCGCACGGCATGACGATGATCGGCGACATGTTCAACGATGGTCTGAAATCCAAACTTGATGCGGTTGCACAGAGTTGGCGGCTTACGTCGCTCAATCAGCCTTGAATGATAAGGGCCGTAGCAGCCGCGACGACCCTGAGGTCAGCTATCGTGCAGCGAGGCGGGGTTCAGATTGGTGGCCCGTTAATCTCGGAACACCCAGCGCAGTTGGCGCACAGAATGACCTTCGGTATGCCGTTTTTCCTAGAAGATTGGCGATCAAAGACGGCGGACATGTAGAAATCTACGATATTGGCAACCATCGCATCTTCGGTGTGGCCCAGGCGCAAAGTGCAGACCGAACGCTGACATTCACTAGCCAAGAAGGGTTGGTGCGGGTGAAAGATTTGCCGAAGGTTGCAGAATAGCGATGCGCGTGTTGTAGGGCCAAATCCCGCAGATATTGGTGCCACCTAGTTGGATACTTGGGCCATTTTTATGCCGCTCCGATGGGTATCGAAGGCCAGAGCCAATCAGGAGTCGCGTCCGGCGAACGTGACCGCCTGGGACAAAATCGGCCGTCGGATTCGCAGGAACTATCCGATGAACTCGGAGCGATTGGCAAGATTCCTCATTCATTGGCTCGTCTCATGATCTCGTAAACTTTGAGCGGCTTCTCGCGGAGCGCACTTGGCCGCACATCGACGGGCAAAGCCGCTTCATTTAAAAGCCGCCGAAACAATATCGCGCGGCGACAGCGTCGGCCCCTATCGATCGTCGAAATCATCGTCACCGCCCCTCGACGCCATGCTGGTCGCACGCTGCAGGAATTGCGGCGCGTGAGGACGCGGTTCGCGCGGAGCCGAGCGCTCGGACGGATCGCGGCCGATTTTGGTCTTTAATTCCACGAGGTCGGTGAAGACATCGGCCTGGCGCCGCAGCTCGTCGGCAATCATTGGCGGCTGGCTGGAAATGGTCGAGACCACGGTGACGCGGACGCCGCGGCGCTGCACCGATTCCACCAGCGAGCGAAAGTCGCCGTCGCCTGAGAACAGCACCATCTGATCGATATGTTGGGCGAGTTCCATGGCATCGACCGCAAGCTCGATGTCCATGTTACCCTTCACCTTGCGCCGGCCGCTGGCGTCGACGAATTCCTTGGTCGCCTTGGTGACGACCGTGTAGCCGTTATAATCGAGCCAGTCGATCAAGGGGCGGATCGACGAGTATTCCTGACCTTCGAAAATTGCCGTGTAGTAGAACGCGCGCAACAGCGTTCCGCGACTTTGGAATTCCTTGAGCAGGCGCTTGTAATCGATGTCGAAACCGAGCGTCTTGCCTGTCGCGTAGAGATTGGCGCCATCGATGAACAGCGCAATCCTGTTGGAGGAAGATGACATTTTAAGTACTCACCTTAACAAATAGATACGGGGGCAAGGGACCCGCTGATTCAAACTCTGCTTGGATATCAGGAGAGACAAAAAAGTGGCGATTGAGGCGGCCTCTCAAGTGATCCTCGACAATCAAATCACATTGGAGCGTTCGCAAATGCCGATGACAGTCTTACATCTAAATGTTTTAAGTTTCAAATAGCGTTATCTCGACCGGTGCGTTACTTCTTGTGAGCCGGCGCAACACGCTTCGGCGGTTCTAGCCCGCGGCCATATTCAGGGCTCCGAGGCGTGCTGAGCCTGATCGATCGATACGGCGCGGACAGCAAAAGTAGGAAGAGTGCTCTGTCAGCTTTGTATTTGGCTGCGGGTCGGCTGCCTTCCGAACCCTGCATGACGACCGCCCCTTCGGTTGTGCAGACGCGCCACCGCCATGTTCGGCCGCGCTTCGTCAAGGCCAATTCAAAAACTGGAAGCTGATCCATGCATAGCGATCCTGCCTTGCGAAGCGATTTCAAAAGGGGCCCCCCGAAATTAGGAAAAATCACTTACCCAGTTGGTCGGCGGAAATGTACAGTTGCGGTAAAAATACCATCGCTTTTTCGTGTAGTGAATCCAGGAATTTTCAGCTGGGGCCGGATAGAATCGCGTCCCGCTATCTTCCCGCGCCGTCACTAACCGCATGCGGCTACCGTCTTGATCAATCGCGGACCTCGTAACTCACACCGCGAGAGCATTGATAAACCCGCCATCTCAACCCGGCCGGTTTTTCTACGGCTGCAGGAGCGTCGCAATCTACGGGGTGTATCTGGACGAGGAGCGGTGAGCCCGCCGGTTCAAAAGCGCCGGGCGGGCTTTTTTTCGCGCGAGGCGGGGGGACGACTAAGTCAGAACCATTCGCCGGGAATGTACTGATCCAGAATCAATATGGACAAAGACAGGAGCAGGCCAATTCCACTAAACAGCGCGATTGTGACGAATGACTCAATACTGGCGATCGCCGTAGCCGACGCGCGCGGGAGAAGCCTTGCGATAGTAGTAGCCACCACTTGCGACCTCCAAATCCCAACCCCAAGGATGAGACTGGTCTGGCATTGGTAGCTCACCTAGCGCGCGGCAAATGTGAACCATGTCACTCTACCGGACAAATCCGCTGTCCGGTTTGGTATCCTAGACGATGAGAGATGAGGGCGCGCCTGGACAGATTAGCTAAATGCGATAGCGAGCCAGCCCGAGCAAAGCAGCACAAGGCTGGCTGCGATTACCGCTGGGAATCCATCGGACACGAAGTCATGATTGCGCATCATACACCTGCCGCTCGGAGTACTGGTCACCGTCTCAATTGTCCTGCGTCCGCTGGAACAGAACGACACGCGGGGCGGAAGCAGCCGACGAAACCGCCGAAAGCGCGCTCCGCAAAATAGGTTGGTGAAACCTAGCCCGCGCGCCGTAAGCGCACAAAAGAACCGCGTGCTCGGCACGAGTGTGATGTTTTCGTGACTGAGCAATATTGACCACCCAGTCAGACCTGAGTTGAAGCAGGATGCCGCCACCATAAGAGCAAGAAGTGGCTGGATGCACATGCTGTTTGACTGTGCAGGGCGCAGCGCTCTTACTTCGAGGGACCGCACAGGATTGATCATGCTCACGGCTATTACAGCGATTTTTGTCGTTCTGAGCATCGGCATTCTAATTGCCCACGCTCTAGATGCCTTTCGGTCGGACTAGTGAGGTCTACTTGTTGCGCGACGCCCGCCCAAACCACTTTGGGTGAAGTCCGCGATCGGGGCCTCGACTGCCAGATTTTCGGTAGGTTGCCGTCGATCTCAAGCGTCCAAATCGATGGTGCAAAGATCATGGTCCCTATGATTTCTTTCGCCTTCAGCCCTAGCACGCGCCAAGACCAGCCGCTGCGCTGCTTGCAGGCGATCGACGGCTACAAGCACGTCGGGCCGCTCTAGCACCCCAACCAGCCTGTCAAGGAGGCACTCGTTATTGTGCGGTCTGGCTCCAGATATTCTTCGAGGATGCGCTGCGCCTCGCTCATGGCCTGTGTGCAGTTCGCGTGCAGGCCTTCGGTAGCTTCATGAGGTGACCGGCGGCGTCTTCGAGGTAACGCGCTGGCGGCCATGGGGCAGGGCGATCGGATCGTGGAACGGCCGTTTCCAACCGCAATCAGCCGCGTCACGCTGCGGCCCGATTCGTCGTGATGCTGTAGAGACTACACATTGACCGAACCTATGGAGCCGCTTCCGTTCCGGCATCTATTGGTAGCGGCACTGCTCGATGTAATAGCCCGATGGGTGGAACTACGAGACAGCGGATTTTTGGCGATCGGCTAAGGGGCGCCCGGAACTGGCGCATGATAAAACGAGCTTTATTTGCGGCGCTGGTCGTTGCCGCGCCGGTCTGCCTGGTCTCAGCGCAGGATGCCAAGGTTTCCGTCCACATGATGGGAATAGGGGGCATGAGTTGCGCTCACTGGCGGTCTACGCAAGAGCATCTATTAGAGGGAGCCGTCTGGATCTACGGTTTCTGGACGGGACTCAATTACGTTGCTGCAGCAAGCGATCAAACACAGGCGAAAATCGACGTGGCGGCGATAGTGGCCGAAGTCGAAAAGACATGCGCTCAGCAAACGTCGCAGACATTGGCCAGCGCCGTATGGACCACCTATCTTGGGTCTAAGAGGTAGCTATGCCCCGAGACCCTAAAGGGAGAAGCGCCCCGCCGATGTAATCGGAGCCGCCATCATGGTCGGCAGGAATGCCCTAAGCAAAAAGTTCTTGCGATCAATCTTCGGCGTCCTCACACATATAATGAACGAACATCGCGCATGAGCAGATTATCGCAACGACGGCGGCCGCCCTATTGTCGGGGCGAGCAGCATTTCCAAATCCCCGGGCCGCGGCTATCCAGGCAATTACAAAAACAGTCGGGCGGCACAAATCAGAACTGAGCATGCGATGGCCAAAATCAAGGCCTCTTTGAGCTGGAGAGAAATTGCTCGTCTTCGCTCATCCTGCGAGTGTGCGCCGATCAAGCCAAATCGGCTTCATCCGGTTCTTCAAGCCATTCAAGCATCTGCGTTGCGGCGATCGTCCTTTTCGGCAAATGAGGATTGAGCGTGCCCGCGCTGACATTTTGGTTTTCGGCCGATTTCGCTCTCGCGAATTTCTTGGCCTCTCGCTCGTTCGGAAATGTTTCGGTCGCCCTTGCATGCGTTCGCTTTCCCGGTCCCAGTTCAAACGAAACGTACCAAGTGCCTTTGGACTTACCAGCCATGATGAGACGCTCTCGCGGCTACGCCGGCGGCGACAAGCCGAAACTTCTCGGAATTCTGCATATCGCCCAGCGTGACCTCCGGAACCTCAATCGAAGGCAACCGGATTCGTTCCGCGCGGTTTCCAATCCTTGCCATCTGCGCCCTCAGGATTCGTTTTCCTTCGGCCGGTGCCTCGACAGCCTTCCGGCCTAAACCACCACCGCCGTTCCTGGTGTCTTCGGAGGTACGGTGGGCTGGCGGGCAAAATTTCCGTTTTCGCCGAAATGTCTGACCGATTTGGCCCCAATCGCGCGCGACAAACGCGACCATGAGAACCTTGGCCGTCATTTTCGTCCTAGCGCTGATCACCATCGCCTTCGAGATCTATTCGGATGCTGCGTTGACGAGCGCCGAGGTCTCTCAACACTGCCGCGCCGGATCCTGCGACGGCCGCCATCGCCCATGGGCTCAAACACGGTTAGGCGCGCGTTTGCACACTGGCGAGTTGAAGATCGCGGCTGCGCTTTCCGACGCGGAACGCAAGGTGTCCGACGCGGGGAGGGCGACCTACAACGCCCGCGGGCGCCCATGACGACTTGGTGCTCGCTGTCGCGATTGCGCTGTGGTGGGCGACGACGTCGGGCCCGATGACGGTTATAGAGCCGTTTCCGCTCGTGTGATAAGTGCGCGCAGTCGCTGCCCCAGTATTTATCCGTCATGGACGGATCGCTTCTGCGGTTTCGGCCGTTCAATGCAATCGCGCGGATGAAGCGGATCAATAGGCCTAGTGTGATTTTCACAAATCGGCACAGGTCGCGTTGCTGTCCCTCTGCCGGCGGCTCGGGCTTCGGCCACATGCGGGATAGTCAGAAGAAAGAGGACCATGAATGCTGCGCGGCTCATTCTTCATTTATAGCCCGAATATTCCAGCTACGACACTTGGACGAGGAGCGTGAGGGCGCTAGTCACGCCCTGATGATCTTTGGTTTCCCGTTTCGATATCGGAGGGTATTCCTCCCCGCTCTGCGCTGACGATTCGACATAGGCTGTGTCTTGAGCGTGCACATTGCAGCCGCATTGGTTCACTGAATGGCCACATGAGAATCAGACCCTAACCAAATTTCGTGGATAGGGAGTTTTCTTAATTTTTCAACCTGGAAGGTATCACTATGCGCATCTTTACGGCATCCGTCATTATTGCAGCCGTCTCCCTCGGGACGCCGGCTTTCGTGCAGGCACAAGGAGCACGCTCGCAATCCGAGGCACAGAAACCGCCCGCTCAGTCCAGCACGGTCATACGGAGCATACGGGTCGTCGACGTCAAGGACCTTAAACCGGAGGTGCGCTCGAAGGTCGATGACGTCGTCGCGCACACAAGCGAGGAAGATATGGAGTCACTTCGGAAGTCTATTGACGCGACACCGGAGGCGGCATCCGCGCTTAAAGCCAAGGGCCTGAGTTCGTCACAAGTCATTGCTATCAACATCGCCGACGGCGTCCTGACACTGTTCGCCAAGACAGTTTGAAATCAGGACTACTAAACCAACGTGGAGAGCCGCATGCGGGATAGTCAGGATTGGGAAGGCAGCTTTCGAAGGTTCGCCGTTATCGCTGTAGCGTTCATTCTGGCGGTTGCTATCCTCACATGGGGACCGTGGAACACTACGCACGTTGCGAGTAATCCCGGACCGAGTGGAACACCGGGATCGACGGTACTAAACCAGACCCCACCGCCGGCCGCCAGTCCCTCAGAGACAACCACAGGGGTGGCGCGCTGACCGCACCTTTATCAGCCACTGGTCTGACCGGTGGACAATAAGATCGGCAACGTTCGCAACATCGGCAGCGAACTAATGCTGCCGCTTGTGCCTGTCGTAAATTAAATCCGGGCATATTGGTGATGCAGTCCGCCCAGGGTTGGGCGGCAAAGAATGTGCCCGGCGCGATCGACGGCGCGCGAGACCGGTGCATCTTTCTCCAGGGATAGATGCGTGCGGGCCCC
>Ga0137409_10009016_pt1 | contig 10172 bp, 6 predicted proteins | sample CZODoug1_16funga_FD_122059 | JGI IMG/M metagenome (GOLD analysis project Ga0137409, IMG submission 122059) | Vadose zone soil fungal communities from Angelo Coast Range Reserve, California, USA - CZODoug1_16fungal (Hybrid Assembly) | ecosystem: Environmental > Terrestrial > Soil > Vadose zone...
TGGTCCTGCAGCCAGATGAGCGCGATATCGTCGTCCTGAACGAAGCCGCATGGGCCGGTGCTGCAGTTGTTGGCGTTTGCGATGGCGACGACCCCTGGATCGCCAGTGGCGCCCTGCTTAATCGCGAGAGCCGCAACCAAGTCCGCAAAGTGGCCCGGCTTATTGGTTTTCACGGGATTGATCGGTGACTGGCCATGTTTGGCGCTGACGATGAAGAGGGTCGAATCATAGATGTGCTGAGCTTTGAGCGCTACGACCATGCTGCCCAGCGCCGCATCGGTCTTCTGCAGCCCATAAGCGAGGACAGCGGTCGGAGTGCCCGCGCCATCCGTGTAGCCGCCGGTCTGCCCAGTAAAAGTTGTGTCGGCGGTGCAACTGCCGTCGGAGTTGTCTTTTTCCAGCTTCTGCCCCACGCTGACGGCCTGGAAATTCATCCCGAATACCGCAGGCACACCAGGTCCGGGCGTGCCATCGTGTTTCAGTCCCTTGATTTCGTTGAGGATTCCTTGAACTTTCAAAGCGTCATTGTTCACGGTGCAAACGATGCTCACCGTGTTATCGAGTCCGCCGACGTTGGTGACTTCCGGAGTGTATAAATCATCCACGCCCTTGCCGGAAGGACCGTTCACCAAGTCATAGGCGGGGTGCTTGTCCGCCCAGGCGGTGTGGCCGCCTTGGGCCTTAACGACTTCGAAGATGGTGTTGCTCTTGATCGCATCGTGAGGATACAGCGGGACGCAATGACCTTGTGCGTTGATATGCCGGGGCAGGGCAGTTGGATCAATGACGTTCAGCGAAACCGGCGGATTGCCCGTGTACTTGTCAATGCTTTCATCAAACACTTGCATGTTACCCGGTTGCCCCGAGCAAGTCGTGTTTGTCGGGTCGAAAATGCCGCGATTGTAGCTGACGTCATAGAACAGTTCGTGGCTGATGGGTGAACCACCGGTCACGAGCGCCAGCAGACCCGGAAAGGAATCGGAGTTTGCGGGTGTGCGTGCGTTGGTATAAGTGACGCCATGACCGGACAACTCGGCCAGGGCAGAGTTGGGGTGGCTTTCGACATAGCGCGCTACGTCGAGCGCGTGCAATCCATCCACGCTGATCAGTAGAACATGCTTGATTTTTTGTCCTTGCCCGAGCCCATCGTTTGCGCGCGCCGGAGCCGGAATTGTGGCGCCGATCAGCCCGGCCGACAGGGCAACCGCTAGTAATCTTTGTTTCAAGGAAATCTCCTTTTTGCTGGAAAGCGAGTGGAAACGAACATCCGGCGTAGAGAGTAGGCACGGCATGTTACTGCAAGGAGAAAGGAGGATGTCGGTTGCGTGAAACGAGAAAGAAAATCCGCAAACCTAAAGAAACAATTCAGATATCAGAGACTAAGTACTGGCATTACCGAATCTGGGGAATCGGGATTTCCCCGTTCACTTGTTTTGCGTCTGCAGTCCCGCGTTCTGATCGGCTTGGCGCATCCGATAGAGCTCCGCGGCGCGTTGCAGGGCTTCCGTAATGCTCGTGCAGATATTCTCCTTGCCGACGTGCCTTTCGAAATCGGCCTGCTTCATCAGTTGCGAGGGTTGTTCGCGGGCGCCACACAAAAGCAAGGAGCGTCCCGAAGCGTGCAGAGAGTCCGCCAGGTCGCGGATAGCTCCGAGCCCGGTGGCGTCAATCGCGCTCATATTCCGCAAGCGCAGGATAACGATGGGTGGCAAGATGTCGATGGAATGGAGGATAGTGGAAAACTTGTCCGTGGCTCCGAAAAGAAACGGTCCGTGAATGCGGTAAACAATCGCATAGTCGGGGATGTCTTTTCCCTGCAGGACGTGCACGCGGCTGTCTTCGACATAGTCTTTCGTGACCGGACTCACCGTGGTGGTCCTCGAAACCTTGCGAATAAACATCAAAGCCGCCAGCACCATCCCCACTTCCACGGCAAAGGTCAGATCGGTCACGACGGTCAATGTCAGCGTCAGCAGCCAGACAGCGATGTCTGCCTTGCTCAGCTTCAAAATCTCCGGAATCTCCTCCCAATCGCCCATGTTGTACGCCACAATCATCAGAATCGCGGCCAAGGCAGCGAGAGGTACGTTTTTCACCAGCGGGGCGGCAAACAAAACAATCGCCAGCAGCGTGAGAGCGTGAATCATTCCCGCGACAGGCGTCTTCGCGCCTGCGCGGACGTTGGTGGCCGTGCGCGCGATGGCGCCCGTGGCGGGGAGTCCGCCGAACAACGGTGAAACGATATTCGCGACGCCTTGGCCAATCAATTCCATGTTTGGATTGTGCTTGTCATTGCTCACACGATCGGAGACGACCGCGGACATGAGCGACTCGATGGCCCCAAGCATCGCCACGGTGAAAGCCGATGACAAGAGTTGCCGAAAGATGTCGTAGTGGAAATGCGGAAAAGCCAATTTTGGCAGGCCGCCGGGGATTCCCCCAAACCGCGTGCCGATGGTTTCGACATGAAGATGCAAAAACAGGACGGCAGCGGTAGCGCCGAACGTGACCAGGATGGCGCCCGGGATTTTCCTGGCGTACTTCAGACAGTAAACCATCAGAGTGATCGAAAGGATGGACACGGCGGTCCCCGGCACTGAAAAAGTATTCCACGCTTGCCCAAAGGCCATCATGCGGTGAAAAAAATCACCGGGGACGTGATCCATCTTCAGACCGAAGAAGTCGCGAATCTGTGTGCTGGCGATGAGGATGGCGATGCCGTTGGTGAAGCCGACGACCACCGGCCGGGGAAAGTATTTCACCATGGCGCCCATGCCGGTCACACCCAGCAGCACGAGGAGAACTCCGGCCATCATGGTGCACATAAACAGGCCGTCGATCCCATGCTTGGCGACAATGCCAGCCACGACCACAACGAATGCGCCCGTGGGTCCGCCAATCTGTGTCTTCGATCCGCCCAGCGCAGAGATGAGAAAGCCGGTCACAATCGCGCAATACAGTCCCGCTTGCGGCGAGAGACCGGATGCGATGGCAAACGCCATCGCCAGCGGCAGGGCGACGAGTCCTACGGTCACGCCGGCGATAAGGTCGGAGAGGAATTTGTGGCGATCGTAGCCGCGCAGCAGGAGTATCGATTTCGGGAGCCAGGCTTCGAGGGCGGATGTCATGCGGCTTTCGATCCAGAGAAGAAAGTGCCTGTGCAGATTCTAGCAAGGAGCCAGCCAAGATAGCCGAGCGACGAAGCGGATGTGTGCCTTGAAGGGAATCTCGCGCGGACGCTGCCTGTTAGACGGGCGTCCTTTTCGCTTAGTCCGCGGCTTCGCTGCGTGGGGCAGCCGGCTTCCAACGCAGGACCGGCCTGCGTGCTGCGCCGACTTCGTCGAGACGCCGGACGCGCGTCGTGTGCGGGGCGGTCTTCACAATCTCCGGCTTCGTCGCGGCTTCCTCCGCGATGGCCTTCATCGCATCGATGAAAAGGTGGCATTCTTCCTTGGATTCGGACTCCGTCGGCTCGATCATCATGGCCCCCGCCACAATGAGAGGAAACGCCGTGGTGTACGGATGAAAGCCGTAGTCGATCAGCCGTTTTGCAATGTCCATGGTATTCACGCCGTTTTTCTTTTGAATGGCGTCGCTGAACACCACTTCGTGCATCGAGGGCAGGGAATAGGGTAGTTCGTATACGCCCTCAAGGTGCTTTCGAATGTAATTCGCGTTCAACACCGCGTCTTCCGTGGCCTGCCGCACTCCTGGGCCGTAGGCGAGGATGTACGCCAGCGCGCGAACCAGCACGCCGAAATTCCCGGCGAACGCTTTCACTCTGCCGATGGAATCCGGCCTCACCGGTTCCAGCGCCAGCCGCCCGCCTTCTTTTTCCACCAGGATGGGCACCGGCCGGAACGGCTCGAGAATTTTCTTCATCGCCACCGGACCCGCGCCGGGGCCTCCGCCGCCGTGCGGCGTCGAAAACGTCTTGTGCAGGTTCAAGTGCATCACGTCGACGCCAAGATCGCCCGGCCGCGTTACGCCCGTAAGCGCGTTCATATTCGCGCCGTCCATATAAAGCAGCGCGCCCTTGGCGTGCAGGATTTCCGCGATCTCCGGAATACGCTGCTCAAAAATTCCCAGCGTCGATGGATTGGTGATCATCAGCGCCGCGACGTCGCCAGTCACCAGGTCGCGCAGCTTATCAACGTCAATCTGCCCGTGCGACTCGGACTTGATGTTTTCGACTTCGTAGCCCGCAATCACCGCCGTTGCCGGATTTGTCCCGTGCGCGGAGTCTGGAATCAACACTTTCTTCCGCGGATTCCCTTGCTTCTCCAGGTACGCGCGAATCAGCAGCAGGCCGGTCAATTCGCCATGCGCCCCGGCTGCGGGCTGCAGCGTGATGGCATCCATGCCGGTGATTTCCAGCAGGCACTTTTCGAGCAGCCGCAGAATCTTGAGGCAGCCTTGCGAAAGCTCTTGCGGCTGATAAGGATGCTCCGTGGCAATCCCATCGAGCCGGGCCACGAATTCATTTACGCGCGGGTTGTACTTCATCGTGCAAGAGCCGAGCGGATACATGCCCAGGTCGATGGCGTAGTTCCACGTCGAAAGACGCGTGAAGTGGCGAAGGACTTCGATCTCGCTCACCTCGGGAAAGCCTTCGATGCCCCCCCGGCGGTGATTCGCGCCGAGAGCTTTGGCGGGATCGGCGGCGGGCACATCGAGCGGCGGCAATTCGAACGCGCGCTTTCCCGGCGACGATTTCTCAAAGATGAGTCCTTCGTTTTGATTCGTGTGTCTTGAAGCCTTTTTGATTCTGTCCTTCATTCTCAGCTTTCTGCTCGTAGGGGCGTAGCATGCTGCGCTCCCGCAAAGAATACATTGCGTTAAATGGGCCGCTCGAGCACGCGCTTCAACGCGCCCGCAAATCGTTGAATTTCCGAGCGCGTCGCCGTTTCCGTGACGCACACCAGCGCGCGCTTGGTCAGTTCCGGATACGCGGTACCCAACGCCAACGGCCCGATGATTTTTTCGCGCAAGAGTTCGGCATTGACTATCTTTACAGAGCGCGGCAGCTCGACTGTGAACTCGTTGAAGAACGGCGCGTCGAACGTGCGCCGGACGCCGGGAATCTTCAGCAATTCCGAAAGCGCGAACTGCGCCTTGGACAGGTTCTGTTCCGCCATCTCGCGCAAGCCTTCTTTGCCGAGGAGCGTCAGGTGCACCGTGGCGGCGAGCGCACAGAGCGCCTGGTTCGTGCAAATATTCGAAGTGGCCTTCTCGCGGCGGATGTGCTGCTCGCGCGTCGCGAGCGTCAGCACGAATCCGCGCTGGCCCTCGGAATCCGTCGTTTGTCCCGCGAGCCGCCCGGGCATTTGCCGCACAAACTTATCCCGCGAAGCAATCACGCCGGCGAACGGCCCGCCGTAGCTCGGCGGCAGCCCGAAACTCTGGCCTTCCATCGCCACGATGTCTGCTTCCGCAGGCGGCTTGAGGAGGCCGAGGGAAACGCCCTCCGCAATCGCGACGACAAACATCGCACCAGCCGCGTGCGTGACATCTGCGAGCGGCGCGTATGATTCGATCGCTCCGAAAAAGTTCGGCGATTGCACGACGACTGCGGCGACATCGTCCTTCAGCGCCGCTTGCAACGCTTTTGCGTCCACCGTTCCGTTCGTTGTAAACGGAATCTCCTCCACGCGCAAACCTGAATTCTTCGCGTACGTCTTCAACACCTCGCGATACTCCGGATGAACCGATCGCGCCACGAGCACACGTTGGCGGCCCGTCAGCCGCTCCGCCATCAGCACGGCTTCCGTCGTGGCCGTCGATCCGTCGTACATCGAGGCGTTCGCCACTTCCTGCCCCGTGAGCTGGCACATCAGCGTCTGAAACTCGAAAATTGCCTGCAGCGTGCCTTGCGTGATTTCCGCCTGATAAGGCGTGTAGGAGGTGAGGAACTCTCCGCGCTGGATGATCGCGTCCGTCACCACGGAGCGGAGATGATTGTAGACGCCCGCGCCGAGAAAACTCGTGTACCCGTTCGAATTCTCCGCGGCGCGGTCTTTAAAATACTGGATGATTTCGGCTTCCGAATAAGGTCCGGGAATATTTAGTGCCTTGCGCAGTCGAAAGCGTTCGGGAATGCTGGAAAACAGTTCGTCGATGGATTTCGCGCCGATGGCGGCAAGCATCTCTTGCCGCTCGGCGGGGCTCTTCGGGAGGTAGCGCATCAGGCCGAAGCTTCCTTACCCTTGGCCGCGATGTAGGCCTCGTAGGCGGCCGCGTCCATCAGCCCGCTGATCTCAGCGGCGTTCGTCAGGCGCACTTTGATCAGCCACGCCGCGCCGTGCGGATCGCTATTGATTTTCTCGGGCGTATTCTGAAGTTCACTATTTGCTTCGATCACTTCTCCCGCAACCGGCGCGTAAATCTCGCTGACCGCCTTTACCGACTCCACCGTGCCAAAAGACTTTCCGGCCTCGATTTTCGCTCCGGGCTTGGGCAGTTCGACGAAGACCACGTCGCCCAGTTCGTGTTGTGCGTAGTCGGTGATCCCGATCGTTGCGAGTCCGCCCTCCACGTTGATCCACTCATGTTCTTTGGTATAGCGGTAGTTCTTCGGATAGGCCATCACGTCACTCCTTCGATTCTTTTTGCGTCCGATCAGGATTCGCGCGGCGCCGCTGCTTTCTTCGGCCGCGTGTAAAACGGCGTCGGGGCCACTTGCGCCTTGCACTTCTGTCCTCGAATCTCCACGTACAAAACCGTGCCCACCGCAGAATACGCCGGGGGCACATAAGCCAGGGCAATGTTTTTCCCCAGCGTCGGCGAAGGCGAGCCGCTCGTCACCACGCCGATGGCATCGCCCGCTTCATCGCAGCAGCAATATTCGTCGCGCGCAATCCCGCGGTCCACCATCTCAATCCCCACCAGCGTGCGCCGCAATCCCGCCGCTCTCGCCTGCTCCAGCGCCGCGCGCCCCACGAAATCGCCCTTTTCCATCTTGCAGTAGCGATCCAGTCCGGCTTCCCACACGTTGACCGTGTCGCTGATCTCGTGCCCGTACAGCGCCATTTTCGATTCCAGCCGCAGCGTATTCCGGCATCCCAGGCCGCAGGGGATGACTGCGAATTCGCGCCCCGCCTCCATCACTTGGTTCCAGACCTTCTCGCTGGTGGCCACATCGGACGGCACATAAATCTCAAAACCATCCTCGCCGGTGTATCCCGTGCGCGCGATGAGCGTGTTTTTCAAACCGCAGACCATTCCATGCGTGAACCAGTAATTCTTGATGCCGTTCAATTGCGCGTCGGTCAGCTTCTGCAAGAGATCGACCGCCTGCGGTCCCTGGATCGCCAATTGCGTGTAAGCGTCGCTCAAGTTCTCGACAACGCAATCGAAACTCTTGGTGTTCTCGCGCACCCAGTTGATGTCTTTCTCCCGCGTTCCGGCATTGATAACCAGCAGAAAATCATCTTCGCCCAGCCGGTGCACGATAACGTCATCCACAAACGTGCCTTCCGGATAGAGCATCGCCGAATAGTGCGCCTGGCCGACGGCCAGCTTCGAAGCATCGTTCATGCTGATGTGCTGCACCGCGGCCAGCGCCCCGCCGGGATTCCCCCCGCTGCGGATTCGAATGTCTCCCATGTGGCTGACGTCGAAAACGCCGACACTCGCGCGAACCGCCTTGTGTTCCGCGATCAGTCCGCCGCTCGATGGGTATTCGACTGGCATATCCCAGCCGCCGAAATTGACCATCTTTGCGCCAAGGCGGCGGTGCAACGCGTTCAGCGGCGTCTTACGAAGCTCGCTCTTGTGAGGAGTTGCGGCGGATTCCATTCCAATCGCTCAAGCAGAAATCGATACTAACACGCGCTCTCAAACGGGTCAAAGAACCCCCGCCGTGAAGTCCATGAAGTGGCAGGTCAACCTCCGATTACCGCGGAGTCAGGCGGCTAAGCGGGGTGTTGGTCAGGGCCAATGAGAAAGGGCCGCTGGATGGGTTGTTTCTTCCGGGTTTCCGGCGGTTGGCCTTCGTGGATCAGGAAGGACCCAACTCTGCCACAGCCTTCACACTTGACAACGTACGCTGGCATTCGATTCCGAGTTGAGCCAATCGGGCTCACGGCAGGGGTCGGGAATAGTCCCGGTGCAAAAACTCGTAGTTCGGGGGCGTGGCCGCCTGGGGCACGCTCTAAGTTCTCTCTTAGATTCATCAGCGATAGGAAAGTGCAGAGGATGCGTCTTTTCAGGTCGTCCGATAAGCACAGATTGCTGGTGACGCGGGCAAGGAGCAAGGCGCATTCCCTTACGTAGATAGCCATCTCCGCGCGGCGCTCAACGGTCGCCTTGCGCAACGCAACTTGGCGGTGCATCTCAGCGCAAGCCTCTTCGACGCTCCATGTGAAGTGGTGGACACACAGACCCACCGAATCGAGCTCCGTCGGTACAGGAAGCTCGCAACGGGGAATACAAGCGCGATGTTCGCTAGGCGTATACATCCATACCCCCTGCACCGTTTTTGTGCAAAAGGGATGCCAATGCTCACTAGGACTAGGGGTGGAGTGACCGGCAGGGAAGCCGAGTTCGCATGAGTCTATCGCTTAGCGAGCGCTCCTAAGCGGCGCTAGCCAATCCTCCCGTTGACGCCAAGAAAAGGCCCACCCAAGGTCATTAGTCACGTGGCAATGGAGCCCCTAATCGTATTGACTCTAAGTCTCTAAGATACAGGGTATTAGCCGCCGAAGCGTCTGCTGTTTGGCGAATCAAGTTCGTGGACCCTCGCCGCATTCCGGGCCCGATCAAGCTCTTCGGTTGTCCTCCTCGTCTCCTCAAGTTAGCAGGCCGAAGTGTGTTTTGCAGTCCGAAAGAGAGCGATGCGAAGTGTAAGATTCGCAAGCGATTGGGAAGCGAAGCCGGTTCAACGTTTCGGTACTCTTTTGAGTTAAGTCCTAGTACTCTTATAAGCTACCCAAAATATGAAATGGAATTCCCGCACAGGCATTCCGAGAGTACTGGCGGTTCGGACAGCCCAAGAGCTCAAGGCTCTTCCATTCTCCGAGATCTCCTTCTAGAGGTAACGGTAATCCCATAGGCCAGGGCCCAGTAGTTCACTTCTCCGGTGAGTGCGCTTGTCAGGACTTTGTGCCTATTCGCTGCGGCTCCCCGAAGAATGACCCATAAACTAGTTCAGGAGACAGTTTTGCTCACGCTGGATTACTCGAATAGCGGGGCGTAGTCTCTGCCCATGACTCTATCAGCACTGAATCGTCTCGTCCGACAGAAGCACTCTTGGAGAGCACTTCTATGAAAGCAATTGTACGCACACAATACGGACCGCCGGATGTGCTGCAGTTCACGGAGGTAGAAAAACCTACCCCCAAGGACAACGAGGTCTTAATAAAGCTTTACGCGGCGTCGGTAAATCCACTGGACTTGTTCTCGCTGAGGGGTGCGCCGTTGATCCGCCTGATCCCGGGGCTGCGCACTCCAAAGTGCCAGGTCCTGGGCTGTGATATCGCAGGGCGAGTGGAAGCGATCGGCGGACACGTCAAGCAGTTTCATCCAGGCGACGAGGTGTTCGGGGTAACAGGTTTCGCAGGGGGAGGGTTTGCCGAGTATGTGTGTGCGATTGAAGATAAGTTGGCGCTGAAGCCAGCCAACAGTTCGTTTGACGACGCAGCAGCCGTACCAATCGCGGCAATCACCGCCCTTCAGGGTCTTCGTGATAAGGGACGCATCCAGCCAGGCCACAAGGTTCTGGTTGATGGCGCGTCGGGTGGCGTAGGTACATTTGCGGTCCAGATTGCCAAATCGTTCGGGGCTGAGGTCACTGCCGTGTGCAGCACGAGGAATGTGGACACGGCGCGATCGATTGGCGCCGACCATGTCATTGATTACACGCGGGAAGATTTCAGGAAAAGTGGGCAGCGTTACGACCTGATCCTGGGTGCGAATGCCCATCATTCGATTTTCGATTACAGGCGTGCACTGAGTCAGGACGGAATTTATGTCCTCGCCGGAGGTGGTTTGCCTCAAATTTTCCAAGGTATGTTACTGGCACCGTTACTGTCACGGATCGGGAGCAAGAAGACGTGCTTCTTTATAGCGAATATAAACCAGAAGGATTTAGTTTCCCTGAAAGATCTTCTTGAAGCCGGAAAAGTTGTACCCGTCATCGATAGACGTTACCCGTTAAGCGACGCAGCTGAAGC
>Ga0137409_10009017_pt1 | contig 10172 bp, 6 predicted proteins | sample CZODoug1_16funga_FD_122059 | JGI IMG/M metagenome (GOLD analysis project Ga0137409, IMG submission 122059) | Vadose zone soil fungal communities from Angelo Coast Range Reserve, California, USA - CZODoug1_16fungal (Hybrid Assembly) | ecosystem: Environmental > Terrestrial > Soil > Vadose zone...
CCCGGCGGCGAACCTAAACCGGGCGCGCACCGCGGAAAACAAATCTTCGATGTGGTCTGGAGTCAGATGCGTCGGGGTGCCGCCACCCCAATGAAACTGAACGACCTCGCGCTGCTTCGAAACGCTGCGGCTCACTCGATCCAATTCCTGTTTCAGCACGCCGAGATAAGGGGGAGCGACGCGCTTGTCTTTCTGGATGATTACGTTGCAGGCACAGAACAGGCACAAGCTTTCGCAAAACGGAATGTGCATATAGAGGGAGACGGGAGTTTGCGCGCGTTCCGCTTCTTCGTGAACTCGCTCCAAGTCGTCCGGTCCGAAGGAATCGTTCCAGACTGGCGCGGTCGGATAGCTGGTGTAGCGGGGTCCGGGCCGGTTGTAGCGCGTGAGAAATTCCTCGCCGACCCGCAACTCGCCGCGCATCTGCTGCAAAGTTGGCTTTGCCAAGGTCACCGCTGGCCCTCAACCTTCAACGCGACGGCACGGCGGCATTCGTTTCGTTTACGAAATGCGCCTGCTGTCCCGTCTCGATAAAAATCTTCGCGTTTTCCACGGGGGTATGCTGCAGAATTCCGTGCCCGAGATTTAGAATGTGCCCTACGCCGCCCAGACTGGCCACGGTGTCCTGCGTAACTCGGCGGATATTCGCGTCTGGCGCAAACAACACTGCTGGATCGACATTTCCTTGTAGCGCGATTTTCGGTCCCAGCGTCCGCCGCAGTTCCCGCAAGTCCACACGCCAATCCACGCTCAAGACATCGGCTCCCGAATCCGCTGCGGCGAGCAGCAGATGCGACGACGCCTTGGTGTAATAGATCACCGGGACGCGCTTTTCAAGGCCGGAGACAATCTCCTGGACGGCAGGGAGCGCAAAATCCAGATAGTCGCGCAAATTCAGCTCGCCGCACCAAGTGTCAAACAACTGGACCGCCGCGGCCCCGGCGCGAATCTGCGCCTGCAAATAGGAAATCGTGGCTTGTGCGATTCGTCCAAGTAACTCGCGGAACGTGCGCGGCTCCGCGTACATAAAGCTCTTGACCGTGGCGAAGCCTTCTCTGGTTTTTCCCTCTACCATATAACTAGCCAGCGTCCAGGGTGCCGCAGCAAATCCCAGCACCGGAACGGTCGGTCCGACTTCGCGCACCAGGCGCCGAATCGCTTCCATCAGAAATCGAGTATCGGTCTCCGGATCAAAGATTTTGAGCTTTCGGACGTCCGCTTCACTTCGTATCGGCTGCGGTAAGTTTGGTCCCGCATCGCCCAACTCAAGCGGTAGTCCCATCGCTTCCGCGACAATCAGAATGTCCGAGAAAACGATTACTGCGTCAACATCCAGCCTTCGCAGAGGCTGCAGCGAAACTTCGACAGCCAGGTCCGGCGTCTTGCAGACTTCTAGGAATTCGTGTTTTGCGCGAATCTCCCGATATTCCGGAAGGTAGCGGCCAGCCTGGCGCATCATCCACACCGGGACACGTGGCAACGCTTCGCCGCGGCAGGCGCGCTCAAATAATTCCTTCCGGTTCAAGCTGATCTTGTTGTGCTCGCTCATGATTCGCGCGTTATCAGATTTGGTGGCCTTAGATGGCCAATCGCACTGCACTGAGAAGCATAGCAAATTAAGGGGGACAGCTGCTTGCGGTCCGCTGAGGTTCGTGTAAGACGCTGTCCAGCTTCGCCGCAGTGTTGCCACCCGGGATTTGGTTTAGAATTGTCGAGTGGGCATTCTGCGCACGATTTCGCGGTGGATTGGGGCGGGAAATTCTATGACGCACGTCAATGCGGGGCAAGCTGCGCCCGGATTTTCGTTGAAGGGACTTGATGGCAAGAGCTATTCGCTAGAAGAATTGCTCCGAAGAGGTCCCGTAATTGCGGCATTTTTTAAGATTTCTTGCCCAGTGTGCCAATTTACGTTCCCCTTTTTGCAAAGGCTCCATGAGCGGTATGGGACTGACGACGTCACCTTCCTCGGCATCTCGCAGGACGATGCCAAGGCCACCGCGGGTTTCGCGAAACAGTACGGAATCACGTTCCCTATGGCTTTGGATGAGAAAGAGAAGGGCTATGCAGCCTCCAATGCGTATGGGCTCACGAATGTTCCAACGGTCTTCCTAATTGATCCGGAGGGGACAGTCCGCGTCAGCAGCATGGGATTCGTAAAGAACGATTTGGAGCAGATCGCTGCGCAGCTGGCGGAGCGGCGAAAGATCGCTCCCGCGGCACTGTTTCGCGCGAATGAGTCCGTTCCCGCGAATCGCCCTGGTTGAGGGTCGAAAAATTAGGTCCGGTCGGACCTGAGAAAAACAGACAGAATGCGTTTGGCTGGGCAGGAGCCAGTATTAGCGACCTGAGATCCCCTGCTACATTTAGACTTCAAGCAAATCCTTCTTGTGTTTTGGCGGGCGTTTGCGTTTGTCGGGAATAACGCGCGTTGAGGCTGGCGCCAGACCGGAGGCGCGGGCACGGCGGCGGGCTTCCTTGCCGGCGTCAAATCGTTTCTTTTTGGTTTTTTTCACGACAACGGCTCTCCAGATGAGTTCTCTCATGCCAGGCGATGCGTGGTCAACTATAGGAGTCATCGAACGCAGCAACCGAAACTGGTGCTGGCGGAATCCAATTACGGCAGGCAGACGTCGATTCTTCGTACCTCGGAAATGCGAAAATACCAAGTCCTAGTCTTTTTCGGCCTGCTCGCGTTCGCCTCGGCAGTACAGGCGCAAAGCAATGTGGGCGAACTGCGGCTGAAGGTCACCGATCCCTCCGGCTCGGGGGTGAAGAGCTCCATCGAAGTAGCCTGTGAGGCGAACCAGTTCCGCCAAACCTACAGCACTGATAATTCGGGTACTGCGACGGCGCGGCGACTCGCGTTCGGGCTTTATGAGATCGATGTGCAGCAGCCGGGCTTCGCGTCGTTTCATGACGTAGTGGAAGTACGCTCCGCCATCCCTGAGGAATTCCGAATCTCGCTGAGCTTGGCGTCGGTGAACACCTCGGTGACTGTGAAAGATACCGAGACGCTGATCGATCCGCACCGAACCGGCAGTGTGGATCGAATCGGCTCTGAAACGCTGCAGAACCGACCGACCGCGCTGCCCGGACGTTCGGTAATCGACCTGGTGAATGCGCAACCGGGCTGGCTTTATGAAGGAAATGCTGTCCTGCACCCGCGCGGCTCTGAATACCACACGCAATTCGTGGTCGACGGCGTGCCGCTGACAGACAATCGCTCGCCAAGTTTCGGCACAGAAATCGAGGCGGACGATGTGCAGTCGCTGAGCATCTACACCGCGAATATTCCGGCGGAATACGGGAGAAAGCTGGGCGGAGTGATTGAGTTGGTGACCGCGAAAGACCCGCGGCTGGGCTTTCACGGGAAGGCGGCGCTTGCGGGCGGAAGCTTTGGTACCGGCAGCGCCTATCTGCTGGCGCAATATGCGAGGCACAAGGACGCGTTTAGCATCTCTGCGGACGGCGCAATGACAGACCGGTTTTTGAATCCGCCGGTCGTCCAAAATTATACAAATCACGCTACCACCGGCGATTTTTCTGCCCGATACGAGCGGGATTTTTCGGATCGCGACCGACTGGGGCTGGTTGTACGGCACGGCCTCTCGCGATTTGAGGTGCCGAACGAACAGCTGCAGCAAGCGGCCAGCCAGCGACAAGATCGCGCCAATCTGGAAACTATGGGGATTTTCTCGTATCAGCACATCTTTACGCCGAACGTGCTGGGCGACTTGCGCCTAATGGTGCGCGATGATTCCGACAGTCTCTCATCGAGTCCATTTTCCACGCCGATTATCGCCTTTCAAAATCGGGGCTTCCGCGAGGAATATTTCAAGGGCAGTGTCTCTGCGCATCACGGGAGACACGAATGGAAAGCCGGCGTTGAAGCCGACTTCACTTCCATACACGAGCGTTTTAGCGATGTGATTACCGATGCGGCGCAATTTGGGCCCGGCACGCCGGCCAGCTTTCGCTTCTCCGGCGATGGGCGCGATTTGGAGCAATCTGGATTCGTCCAGGACTTGATTCGGCTGGGAAACTGGACGGCAAGCGTCGGCCTACGCTGGGACCATTATCAGTTGCTGGTAAACCAGAACGCCGTGAGCCCCCGCCTGGGCATCGCACGCTATTTGCCCGCGGCGGATTTGGTATTGCACGCTTCCTACGATCGAGTGTTCCAGACGCCGGCATTCGAAAATATTTTGCTGTCCAGCTCTGCGGCTATAACCGCGCTTAATCCGAACGTGCTGCGGCTTCCGGTGCAACCTTCGCGTGGAAATTATTACGAAGCGGGACTGACCAAGGGATTCGCCGGACGCGTAAAAGTCGATGCCAAATACTTCCGACGGAATGCAGGGAATTTTGCCGACGACGATCAACTGCTTAACACCGGGGTCAGCTTTCCGATTGCGTTCCGCAAAGCCTCGATTTATGGCGCGGAAGGCAAGATCGAGTTTCCGCATCTAGGAAACCTCAGTGGATTCGTCAGCTATTCTTACATGGTGGGCTCGACGTACTTGCCAGTGACCGGCGGGCTCTTCATTGGGGATGATGCCGCCAATGCCTTGAGTCGGACAGCCGGGCGCTTTTGGGATACCCAGGACCAGCGCAACACGGCGCGAACGCGTTTTCGCTACCGGTTCACGCCGCGGCTGTGGGCTGCGATTGGCACGGAATATGGAAGCGGATTGCCCGTAGCGTTCGAGGGAACCATCGATCAAGCGACGGCACAATATGGTGCACAGATTGTCGAGCGCGTTAATTTCAGGCGCAACCGCGTGAAACCGTCATTTTCGCTGGATGGATCACTGGGAGCGGAGGTTTGGAAGCATGACGCGCTTACCGTGCGAATCCAGGCCGATGCGGCGAATCTTACCGATCGCCTGAACGTGATTGACTTTGCCGGACTGTTCTCCGGGAATGCCGTTGCGCCACCAAGGTCGTTCGCGATTCGCCTGGAAACATCCTTCTAGCCTCCTACGTCACGCACTTCACGAACATTAAGCACTGCGACGTGTCCCAAGTATCAAACTTCTAGGCAGTGACGAAACGCCAGCCGAGCAGCGCTCCCGTCGAAGCAAGATGCCCCGGCGAGGTATTACCAATGTGGACGGCCACCAGTCTAGCGAAGAGGTTGGGATGTGCCGCAAACGCGCGCATGGCGCGACTGCGGAGCTTAGGCTGACTATCGAGCAACAAGAGCAAGCGCCCCATGAGGGCGGGACGACGCGTGAGACGACGATGAGCTGCTTGATAATTGCGTAGATCTCCTGCTTCAAGGGCGTCCGCGAGCGCGAAAGCTTGATGAAAGCCCAGGGACAATCCTTCGCCCGTAACCGCATCCACGCTTCCCGAGGCGTCACCGATGAGCGCGATAATTCCACGGTATACACGTTCGAGGGAGCGCGACACGGTTACGGCTCCGCGTTCAGAGCTGGTGAGCGTCGCTGACGCGAAACGCTCCGCCAGCGTTGGAAATTCAGAACCGATGGACGCAAAGCGCGCATGAACGTCACGCGAAATTAGCACGACACAAACCTCGTTCGCCCCCACGGGCGTGACATATGCCTGAGCACTGCGGCCCCAGTAAAGTTCGGTGCAATTGCTCCAGGGCTGAACGCTGTAGTGGCGTCGAAAACCAAATCTGGACTGATTCTGGCGGAAAGATTCAAGCCCCGCCCAACGGCGCACCCGAGAGCGAATTCCGTCAGCACCGATAATCCAGCGGGCTGCCACAGTTTGCCCATCAGTGACCACTCCTGCCGGGGAAATCCCTGATACTGGCGTTTTCCAAAGCAAAGTGACGCCGACTTTGCGGGCGCGTTCGACCATACTTTCGTGCAGTACGGCGCGGCGGACCCCAATGCCCTGTCCGGCTGGAAAGTGAGCATCAACCCTCAACTCGGCATCAAGAAAGCGAATGCCTTGTAAAGGGAATCGGTCTGAGGAGGGGATCTCGACACCAAGGCGCGCGAGGACCTCAACGGCATCCGGTAGCAGGCCTTCGCCGCAAGCCTTGTCGATGGGTGGCTCCGCCCCATCGGCGACGACAACGTCGAAGCCTCGCTCTCGTGCGGCAATCGCGGCAGCCAGCCCTGCGGGGCCTCCGCCGATAATGAACACGTCCGTCCTTTGCAGCATTTACACCTCGTTAGAAGCGAGCTAAATGGCCCGCCTTTTTCGCCGCTCTCACCCCAGAACGACGTGCTTACGTTTCGAGGCTATTAGTTTAGGATGCGCACGGTGCCGAGGCGTTGGAGAGAAATGTCAAAAATGTGTCTCAAGATTGTGGCGTGTTCGTACATTCGATTTAGAAACAATCCCTAGGATGCGCCCTAGGATGCGGCTTTTCACCGCTGAGATGGTTATCAAAGTAGAAGTAAATGGCGGCATGGCGGCTGCGAGTTTACGCCAGGCTTACGATGGTTAACCGAAAACCCTAACGTGGCTTGGAATCGAGCGTGCAAACGCGCACTCGCAAGTTTTCGTAAGGACATGTCAGCCCGTCGACGCCAGGCTGTTCCAGAACAACCCAATCCACCGAGTATCGTGTCTTCAGTTTCTGAAAGTCCGCAAGCTGAAACTTTTTCCAGCCGCGTTGCGCACCTACCTGCTCTTGCCACTTCTCGGCCAGCGCTGGAAACATGCTCACTGCACCGCTATCCTTGACGTTGTCAGCCAACAGACTCCTTTGCGCGATGGCCCGAAAACCGTGTTGATCCTCATCCGGCAGTTGCATGGTGTTGGGATCCATCGCGAAATAGGCATTTTCCGGCGTGTTCATGCGAATCCACTCAAAAGCCTGGACCCACGGATTGTGCGCAGCACTTCCGGGCCATTCTATGTACGGAGAAGCCGGAAACGTCGCACGCTGCGCCAGCACGATGCCGGCACAAAGCGGGAGGAATAGCAGCGCCCACCGCCACGCTTTGTCCTGCAAGACAAACTTTCCCAGCAAACCGCCGCCAAGCAGGAACATCAAGACATAAAGCAAGTGCAAGCAGCGCATAGGCTGAATTTCTGCAAGATTATCGAAGCGCCCGGGTAGAGACACCACCAACGCCATCGCGAAAAAGATCGTCTCAAAAACGATCAGCGTTCTACAAATCAGGTGCGTGGCTCCCAGGCTATTCCGTTTTCCCAACCAAGCCATCCACGCAAGGAGGGCGAACGGCGCCAGTAAGCCCAGCCATTCGTACCACGCCCAATTCGTCAAAAAAAAATACGGTCGCGTCTGCAATACCTCCCGATAGGCCGGCGTGACTTTGGGAAACAACGGCAGCGTTATAGCGGCGAGTGCCTGGACAGAAAGCCTTTCGCGTCGCTGAAGCAGAAAGATCAACACAACAAATGTAGCGGCGAATATCGCCATCAGCGGATGCACCAGGCAGATACCGACCGTCCAAACTCCTGCTCTTACATAATTTCCTTCGATCGCATCGGAAACCGCAAAAAGCGCTGCGGGCGTCGAGAGCGACCGCGGGGTCAAATATTCATCCATGATGTAGAGTCCGGTTCCTGCCGCAGACAAACGCAACAGAGCACCGACAAAGGCCACCGCGCACCAGACTGCGTATTCCTCCTGAAAGCACTGCCTCGCAATACGCCAGCAGCCGAGCAAAAGCAAAAATATGCACAACAGCTGCCACGCCAACATTCCTACTCCCACGGGAATATGCAACACCCGAATCGATCCCGCAATCAACTGCGGGAAGAGCGTCATGTGCGCGTGCGATTGAAAGAACTCGGAGTTATACGGAAAAAGTGCGGGATTCAACCACTTCAGTATTCCAGGAAGGTAGATTTCGGCGTCTTCGACTCCTGGATGGTAGCCATCCAGAAGAAATGCGCCCAGCGTCAAACCAACCAGAATCCCCAGGTCTTTCACCCGGAGATGCGGCGGTGTCAATCCTCCGCCTCAGTCGGCACGCCTTCGGTGACCACTGCGCGCGCGTACGCTGCGTCGAGTCGCTCGTGCCTATCTTGCAAAAACCGAAAATCTCCGAGTCCGCTCTTCTGCAGCAGGAATTGTAGCGTAACGCCCACCACGCCTAACCCATACTTTACGGAGCGCCGGAAATTAATCGACGACGCTTCTGGAAAATATTTCGTTGGGCAGGAGACCTCTCCAATTCGATATCCGAAATAAACGCATTGCGCCAGCATCTGGCTATCAAACACAAAGTCGTCCGAATTCTCTGCAAACGGTAGCTCTTGCAGCACCCTTCGGCTGAACGCACGGTACCCGGTATGGAATTCCGAAAGTTTGGTTCCTAACGCCACGTTTTGAAACGCGGTCAAAAAGCGATTGGCGATATATTTGTAAAGCGGCATCCCTCCAGAAAGCGCAGTCCCTCCCAGAATCCGCGAGCCGAGCACTACGTCATACACTCCGTACGCCACCATGCTGGCCATCGCGGTCACTAGCAGCGGTGTGTACTGATAATCTGGGTGCAGCATGATCACGACATCCGCGCCGGCGGCCAATGCCTCCCGGTAGCAGGTCATCTGATTTCTGCCGTAGCCGTAATTTTCGGTGTGGACATGCGTGGAAATACCGAGGTCGCGTGCCAGGCTAACCGTGCGATCGGAACTGAAGTCATCCACCAGGATTCTAAGGTCTACGATATCCGGCAATTCACGGACAGTTGCTTCGAGTGTTTTCTCGGCATTATAGGCGGGCAGCACTACGGCAATAATTTTTCCATTCAGCATAATTTACGGGGCTCAAGCCCTCCGTGCGTCCGATCCCACTAATTAATTCCCGATAGACCTGTTCGCCGGTATGGGAGTCTTGCCAAACTGTCTCAATGGATTTCCGACCAGCTTCTTCTTATACGGTAGACAACCAACGGCCCTCCATCAATACAAACGACGGAGTTCGGTGCGTATCGGATAATCGGCTGCCGCGCTGGGAAGACTACGCCGCGACCCCCTCCAGGATCGAGGCAAGCGTCGCCGTATTTTCTACTACTTCTCTCGAAAACCGTAAAGTTCGTTCTGTGCTCGCTTTAAAAGATGCAAATTTTCACGCTTGAGTTGCGCCTGCAGGAGAATCTTGTCGATAATTTGTATTTATTCAGTGCGATATAACTATTAATTTGACTAATCGGCTTGCTGCCTTCATCCTACTGTTTCGCGGGGATTTCGGCTCCATCGCGTTCCAAACAAGGTTAATGGCTGTCGTCCGATTTATAACTTAATTTTTGTTAGTTTTTGTTAGGCTTCGGTAGCCCATCAAACAAGGGAGATTTGCAGTGACGCAGCCGGCTCCTAAACCACGCAGCCATTCTTTGATTGACGGCCCCAATCGCGCCGGCGCCCGCGCCATGTTTCGCGCTTGCGGTCTCGGCGATGACGATTTCGCCAAACCGCTTATCGGAGTGGCCAATACCTGGATCGAAATCGGTCCCTGCAATTATCATCTTCGCGAATTGGCCGAGCACGTCAAGACCGGAATTCGCAAAGCCGGCGGCACGCCCCTCGAATTCAATACCGTTTCCATCTCCGACGGCATCACCATGGGCACGGAAGGGATGCGCACTTCGTTGGTGAGCCGCGAAGTGATTGCGGATTCCATCGAACTAGTGACCCGCGGAAATCTCTTCGACGCGCTAATTGTTTTGGTCGGCTGCGACAAGACCATTCCCGGTGGCATCATGTCCCTGGCTCGCTTGAACATTCCCGGCCTGATCCTCTATGGCGGCTCGATCGCTGCCGGACAATTCGAGGGCCATGCCGTAACTATTCAAGATGTTTACGAAGGCATTGGGAAACATGCACGCGGCGGAATCACCGATGCGCAACTCAAATCACTGGAAAGCGCTGCGTGTCCGGGAGCTGGTGCGTGCGGCGGCCAGTTCACTGCTAACACGATGGCACTGGTCTGCGAGTTTCTCGGCATCGCTCCCATGGGACTGTCCAGCGTTCCGGCCACGGATGCGGCCAAGGGCAGATCTGGCGAGCGTGCCGGTGAAATGGTGATGGATCTTCTTCGCCGCGATATTACGCCGTCGAAAATCATCACCAAATCGTCCATCGAAAACGCCATCGCCGGCGTCGCTGCCACCGGTGGTTCGACGAATTCCGTCCTTCACCTACTCGCCATCGCTAATGAAGCGAACATCCCACTCTCCATCGATGATTTCGACCGCATCAGCTCGCGCGTG
>Ga0137409_10009018_pt1 | contig 10172 bp, 8 predicted proteins | sample CZODoug1_16funga_FD_122059 | JGI IMG/M metagenome (GOLD analysis project Ga0137409, IMG submission 122059) | Vadose zone soil fungal communities from Angelo Coast Range Reserve, California, USA - CZODoug1_16fungal (Hybrid Assembly) | ecosystem: Environmental > Terrestrial > Soil > Vadose zone...
CTGCTGGAGGCCAAGGTGGCACCGCCGAGCAACGTAAGTCTTGCCATCCTCAGAAATGCCCAGCGAGGTCTGGTAGCTCAGAAGGAAAAGCAGGGAAAAAAGATTACCTGGCTAATTACGCAGACCGGGATCGAAAAGGTCAAAGAAATGTCCCGCGAAGCGTCTGCCGGTAATAGTTAAGAAATCTCGAAGGAGGAAGTTTCTGAAATGAACTCTACTATGTTTTTGGAAGCTTGCCGAGCAGCTGAGGAACTGGTAGCGCAGATCCAAGATTCCTCTTGCCGGGCCGCTGCTTATGGAGTTGCGGTCCAAGCAATACTCTCTGAGGGACGAGTTACGACCTCTCCGGAAACTCGAACAGCGGCCTCGGGACACGGAAGGGCCTCGAAAGCAGTGAAGAGCGATACCAAGCGAAGAATTCTTGATCTCAAGACCGAAGGGTATTTCGGAGACCCTAGGCTGCCGTCCGAAGTGAGGTCAGAATTGCGAGTTCGCGGATTTCATCACAACCCGGACGACGTTCGAATGGCACTTTTGAGAATGGCGCGAGATAAGGCGCTCCGTCGCCTCAGCGATGGGGGCAATAATTTCCGATACGCACAACCCTAGTCGGCGGTTGGTGTGCGAGCTTTATATTGGAGTCCTTCGAGGCTCAAAGTAAGCTCCGACGCCTACAGAAGAATGCGGCTTGGTTGCGCGCGATTAACAGGCTGCGGGAAAAGGCCAGAGAGATTCCTCTCTCCGCGACCCGGCGCACAAAAACCGTGCGGAGGAAAAAGCCGGGTCGCTGCGTTCGGAATGACGATTTTTTGTGGTGAGCTTAATGTCGGAGCCCTTCGAGGCTCAGGATGAACTAAAGCTCCGACCCCCTAAAAGGCCGGGAAAGCAGATCCCTCACCGGCTCGCAAAAGGCGCGAGCGGGTGAGGGATTACAGTCGGGGAGTGGGGGTGACAGCTCGAGGCCAGGGCACCCGCCGCATCTGCGTAAATTCTGAGCTAGCGCTTTTCAGCCGACGCGGCCTGCGCGCTCAGCGCCTGGGCCCTACGGAAGGCATCGAAATCCGCCCAGACATGCTGCACGCTCTTTTCGTCGAAAGTCTTGACGGTGGGATCGCCGCCCTTCGCGGAATAGATCTCCAGCTTTACCTGGCCGCAGGCGGGATTCACGGCGTCCGGCGAATACAAGTACACGCCTTTGTAGGTGGAATCCTCCATTTTTAGCACGCGGTTTCGGACCGAGACGGTCACGGGAACCCTGCCCGGATGGATTGGCTGCACTTCCTTGTCTCCACAAAAGAGCTTCATCGCCTGGAAATCGGTCTTGAACTTGAGTTTCGCAGCGGAGTTGGGGTTGAGCGAGCGCCCGAACGCCGATCCGAACCCTTCTTTAGCTTTGGGCATCACGTAAATTGCGAATACCGCTGGGTGCGAGCCGGCTTCCTCTTCCCACTCCTTTGGGGCATCGGAATCGCTGGTGCTCTCGGCGGTGCTTTGCTGCTTTTTATTGCGCTTCTGATGCTCGCGCTCGGCCTGGAGACGTCTCTCCTCCTGTTCGCGGTAATCCAGGGGAGGCGTGGAAAGGGCGACATTGAAATCTCCGGAGGCGAAATAATAGGGGCGCGAATCGTATTTTTCGGCCCGCAAGGCTTCCTTGAGCCCATCAATGGGATAAGGGGTCAGAGGCTCGACCGGAAGGAGCGCGCCGGGCGGCGGAATGCCCGGGGCTTTCGTGCGATTTTGTTCGAGGAGCGCAAGCGCCTCCTCAATGCGGACGATCCCGGACATGCCCGGCCCGGCTTCTCCGCGCGTGCCGAAGGTGGTCAATCCGATGACCTGGCCCGCGGCGTTGAACAGCGGACCGCCGGAATTTCCCGGGTTAATGTTGATGTCCGACATGATGGTGTGAGGCTCGACCTTGCTGACGATGCCGGTGGTGATGATCTTATCGAGACTCAACGGGCTGCCGATGGTGAACACTCGCTCGCCTTCCTGGACGGGGGTCTTGCCCGCTCCGCCCCGATACAGAGGCGCGGGTGAAGCGTTCGGCAGAGCAGCCATGTTGACCGACAACAAAGCAACATCCTTCTGGGGATCGGCGGCGATCAGCTTGGCCGGAATCTTGTGCGAGCGATCAAACTGCACCGCCAGGTACTCCGAATTGGCCACCACGTGCTGATTCGTCAGGATGAGACCCTTGCTATCTACGAAGAATCCGGTGCCGTGCCCCGATTCGCTCCTTACCGTCACTACGGAGTTCTTCAATCGCTTGAAATGTTCGGTGAGATCGGTGCCGGTGGCCTTTGTGGAGGATGCCGGAGCGGAAATCTCCTCGACTTTGGCGTTGTCATTGGTCAAGTCAATGTTCTGGGCAGGGCCTGAAAGGGATACCTGAATATTCCAAGAAAAGCGCTTGCCTCCCAGCTCGGCGGGCTTCAGCGAGGAAACCATGCACCGCCCCGGCGGAAGCTGTGCTTCGGCGGATCCGTCCAAACCGGTCTTCACGTCCGCGGCCTTTGTCCCGCTCTTGAGCGATACCACGAAGAAAGGCACCGGCTTCTGACTGAGTTCCTGGTCCACGAGGATCACGCGCACCCGAACTTTGACCAAATTCGGTTGCGCCGGAGTTACCCAAGCGGATACGAGCCCTAACAAGACCACCGATAGGTAGCGTTTCATGAACTGCCTTTCGACGAAGGATGGATGATTCAAGGAGCTGGTTTAATGATCGGGTGTCCTTCGCAACGAATCAACAACGGGAGATCAATCCCATTCCAATAAGTTAAGTAAATGCTGCGACACAAAGTGGCCAAGCTGGCGGGTTTATTCGTAGCGGAGGGCTTCTACTGGGTTTAGTTTTGCGGCGCGGGTGGCGGGATACAAACCCGCGATCAGGCTCACTACTACTGCGAAGGCTATGGCGCTGGCGGCTAGCCACCAGGGGACTGAGGAGATTTTTACTCCGGGGAGATCTTGGCGGCGGAGGTAGATGGTGGTGCCGTAGGTTAGGGCTTGGCCGATTAGGTAGCCTAGAGTTACGCCTAGGAGGCCACCTACCAGGCCCATGGCTCCGGCTTCGGCGAAGAAAAGATTTTTTACGTCGGCGTCGGTGGCGCCTAACGCTTTTAGTACGCCGATTTCGCGGCGGCGCTCGAGGATCGCCATTACTAGCGTGTTGATTATGCCTAGGGAGGCTACCGTTAGGGCCAGGCTGCCGAAGAGGCCTAGGAAGAGATCGAAGACGGTGAAGACTAGGCGGAGGCTGCGGGCGGCGTCTAGCAGGGAGAAGGCGTTGTAGCCTTGCTTTTTTATGGCGTCTTCTACTTGGAGGACGTGTTTGGGATTTTTTACGCGGACGGTCAGTGCGGCGTAGGTGGGCTTGCCGGAGCCGCCGCCGCGGACGAAGTCTTGGACGTCGTTGGCTTGCGCGGCGTGAAGCTGTTCGGCTACGCGGATGGGTAGGAAGACGCGGCCGCCGCCGAATCCACCGATGCCGGCGGAGGGGTCCGACTCGATTACGCCGACGACGCGAAGTTTTTTCTCGCGGGTGACGATGGAGATGCCGCCGGACATCATGGCGTCGAGCTGGGCGTCGATGTCTTTTTCTTTAGCGATTTCGTCCGAGGAGAGGGAGCGGCGCTCGGCATAACGGAGGGTGATTTCTTTGCCGACTAGCGAGGCGGGCTGGGGGGATAGGTCCTTGGCGAAGTCTTGCTGAAGGATGGCTTCTTCCGCGGTGGGTGACGAAAAATATTTGCCCGTGATGCCGTTGAAAGCGGTCATGGAGCGCGAGGATTCGGGGACGCCGAGGACGTTGGTGGAGTAGGTGTTGTTGTCGAAGCGGACGTCGGTGAAGAAGCGGATTTGCGGGTAGACGTCGGTGACGTTGGGGAGGGCGGCGAATTGGAGGCGGGCGGCTTCGTCGAGGGGCTTGGGATTTTCTTTGGGTTTATCTTTCGTCGAGTCGGCAGGTGGCTTGCGCGGGCCGTCGCCGCCGGGGCCGCGAAAATCGCGACGCGAGCTTACGAAGATGGCGCCGAATCGGCCGGACTTGGTCAGGCGATCGGAGGCTAGCGTTTGCAGGCCGACACCTAGCGAGAGCATGGCGACCAGCGAGGCGACTCCCACGGCGACGCCTAGCGTCGTGAGGGAATTGCGCAGGATTGCTTCGCGGAGATTGCGGGCGGCTAGTTCGCTGAGATCGCGGAGTTTCATATATTTATGCGCAAACTCGGGAAGAGTCCCTCAGCGGCTGAAGCCGGTTTGATTTTGCGCCATACGGCACGACTAAAGTCGTGCCCTGACGAGAAATGGGGCTTCTCATAGCGAAGTCTCATGCGCGGGCTCCGGTTCCGGTGTGCACCGGGAAATGATCGAGGAGCTTTCCGTCGGACAGGATGGCGATGCGGGTGGCGAAGCGTTCGGCGAGGGGGCGTTCGTGGGTGACCATGATGATGGTCATGCCGAGGGTGTCTTGAATTTCGCGGAGGAGGAGAAGGATTTGCTCGCCGGTGGCGCTGTCAAGATTGCCGGTGGGCTCGTCGGCGAAGAGGATGGCGGGCTGATTTACGAGGGCGCGGGCGAGGGCGCCGCGTTGCTGCTCGCCGCCGGAGAGTTCGCTGGGGCGATGGTCGTGGCGGGCGCTGAGGCGGACGCGGTCCAGGGCTTGCGCTACGCGATGGCTGCGCTCGGCGCGGTCGATTTCCGCGAGGCGGAGGGGGAGTTCTACGTTTTCCGCGAGGGTCATGCGGGGGAGGAGATTGAAGGATTGGAAGACCATGCCTAGGGTTTCGCGGCGGTAGCGGGCGAGTTCCTGGGAATTTAGCGCGGCTAGATTTTTGCCTTGGACTTGGATCGAGCCGGAAGTGGGACGGTCGAGGCCAGCCATTAAATTCAGCAGGGTGGACTTGCCGGAGCCGGAGCTGCCCAGCAGTGCTAGGAATTCGCCGCTGGCGATTTCGAGGGAGAGGTCGTTGACCGCGCGGATTATGGTTTCGCCGAGGCGGTAGTCGCGGGAGACATGGTCCACGTTTAGGAGAGTTTGCGTAGCGGGCATCGGTGGGGTCGTCACCATAGTAATACGCTTGCGCGTGGGCGCAAATTTCTGTCGGATGGGGGACGAGCGGCGCACCGTTCCTGTGGGCAGGCAGGGCGGGGAAGGGCGGATGGCCGAAAATTGGCCTTGCTGCCAGTTTCGCGGGGGATGCCGCGGGCCTAGTCTTATGGCGAACCTCTCAAAGGCAAACCTATGACTGGAATCAGCGATTGGTTCGAGAATAATTGGATTGATCTGGCGCGGTTGCTGGTGCAATTGGCCATTTTCGCGGCGGTTGTGCGGTATGGGCGGAAGTTGCTGGCGACTTTGCGCGCCTCGCAGGAGCAAGTGGGGGCGCTGCTGCGGTTATCGGTGTCGTCGGTGTCGTCTGATACGGCGGCGGAGCGTCCCGCGCCGCGGGCGCCGGAGCCGAGGGAGCGCTTCGAGGCACCACCGTCGGTCAATACTCGAGAGCCGGAGCGAAGGCTCGAGCCCGAACCTGAGCCAGAACCGGTTTTAGCCGGGGGCGGGGGCTATTCGCGGCCGAGCTACGCGGCGGAACGCGAACAGAGCCTTGGTGGCAGATTGATGGGCGCGCAGGCCCCGGGTTTTTCGGCGCCAACGCAGCGCGTGGAGAGTCCGTCGCTTACGCCATGGGTGTCGGCTCCTGCGATGGAGCCGGAGCGGCTGGATGTTCCAGCGCCGCTTCCACCACGACCGAACGCGTCTAGCTGGCTGCAAGCTCCTATGCGCAGCAACAGCGTTAGCCCGTGGCGCAAAATGGTTCGCTGGCTCACGGAGCCTGCGCGCCGCTGAGTCAGCACAGACGGGCACGGGTGTCCCGTGCCCCTACATTTCAAAGCGTGGCGCGCCAGGTGATTGCCAAAGGTATAAAAGAAAATGGCCTGCACAAATTTGATTTACGCAGGCCATCCAACGAATCACTCCACCTAAGACTAAATTACGAGCTCAGCTCCTCGGATGGATCTCCAGCGGCTCTACCAGCTTGAACGTGAGCGGAGTCTCGGCAGGAAGGGTGATATCGCGATTGCCGGTGAGACCGGCGCCGCCCGTTCCAGCTGCTGCGCCAATCAATCCGCCGATAAGGGCGCCTTTGCCGCCACCGGCTAGTCCGCCAATGAGTGCACCGCCACCGGCTCCGCCGCCTACCATGGCTGCAGTGCGCTTGCCTTTGCCCTTGCTGGTTTCGTTTGGCGATGTGGTCCGTACATCATAATTTTTGCCGTGGACCTCGATGCTGGTTAAGGTCAATTCAAGCGCCGCGCCGCCCTTGAAGCGTCCGGCGGGCTTGGCATCTTTCACGATGCCGGAAGCGCGTGCGCCTTTGGGAATGGCCACGCGGCCATCTACTTCGACCGGTTCGCGCAACGAAGCTGTAAAAGTTTGACCCGGCTGGCTGGTTTTGGAGCCAATCGTTTCGTCGAGCACGACGGAAATCACTGTTTCTGCTGGAACGACAATCGGCCTGGGCCGCGGTGCGGCTTCTCTTTCTCTAGCGGCCGGCTTGCTGGAACTTGCGCCAGAATCAGGCGTGGCCGAAGACGAGTTTGGATCCGATGCGGCGGCTTGTTGCTGGTCCGCGCTTTTCTGGCATCCGACCAGTGCCAGCAACAAGGAGAGCGCAGATAGAGATGCAGTGGCAAAACGACGATTCATGAACTACCTCCATTGGGAGTGGGCTTCTTAGAACGATACTACGAACTCGCGCGAAGTCAATTTTAGGCGTGACCAATTTGACAGCTGGATCGGGTTTTGTTCGAGGCAAGAGCTTTGGGTGCTGGAGTTATTCACTAAGGGAAGACGGCACGACCGTACTGAAATCGAAGAGGGCACGATGTCGCGTGCGCGTACTGAAATCGAAGATGGGCACGGGTGTCCCGCGCCCCTACGAAATCAAAGATGCGGCACGATCCCGTCGCCGCCGCCTGCAATTTCAGGATCTCATCTACCAAAATCTTGTCGCTCCCGGAGCCGCCGCCACCCAGCAAACCACGTTTCCCACCGGCTTGCAGATTGGCCTCGGCTCGCGCACCGCTGCTTCTGAAATCATCCAGCAGCAGGGTGACTTCAATCAGACTGGCAATCCGCTCGATGTCACCATTCAAGGCCCCGGCTTCTTCCAGATTCAGCTCCCCAGCGGCGAAGTTGCTTACACCCGCTCCGGTGCTTTTCACCTCGATCAGACCGGCATCATCGTCGATGCGCAAGGCAATCAATTACAGCCCGCCCTCACCGTTCCGGCCAGCGCCACTAACATCACCATTGGCAACGACGGCACGGTAAGCGTCACGCTGCCTAACCAGGCCCAAGCGCAGCAGGTCGGCAGCATTCAACTCGCCACCTTCGCCAATCCCGGCGGCCTCAACAGCGTCGGAAACAATTATTTCTTGGAAACCACCGCATCTGGCAATCCGATCGTGGGCACTCCGGGCGGCACGGAAGGCCTAGGCTCGATCCAGCAAGGAGTTCTTGAAAACTCCAACGTGGACGTGGTCGGCGAATTCATCCAGATGATCGTCGCGCAGCGTTCCTACGAAGCTAACTCGCGCGTCGTAAAAGCTGCCGACGGAATGTTCCAGACCATCAATGGGCTCATCGCATGATCGGAATTGCTCTGCGCTACGTTCGCACGTCGATTACGCTTTTGCTCGCTACGGCCTTTTGCCTTAGCGCTGGAATCCTGCCGGCGCGTTCGCTCGCCGAAGCGGGAACTCTACGAATCGCTTTGCTCGCCAACGCGCAAGTGCAAGGCGACGCCGTGCTACTCGCTGATTTTATGCCACCGCATGTTCCCAGCGGGTTGCGCGCGATCGCCGAATCTATTTCGCTCGGATCCGCACCCCAGATTGGCTCGACTCGCACTTTCTCTCGAGCCACATTGGCCGCGGCACTAGAAGACGTGCGTCTCTCACGTGAATCATTTCTCGTTCCCGAATTCCTTACTGCGCGCCGCGCCGGCCACTTCCTCACCCAACAAGATGTTTTCACCGCGATCGAGGCGGCCCTCACCAAAAACAAAAACGTGCCAGTTCCCACCTTGCACCCGCAAGATCTGACGCTGGAAAGCATCATCGAAGTGCCCGACGGCCCTTCCACTCTTGAAGTCACCCAGATGACCTTCGACGAATCCATCCGCCGCGCCCGCTTTCGTCTCTGGCCGCGCAACGCCGCTGGCACCCTTCCGTTTTATGTGACCGCTCCCATCAAGACCGAAAAATCGAGCCAACCGATCTCAGCGCCGAGCGCCTCCGCGCTCTCGGCTAAGTCCGCCGTCTTGGTTGACCCGCGCCAACTCGCCCGCCTCCATCTGCACTCAGCAAATTCCACCATGCTTCTCCTGGTGCGCCCGCTCCAGCCCGGCCACCTCAATGAAACCATTCGCGTCCGCCTGGTCGCCTCTGGCCGAACCCTGCAAGCAAAAGTAATCGCAGCGAACTCGCTCGACGCCACCTTCTAGGAGCCCAACAAAATGTCGACACGATTACAGCGCTGCTCCGATCCCTGTAGGGGCGCAGCATGCTACGCCCGTAAAGCCATAATCTCCAAAGTTGTCGCGTGTCTGTCTTACGTCGTCATCACAAGCACGTTGCTGCTACCGTTCGCTCCACCCGCTAACGCCATCCCGCACCTGAAGAAATCCAAAACCGAAACTCCCGCCACCCTCTACGACGACTATCTCAAACGCATGCGCGCCATGAACTCTCCCGCCCCTGCCACGCTCGGCAGCCTCTGGGTCTCCAGCGGCCCGCTCGCCACCATCTCCAAGGACTACAAAGCCCGCAACATTGGCGACCTCATCGTCATCCATCTTCTCGACAATTTCACCGCCGCCTCCGCTGGCGAGAATAAAACTTCGCGGCAATTCAACACCAACTCCGCCATCACCGGGCTCCTCGGCAAAATTGGCGCGCGCAATCGCCTGCAAAATCTTTTTGCCGCCAACGCCACCACCACGCTCGACGGCAAAGGGCAGTCCACCCTCAGCTCCAACGTGCAACTCAATTTCGCCGCTTCGGTCATGGAGGTGCTGCCCAATGGCATCCTGGTCATCGAAGCCGCCCGCGACATCACCGTCGGCAACGATCGCCAAACCGTAATCATGCACGGCTTGGTTCGTCCCGGCGATCTCGCGCCAGACAATTCCATCCCGTCCACCTCCATTTCCAATCTCGAAGTGGAAATCAAAGGCAAAGGCGCGGTCGCCGACGCCGCGCGCCAGCCCAACATCATCGTTCGTCTCCTGCTAAGAATCTTCACTTTTTAAGGACCACAATGCCGCCGACTCCCCGATGCAATGTCATCCCGAGCTTGCGCCCGCGGGCAACTGCGACGAAAGGCCTGCTTCCCGTTTTTTGTCGAGTTCTTGTGACTCTCCTCCTAATCTGCCCAACTGTCGCCGCCAACGATGAACCTGTTCCCCCTGCTCCTCACCTCGCCCGCCTGAAAGACCTGACTTCCGTCGAAGGCGTCCGCGACAATCAACTCATCGGCTACGGCCTCGTGGTCGGTCTCGCCGGCACCGGCGACAAACAACAAACCATCTTCTCCGTGCAAACTCTCGGCAACATGCTTCAGCGCATGGGCGTCAGCATTCAAAATCAGATCTCCACCATTCAAGTCCGCAACATCGCAGCCGTTTTCGTAACCGGCACGCTTCCACCGTTCGCTCGGCCCGGCGTCAAGATCGATGTCACCGTGTCCTCCATCGGTGACGCCAAAAGTCTCGCCGGCGGCACTTTGCTGATAACTCCACTCTCCGCCTCCGACGGCCAGGTTTACGCCGTCGCTCAAGGCCCGCTAATCATAGGTGGCCACAGCGCCGGTTCTGCCGCCAACTCCAAAGTCGTGAATCATCCGACCGTCGGCCGCATTCCCTATGGCGCGCTGGTCGAGCGCGACACCTCCCTCGACCTTGCCAAATTTTCTTCCGTCTCACTCTTGCTCCGCGATCCCGATTTCGACGCCGCCCGCGATCTGTCCGCTGTAATCAATCGCGAACTCGGCGGCAACGCGGCGCATGTCGTTGACAGCCGCCGCATTGAAATTGCTGACGTCAAAGCCAGCGCCGGAGATGTTCCTGCTCTTCTGTCGCGCATCGGCGAACTCACCATTCGCACCA
>Ga0137409_10009020_pt1 | contig 10171 bp, 6 predicted proteins | sample CZODoug1_16funga_FD_122059 | JGI IMG/M metagenome (GOLD analysis project Ga0137409, IMG submission 122059) | Vadose zone soil fungal communities from Angelo Coast Range Reserve, California, USA - CZODoug1_16fungal (Hybrid Assembly) | ecosystem: Environmental > Terrestrial > Soil > Vadose zone...
AGACTTTCATCGGAAACCATGGCGTTTCCGCCGCGGCCGGCGTGATCGCGGCGGCAAGCGCGAGGGCGGTTGCCGCTCCGAGCGTGGAGCGCATCAGCCGGAGCGGAGTAGAGCGGAAGGACGTCGTGCAACTGGTCATAGGTCTATCCTCATGATTCGAGACAAGTGGCGAGGGCCGATGACTTCGGATCCTCATTGCATGCACGCTCCGTGCCGCCCGAGGGGGCGGCACGGCTGCCGTCGGGATTAGCCGTCGGCCCACATTGCGACCGAGCGCCGCTCGAAGACCTCGCGGAACTGACGCATGGATTCGGGAAGAAGAGCGCCGGTGCCCCAGTCGAGGATCACGGCGTGCTGGCGGATCACGTCGAGTACGTCGATCGCGCCGCTGCGATAGTGCTGCGCTACGATCTCCGGATCGAGCCGGACATTGGCGATGCGCTCGGCTCTGATCTTGGCGCGGAGCACTTCGGTCGCGGCTTTGTCGACCTCGTATTCGGAGAGTTCCGCATCGATGGTGCGCACGACCACGCCGTAGTCCTTTGCGGCGCGTTCGATCGAGATGTAATCATCCTTGATGTCCTCGATGACGAGGTTCGCCTCGCGCAGGAGCGGATCGCCGAAACCGCCGCCGCCGGCGGTCGGGCGCGAGAAGACATCGCCTTCGCCGATCGGCACGTCGGAGAAGATCGAGCCGAGCCGCTCCTCGGCATCGGCCCCGGCGCGCGTCAAGGTCAGACCGTGCGGCATCGAAGGCAAGCCTCCCTCGATGCCCCAGACCACGGCGCGTTCGCGATCGCAGATGTAGGAGATGACGGTCTTCTCCGCCTCCAGCATGCGCGAGGTCTTCACCAAGCCTGCGCCGCCGCGCCATTTGCCCGGACCGGGCGAGTCCTTCAGGATCTCGCAGGTGGTGGTCAGGATCGGATTGGCGCGCTCCTGGCCTTCGACGGGTTGCGACATCAATCCCGTGCCGAAGCAGGCGGTGGTGACGTTGCTGCCGTCCTTGCCGTTGCGGCCGCCCCAGCCGCCGGGCAGCCAGTCGTAGAACATGAAGATCGGCTTATCGGAACTGCGGGCGTCGAGACCGCCTGTCAGCAGGTATTCGAGATTGAAGGCGCAGGCGAGCGCGCGCTCGGGCATCAGCTTCGACCACATCTCGTAGATCGAGTTCATGATCTTCTCGAACGGCATCAGGAAACCCGTGACCGCGATCGGCCATTTGGCGTCGATGATCGAGCCCTCGGGGGCGATGATTTCGAAGCAGCGGTAGAAGCCGGAATTGAGCGGCAGGTCGGGAAAGAAGGTCTTCATGCCCGCCGCCACCGCCGAGAAGGTCGCGCCGAACGCCGAGTTGTAGATCGAGCCGATGGTCGGATGACTGCCGGTGAAGTCGTAGATCGCCCGGTCGCCCTTGATGGTCATCTTGATCCGGATCGGAATCATCCCTTCGCCGCCGGCCGGGTCGCGATCGATGAAATCGACGGTCTCCCATTCGCCGTCGGGCAGTGCTGCGATGCGCTGGCGGGCCGAACGTTCGACATAGTCCTGCACCGCGGCCAGCCCGGTCTCGACCGTGTCGCGCCCATACTTGTTGACGAGGCGAAGCATCTCGCGCTCGCAGACCTGGGTGGCCTGAGCCTGTGACTGAATGTCCCCGATGATCGAGGCCGGATCGCGGGTGTTCGATGCGATCAGATGGGCCACATCCCTGCAGAAGCGGCCCTTGTCGAACAGACGCACCGGCGTGATGCGCAGGCCCTCGCGGAACATCTCACGGGCGGCGACGTCGAACGATCCCGGCACGCTGCCGCCGACGTCCGACCAATGCCCGTTCGACTGGCTGAAGGCGATGATCTTGCCGTCGGCGAAGATCGGCCGGATCAGGCGCACATCGGAGAAATGCGTGCCGCCAGCATATGGATCGTTGATGGCAAAGACGTCGCCTTCGTGGATGTCACCGTCGAAGTAACGGATGACATCCTTGCAGGTGAAGTGCAGCGTGCCGACATGGACGGCGATATCCTGATTGCCTTGTGCGGCGCATTCGCCCTTGGCATCGTGCAGCGCGCTCGAGAAGTCGTGGTTGTAGATGACAAAGGAGTAGCAGGTTCGCAGCACCTGCTCGCCCATCTGGTCGACGCTGGTGATGAAGGAGTTCTTCAGGACTTCGAAGGTCACGGGGTCGAGCACAAGATCTCCGGCCATCGCTTCACTCCTTCACGCGAATGATGATGTTGAGATATCTGTCGACCTCCGCGCTGGCGCCGGGCTGAACGACGGTGGTCGCGTCGACCTGCTCGACGATCGCGGGCCCCTGAAAGCTGAAGCCGCAGGGCAGGTGGTCGCGCTGGTAGATGGGAGTGTCGAGCGCATGGCCCTCGAACCAGACCTTGTGTCGGCCGATCGGCTCAGGGGTCGCTCCGGTCGGCTCCTGCACGGCGAATTCGGCCTTGGGAACGACACCGACCGCCTTCAGATTGAGGCGGAAGAAGCTGACCGGAGCGCTATCGCGGCGGAAATTGTATTCGCGCTGGTGCTCGGCATGGAAGCTTTGGACGAGGTCGGTAATCGCGCCGATCGGACGCGGCGCGTTGACGGCGAGCGAACGCCATTGGCCGCGATACATCATGTCGATCGATCGCTGCAGTACGATGTCCTGCTCGGCGACGCCTTCGTGGGTCAATCGGGCGAGGGCCTGCGCCTCCAGCGCGGCGAACTGCGCCTCGATGGCGGCGGAATCGGCCTCTTCGGCGCCGACCATGCAGCTCTGCGAGAAGTCATGCTGCACGTCGACCAACAGGCAGCCTAGCGCCGAGGTGACACCGGGATTGGGCGGCACGATTACGACGGGGATTGCGAGTTCACGGGCGACATCGACCCCGTGGAGGGCACCCGCACCGCCGAAGGCGACAAGCGCAAAGTCGCGCGGATCGTAGCCGCGGCTGATCGAAATCAACCGGACCGCATCCGACATGTTGGCGTTGGCGACCTTCAGGATAGCGTCCGCGGCCTCGTGCAAGCCAAGGTCGAACGGTTTTGCGACGCCTTCCTCGACCGCCCGGCGGGCGAGTTCCGGATCGAGCATGACCTTGCCGCCAGCAAGGCTGGTGCCGAGGCGGCCGAGCGTGACGTTGGCGTCGGTATTGGTCGGTTGCGGATTGCCGTTGCCGTAGCAGGCCGGGCCCGGATAGGCGCCGGCCGACTGCGGACCGTTGCGTAAGGAGCCGGCCGGATCGGTCCAGGCCAGCGATCCTCCGCCGGCGCCGATGGTGAGAACTTCGATCGAGGCAAAACGGATCGGATAGCCGAATTCGACGTACCAATCCTTGGTGATGCGCGAGTGGCCCTCATAGGCCAGCGAGACGTCGGTCGACGTGCCGCCCATGTCGAGGCCGATCGAATTGGGAAAGCCGCACAGGCCGGCGATGTAGCGGCTGGCGATGGCGCCGGCGGCAATCCCGGAGCCGGCAAGACGCGCAGCGAAATCCTTGACGCTCGCCGGCGTCATGACGCCGCCGCCGCTGTGCAGCAGCAGCAGGTCGCGGCTATAACCCTCGTTCGCCAGACGTTCGCCGAGCCGGCTCGTGTAGTTGACAACGACCGGGCTGACGACGGCATTGGCCACCGTCGTGGAGAAACGCTCGTGCTCGAAGATCTCGGGGAACACCTGCGAGGATATCGAGACCGGGATATCCGGCATCTCCTCGAGCAGGATGTCGCGCATGACGCGCTCGTTCTCGCCGTTGAGGTAGGCGTTCATGAAACAAACCGCGACGGCGGCGACGCCGCGACGCTTCAGGATGCGTGCTACGTCCCGCGCCGCCGCGACATCGAGCGGCTCGAGCACCTGGCCGCCCGCGTCCACGCGTTCGGGCACGGTCAAGCGATCGCGGCGCGGCACATAGGGCTTGACGACATCCTTGTAGGTGTCCCAGAGATCTTCCTTGTTGGCGCGCCGGATCTCGATGACGTCGCGAAAGCCCCTGGTCGCCACCACGGCGGTGCGCGGCAGGCGGCGCGTGATCAGCGCATTGGTCGCGACTGTGGTCCCGTGCGAGAACAGCGCGACCTTGGAGAGGTCGATTCCGGCCTTGGAAACGCCGCTCATGATCCCGTCGATCGGGTCGGGCGTCGACGACGTCTTCTCGATGCGGATGAGGCCGGTCGCCTCGTCCATGATACAGATGTCGGTGAAGGTGCCCCCGACATCAACTGCCACGCGAAGGTTCTGCACGACACGACTTTCCTTTCGAACACGCCCGCCATGCGGCCGTTTGGGCGAGCGCGCGGGCTCACCCGGATCATGATCCGGGTGCCGCGAACGTCCCGTTCGACCGGCGGATTTCGGAGGTATCGCGAAGAACTATACGCAGATCGCTGGCGGCACTCTTGACGCTGAGCGCAGGAAGATTTGCGCCAGAGAGCACGAACAGCCCAAATTCTGGACCCGACTGCGATTTGCCCAATTCGCAGTCAACCGCGGGCATGACGGTCGCGCGAAGGCTAACGGTATCGGCTTCCGTCCCGGCGGAACGGAAGCCCTCGCTTTCGAAAGGGCAAGGTGGCGGCTGCGGTCAGACGTCCGGCATGCCGGCGGCGACCCAGGCACTGATATCCTCGAGCGTGGCGGCGAAGCGCCTCAGCATCTCGTCGACCTGCGCCGATGTGATGATCATCGGGGGACAGAGAGCGATGCTGTCGCCCATGGCACGCGCGATCAGGCCGTGATCGTGCGCGCGCTCGAAGAATCTCATCCCGACCTTCCCGACGGGCTCGAAACGGGCCTTCGTCGACTTGTCCGCGACGAGTTCGACCGCGGCGATCAAGCCTTTGCCGCGTACCTCACCGACCAGCGGATGGTCGGCGAAGCGTGCGAGCCCGGCGCGCATATGAGCGCCGACCTCCCTGGCGTTGTTGACCAGTCCGCGCTCCTCGATGATCGCCAGGTTTTCAAGCGCGACCGCGGTCGTGACCGGATGGGCGCTCGTCGTATAGCCGTGTCCGAAGGTACCGAGCCGGTCCGACTGGTCGGCCATGGCCTGATAGATCGCATCGCTGATGAGAACGGCGGCGAGCGGCAGGTAGGACGACGTGATCTGCTTGGAACAGACCAGGATGTCCGGCTTGATGCCGAAGCTCTCGCAACCAAACATCGTGCCGAGCCGCCCGAAGCCGTTGATCACCTCATCCGCCACGATCAGCACGTCATACTTGCGGCACACCTCCTGGACGCGGTCCCAATAGGTGTTCGGTGGCACGATCACGCCGCCGGCTCCCATGAGAGGTTCGCCGATGAAGGCCGCGACCGTCTCCGGTCCTTCGTCGAGAATCATCTTCTCCAGTTCGGCCGCGAGCCTCTCGGCGAAGGCCTCTTCGCTCTCGCCGGGCAGCGCGTTGCGGTAATGGTGCGGAGACGATGCATGCCGGACAAAGGGAAGCGGCAGGTCGAAGCCCTTCTGGTTGACCTGGAGGCCGGTGAGGCTGCCGGCCGCCAGCGTGATGCCGTGATAGCCGCCGTGGCGGGCGATGAACTTCTTCTTCTCGGGACGGCCGAGCGCGTTGTTGTAGTACCAGACGAACTTGACGACGGTATCGTTGGCTTCGCCGCCCGAATTGGTGAAGAAGACATGCTTGAGCCCTGCGGGCGCGAGCGAGACGAGCTTCTCGGCGAGCAGCGTCGAAGTCTCGTTCGTCTTGTGCGTGAAGATATGATAATAGGGCAGCTTGGACATTTGCCGCGTGGCGGCTTCAACCAGCCGCTTCTCGCCGAAGCCGACCGCGACGCTCCACAGGCCCGCGAGCCCCTCGATATATTCGCGCCCCTCGTCGTCATAGACGTAGATACCGGAGCCCCGGTCGATCACGATCGGTCCCACGCGTTCGTGCTTCCGCAGATTGGTCGCGGGGTGGATCTGATGGGCGATGTCTTTGCTGTGCAGGGAATTCGTTAGCATGGACGCTGCGGCTTTCTGACGAAGGAGGAATGGAGGACCGTTACGAGCATAGGATCAGGAGCGGCAGCGCATTTCAAGAATTTAGCGCACGCGACGCCGCGCGCACCTCGCTCGGCGTGCGGCCGAACCGGCAGCGGTAGTTCCGGCTGAACTGCGCCTGGTCGCCGAACCCCCATTGGTAGGCGATTTCCGAGATGCTCTTCCGGCAGTTCGGATCGCGCAGCATGCCGTCGCACATCAACAGGCGCTGGGTGCGGATGTAGGCGCACACGGTAATGCCTTCTCCCTCGAAGATCTGGTGCAGATACCGAAGAGAAATGCCGCAACCGTCGGCGACCATCTGTGGCGTAAGCCGCATGTCGTGCAGCCGCGTTCGGATGAAGTGTTCGCAGCGGTGAAGGTGAGCGTTTCGGACCGAGGACGAATGGCCAACCAGCACCCGTTCGTCGGATTCGACCGCCATGGCCAGGAGATCGATCAGATGCTTGCCCATCAGCGCCCGGGCCGGCTCGTCGACCTGCTCCATGCGGGCGCCGACAAGCCGCAGCGTGTCGACGAAGAGCGCCCCCGCGCTGCGGCTGGCATCGAACTGCAGGGTGGCGAGGCGCTCGGGGCGGGAGATCCGTGCGCGGAGGACCGCGCTTGGGATCTTCAGCACCCACAGCGCGGCCGGATCACGATGGCTGAACTCGTAGGGCAAATGGCTGCGTTCGATCAGGAAGGCGCCGGGGCGACACCGAACGTCCTTGCCGTCCTGCTCGAAGCGGATTTCGGCCAATTCAGGCACGGTGATCAGGAAACTCTCTTCCCGCTCGTTCAGGAGGTGGCGTTGGTGCCTCCGGTAGAGCAAGCCGTCAGAGACATTGCGGGATATGGAAACGGAGCCGAGCGACCAGGCGCCCAGGATGCCGCGGAAGTCACTGCCTCCCGAGAAGGAAATCTCCAGCGGAAAGTAGGTTTTGGAGACGATTTCCTGCCAAAATTGCCGCCGACCGTGTGGAGGAATGTCGGTGGTCGCGTAAGTGGTTTGCATGTCACGCACTCCGAATTCAGTCGAAACAGGACCGGTACAGCGGGTGCCTGTCGCGCCGACCGGCATGGACCAGCGCCCTCGAGACCCGCGAAAATGCCCTGCAACTCTCGTGCCCGAGCAATCGGACCTTCAGGTGCCATCCCTAATCAAGTCCATCAATTCACGCATTGCATCGTTGACGTATTGACTTGCAGATGAAACGACTCTGGCAAAGCCGCTTGGCCGCGGCAACAATCTCTCAGCCGGCAGTTTACGGATCCGGTCAATGAGGTCCTTCTGATCATCGGCCTTGTTGGCGTCATTGCTGAACACCTCAGGTGCGCCGGTGATGATCGCCACTGGCGTGCAGGACGTTTTCACGTCACCCGACCTCAAGTGGAAGACCTGCGTGCGGTAGACCGCCTCGCCATTTAGCGTGTGCGCTCCGCGGGGCTCTCATGATACGGCCAGCAGTAGGAATGAATTTCCCCATACACATTGAGCTGGCCACGGACCCAGGTGACGTTTTGGTCATCAACGAGCGCCAGGACATCTACCGCGCGAGCGGTCTAGTTCTTTGGGGCTACGCGGACGTCCGACGAACCGCGGACGTCAGCCAGTGCCATACGCGGACGTCGGTAAGAAGGCTGATTCAAACCATTGGACGCTGCCGACCGTTTTGCTAAAATGGCGGCAGCGGTAAGCCGGCCAGAGAGCCGGTTCAATGCCGGGAGGTGAGCCATGTTCGTGACCAAAGCGCTTGCGCGGTTGACGATGTTTGCCGGCTTGATGGCGCTGCCAAATGCCATCCCCACCGTAGTTTATGCGCAGCAGGCCGTAACGGTCGGTGCCACCGACATCGGCGGCACCGTTGCCGGGGCGTCGGGTCCCGAAGCCGGGGTCTGGGTGATCGCCGAGACCACCGAGCTGCCGACCAAGTTCGCGCGCATCGTCGTTACCGACGATCAGGGCCGCTATCTCATTCCCGATCTGCCGACAGCCAGTTACAGCGTCTGGGTGCGCGGCTATGGTCTGGTGGATTCGTCCAAGCTCATCGCAAAGCCGGGCCAGCTGCTCAACCACACCGCGGTGCCGGCACCGAACGAAGCGGCGGCGGCGCATTATTATCCGGCGATCTACTGGTATGCGATGATGAAAATTCCGCTGGCCCGCGAGTTCGGCGGCAAGAGCGACATTCCCGAAAAGCTGACGCAGACTGACTGGCTGAAGCAGATGAAGAACATCGGCTGCATCGGTTGTCATCAGATCGGCCAGGAAGCTACCCGCACGATACCCGCAGCTTTCGGCAAGTTCGATTCCGGTGAGGCTGCCTGGATGCGGCGCGTTCAATCCGGGCAGTCCGGCGAGCAAATGACCAACCAGCTTGCCGGCAATTTCGGCGGCGTTCCCTTCAAATATCTCGGCGACTGGACCGACCGCGTCGCCAAGGGCGAACTACCCAAGAGCAAGCCGGCACGTCCGCAAGGCGTCGAACGCAATATCGTGATTACCTCTTGGGAGTGGTCGACGCCCGACAAATATCTGCACGATCTGATTTCATCAGACCGGCGCAATCCGACGGTCAATGCCTATGGACCGCTTTACGGCTCGCCGGAATATTCGACCGACAACATGCCGATCCTGGATCCGAAGACGAATAAAGTGTCGTTCTTCAAGATGCCGGTCGCGGATCCCGAGATGCCGGAATCGCTAGGCCCCGGACACGCCGCCAGCGTGAAGCCGCTCGAGCCGTCGGCCTATTGGGACGACCGAAAACTCTGGGATACAAGAGCGAACAACCACAACTCCATGTTCGACGAGAAGGGCCGGCTCTGGCTCTCCGCCACCGTGCGGGGCATGGATAACCCGGCGTTCTGCAAACAAGGTTCCGACCATCCGTCGGCCAAGCTGTTCCCGCTGGAAAAGTCGGCACGCCAGGTGGCGATGCTCGATCCCAAGACGATGAAGTACAGCTTTATCAATACGTGCTTTGCCACCCATCACTTGCAGTTCGGCTACGACGCCAATGACACATTGTGGCTCAGCGGCACCGGCCCGGTTGCCGGTTGGATCAACACCAAGATGTTCGACGAAACCGGCGATGCGGCGAAGTCGCAAGGCTGGTCGCCGTTCGTGCTCGACACCAGCGGCAACGGCAAGCGCGACGACTATGTCGAGCCCAACGCCCCGCTCGATCCAAACAAGGACAAGCGACGCGTCATTAAATTTGCGGAGAGTCGAGAATATGGCATCGTCCCTTCGATCAAAATGGCGTCGGGCAGTGGCAGCAGGAGGCTGTACGATCTTGAGAATGTCTGTGAGTTCGCGCTGGCTCTGCACCTGTTGAAGACCGGCCTAAGGTCTCAAGTGATTGGACAAGCGATTCGAGATTTACGCAAAAAAGAAAAGTTGAGTGCGAAATTGGAATTGGTTGGGACCGAACTTCAAAAGCTAAAACTTGTAATAGCGCGAGACACTGAACCTGGGAGACCACCAAACAAGAATCGGGATCGTTTGATCAGCTTTCAAGAAGGTGGCGACAACCTGAGTGAGGTTATCGCACAGACGTTTTGTAATTCAATGGGCGGACCGGACTTGATTTTGATTCCGATCGGTCGGACATTTTCCGACCTCAAAGACCAACTGTATCGGCTAAGGTCAGAGTGGGCAATGGAGAATCTGTAATGTCAATTTACAAACGTGAGAAAACGTGGTGGACAGATTTCAGCGTGAACGGGCAACGCTACCGAGAGAGCTTGGACACGACCGATTGGCGTGAAGCGCAGCGGCTGGAGAAGGAGAGAATCTCTGAAGCTCAACAGGGGAAGCTTGTGCCGTCGAGCCAGCAATTTGCGCGGCTCGCGTTCTCCGAGGCTGCAATCCGCTATGTGGATGATCGCAGGGCGCATTTAGCTCCACGCAGTATTATCACGGAACAAGAAAGGCTCAAACCGCTCAAGTATTTCTTTGGCGCTATGGCACTAAACCGTATTTCAGCTGATTCCATCCGACAGTACATCGGTGACCGCAAAAAAACGGGCCTGAGTAATCGGACTGTGAACATGGAAGTCAGTTGCCTGTCTCGCGTCCTGAAAAGAGCGAAACGCTGGCATCTCGTTGCCGATGAACTGAAACCGCTGCCTGAGCGCCGCGACATTGGAAGGGCTCTGACGCGTGAAGAAAAGATTCGCTTAGTGAAAAT
>Ga0137409_10009021_pt1 | contig 10170 bp, 7 predicted proteins | sample CZODoug1_16funga_FD_122059 | JGI IMG/M metagenome (GOLD analysis project Ga0137409, IMG submission 122059) | Vadose zone soil fungal communities from Angelo Coast Range Reserve, California, USA - CZODoug1_16fungal (Hybrid Assembly) | ecosystem: Environmental > Terrestrial > Soil > Vadose zone...
TGCGGCAGATGCAGCAGGGAGGAAACCGCGCCTTCGCGTTCGGCAAGTCCAAGGCGAAGCTGCTCGCGGGCGACACGCCCAAGGTCACATTCGCCGATGTCGCCGGCTGCGACGAGGCGAAGCAGGAGCTCGAGGAGATCATCGACTTCCTGAAGGACCCGCAGAAATTCCAGCGGCTCGGCGGCCGGCTGCCCAAGGGCGCGCTGCTCGTGGGGCCGCCGGGGACCGGCAAGACGCTGCTCGCGAAGGCGGTTGCGGGCGAGGCGGGCCGGCCGTTCTTCTCCATGTCGGGCTCCGACTTCGTCGAAATGTTCGTCGGCGTCGGCGCCTCGCGCGTGCGCGATTTATTTGAGCAGGGAAAGGCGCACGCACCCTGCATCATCTTCATCGACGAAATCGACGCCGTCGGGCGGCATCGCGGCGCCGGCCTGGGCGGCGGGCACGACGAGCGCGAGCAGACGCTCAATCAGCTGCTCGTCGAAATGGACGGCTTTGAATCCAATGAAGGCGTGATCCTGCTTGCGGCCACCAACCGGCCCGACATTCTCGATCCCGCGTTGCTGCGGCCCGGCCGCTTCGATCGCCAGATCGTGGTGGACATGCCCGACCTCAAAGGGCGCGAGCAGATCCTGCGCGTGCACGTGCGCAAGATCCCGATGGCGCCCGGGGTAAACCTCGAGCGGATCGCGCGCGGCACGCCGGGTCTCGCCGGCGCGGAGCTCGCCAACATCATCAATGAGGCTGCCCTGCTCGCCGCGCGGCGCAACAAGTCGCAGGTGGACATGGTGGATCTCGAGGACGCCAAGGACAAGGTGATGCTGGGCCTCGAGCGGAAGAGCCGCGTCCTGTCCGACGAGGAGCGCCGGCTCGTCGCCTATCACGAGGCGGGGCACGCCCTGGTGGGGCTCACCGTGCCGGGGGCCGACCCGCTGCACAAGGTGACCATCATTCCGCGCGGCCGGGCACTCGGGCTCACCGCCTATCTGCCGGAGGAAGAGCTGCACAAGTACACGAAGCAGTCAATCGAATCGCGGCTCGCGATGGCGTACGGCGGCCGCGTGGCCGAGGAGCTGGTGTTCGGGCCGGAGAAGGTGACGACCGGCGCCGCGCAGGACATTCAGCAGGCGACCAACATCGCGCGCCGTATGGTGACGCAGTTCGGCATGAGCGCGGTGATCGGTCCCATCGCCGTGGGCGACCGCGAGCAGGAGATCTTCCTGGGCCGCGAAGTGGTGCAGCGCCGGGAGATTTCCGATCGTACCGCGCAGATCGTGGACGAGGAAGTGAAGAACATCCTCACGCACGCCTACAGCGAGGCGGCGCGGATCGTCAGCGAGCGGCGCGCCGCGCTCGATCGTCTGGCGGCGGCGCTGCTGGAGCGCGAGACGCTGGAGCGCGAGCAAGTGGAGATGGTCGTCGCCGGTCAGACGCTGCCGCCATATGTGCCCCCGGCACAGCCACCCCGGGCCGAGGGTGGGGAGCAGGAGAAAGAGAAAACGCCACAGCGGACCTCCGGCGGCATTCTCCGCAATCCGCCGCCTGAGCCTGCCGGGGCGTGACCGCCTTTCCCCCAGCCGCCGACCTTTCGAAGCTTCGGATCAATCGCGACGACCCGCCGCCCGCGGTTAAGCGGGCGCTGGGTCGCGTGCTGTGGCTGGTGGGGGCCGCCGCTCTCATCATCGCCGTCGTAGTGGTTATCGGACGGCGCGGGGGAACGCTGCCGGTGCAGGTGGTAACCGTAACGACGGCGGCGGGGGGCGGCGAGGGGGCGGCGAGGGGCGGCAACGGCGGCTCCGTTGCCGTGGTAGCGAACGGATATGTTGTCGCGCGCACGAAAGCGGCGGTATCCGCAAAAATCCCCGGCCGGCTCGCAATGCTGAACGTCAGTGAGGGATCGCGCGTCGAGAAAGGCGCGATCATCGCACGGCTCGACAATGCGGACTACGCCGCGGCGGTGGGGCAGGCCGAGGCGGGGCTCGCGAGCGCGAAAGCGACGTTGATCGAGGCGCAATCAGACCGCGACCAGATGCAGCGCGATTACGTGCGCGTGCGTGACATCCACACGCAGAATCCCAATCTCGTGTCACCGCAGGACGTCGAGAACGCCGACAGCCGCGCTCGTCAGGCCGAGGCCCGCTTCGCCGCGCAGTCGGCGCGCGTGGATGCCGCCGCCGCCGCGATGCGCGTCGCGCAGGCCAATCTCGAGAACACCTACATTCGCGCGCCGTTCAGTGGCACGGTCCTGCGCAAAGAGGCCGAGGTGGGGGAAGTCGTGGCGCCGTCGGTGGGCGGTGGTCTGACGCGCGGCGCCGTCGTCACCATGGCCGACCTCGCGACGCTCGAGGTCGAGGTGGACGTCAACGAGGCGTACATCGCGCGCATTCAGGGCGGGCAGCAGGCGCGCATCACGCTCGACGCCTATCCCGACACGTCGTTCCGCGGCACGGTGCGGCAGGTTGTGCCGACCGCCGATCGCCAGCGCGCGACCGTGCAGGTGAAAGTCACGATCGTCGATCGCGATCCGCGCATTCTCACCGAAATGGGCGCCAAGGTCGAGTTTCTCACGCCCGCGCGTCCCACGGCACCCGGGGCCCAGCAGGCGGTCGAGCGGCCGCGCATCATGGTGCCGGCGGACGCGGTGCGCTCCGACAACGGCCGCGACATCGTGTGGATCGTCCGGGACGGACGGTTACAAAAACGTGACGTTGACGCGGGTCCGGTCAGCGCTAATTTCCGCGAGATTCGTTCGGGACTCTCGGGTGGAGAACAGTTGCTGGTGGGTGGCGTTGAGAATCCGCGCGACGGTCAGCGCGTAAGGCCGAATAATCAATGATCAATGTTCAATGATCATTGATCACTGAACATTCTTCATTGGACATTCGCCCATGGCGCTAGTCGAGATCCGCGACGTCTACAAATCATTCCAGCGCGACACGCAGCGCATCGACGTCTTCACCGGGCTGACGCTCGATATTGAGGCAGGCAGCTTCACAGCGTTGATGGGTCCGTCCGGCTCGGGCAAGTCGACCTTGCTGAATCTGATCGCCGGTCTCGACCGGCCGACGCGCGGCACCGTGACCGTTGGCGGCGCCATCGTGAGCGCGATGACGCCGGGCCAGCTCGCGGCCTGGCGGGCGCGCAACATCGGGTTCGTGTTTCAATCATTCAACCTGCTGCCGGTGCTGACGGCATACCAGAACGTGGAGCTGCCGCTGCTCCTCACCAACCTGTCGCGGGCAGAACGGGCCGATCGCGTCCGGCTGGCGCTCGACGTCGTGGGTCTCGCGGACCGGGCCGATCACTATCCGCGCCAGCTGTCGGGCGGCCAGGAGCAGCGGACGGCGATCGCGCGCGCCATCGTCGCCGATCCGACGGTGATGCTGCTCGACGAGCCGACCGGCCAGCTCGATGGGAAGAGCTCGCAGGAAGTGCTGGCGTTGCTCCAGCGGCTGAACAACGAGTTCAGCAAGACGATCGTGATCGTCACGCACGATGCGCACGCCGCCGAGCGGGCGAAGACCACGCTGCACCTCGAAAAAGGTGACCTCATCGAGAAGCCACGCACGGTCGCGGCGGCCATGCGGTGAAATACCTCCGCCTGGTGCTCGCGAACCTCGGCCGCCACAAGCTCCGGACCGTGCTGACGATCCTGAGTGTGGCGCTGGCGTTGTTCCTGTTCGCCTCGCTGCGCAGCGTCACCACAACCCTCGCGGCCAGCGCGCAGTTCGGCGGCGCGCGCCGCCTGGTCACGTTGAACGCGACCGGTCTCGTCTTCCCGCTGCCGTTGGCCTACGGAAACCGCATCAAGACGCTTCCCGGCGTCACCGGCTTGAGCTGGGCCAACTGGTTCGGCGGAAAGTACGGTGACGGCAAGACCTTCTTCGCGAACTTCGCCGTGGACCCCGAATCCTATTTGGCGATCTATCCCGAGATTGTGCTGCCCGCCGACCAGAAGCAGTCGTTTATCCAGGACCGCACCGGCGCGATCATCGGGAAGCGTCTGTTGAGCCGGTACGGCTGGAAGCTGGGCCAGAACGTGACGCTGCAGGGCACGATCTTCCAGGGGGACTGGACGTTCACGATTCGCGGGGTGTACACGCCGACCGATCCGGCGATCGGTGACGACGTGCTGATCTTCCACCACGAATACTTCGACGAGCGCATCGGCCGGGCGGGAATCGCGGGCTGGTACATCGTGGAAATCGCTGATCCGTCGCGCGCGCCGGCCATCGCCAAGTCCATCGATGACATGTTCCGCAATTCGAGCTCGCCGACCAAGACGGGCACCGAACGGGAGTTCCAGGCGAGCTTCGCGACGATGTGGGGCAACGTGAGCTTCCTGATGAGCACGATCGGCCTGGCCGTCGTGTTCGCGATCCTGCTGGTGACGGCCAACGCCATGATGATGAGCGCGCGCGAGCGTACCGGTGAGATCGCGGTGCTGAAGACCATCGGCTTCTCCGATCGGCTGTTGTTCGCGCTAGTCATGGTGGAAGCGGGCGCCATGGCGCTGACCGGCGCGGCACTCGGCCTCGGCGGCGCCAAGCTGCTGTATCCCGCCATCAACTTCAACGGCGCGGGCTTCCTGCCGGGATTCACCGTCGCGACGAGCACTCTCGTCATTGGTGCTCTCGTTGCGGTCGGCTTGATGCTGGCCAGCGGTCTGATTCCGGCGCTGCGGGCCGCGCGGCTCCCGGTCGTGCAAGCGCTGCGGCAGGTCGAATGATCCCGATCATCTACAACGTGCGCAGCGTAGTCCGCCGCCCCGTCTCGACCGCACTGACCGCCCTCGGCGTCGGACTCGTCGTGGCGGTGTTCATCGGTATGCTGGCACTTGCGAACGGATTCCGCGCCGCCCTTGCAAAGACCGGCAACGACGCCAACGCCCTCGTGCTGCGCAAGGGCGCCGACTCGGAGCTGTCCAGCGGTCTGGGTCGCGACGTCGCCAGTATCGTGGCCGCCGACCCGCACGTCGCCACCGCGGCCGACGGCCGACCGCTCGTGTCGCCCGAGGTGTACGTCCTGATTCCGCTCGGCAAGGTGTTCGACACGACGCAGGTCGCCAACGTCGTCGTGCGCGGCGTGAGCGACCGGGCCTGGGAGGTCCGGTCCAACGTCAAGGTGACGGAGGGGCAGCGCCCGACGTCGGGACGAGCCGAAGTCTGCGTCGGCAAGCGCCTCGTGCAGCGCTTTCCACACACCGGCATCGGGCAAACGCTCCGCTTTGCGGGACGTGACTGGACCGTGACCTGCCACTTCACGGCCGCCGGCTCCGCATTCGAGTCGGAGATCTGGGGCGAAAACGAGCAGTTCATGCCCGTGTTTCGCGGCGACGTGTTTCAGTCGATCTCGTTTCGCCTGAAAGACCCGGCCGCGTTCCAGGAAGCGCAACGCTCGCTGCAGGCCGACAAGCGCATGACGGTGGACGTCCACCGTGAGTCCGACTTCTACGCGCAACAATCGCAGCTCCTCAGTCGGATCCTGGGCATCCTGGCGTTCATGATTACTAGCATCATGGCCGTGGGCGCGGTGTTCGGCGCCATCAACACGATGTACGCCGCGATCGCCTCGCGCGCCCCCGAAATCGGCGTGCTGCTCACGCTGGGTTTTCGGCCGTCGAGCGTCCTGTTGAGTTTCCTGGCCGAGTCGGCGTTCATCGCCGTCATTGGCGGTATCCTGGGCTGCCTGTTCGCATTGCCGCTCAATGGCATCGTGACTAGTACCACCAACTGGTCGAGCTTCAGCGAGATCGCGTTCAGCTTCCGTGTGACGCCGCTGCTGTTGTTCTCGGGTTTGGCCTTTGCGGTCGTGATGGGCATCGTCGGGGGGTTCTTCCCGGCGCTCCGCGCGGCTCGGCTCCAGGTGGTGCAGGCGCTCAGGTGAGAATCACCGCGCTCGCCGCGCACACACCGGAAGCGGTGCGCGCGGCGCTCGCGGCGCGGGGATGGGAAACACAGCCGGCGTGGTTCGCCGCGATCGGCATCCAGCCGCTCGTCGTCCTCATCGAAGACATCAGTGAAGCCGAGCGCGAAGCGCTCGTGCATTGGGGCACCAAGTCGGGCGCCGACGTCCTGACGGGTGAGGGCTGGGCGCTCGTCGCCGGCGCCGCGAGCCGCATCGCACCGCTCGCCCGCTACGACCGCGCCCCCGCCGAGCTGGCGGGTCTCGCGCCGGAGCTCGGCCGGCTCCTCGCCGCGCGCGCCGAGCCACCGCGCTCGTGGCCGATCCGCGGCGGGGAGCTGTCGCTCCAAAAGCCGGTGATCATCGGGATCATAAACGTCACGCCGGATTCCTTCTCGGACGGTGGCCATCTGCCATCTGTAGAGGCAGCCATCAGCCACGGCGAACGGCTGATGGCTGATGGCAGTCGGCTGCTTGATGTCGGCGGTGAGTCGACACGTCCGGGTGCCAGACCGGTCCCGGCGGATGAGGAGATCGCTCGCGTCGTGCCGGTGATCGCCGGGCTGATCAAGCGGGGCATTAGCCCGGTGTCCGTGGACACGCGCAAGGCGGACGTCGCGCGGGCGGCGCTCGACGCCGGGGCCGCGGTCGTGAACGACGTCTCCGGATTGCAGTACGATCCGGAACTGGCCGCCGTGGTGGCGCCCGCGGACGCCGGCATGATCCTCATGCACACGCGGGGGACCCCGGCCACGATGGACGACCTGGCCCGGTACGCGCACGTCGCGCCCGAAGTGGCCGCAGAGCTCGCGGCCACCGCCGAAAAGGCCGAACGGGCGGGCATTGCCCGCGAACGCATCGTCCTCGACCCGGGGTTCGGATTCGCCAAGACCGCGACGCAGAACTTCCGGCTGCTCGACGAACTGGCAACGATCGTCGCCCTTGGCTATCCTGTAGCCGTCGGCCTGTCGCGGAAGCGGTTTTTGGGCGCGGCGACGGGGCGGCCGGTAGAAGACCGCGATCGCGCCACGGCCGTCGCCTGTGCGCTCGCCTGGGAGCGCGGCGCGCGGCTGTTCCGGGTTCACGACGTCGTGATGACACGCGAAGCCCTTGCACTGGCGGGTGCTACGACCACTCCAACGTGAACGTCGACGCCTTTAAGTTTCTCTCGCCGCGGCTCTGGCCGGATCTGTTCGAGATCCTGCTAGTGTCGTTCGTCGTCTACCGGTTCCTGCTCTTCCTCGTCGGAACCCGAGCGCTGCAAATCGTGATCGGCCTCGTGATCCTCTCGCTCACATACTTCGTCGCCGTGTTCGCGAAGTTCACGATGATCAGCACGCTGCTCGGCGTGATATTCACCTACGGCGCCTTCGCCGCCGTCGTCGTCTTTCAACCGGAGCTACGCAACGCGCTGGCCCGGCTCGGACAATCGCAGTTCATGCGCGCCTTCTCGCGCGGCGACCGCCAATCGGTGGCCGAAGAGATCGCCGAGGCGCTCGATCGCTTGTCGCGCGCGGGGACGGGCGCGATCATCGCCGTCGAAGGCGATATCGGGCTCGAGGAGTTCATCACGACCGGTGTGCCGATGGAAGCAAAGGTCTCGGCTGATCTCCTCACGACGATCTTCACGCCCTATTCGCCGCTGCACGACGGCGCGATCCTGATCCGCGGCGACCAGATCATCGGCGCCGGGTGCGTGCTGCCGCTCACGCAGTTCAAGGTTGCCGACAAATCGCTCGGCACCCGCCACCGCGCTGCACTGGGATTGTCCGAGGAGACCGATGCGACGGTGCTCGTCGTGTCGGAAGAGACGTCCACGATCTCCGTCGCGAGCCACGGGCTGCTGTACCGGCATCTCAACCCGCAACAGGTGCGCGACTTGCTCTCCGGCGCCGTCTCGCATCTCGAGGGCGGCGAGCGCGTGACCCAGCCTGCCACCTAAACCACCCTACCGGGAGGCCGCGGTTGTCGCGCTCCTGGTGCTCATCGGTTATGTGATCACCCTGGCACCCACCGTGACACTGTGGGATGCCGGCGAATTCATCACCGCCTCGAAGGTCCTCGGTGTTCCCCATCCGCCCGGCACGCCGCTCTTCGTGCTGGTCGGCCACGTCTGGGCCGATATCGTCCGCATCGGCGCATACGCCTGGCGGCTGAATCTCATGAGCGCCTGTTTCTCCGCCGCGGGCGCCGGCTGCTTGTTCCTCGTGGCGCACCGGCTGCTGGAGGGCGAGGTCCCATGGCTCAGAATCGGCGGCGCCGCGGCGGCGGCGATCCTGTCGGCTTTCGCCTTTACCGAATGGCAGAACAGCAACGAGACCGAGGTCTATACTTTCGCGACATTCAGCATCGCGGCGATTTGCTGGCTCTGCCTGCGCTGGCGTGACGTCCGGGAGAGCGCGCCTTCCCGCGCACCGCACCTCCTGCTCCTCATCGTCTACATCGCCGCGCTGTCGATCGGGAATCACCTATTGGCGCTGCTCGTCGGACCGGCGGTGTCGCTGTTCATCGCGCACTCGTTGCGCGCGCGCCCCGCGGTAAATCCCGACGAGCGGTACATCGAATGGGCGGAGTGGGGCACGCTGACGGCGTTGTGGTTCGTGCTCGTAGCAGTCGGCCTCGGCAGCACGCCGCTGCTCATCGTGGGCGGCGTGCTGGTCGCGGCAGCCGTCGTGGCATGCATGATGGCCGGCTCGCGCGCATTCCCCATCGTGGCGATCGCGACCGCCGCCGCCGGCATTTCGATCTACGCGTTCCTCTATATCCGCGCCGGTTTACATCCGGTGCTCAACGAGGCGGACCCCGAGAACTGGCGGAACCTGCTCGCGGTCGTCCGGCGCGAGCAATTCGGCAGCCGCGGGCTTCTCGACAATCCGATGTTTTTTCCGGGTCCCGACAATCCCGGCCGGACGCTCAAGATGTTCGGGCAACAGCTGCTCAACTTCTTTCAGTACTGTTCGTGGCAATGGGGCCGCTCGCTGCCGAACATCCCCATGGTGATGCTGGCACTCGTCTTCGTTTCGCTGGGAACGGTGGGATTCGAGTTCGCCCGCCGCCGCGACCGGGGCATCGCGGTCCTCCTCGGCGCGCTGTGGCTCGTCACCGGTCTCGGCCTCGTGATCTACATGAACTTCAAGGCGGGGTTCTCGCTGTTCTGGGACCAGTACGCCACGATGGATCAGCATGAGGTGCGCGAGCGCGACTACTTCTTCGTCGTGAGCTTCCAGATCTGGGGCGTGTTCGCCGCGTTCGGGCTTGTGCGGCTGGTGCGGTGGTTGTCGCACGTCGCTCCCGCGCGCCTGGGAATTGCGGTCGCCTCGCTGATCGCGCTCGTCCCGTTTGCCGCGAACTTCACAGCGGCGTCGCGCCGCCACGGCCCCGATGCGACGGTCGCGCGCGACTTTGCGTACAACCTCGTGCAATCGGTCGAGCCATACGGCGTGCTGTTCGCTTATGGCGACAACGACACGTTCCCCGTCTGGTACCTGCAGGAAGTGGAAGGCATCCGGCAGGACGTCACGCTCATCAACCTCTCGCTCGCCAATCTCGACTGGTATCTGAGCCAGCTCGCGTCGCGGCCCACGAGGCCGTTCGATCCCGCGCGCGCGCCCGCCATCTATCGAACACTGGCGCCGCCCCAGCTGCCGGCGGGACCGGTGCTACGTCTGACGCCCCAGGACATCGAGGGCATGCAACCGCTGCGGATGAGTGACGATGGTGTCTTCCGCTCCGGAAACTTCGAGCTCCCGGTGCGCAAAGGACAGGTGCTTCGGACGTCCGATCAGGTGATCCTCTACACCATCGCGCAGGATCTGCCGACCAGGCCGATCACGTTCGGCGTGTCGTCGGGTCGAGGGTCCTGGCTCGGCCTCGATCCCCATCTCGTGTTCCAGGGGCTGGTCTTCAGGGTCGTCCCGCGCGCCGATTCGACGCGCCGGTTCCTGCGCGGCGTTCAGAGGACGATGCTGGATTCCACACGGACCCGGGTGCTTGTCGATTCCGTCTTCTCGTGGGGCAAGCTGTTCGAACCGGACTCGCTCGTCCTCGAGCCCGCCGCCCAACAGGTCGCCACGTCGTTCTCGGTGCCTTTCCTGGAGCTGGGGAACGCCGCCGCCCTTCGCGGCGATCAGCCCAGGGCGCTGTACTATCTGCGCCGCAGCTACCACCTGAATCCCAGCCCGACGCTTGCGGGCGTCATCCGCCGCATCGAAACCGAGGGCGTGCAGAGCCTCTTTAGGCGTTAAATTGATCGGCTATGGGTTTCGAGGC
>Ga0137409_10009022_pt1 | contig 10170 bp, 8 predicted proteins | sample CZODoug1_16funga_FD_122059 | JGI IMG/M metagenome (GOLD analysis project Ga0137409, IMG submission 122059) | Vadose zone soil fungal communities from Angelo Coast Range Reserve, California, USA - CZODoug1_16fungal (Hybrid Assembly) | ecosystem: Environmental > Terrestrial > Soil > Vadose zone...
GGTGGCGCAGATTCCAGAACTTCGCGGATGATCTCGCGAGCCTGGGCTTCATCCGAATGCATCACGAAGAGACGGATCGCCCGTGGCGTGCTTCGTTCGAGGCGAAAACCAATCTGATTCTCCTGCAAACAGTTTTCTAGAATTTGAGCCAACGCCACGTCCTGGCCCACCCAAATTTCCACGGTGGCAGCGGCCAAATTCCATGGATTAGGAATTCGCTCCGACACAGGCCCGGTTTCTTCAGGGAAGCCAGACGGCCCCTCCGCACCGAAGAACGGGCTCTCGATGACGGGCGCCAGTAACTCTCTCGCCTTCTCGGCATCGCCCTCTAGAACCCGGACGACGTATTTGGGCCGTGGCATTGCTAATCCGAAGACCAAGTAATCATGAGTGGATTCCACATGGTGCCGGATTCCTGCCTCGCGCAGCACACTCACTACTTCGCTGATAGCCACCGGATCTCCGCCGCGCCACACGATCACGAGTCGATCTTTCCTCGCCTCTTCGTTCAACGGCTGTCCCCTCAGTCTCTGCGGCACCAATTCAACACCACAAACGGTGCAGCGTCCGTAGCTTGGTGGAAATGCGGCATCGCAGAGCGGACAAAACCTTGAGTCCTGTTCGATCGTCGCGTCTGACGGCGTGGCATTCGCAGTCCGAATTCTTCGCTCCACGATCAATGTGGTCTTGCAGTTGGGGCACACCGCCAGCGCCGCGGAACAATAGGCGCCGCATTGGTGGCACTTTTGGACGTGGCCCAGTCCAACCCCGTAGCGGGCTATTGCTCCTGCCGCAACCTCCAGAGCCTTTTCAAGATCCTTCTGAAGAACGCAAATCTGTGCTTCCGACTTCAGAAGCTTCTGCAGAATTCCAGTGGGACCTTCTTCCACAAACTCAGGGATATTCGCATCGTGCAGCGCGCCTGCAACCAGATCAAACTCCCGCGAGTCCCTGCCAATCCACAATAGACGCGGTGGATTCGCGCGAACTTCCTCGGAATTAAGAGAAGACACGAGCGTGGCGCCGCATGAGGAGCAAATCCCGGTCTCCGGTTGGTATTCAGCAGCGCAGAGAGGACAGTATTTCATGGCCCGCAAGTCTACTACACCAGGAAATATTTCCACACTGTGTCAAAAAACTATGCTGCTGCACAGTGCGCTCTACCCCTTTGTTTTCTGTTGTTTGCAGAATCATTCGAAGGCCGCCCTAAGTCGTTGCATCTGAATACTTTATTAGTTACTTGACAAATATAGTATTTTATGGTAGCATAGGTCGTGATCTCCAGCACCGATTCACGCCGAACCACGCACTGCCGTCACGTGATGCGATTTTTGCATCCCGGACGGTTTTTCGGGACGAAAATCCCGTCACCGCAACTCCTTTTATTCCCCGGACTTGCAAACCGTGATGTCCGTAACCCCTTTAGATTCCGGTCTTGCGAAAACTGCCGGGGTGTGGTCCCCGTCTTCCCGTTTTGGAACTCACCATCTGCTCAGTCTCGTTCCTTTCCCGTCGTCGATCCTCTTTCGTTTCATGTATTTACAAAATGCTCCTCATCCAACCCTTTTCTTTTGTTATGGATGCATTTTGATGGGGGGGTACCCCCCTCGACCACTTCTCCGAAAGGAGGCCACTCCCTCGCCATGAGTCTTTTCCTTAATCGTGCCCGTATACCAGTTAGAATGAGCGCCTCAATCTCATGTTTAGCACCGCAGCGGTCCAGCCTCCTGGGAGCCTCGGTCACGCCGGGGCCAAACCTTTTCTTCTCCACGCTGATGGGCGATGAAGCCAAGTCCATCGCGCGCGGCCTGCAGAAGCGCGACCCGGACCTGCTCGACCGCCTCATCGAGCAGTATCAATACCGCCTATTCCGTTATCTCGTCTACGTCACGGGAAACAAAGAGCGCGCTGAGGACTTTTTCCAGGAGACTTGGATCCGCGTTCTCGAACGCGGACACCAGTATGATGGCAGGTCGAAATTTGAAGCTTGGCTCTTCGCCATCGCGCGGCACCTCGTGATTGATTGGCAGCGCTCCAAGAAACCGCAGAGCCTCGACTCACTGACGGATCCCGAGCAGGAGCATCCACTGCAACTAGCGGACGAAAAGGATCCTTCGCCGCTGCACCAGGTTCTCAGCCAGGAAACGGAAGAAAACGTTCAAGCTTCGCTTCAGAAAATCCCCGCGATCTATCGCGAAGTGCTCGTCCTGCGCTTCCAGGAAGAATTGCAAATCGAGGAGATGGCCGGCGTCTTGAGCGTTCCGCTCTCCACCGTGAAGTCGCGCTTGTACCGCGGTCTGGAAGCCCTTCGCGGAGCCCTCCAGGGAGGTGCTGCATCATGAGCGAAAAAATTCACGACCGCGCCCTGCATCTGATCGCGCAAGCACGCGTTGAAGGAATCACGGAAGCCGACAGCACGTGGCTCCGGGCGCACCTGGAAGAATGCGAGTTCTGCACCGGACACGTGCAACAAACTGACCGCGCCTTGCGGTCGTTGCGCAGCGCATCGATTCAATTGCCGCAAGGGCTGGCCAGCCGCACGCAATTTCGCGTGCGCCTGCGCGCCCAGGAATTGCGCGAACGGGAACCGAAGCGCCGGGCCATGTGGCTGGCTTGCGCCGTTTCGTGGGCCTTCGGTATCGCCAGTGCTCCGTATGTTTGGCGCTTGTTCCAGTGGTTCGGAGAACGTACTGGAGTACCGAAATTAGTCTGGGAGTTGGGCTTCGGCTTGTGGTGGACGATTCCCGCGCTCTTCTTGGTCGTTGTCGTATTGATGGAGAAAGTAGGTCAAGGAAGCGAGTCGGATTGGATGCGCCAGAGCAGGTAATGGCAACGAGAGGAATGAGAGGAACACTGTGTCGGACTATCAACAAAAGATAGCGGAATCGTTCAGTGAGAGGAAGCGGCTGAACCAGCTGCGCAAGCGCAAGGAAAACCTGCGATTCTGGAACGAGCTTCGCATCATCCCGCGATGGCTGTTCGTCCTGGTCGCCCTTCTCTACATGCTCGCGCTGGTAATCGCCCTGACCGTCAATATGGCGAATAGCCACAATCCCAACGGGAATGACATGTTTCCTCCAGAGCTACGGGATAACCCAGCTCTGGCCCAGCTCGCGCTTTCCGGGCTGGTATCCCTGATGTCGCTGTTCTTCGCGAGTTTTCTCTTCATGATTGCTTACGTCAATCGCGATGCCAGCCGCCGTGGAATGAACTCCGCCCTCTGGACCCTGATGGTCATCATCTTTATTCCCACTTGGGGTCTCATCGGCCTGATTATCTATCTCCTGATGCGCGAACCGTTGCCCTACCCCTGCCCGGAATGCGCCACCACCGTGAATGCACGCTTCAACTTTTGTCCCAACTGCAAATGCAACCTGCGCCCCTCCTGCCCCCAGTGCAAGCGCGAGGTCGGCGAACTCGACAAGTTCTGCCCCCATTGCGGTAATGACCTGGCTGCCGCGAAAGATGCCGCGAGCGCGGAGCCAGCTGCGTAGCGCGGAGATGACCTAATGTTCAGCTATTTTCAGAATCGTTCGACGGCGAGGGCAACGGCGTTGCCGCCGCCGAGGCAGAGTGCGGCGATGCCACGCTTGAGGTTACGGCGCTGCAATTCGTAGAGCAGGGTGACGAGAATCCGTGCGCCGCTGGCGCCAATGGGATGTCCGAGGGCCACGGCGCCGCCGTTTACATTTACTTTTTCCGGATTGAGCTTGAGCTGGCGCGTTACCGCGATGGCGGCTACGGCAAACGCTTCGTTGAGTTCAACGAGATCGACGTCTTTGTCGCGATCCCAACCGGTTTTCGTCAGCAATTTTTCAACGGCGTCGACCGGGGCCATCATCACCCACTTGGGTTCGACGCCGCTGACGGCTTGCGCGACGATTCGCGCAATCGGCGATTTTCCAAGGCGCAACGCGTTTCGCTCGCTGGTCACAATCAAAGCGGCGGCGCCGTCGTTGGTGCCGGGGGCGTTGCCAGCGGTGACGGTACCGTCTTTCTTGAAGGCGGGCTTCAATTTTGCGAGCGCTTCGATGCTGGTGTCTTCGCGGGGCGATTCGTCGTATTTGATGACGATGGGGTCGCCTTTTTTCTGCGGCACTTCGATGGGGAGAATTTGCGCCTCGAAGAAACACGATTTGCGGGCGCGGACGGCCTTCTGGTGGCTTTCGACTGCGAACTTGTCCTGCTCTTCGCGGGTGATGCCATATTTTTCGGCGACCAGTTCTCCAGTCATGCCCATATGAAAATTTTCGTATGCATCCCAGAGTCCGTCGTTAATCATGGAATCGACGACTTTAGCGTCGCCGATGCGAAAGCCGGTGCGCGCTTGCGGCAACAGATAAGGGCAGTTGGACATAGACTCCATCCCGCCGGCAACGACAACTTCGGATTCGCCAAGCTGGACGGCTTGTGCCGCAAGCGCGACGGCTTTCAGGCCGGAGCCGCAGACTTTGTTGATGGTCATGGCGGCAACGCGCGGGGCGCAGCCGCCTTTGAGGGCGGCCTGGCGTGCGGGATTCTGGCCTAGGCCGGCTTGCACGACGTTACCTAGAATGGCTTCGTCAATTTGATCCGAATCGAGGCCGGCGCGGCGGATAGCTTCAGCGACGGCTTTGCCGCCAAGTTCTGGAGCGGAAAACCCGGCGAGGCCGCCCTGAAATTTTCCGATGGGCGTTCGGACAGCGGAAAGAATGACGGGAGTTTCGATGCTCATGGTAAGCCTCCAGAGGGAGAGCCGCACTCTATTATAGCGCGATGGAAGAAATGAGGCTGCGGAGGCGGGGAAAACTCGGGGGCGGAATTTCTCCGCCCCCGTCCTTCGGCAATCCTAGTTGGCGGCTCCGGCTGCGCTTGACTGGGTTTCGTCGGCGCTCGGGCCGTAAAGCCCTGGAACAGCGACGTTGAGCAAGCGGAAATAGACGGTGAGCTGCGCGCGATGATGGATCAGGTGGTTGAGGCACATTCCGCGGATACAGGCGACGCGCGGCATCGTGAAAATTTCCTGGCCGCCGGCGAGCAGCTTCCAGCCTTTCATTATTTCGGCGTCGCTCACCTTTGCCAGTGCGGCGCGCGCTTCGGCACTGCCCTTGTCAAAAGCGGCAAGGAGTTGGCTGCGATTTTCGATCTTCGGCGGCGTGTAAGAAGGACCGTCAACGGGGGCGTAGTCCAGCTCTTCCGTGTTGATAGTCATAGTGATCCACTCGGGGACGGTGCCGACGTGTCCTGCAAGCCAGCCGAGGGTGCCGGATTTTTCGTGGGGCTTCCAGTTCCACTTCTCGTCGGGACAGCGTTCCAAGACTTTGCGAGTGTTCTTCATTTCCTCGTCGAATTCACCAAGCATCATTTGTCCAATGGTCATGTCTTCCTCCCTTGCGGAATCTGAGATTCGGGGCGCAGTGATATTAGGCGAACAAAAAGCGAATTGTCAAGCACTTCTTTCGACTGCCCGCGAGTCCTTACTTTAGCACCGGCGAACTCCGCGCTGCTTAGTTGCGCAAACATCCAAATTGGTCACTTTGCATTTTGTGGAGCCTCGCGACCCGGCTTGACAGTTGCCTAAAACGGAAGAAAATGACGGCATGGCGCACCAATTCACCACGTCGTATGTGAAAGATTCGATCGATCTTTTTCGCTACTACAAAAATCTTGCCGAACGAGCGATGGCGCAGTGCCCGGACGAAGCGCTGTTCACAACGGTTGATGACGAATCCAATTCCATCGCGATCATCGTGAAACACCTGGCGGGAAACATGCGATCGCGGTGGTCGGATTTTCTGACCACTGATGGCGAGAAGCCGGACCGCAACCGCGATACCGAATTTGAAGAACCGCCGAAGACGAGGGCGGAATTGCAGGAGATGTGGGAACGCGGGTGGAAGTACCTATTCGATGCGCTGCAGCCGCTCACCGACGCAGATATGGCCCGGACGGTGACCATTCGCAACGAGGCGCATTCGGTGATGCAGGCCATTAACCGGCAGATGGCACATTATCCGCACCACATCGGGCAGATTTTATTTTTGGCGAAGCATTTGGCGTTTGTCTCTACGGGAAAATGGCTGTCGTTGAGTGTACCGCGGGGGCAGTCAAAGCAGTTCTCGGCGGATGTGGCGGCGGGGCGGAAGTCGCAGCGGTGAGAAAAGACAAGGTGACTGGTGAGTTGTGACTGGTGACTGGGGCAAGTCGAGATTGATGCTTTCTAGTGAGATTAAGAGCTTAGTTCGGTCGCCTAGTGACGAACTCATAAGACAGATTCCGGCGTGGGTGGGAATTTTTTAAGGTGCACATCGCCACAGTCGGGGCATTCGCCTTCGGGGAGGACGAATTGGGCGAGGCAGAGGGGGCAGTAGGTCAGGCAGTTTTCGGACTCGCGGAGTGGCGGACGCAGAAGTTCTTCTGGGGGCATTTCGATTTTCGCTAGAAAGGCTTGGAGAACGCGACGCATCGCTGAATCGCTGGAAGTGGCGTCGCTTTCCATTCGAAATAGGGACTGGCGCAGAATTCGTTCCGCGAGGACGCGGGACTCTTCCTTGGGTAGCAAAACATAGCCCACCGCGACTGGGTGAAAGTCACAGAAAAGATCTCGCAATAAAACATCGTTGGCACGGATCGCCGAGAAAGGCGAAAGCGCAAGGGCCATCACTTGTTGCCACCGGCCTTCTTTTTGCCCGGGATAAAGCGCCCGGTGGGCGCGGAGAAAACTCCAGCCAATCCAGGCGAGCGACCAAATTAGATACGCAAGGAGAATGGGCCAGATGCGTTCGAGTCCGCGGAGGCGGATGAGCACGGGCGCGAGGAAGAACAGGAAAACAAAAAGCAGTACACAAGCGGTGCGGAGGAAGGTGGTGTGGGCCCGGTATTCTTCCAAGCGGAGGGCGATCTTTTTCGTATCGAACATTTTCTCGAATTCGCGTTCGAACGCGCGGTCACGATCTTGAGGGGATCTTTTCCGGACGTGATCGAGAACCGTGGCAAGAAAAGTTGCGTAAGCCTCTGAATGGGCGGTGAAGAGCAAGTGGCCAGCTGAGCGGACTTCTTTCCCCGCGCTTTGGACTTGCAATTTTTCTTGTGCGCTTAGACGAATCGTTCTTCTGCCGGTGACTTCATCGGACCTGGGGAGATTGGATTGCGCTGGTGTTCCTTCCTTACTTGTTCCTACGGAGGGAAAGAATTCGCAGACGATGGCTCCGGAAAGCGGCAGAAAGGGATTCAGAAAAAAGAGCTGGTGCTGGCCGAAACGCATGCCCAGGCCCTGGGGGAGAAGGCTGGTCCGGAAGCGCCAACCAATGCGAAAGACTTCACTTTCGAGGGGCGCCCAGCCAATGCATTGCAAAAGATAGACGCCAGCGAGAACCAGGAAGAGGATCTGAACTTCAGTCATTCGGACTGGGTCGTCTCTTCTTCGGAGGCTTTGCCGGTCAGCACGCGCTTGAGGTAGTTCACCGCGCGTTTGATCATGGTGGAAAGAGCGACGAACATGGCCACAATCAGCTTCCAGAACTTGGCCAGTAAGCCGGTCTTAAAGGCGATGGCAGTGGCCCCGCCGGCGACCAGGGCGGCCAGGCCATACTCCGCGACTTTGTCACCAGGGCGAAACTCCGCGTAGCTGTGGCCGGACTTGAACGAGAAGCCTTGGAGAACTTCGGCGAAGCGCGGCAAAACATTGGAGACGACATCCGGGCCGAGCACGAGGTCCACATCCATGGTGCCGCGGCGCCCCAAAATTCTGATGGAATAGTTGACGCTTTTATCTTCCTTGCCATTTTCCATGGCGTGGCCGCGAGTGGCCCAGGTCAGATTCTTTGTGGAGACGTCGTAGAACGGCGGTTTGTACCAGCCGTCGATGTTGTAGGCGGGCCAGCCGCGCTTGGCGCGTTCCTTGTTGCCCTCTTCGGTGTTGGTCTGCAGTTCCTTGAGCAAAGCGTCGGCGTCAAGCTTGTCGCGGTCATCGTCCTTGACGTAGCCGATGCTGTGGAATTCGAAGATCACGAACCAGAACTCGCCAGTTTGCTCATTTTCCTTGCGCTCGGGGATTAGGACCCCCAATTCGGCGCCACTGGGAGGATTCTGAGTGAGTTCCAGGAACTTGCGGGTGCCATCCGCGCCGGCGAAACGAAAGCCTTCAGGGACTTTGATTTCGGCGAGGTCGCCGAGCTTGCCGACGGTGGGGCCGTCTTGCCAATCGATTTTTACTTTTGGAGTAGCGACCTGCTCCTGGGCCAGTGCGGAAAACGGCGGCACCAGTAAGGCTATCAGCGCGGCGATGTAAAAAGTGCGTCTAGAAAATTGGGCGAGGGGCATCTGTTTTCTCCGTCATTGATGCTCGGGAAAGCCGACGCGGGCATTCTGCTCTCAGATTGGACCACTGTAAACAATTTTGTACGGCCGCGATGAGTAAATTTGTGAGCGGTTTCCTCTTCACCTGAAAATCCGATACCCTTCTAATCGATGGCCACTTTGTTTGAGATGGAACCGCTCGGCGAGAGCGGCCTGAAGCTGAATGACGCGCAGAAGCGCGCGATCACGCATGGAGAAGGGCCGTTGCTGGTGATTGCAGGGGCGGGAACTGGGAAAACGCGGGTCATTACGGAGCGAATCCGGCACTTACTGGAGACGGACGCTTCTCTGTCTGGGGAAAATATCCTGGGCTTGACGTTTACCGACAAAGCCGCCGGAGAGATGAAAGCGCGAGTCGTCAAGACCGCGGGAGAGCGCGCCAAAGAGGTGACGCTGAAGACGTTTCATGCTTTCTGCGAGTCGCTGCTAAAAGATGTGGACGCCGACCACGTGATGCTCGACAAAGTCGACCACTGGATCCTGCTGAGGCGCAACTTGCACCGACTGCAGCTCGACCGCTACCGGCGGCTGGCGGAGCCGGGGCAGTTCTTGAGTGATTTCATCGAGTTTTTCTCGCGGTGCCAGGATGAACTCGTCTCCAGCGGGGACTATCTTCGCTATGCGGAGCAGCTCGCCAGCGAGCTGGAAGCCGAGCGAGAACAACTCGACTTGGACACACTCGGCGAACGCGAAGAAGCACTTGCCCGCGAGCGGGAAATCGCGCGCGCTTACCAAGCGAGCGAAGAATTGCTGCGGGAAAAGAAACGGTCCTCTTTTGGTTCACTGATTACCGGCGCCGTCGAGCTTCTTGAGCGTGACGCTGTCCTTCGGGCCGCCCTGCAAAACAGGTATCGCTACATATTGGTTGACGAATTCCAGGACACGAACATCGCGCAACTGCGCCTGCTGGAGCTTCTGGCCAACGACAGCAGGAATATCTTTGCCGTAGGCGACAACGACCAAGCCATTTACCGATTCCGGGGCGCGTCCTTCGGCAGCTTCAAGCTTTTTCTGGAGCGCTTCGCGGGATGGCGCGAGGGCGAAGATTCGACGCCCTTCCGCGTGAGCCTGACGGAGAATTACCGCTCGACGCCGAACATCCTGCGGGTGGCGAGCCAAGTGATCGGAATGAACACGGCGAGCGCGGATTTTCCGAAGAAAGTGCTCACCACGAACCGGGCAGAAGGAGAAAAGATTCGCGTGGTGGAACTGCCTGAAATCGAGGACGAGGCGCGGTGGGTGGCCGGGGAAATCCAGCGCATTCACCGAGCTGGCCGGCGATGGCGCGATTTTGCGGTGCTGTACCGCGCGCATGGGCATCGCGATGCTTTGGTGCGGGAACTTTCGAAGCGCAAAGTTCCGTTTGTAATCTCCAGACTCTCCATACTGGAGCATCCGTTGGTGAAGGATCTCATCGCGTACCTACGCCTGATTGCCAAGCCCTACGATGACATTGCGGCGGCTCGCGTCCTAGCGGCTCCGGCTTGGCGACAGTCACCGCCCGACCTGGTGCGTTTGGCGGAACGTGCGCGCAAGAATCGCAAGAAGATCTATGACGAGTTGCAGACCAAGCAGGCGAGCCTGCCTTTTGAGCCTGCCGCAAACGAATTGAGCGAACTGCTGGAATTCCTCACGGCGCAGCGCAAGACGATGCAGCGGCGGACGGCAGCAGAGATATTGGCGGATCTTATCGAATGGCTGGAAATCTACGGGCGCGCTTCGGAGCAAGACCGCGGGTACGTAAGAAGACTGCCGGAATTCGTTAAGGAGTGGGAAGCGAAGAGCGAGACGCGCGGCCTGGCGGAGTTCGTGGAATATCTCGAGTACTTCGAC
>Ga0137409_10009023_pt1 | contig 10169 bp, 8 predicted proteins | sample CZODoug1_16funga_FD_122059 | JGI IMG/M metagenome (GOLD analysis project Ga0137409, IMG submission 122059) | Vadose zone soil fungal communities from Angelo Coast Range Reserve, California, USA - CZODoug1_16fungal (Hybrid Assembly) | ecosystem: Environmental > Terrestrial > Soil > Vadose zone...
GCGGGCGCCAGCACCTTGATCGCCACCTTGCGGTCGAGGGCGAGATCGTGGGCGAGGTACACCGTGGCCATCCCCCCCCGCCCCAGTTCGGCGAGGATCTCGTACTCGCCGAGCGTGGCGTGGCGCAGGGCATCGAGCTGGGCGGTGTTTTGGGCGAGCGGGCGGCGGGGCGGCGGGGCGACGGTCGCGCTGGCCCCGCCCGTGGTCACCGGGACGCTGGTGCCGCAGCGGAGACAGAAATACGCGCCCGGCGCCAGGGAGGTGCCGCAGCGCGCGCAGTAGGACTGTGTCTCGGGAGCCATCAACCGGGGCCTGTCGACCGGTCCCCTAAATAACACATGGGCAGGCGGCGGGCAACTCGTTGTCGCGAAGGCGGTTTCCGGACCTACCCGAACACCGGGGTCAACGGCGGGTCGCCCTTTAGCACCGCCTGGACATTGGCCACCGCGATCGCCGCCATCTGGCGCCGGGTCTCAAGCGTGGCGCTGCCGATGTGCGGCAACAGCACGGCGCGCGGCGCCGCACGCAGCCGGGCGTGCACCGCCGGCTCCTCCAGATAGACGTCGAGCCCTGCCCCACCCAGCCGGCCCTCTTCGAGGGCCTGCGCCAGCGCTTCCTCACGGACCAGGTCACCGCGCGCCGTGTTGATCAGGATGGCGTCTGGTTTCATCTGTCGCAGCGTGTCGGCGTTGATGATGCCCTTGGTCTCCGGCACCGAGGGCGCATGGAGCGACAGAACGTCGCTTTCCTTGAAGAGTCTCGAGAGTTCGACACGAACCGCACCGCTCTCCCGCTCGAAGTCGGGCCGCGGGTTGCGCGCGGTGTAGAGAATGCGCATCCCGAAAGGCACGGCGCGCCGCCCGACCGCCTGGCCGATCCGTCCGGCGCCGAACAAGCCGAGGGTGCGGCCGCGCAGCTCGATTCCGAGCAGCAGCTCCGGGTGCCACCCGGTCCACCAGCCACCACTGACCAACGCGGCACCCGGCACCACATGGCGGGCGCACGCGAGGATCAGCGCCCAGGCGAGGTCGGCGGTGGCGTCGGTGAGGACGTCGGGGGTGTTCGTGACCGTGACGCGGCGCATCTCGGCCGCCACGACGTCCACGTTGTCGCGCCCGAGAGCGCAGTTCGCGACGATCTTCAGGTTAGGAAGGCGCTTCAGCTCGCTGCCGCCGACCCAGCGAGACAACAGCGGCACCAGCGCGACGTAGTCGCCCGCGGGAGTCGGCTGATCCGCCGGAAGCCACGTGACGTCCAGGCCGATGAGCTGCTCCGGATCGAGCAGCCGCTGTAGTTCGGCGGCGATGAGGACGGGGTGACCCACTACCTCCTCATCTGCGCCCGGCGGATCGAGTCGTCCACCGCGAGCGCCCGCTCCGGGCTCCACTTGTAATAGAGCTGGAGACACGACCCCGCCTGCATCTTGCGCTGTCTGGTACAGGTCGCGACCTCCTGCCGGTGCTTCGACGCGTCGTGGCGCCACAACGAATCCGCCGTGGCCGCGGCCCGGGCTTCCGCCCAGCCGTAACCAACCAGGCACCGCGCCAGGTCACCCGAGGGGTCCTTGACGCAATCCGCGATCTCCCGCTTGTGCCGGGCCGCCTCGGCGCGCCACGTCGAGTCGGCATGCAGCTGCGCGATGGAGTCCTGCTCCTGCTGGTACTTGGTGGCTGCGGTGAGGGCCGCCGCCTGCTTCCACTTGTACTGCAGCACCAAACATTGTGCGGCGCCCTGCGCGTCCATCGTGATCCTGCTGCATTCGCGCACTTCGGCGGCCTTCTTGGCCGCCGTCTTGAAGCAGGCGAGGGCGGATGCGGTAACCGCGGCGGCGAACCAGGCCTTCGTCCAGCGCATCAGAACCTCCAGGGTGCAGGCAACTGGAACGGGCGGGCGCTTGGAAGATCACGGACAGGGTGGGATTCGAACCCACGGTACCCTTGCGGGCACACCGGTTTTCGAGACCGGCCGTTTCAACCGCTCACGCACCTGTCCCTACGGCGAGACGCTCGACACGTTGTCTCGGCGCCTCAGCGCCTTTGTTAGGCAGCGGATAGGGTGGGATTCGAACCCACGAAACGGTTACCCGTTTACGCGCTCTCCAGGCGCGTGCCTTCAGCCGCTCGGCCACCTATCCCGAACAACTAGACGCATAGACGCATAGACGCGTAGTAAATACAAAGACCGTGCCGGTTTCGCTACGGGCGACGCTGCCCGCGAAACCCTCACCCCGCTCCCGGGCGTATACTGGGAGTCTCTCGGAACGACCCTTGAATGCGAGGAGCGAAGCATGAACACGCTGCCGAAGAAGCGCGAGCCCGGCGACCCTCCGGAGGTCAACGCCATTCCCTCGTGGCGGGAGCTGGCGGATCGGTTTCGCGACCTGATGAAGGATTTCCTCAAGGAAGGCAAAGAGCTCGAGCGCGAGCTCGAGCCGAAGCTCCTCCCCGCTCTGAAACGACTGCGGCTCGAGATCGAGAAGCTCATCGCCAAGCTCGAGCAGCGGGCGAAATAGCCTCGACATGCCGGACGGCCAGCCTCCGGGCTGGCCGTCCTCGCTTCACACCGTGCGAGGTCTACTTACCGCCGAACCGGACGCCCGCGGTGAGCGGGATGAACGGCGTCTTTGCCGCGTCGAACGACTTCGCAACGTCCACATACCGCGCCTCGAAGAACAGCGCGGCACCGCCTACCGCGTAGGTCAAGCCAATCCCTACGTTCCAGGCGAACTTGGTCTCGGACGAGTCGGCGGTGACGCCCCCGGACGTGACCGCGAGCTTCACGTTGTAAACACCGACCCCGCCGACCAGGTAGCCCGCCACCCCTCCCGACGACCGCCTGAAGTGGTACGTCACGTCCGCGGTTCCGCCCAGCAGCTTGATCTTGGCGGTCGTCGGTGCCCCGACGGCGGCGGTGAGATCGGCATTGAGCTGATCGTTGCCACTGTTCTCGCCGTAAGTCCCGTCCAGCCGGAACCCGAGGGGGCTTCCTCGCGGCTGCACCTCGAACAGGGCGATCCCCTGCCACCCCGCCTTGAAACCGTCCCCATTGGCGTCCGCGTGAAAATCACCAACCGGGATTGTGAGACTCGCGCCGACGCCGAACTGCGCGCTGGTGCCCTGAGCCGCGGCCATAGCCGTCGCGACGAACGAGGCGAGGACTAGCCCACACGCGACTCTGGTTGCGCTGGACATACGCACCTCCTGAGTAGGCCGACGAAGTGGGAGATCACGCCCGTTGGGGCGTTTCTTACCGTAACGTGCCGGGATGGAACACGCTAGGGCGTTTTTGCGGCAGCGTGGGGCGGGTTTGCGGCAACTAGAGCGGCTCGAATCGCGCCGTGAAATGCCGCAGCCACGGCGCCTGCTCAACGATGCGGTAGCCCCGCACCCGATCCTTGCGCCGTGCCACCTCGGCTATCACCTCGGCCACATAGTCGATATGGCTCTGGGTGTACGTGCGCCGCGGCACGGCGAGGCGTACCAGCTCCAGGGGGGCCGCGATCTCGCTGCCGTCGGGCTGCCGCTTTCCGAACATCACGGAACCGATCTCGACGCCGCGCACGCCCCCAGCGCGATACAGCTCCACCGCGACCGCCTGGGCGGGATACTGCGCGGGCGGCACGTGCGGTAACAGCGTCCTCGCGTCCAAGTATACGGCGTGCCCCCCCGGCGGCTGCACGACGGGGACGCCCGCCTGCTCAGCTTTTTCTGCCAGGTACGCGGTCGAGCGGAGCCGGTACTTGAGGTAGTCTTCGTCCAGTGCCTCATCCAACCCGGTCGCCACCGCTTCCAGGTCGTAGCCCGCGAGCCCGCCGTAGGTGGGAAACCCCTCGGTGAGGATGAGCAGGTTGCGACACTCCCGCGCCACGTCGGGATCCTGCATCGCGAGGAACCCGCCGATGTTCGCGAGCCCGTCCTTCTTCGCCGACATGGTGCAGCCGTCGGCGAGCGCGAACATCTCCCGCGCAATCTCGCGCGGCGTGTTCCCGGCGTATCCCTCTTCGCGCAGCTTGATGAAGTAGGCGTTCTCGGCGAAGCGGCACGCGTCCAGGTAGAGCGGGATCCCGTGCCGATCGCAGACGGCGCGCACCGCTTTGAGGTTCGCAAGACTCACCGGCTGCCCGCCTCCCGAGTTGTTGGTCACCGTGACCATGACGAGCGGAATCCGCTCGCGCCCCACCTCGCTGATCGTGGCCTCGAGCGCCGCGACGTCCATGTTGCCCTTGAAGGGATGCTTGGCCGCGGGGATGCGCCCCTCGGGAATCACCAGGTCGCGCGCTTCGGCGCCGCAGTACTCGATATTCGCCCGGGTCGTGTCGAAATGGGTGTTGTTGGGAACGACCTGACCGTGCTTGACCAGGGTCGAGAAGAGAATCCGCTCGGCCGCCCGGCCCTGGTGCGTCGGGATGACCTCCTCAAGTCCCGTGATGGCGCGCACGACGTCCTGGAACCGGTAGAAGGAACGACTGCCGGCATACGATTCGTCGGCGTCCATCATGGCGGCCCATTGGCGGGACGACATGGCGCCCGTCCCGGAATCTGTGAGCAGGTCGATCAGCACGTCGTCGCCGTGCAGGCCGAACAGGTTGTAGCCGACGCGCTGTAGCGCGACCTCGCGCTGCTCCGGCGTGGTGTGCTGGATCGCCTGTGTGGAATGGATACGAAACGGCTCGATGATCGTGCGGTAGAGCATAGAGAACCCTAACCTACGACCTATCGTCTTTCCTGGAAGAACCCCTGCAACAGGGAAGAACAGGCCTCTGCTTCGACTCCACCGATCACTTCGGGCTGGTGATTGAGGCGGGGGTGCCGGAGCACGTCCCCCACGCTGCCGGCCATGCCCGCCTTCGGGTCGTACGCGCCGAAGACCACGCGCCCCAGCTTCGTGAGGACCATCGCCCCCGCGCACTGGGCACAGGGCTCGAGGGTCACGTACAACGTGCAGTCGCTCAGTCGATCGGTTTGCAGCGAGGAAAGCGCCTGCCGCACGGCCAGGAGCTCGGCGTGAGCCGTTGGATCGCGACGTTGGACGGTCTCGTTGTGCGCCCGGGCGACGACGGTCCCCTCCCGAAGCACCGCGGCGCCCACCGGCACCTCGCCGATGGACGCCGCCCGGCGGGCTTCCTGGAGCGCCGCCGCCATACCTGCGACGTCGTGCGGAGCAGTGGGCGGGGATCGTCTGGCACGGCTCCCCGCTTCCCGCTCCCCCCGGTTAGGCACGCGCTGGCTCGGCCGCCGCCCCGGCAGGGACCCGCTCGAACGTCAGATGGTTCCCGTCCTTCGCACGGTCCACGCGTACCGTGTCGCCTTCCGTGTACTGCCCTTCGAGCACGGCCATGGCGAGCGGGTTCTGCACCACGCGCTGGATGGCCCGCTTCAAGGGCCGCGCCCCGTAGACGGGATCGTAGCCTTCCGCCACGATCAGCTGCTTGGCGGCGGGCGTCACCTCGAGACGGAGCTTGCGCTCGGCCATGAGCCGCTCGACGCGCTTGATCTGGAGGTCCACGATCTTCGCGATATCCTGACTCGAGAGCGGACGGAAAATGATCACGTCGTCCACCCGGTTCAGGAACTCGGGCCGGAACGTCTGGCGCAACAGCTCGAGCACCTTGGTCTCCACCTGCTCCCAGTTCTGCGTGCCCATCTCGAGAATGTACTGCGACCCGATGTTCGAGGTCATGATCAGCACGGTGTTCCTAAAATCGACCGTGCGACCCTGCGAATCGGTGAGCCGCCCATCGTCGAGGATCTGGAGCAGCACGTTGAACACGTCGGGGTGCGCCTTCTCGATCTCGTCGAACAGCACCACCGAGTAGGGGCGCCGACGGATCGCCTCCGTCAGCTGGCCGCCCTCCTCGTAGCCCACGTACCCGGGGGGAGCTCCGATCATGCGTGCGACGGCGTGTTTCTCCATGTACTCGGACATGTCGAGCCGCACCAGCGCCTTTTCGTCGTCGAACAGGAACTCCGCGAGCGCGCGGGCGGTCTCCGTCTTCCCCACGCCCGTGGGGCCGAGGAAGATGAACGACCCGGTCGGCCGGTTGGGATCCTGCAGCCCCGCGCGCGCCCGGCGCACCGCGTTGGCGACGGCGGCGAGCGCCTCCGGTTGCCCGACCACGCGCCGCTCGAGCTCCGCCTCGAGCCGCGTGAGCCGCTCGCGCTCCGACTCGAGCATCTTCGTGACCGGGATCCCCGTCCACTTGGCGACGATCTCGGCGATGTCTTCGGCGTCGACTTCCTCTTTCAGGTACTTGCCCTTCTTCTGGATCTGGGCGAGGCGCTTCTCCGCCTCGGCGATCTCCCGCTCGAGCGCGGGGATCCGGCCGTAGCTGATCTCGGCGGCCTTCTGCAGGTCGCCGCGACGCGTCGCCTGCTCGGCCTCGGCGCGGAGCTGTTCCAGCTGCGCCTTTTTCGCCTGCAGCCCCGTGATGGCGTCTTTTTCCGCCTGCCACTGCGCCTTCATGACTTTGGAGCGCTCGCGCAGCTCGGCAAGCTCCTGCTCGACCTTCGCCCGTCGCTCCTTGGAGGCCTTGTCCTTCTCCTTGGCGAGCGCCGCCAGCTCGATCTCGTGTTGCACGATCTTGCGCTCGACCTCGTCGATCTCCTGCGGCAGCGAGTCGATCTCGATCCGCAGGCGGCTCGCGGCCTCGTCCACCAGATCGATCGCCTTATCGGGAAGGAAGCGGTCACCGATGTAGCGATGCGACAGGGTCGCCGCGGCGACCAACGCGTTATCCGTTATGCGTACGCCGTGGTGCACTTCATAGCGCTCCTTGAGACCGCGGAGAATGGCGATCGTGTCTTCGACCGACGGCTCGCCCACGTACACGGGCTGGAAACGCCGCTCGAGGGCGGGGTCCTTCTCGATATGCTTGCGGTACTCGTCGAGCGTAGTGGCGCCCACCACGTGCAGCTCGCCGCGCGCCAGCGCGGGCTTCAGCATGTTGGAGGCATCCATCGCCCCTTCGGCGGCGCCGGCGCCCACCAGCGTGTGCAGCTCGTCGATGAAGACCACGTACCTCCCTTCCGCGCTCGTGATCTCCTTGAGCACGGCCTTGAGCCGGTCCTCGAACTCGCCGCGATATTTGGTCCCGGCGATCAGCGAGCCCAAATCGAGCGCCACGAGATGCTTGTTGCGCAGCGACTCGGGGACGTCCCCGTTCACGATGCGCTGCGCCAGCCCTTCGACGATCGCCGTCTTACCGACCCCCGGCTCGCCGATCAGTACGGGGTTGTTCTTGGTGCGCCGCGACAGCACCTGCATCACGCGGCGGATCTCCTCGTCCCGCCCGATCACGGGGTCGACCTTGCCCTTGCGGGCCAGCTCGGTGAGGTCGCGCGTGTATCGCTCGAGCGCCTGGTACTTCTGCTCGGGCTCCTGGTCGGTCACCCGGTGTGAGCCGCGCACCCCCTCGAGCGCCGCCATGAGATCGCCGCGATCCACGCCCGCGGCGGCGAGCAGCTGCTTGGCGGTCGTGCCCTTCTCTTCCAGCAGGGCGAGCAGCAGGTGCTCGGTCGACACGTACGCGTCGCCCAGCGCCTTGGCCTCCTCGTCGGCGCGGTCCAGGACTCGTGATACCTCGCGCGACAGGGTGGGCTCGGCGGCCGTGCCCGACTGCCTCGGGAACCGGTCGATCTCCCGTTCCGTCTCGGAGCTGAGCTGGGTGACGTTGAGCCCGGTCTTCTGGAGCAGGGGGACCACGATGCCATCGTCCTGCGACAGCAGAGCGAGGAACAGGTGGGCGTCGTTGATGACAGGATTGCCGCGCGCGCGGGCCAGTGTGCTGGCCTGCTGCAGGGCCTCGGCCGCCTTGACGGTCAAACGTTCGGGTCTAATCATGGCTGTACTTGGATAGTCGCCGACTCCGGAAGCAACGTCTGTGCCGGACAAAAGTGCCGTTTTGGCAGACATCGATAAAGACGTAGCACGAAACCGTAGCACAGAATCGTAACACAAAGGCGTAGCACGAATGCGCTGATTCGCGCCGCCGTGCTACGCCTTTTGTGATACGTCTGTGTGATACGTCTCTACTTGACGACTATTTTTCTAGTGACTCTCTTGCCATCGATGACGAGCTGGTAGATGTACACCCCGGACATCGCCTGCTTCCCCGTATTGCCGACGTAACCGTCCCAGTACGCGCTATACGCACAGCCCATGGTGGTGGGGCAACTGAGCGCAAGGCTATCGAGTGCCTTGCCCGTGCCCCGGAGAATCGGGATCGCCACGAGCTGCGCGAGCACGTTATAGATCCGCAGGGACACCACCGGCCGGTGACCCTTCAGGAATAACTCCCCGCTGACCTTGAACGGGATCGTGGTCGCCGGGTTGAACCGATTCTGCTGTGGCCCGATCGTGGGAGGCGGGGTCTGGCTAGCTACCCACCGCGTTCCCCCTTCCACCCCCGCCACCCAAAGCCCGAGCCCCAGCATTGCCCAGGCGTACTGCTTCATGCACCGCTCCTCATTGCGAACGAGACGTGACCTTGGGACGGCTCTCCTTGTGCTGAGTGATACTCGTGCTTCCAGGGCGCTGATCCAAACCTACGAGCCGTCTTTCCCGGCTGTCAACCTCGCCAGCACCCGGGCATCACCCGCGCGGCGGGTCACCCCGCGCCGATCCGCCCATTCGAGCAGCGGGATCAAGTACTTGCGCGTGAGCCCGAGGCGGTCACGCAACACCGCCGGGGTGGCCGATCCCAACTCCGCCAGCGCGGCCTCGAGGGCGGCGCGGAACTCGGCCAGGGCACCCTTCGCCGCATAGCGCTCGGCGTCGATCGGCTCGGCGGTACCGGTGCGGGCGAAGTGCGACAGCAGTGCGCGCACGGGGAAGCCAGGAAACTCGCGCTCGAGCTCGGCCACGGTCGGCACCTGCCAGCGAGCGTCCGCGAGGCGCCGTGCGAGCTTTTCGCTGGCGTCGCTGGCCCGGGCATCGAGCGCCGGCCGCCAGCGCGGCTGGCGGGCCACGCTGCCCGTCACCTCCAGCGTACCGCTCTTGACCGCGAACTCCAGCACGGCATCCGTCACGGCGGACGGAGGCGCCGGCGTCCCCACCGCTGCCCGGAGGGCTTGCAGCGACATCCCTGGATCGAGCGGATGCTCCTCGTGGTAACGCCGGACCACCTCCGTCAGCCGGCTTGCTTCGGCCACCACCGCCTGCCGGTCGACCACGGTCTCCCCCGATGTTAGCACCGCCTCCCTCGCCTCCGCGATGATTGCCGTCACACGGGCCGGCGACACCCCCAGCCGCACGGCGAGGCTGTCGGTGGCAAGCCCCCTCAGCCCCGCCTCGACGGCGAGGACCCCGAGCCGCGCCGCCGGGCCCTGCTCGACAGCCAGGCGGCGCCGCCGCAGGCGGGTGCGCGCTGGCGCGAACGGGTCGAGCACGACCCCTCCACCGATCGTGGTGACCGGCGAGAACGACCGCAGCACGAACCGGTCTCCGCCGCGCGCCACCACAGGAGTCTCGAGCACGAGGCGCGCGACGCCCCGCCCCCCGGGGGCGATCGCGGGCGTTTGCACCGCGCGAGCCAGGACCTCGGCCGTGCCGAGATGCACACGCACCCGCGTGCGGGAGGTGACCGGCTTGCGGGCCGTGGGAAGGAGCTCCGCGGCCACGTCGATGAGCGTGGTGGCCCGCCAGCCGGCCCCCGTGACGGCGACGTCGCCACGCGCCAACTCGCTCTTGTCCACCCCCACCAGGGCCAGCGCCGTGCGGCGCCCCGGCACCGCGCGTTCGGCCTTCTGTCCATGGACCTCGATGGATCGGACGCGCGCCTCGCGACCCAGCGGTAGGAGCTGGACGGCGTCGCCGATCGCGACACTGCCGCTCCAGGTCGAGCCGGTTACCACGGTTCCCGCGCCGGCCACCGCGAACACCCGATCGATCGGCAGCCGAAACAGGTCGTCGGCGGGACGCTCAACCAGGTCCCCCGCGACGCGCCGCAGGGCATCGCGCAGATCATCCAGACCCTGTCCCGTCATCACCGACGTGGCGACAGCGGCCTCCCAGCGCACGCGGCTCGCCCCCAGGCGGGCGCTCACCTCGCTCTGCACCAGGTCGAGCCATTCCCCGTCCACCAGGTCGCGCTTCGTGATCACGGGGATGCCCCGGCGCACGCCGAGCAGCTCCACGATCGCCAGGTGCTCCTCCGTCTGCGGCATGATTCC
>Ga0137409_10009024_pt1 | contig 10169 bp, 7 predicted proteins | sample CZODoug1_16funga_FD_122059 | JGI IMG/M metagenome (GOLD analysis project Ga0137409, IMG submission 122059) | Vadose zone soil fungal communities from Angelo Coast Range Reserve, California, USA - CZODoug1_16fungal (Hybrid Assembly) | ecosystem: Environmental > Terrestrial > Soil > Vadose zone...
GTCGCCCAGCCCCACAACGGCACGCTGAGCCGGGACGGGCGCACAGGGTGGGTGGCCTCGCAGCAGCAGGGTGCCACGGCGCTCGTCCGCCTGGATCTCACCACCTGGAAGGAAGTGGCGCGGGTACCGCTGGACAAAACCCCCCGCGGGCTCGAGCTGAGTCCGGACGGCCGACGGGTCTTGTTCACCCTCGCAGGCGTCAACGCGATCCAGGTTCTGGATACCGCCACCAACCGGATCGCCACACAGATCCCGGTGGGCGCCTCGCCGCACTACGCACCGTTCACACCCGACGGCCGGTGGGCGCTGGCCGTGGTCCAGGGCCCCGGTGAGCTCGCCATCCTTGACACGGCGAACAACACTCTGGCTGGCACCGTCGCCGTGGGCAACGCGCCGCACTGGAGCATGTCGAGCTCTGATGGCCGCAGGGCTTACGTGACCAACGAAGGCTCCAACGACGTCTCGGTGGTGGACGTGGCGAGCCGCACGGTGATGGCCACCATCGCCGTCGGCAACGCTCCGCGCAAAATCGCGGTGCAGCCGGGCTCGGGCGCGGCAGCCATGCCCGCCGCGCAGCCGCGGACCGCTGCCTCGACGCCGGGAAAGCGCAAGTCCGTCACGCTGGGCGGCGTGGCCTACGCCGACCATGGCACCAAGGACGTACGGAATCGGTCGAAGCTAGAGCTGGAGGCCGACGACTACTACTTTTCGCCGACGTTCCTGCGCGGCAGGCCCGGGCAGAAGCTGACCCTGCTCGTGGAGAACGAGGCGCGCACGCTGCACAACATCAGCATTCCGGCGCTCGGCATCGACAACGACATCCCGCCCAAGGGCAAGATACAGGTGGACGTGACCTTCCCGGCCTCTGGGATGCTGGCGGTCTCCTGCAAGTTCCATGGGTCGCTCGGCATGAACGGCCAGCTGCTGACGGGCGACGCCGGACCGAGCGGGGCGCGCTAGATCAGACATCTCAGGCCGTCACTCATGTAGAAGGAAGACCCGCAGTAAAGAACACGAGTGCGGAAGTCAGCCACAGCCCCAGGAGAATCGAGAACAGGAGACCTCCGGCCACGGGGAGCACCCAGGTTGCAAACCTGCCCGATCGAACCATGAGCACCTTGACGACGACAGCGCCGTAGAGGGCCGACCCGAGTAGCGAGTGAATCAGGACGCGCGGGCTGTTGGCGCCGAATCCAAGCAGGAAAATACAGTGATAGGCGACCGGCAGCGTCAGCACGATCGCCGCCCGCCCTGACCAGCGATGAACACCGTGATAGAACCGCCCCTTGGGCGGGAAGCGTAGCACCTCGTAGATGCGCGCGGCCGTCAGCAACTGACCACATGCGAGCACCACGGCTGCCGTCACCAGCCACGCCTTCATCTGGAGGACGTCCCTGAAGAAAAGATGGAAGAAGGGCGTTGCATAGGGCTCACGAACCTTCCCTCCGGCCACGAGGCCGACGGTGAGTGTAACGAGTGCGAAGACCACCAGCGGAAGCGCCAGCCAGCCTGGATTCGCACGACGAGGATCCTTCGGACCGAGCTTCTCGCTCAAGTCTATCCTCCCGATGCGATCCTGGCCACGGGTTACGCCGCGGCCACCAGGCGCCGCAGATCGACACTCTCGTCGATCAGCTCTGCGGGGTCGACAGCAACACGGTTGCGGATCAAGTTGACGGCCGCCTTCAGCTCACCATACGCCTTCGGGTCCTCCGGATCGCCACCCCGGTTGCTCGATCGAACGGAACGACCGCGCGAAGGGCCTCAGAGATGGCGTGGAGCAGCGACTCCCGCGTGGGTAACCGATTCCGCGATCGCTGCATCTCAACGTCGAACGGATCGAGCGCCGCCGGGTCGACGGGCGCCGCTCCGCGCTGGTGGCAGCCGACCGCAAGCCGGATGGTCGCAGCCAAGGCCGCATCGACAGGGCACAAGACGGAGACCGGACGTGGAACACGGATCCAGGCCTGACTCATCGACACCTCGCCCGCCGTGGCTTGCACGGTGAGCCTGTCGGTGGTTGGGGGATCGGCTTCGCATCATCGGGACGCGCGAGAGTTTCCGCGCTCACGATCTTGTCGTCGTGGGTGAGTGCCGGCGCCTCGAGGGAATCTCCGACCCGGATGACATGGCGATCGTGTACGCCGTCCAAACTGCGAGCTGAATCGCACCGTAAGGAGGGGCATCGATGGAGCTCACGATCAACGGCAGGACGCGTCAGGTCGACGTGCCGGCGGACATGCCGGTGCTGTGGGTGCTGCGCGACGTGCTCGGCATGACGGGGACGAAGTTCGGCTGCGGGATGGCGCTCTGTGGCGCGTGCACGGTGCACCTCGATGGCCGGGCGATCCGCTCCTGCGTGACGCCGGTGAGCGCGGCCGCCGGCAAGGCGATCACGACCATCGAGGCGATCGGCGACACCCCTGCCGGCGAGAAGGTGCAGGCGGCGTGGGTCGCGCTCGACGTGCCGCAATGCGGCTACTGCCAATCCGGCCAGATCATGTCGGCCTCCGCGCTGCTCGCGAGCAACGCGCATCCCACCGACGCCGACGTCGACGCCGCAATGGCGGGCAACATCTGCCGCTGCGGCACCTACGGACGGGTCCGCGCTGCGATCAAGCAGGCGGCTCAGGCGGCTCCGATCGGCGGGAAGGGGGCCAAGCCATGACCACCGTATCTCGGCGTGCGTTCGTTACGGTCCTGGCGGCGGCCGGCGGAGGCCTGCTGCTGGGCTACCGGCTCGAAGGGGGGCAGCGCGCGGCGTCGACGGCCGCCACCGCATCAACTCCCGGCGCGACCTCACCGGACTTTGCGCCCAACGCCTTCATCCGCATCGGGCCCGACGGCGGCATCACGCTCATCATGCCGCAGGTCGAAATGGGACAGGGCACGTACACGTCGATGCCCATGCTTTTGGCGGAAGAGCTCGAGGTCGTACCGGACCAGATTCGGCTCGAGCACGCCCCACCCGACAACAAACTGTACGCGAACCAGTTCTTCGGCGAGCAGATGACGGGCGCCTCGTCGTCGGTGCGCGCGTTCTACGAGCCGCTGCGCCGCGCCGGGGCGATAGCGCGCGCCATGCTCGTGGCCGCAGCGGCAGCGTCCTGGAATGTCGATCCAGGCTCGTGCCGGGCACAGAAGGGCGTGGTGACCCACACGCCAAGCGGCCGCACCCTCACCTATGGCGTGCTGGCCGCCAAGGCGGCGGCGCTGCCGGTGCCCGACAAGGTCACGCTCAAGGACCCGAAGGACTTCTTGCTGCTCGGCACGCCGGCCAAGCGGCTCGACACGCCGAGCAAGGTGAACGGAACGGCGCAGTACGGGATCGACGTGCGGCTGCCGGGGATGCTGATCGCAACGGTGGCTGCGAGCCCGGTCCTGGGCGGCAAAGTCACTGGAATCGACGAGCAGAAGGCGAAGGCAGTCCCCGGCGTGCGGCAGATCGTTCAGCTCGACGATGCAGTCGCTGTTGTGGCCGACCACATGTGGGCGGCCAAGCAGGGATTGGCGGCGCTCGCCGTCCGCTGGGACGACGGGCCGAATGCGAAGCTGAGTACCGCCGACATCGTGCGGGGGCTCGCGAAGGCGTCGGAGACCGCGGGTGTGACGGCGCGGAAAGACGGCGACCCCGTGAGCGCGCTCGCCGGCGCGGCGACGAAGGTCGAAGCGGTATACGAGTCGCCGTTCCTGGCGCACGTCACGATGGAGCCGATGAACTGCACGGTCCACGTGCGGAAGGATGGATGCGAGGTGTGGACCGGCTCGCAGGTGCTGAGCCGCGCGCAGGCCACGGCGGCCGCGGTCACCGGGTTCCCGCTCGAGAAGGTCGTGGTCCACAACCATCTATTGGGTGGCGGCTTCGGGCGCCGGCTCGAGGTGGACTACGTGACCCAAGCCGTGCGCATCGCGAAGCAGGTGGATGCGCCGGTCAAGGTCGTGTGGACCCGCGAGGAGGACGTCCAGCACGACATCTATCGCCCGTACTACTACGACCGGATCGCGGCCGGCCTGGATCCGCGAGGCACGCCGGTGGCCTGGACCCACCGGATCGTCGGTCCGGCGATCGTCGCGCGCTATCTGCCAGGCTTCTTCAAGGACGGGCTCGATGTCGACGCGGTGGACGGCGCCGTCCAGCTGCTCTACGACATCCCGGCGATCCAGGTCGAGCACGTGCGCCACGAGGAACCGGTGCTCAACACCGGCTTCTGGCGCGGGGTCGGTGTGACCCATAACAACTTCGTCATCGAGAGCTTCACCGACGAGCTCGCCGCCGCCTCGAGGCAGGATCCGGTGGCGTTCCGCCGTGCCCTGCTGGGCAAGTCGCCGCGCGGTATGGCCGTGCTGGACCTCGCGGCGAAGGAAGCCGGATGGGGCAAACCATTGCCGCGCGGCCACGGGCGTGGGGTGGCCCTTCTCTACAGCGGGTGGGGCACCTACCTGGCGCAGGTCGCCGAAGTGGAGGTGACCGGCTCGGGGGACGTACGAGTGCATCGGATCGTGTGCGCGGTGGACTGCGGCCGGATCGTCAACCCGGACATCGTGAGGGCGCAGATCGAGAGCGGCGTCGTGTACGGCATCAGCGGCGCGCTGTGGGGTGAAGTGACCCTCAAGAACGGCCGGGTCGAGCAGTCGAACTTTCACAACTACCGCGTCTTGAGAATGAATGAGACCCCGCCGATCGAGGTGCACCTGGTGCGGAGCACCGAAGCACCCGGCGGGATCGGCGAACCGGGCACCGCGGTCACCGCGCCCGCGCTGGGCAATGCGATCTTCGCGGCCACGGGCAAGCGGCTCCGAAAGCTACCCCTTCAGCCGGGACTCGCGCTCGTGGCGCGGTAGATCACAGGCCGACTACAAGGTTCCGTCAGAACACACGGCATGACGCAGAGGCCATCGGCCTCGCGCCCCGTGGAGAGGGGGGAGTGCGACTCAGAGACGACTCAGAGATGCTTTGAGTTGACGATCACCATCAGAAGCACGCGCCCAGGGCGGAAGGGCGAGGCTGTGGCTCGAAGTCGCTGCGCGAGCAGGACTTCAGCCGTTCTTCCCGCGGGTGAGCTCGAGCTGGCGCCGGGCATGGGCGCGCTCTGCGAGCACCTCTTGGACGCGCGCGTGATCCGATCCAAGCGACGGCGCCAGGATCGCAAGGACCTTTCCGTAGAACTCCTCGGCCTCGGCGTACCGTCCTTGCGCGACGCGGGCGTCGGCCACATGCTCGAGAGTCATCGCCACGTGGAAGTCGTTGGCGCCGAGGATCCGCTCGAACACACCCGCGAGGCGCAGATAGAGCGCGGCGGCGTCGTCCCACCGCTCCCATTTCCGGTAGAGTCCGGCCAAGTTGGCCAGCGGACCGGCGATTCGCGGGTCCTCCGCGCCGTACGCCGTCTCGACGACGGCGAGCGCACGCCGATAAAGGATCTCGGCTCCCGCGAAGTCCCCCCGCTCGGAGCGCACGTCGCCGAGCGCCGTCATGCTGTCGGCCAGCTGTGGATCCGTCGGGCCGAGCGCCGCCTCGACAATCGCCAGCGCGCCGCGAAACGCCGCCTCTGCGTCGGCGAGCGCGTGCTGCTCGATGTAGCGCTCGCCGAGCGCGGTCAGGCGCTCGGCCGCGTCGAGGTCGCTCACGGGGATCCCTCCATTCACCGGAGACACTGGCGCCGCCCCCCCGAAACCGGTCTCCGGCGTTGGGGGGAGCGCCGCGACCGGACTCGTGCCAAGCGCCAGCACCATTCCGAGCGCGAGGGGCCAGAGCGCGACCCATGCGCTGCGCCGGCGCCCCCGACGACCCGCGCGGCCGTCGAACGTACTCGCCGATGAAGTCACGAACTTCCGCCCGGGCGTCAGCTGTCGTCGATTCATCGTGGCCTTCCTTCCTGCGCCTTGCGACGTCGCCGGGAGGCTTCGGGATTCTCTCGATGCAGTACGAGCGGACGCGGAAGCCGCTAACCCCTTTCGTTTACCGAGACGTCGCTCATCGGCCGCCGAGGAAGGGACAGCGAGGTCGTTCAACGGATGGCGGTATACTCACGTCGAGCGGCTTCGGCGCGCTGGCTGCCCGCGCGTTGGCTCGGGCGGGTCACACCGTGTATGCCAGCATGCGCGAGACGACCGGCCGCAACGCGCGGCAGGTCGCCGAGGCGCAGAAGTATGCCGCCGAGCACGCCGTCGATCTCCGCACCATCGAGCTGGATGTCGCCTCCCAGGCCTCTGCCGACGCCGCGATCGAAGCGATCGTCACCGCACACGGTCGCCTCGACGTGGTGATCCACAACGCGGGTCACATGGTCTTCGGACCGGCGGAAGCCTTCACTCCGGAACAGTTCGCCGAGCTCTACGACGTCAACGTGCTCAGCACCCAGCGCGTGAACCGCGCCGCCCTGCCGCAATTGCGCAGACAGGGGCAAGGGCTCGTGATCTGGGTGTCGAGCAGCAGCTCGGCGGGCGGAACTCCACCCTATCTGGCACCGTACTTCGCAGCGAAGGCCGCGATGGATGCCTTGGCCGTGGTCTACGCGCGTGAGTTGACACGGTGGGGTATCGAAACGTCGATCATCGTTCCAGGCGCTTTTACCAGTGGCACGAATCACTTCGCCCGCGCCGGGTCGCCCGCCGACAAGGCACGGGCCGCTGAATACGACGCGGGCCCCTATGCGGGTTTTGCGGACCAGGTGCTCAACGGCTTCGCCTCCATCGTGCCGACCGATGCGGACGTCTCGGCCGTCGCGGACGCCATCGTCCAGGTGGTCGATACCCCCTCTGGCAAGCGACCGTTCCGGGTGCACGTTGACCCGACGCAGGATGGCGCGGAGGTGGTCAATGCCGTCTCGGACCGTGTCCGCGCCGAGTTTCTTCGTCGGATTGGCCTCGGCGACCTGCTGATTCCGCGGGCCCTCGCCACTTCGAATTGATCCGCATGCACGAACTACGTACGGAACCGCGGCGGCCCTTGTGGGCCGCCGCGGGAGATTCGTGGACGCTCACGGACACGGTTTGTGGAGCTGGATGTTGCCCCCCTCCAGCGTGCCGCCGGCCTGATATACGACGCGGCCGCTGCTGGACAGCGTGATGCTGAAGGTGTCCGCGTCCTTTCCGGGCTCGGCATTATCGGCGAGGTCGACCGAGTACCCGTAACCGTCCACACCGTCGACCGCGGCGCTGCCCGCGAAGTGGCGGCTCGTGGCGGTGGGGCCGGGGCGGTAGACGGTGATGCTCGTCGCCTTCACCTTCATGCCGGAGGCATGGTCGATGTAGTTCAGGTGGACGGTGGGCGTGGGGGATTGGGGCTTGAACCCCGCATTGAGGCCGAAGTTGCCATGGCTCGTCCCCGTCGTCACGATCCAGCCGCCGCCGGTGACGAAGTCCTGGCAGGGGCCCTGGGTCGTCGTGCCCGTGCAGTTGATGTCACTCTCGGCGCTCGACAGAATCACCTCCGCGACGCCCGGGACGATCAGGTGGAGGGCGTTGACCTGGATCTCTCGAAAGGTTCCGTTCGAGGTCGTCGTCTGCTCGTTGATGATGAGCGTCGCGCCACCGGGCAGCGTGACGATCTGATTCGGCTGGCCGGTCACCGTGATCGCCGTGCCGGCGAACGTCAGGCCGACGATCTCACTGGAGCCGCTGACACCGGTACACGTCGCCTGGGACTCTGCCCGCACGAACGAAGCCGTGACCTGGGCCGCGTTTCCGGGCAGAACGACCACGGTCGCCAGCGACGCGGAGCTGTCGGCCTTTCCATTCGCCCCGCTCGTCGAGGCGGCCAGCACCTCGGCCGTCAGCACGCTGTTCAGCGTCGCCAGGCCGAGGTCCCGAGTATCGAGAAGCGCGTCGTCGCGCGCGCCACCGCTCGGCGGCAACTGGCCGGTATCCGAGATGAACATCGGGCCCGTGAGCGGGGTGCTGATGAACGCCGCGAATGCCCGGCCGCTAAAGGTGGTCTGCGCGTGCGCCGGTGATGCGCAGACGAGCCCTGTGATCAGCGCGATGAGAGCACACGCGGCGGGCGCGAATCGCCGTTGGTTTCGGCGAGGGTTCATGATCGTGACTCCTTCGTCCCGGAGCGTCTGATCGCTCCGCACCTAATGAGGTCTTCGATCGGTGGCGCGACTCGATCGACGCTTAGTTCAAAGGGGATGCCAGACATTCGGAGCGCGCAGGTGCGCACAGAACGCGAAGATGCGTGGCGCGAGCACCCGATTTCGGGCGACGATACCCGGACGCGGGCGCCCGATGGGAGTTGCGACTAGGCGACGAAGTCCTGGCCGAGAATTCGATATCGCTTCATCTTGACGTAGAGCGTCTTGGCGTCGATGCGAAGGAGGCGCGCGGCCTCGCTTCTCTTGCCGCGGGTGATGTGAAGGGCCTGCCGAATGGCCGCGCTCTCCGCCTCGGCGACCGCCGTCTCCGCGATCGCCCTGAGCGATCGGCCCGTCGGTGCTATCAGCGCCGGTGGTGCGGACGGAGTCTGAATGCTGTCCGATACCAGGCCCCGGAGATGTTCGGGCCGGATGAGGCCTGATGCGAGAACGACGGCGCGCCGAATGATGTTCCGGAGCTCTCTGACGTTACCTGGCCATGGATATCGGACGAGGACGTCGAGCGCCTCGTCGTGAATGTCGACGACCGGCCGCCGGAGCTCCATGCTGGCTTCGGTCAGAAACCGCTTCGCCAGATACGGGATGTCATGCGGTCTCGCGCGAAGCGGAGGCACGATCACGACGAATTCGTTCAGGCGGTAGTAGAGGTCCTGCCGGAAGCGCCCGGCCAGGATCTCATCCACCAACCGGACGTTGTAGGCGGCCAGAACGCGCACATTCACGGGCACCGTGCCGCGTCCGCCGAGGGGCCGGACCTGGCGTTCCTGCAACACGCGGAGCAGCTTGACCTGAATCGTCAGCGGGAGGTTCGTGATCTCATCGAAGAAGAGGCTGCCTCCCTCCGCAAGCTGGAAGTACCCGTCCTTCCGCTGACTCGCGCCGGTGAACGCCCCCTTTTCGTAGCCGAACAGCTCGGACTCGATCAGCGTCTCGGGAATCCCGCCACAGTCGAGGGCGACGAAGGGTCGTGTGCGTCGAAAGCTCAGCTGGTGAATCGCCCGCGCGACGAGCTCCTTTCCGGCGCCGGTCTCCCCCTGAATGAGGATCGTGAAGTCTGAGTCGGCGACTTGGCGGATCTGCCGCAGGATATTCTCGACCTCTCGGCTCGGGCCCATCAACGAGCGGAGTGAGCGGTCTTCGTCGAGTTGGCTCCTGAGGCCCTCGATCTCGGCCCCGAGCTCCCGCCGCTCCGCCGCGCGGCGCACCGCGATGAGGATCTGATCGATCTGAAGCGGCTTCGTCAGGTAATCGTAAGCGCCGAGCTTCATCGCCTGGACCGCCGAGGACGTGTCGCCGTATCCCGTCACGATGATCGCCGGAACCGCAGGAGCGATCGCCTTGAGCCTCCGCAACGTTTCGATGCCGTCGAGGCCGGGCATGATGCGATCGAGGAGCACGACAGCGGGCTGTTCGGACGCGACGCGGTCAAGCGCGGCCTCGCCGTCAGCGGCGGTGACCGCATGGAATCCATCGGCGGCCAGGATCTTGGCCAGGGCGGCTCGCGCGTCTTCATCGTCATCGACAACGAGGACCGTCGGCCTGGCGACTTCATCGCTCGAAGTGGTAGCCGCCTTGTTGTCGACCGCGTCTATTCGATCAGGTTCGTCGCCTCCGATCAGCGGTGGCGGGTGCACGCCGGACAGCGGGCCGTCCGCTCGGGCGGGCCGCATGTTCTCAGGAAGGGGACGGGCTCCATCGAGGAGCGACCGATCGCGATAACCATAGCCGGCACTCCAACCGACACACAACCGTGGGTGCAAATGGTGGGCCACACGCCAAGACGGAAGCCGGTTACGCTAGATTCAAGCGCTTTCAGAGAATTTCGTTCTCTCCGCGAATCGGGTTGAGCGCGACGCGCCGCAACGATGCAACCCTGCCCCAACCGTGCGGCGCCAAGAGACAGAATGCCCTCGAGTGGCGGGGCCTCGCGAGGTCCCGCCCGCGTTTACTTCGTTCTCGAGTATCTTCGCGGACGCGAGTGGTGTCGGGCGAGCTGGAAGGGTCGGGTTCAGGGTCGGATCGGGACGTCGTGCAGCGCCGCATCTGTCGCGGGATCCGCGTAGACGCCGAAGG
>Ga0137409_10009025_pt1 | contig 10169 bp, 12 predicted proteins | sample CZODoug1_16funga_FD_122059 | JGI IMG/M metagenome (GOLD analysis project Ga0137409, IMG submission 122059) | Vadose zone soil fungal communities from Angelo Coast Range Reserve, California, USA - CZODoug1_16fungal (Hybrid Assembly) | ecosystem: Environmental > Terrestrial > Soil > Vadose zone...
AATCGCCGCGATGAGGTTTTCGGGGATTCCGCACAGCCCGAATCCGCCCATCATGATCGTCGCTCCGTCCTGCACGTCGGCCACAGCCTCCCGTGCATCGCGCACGACCTTATTCACTCGGAGCCTCCTCGCTTGAACAGCTTTTCGATTTCATCGAGATTCCCCGCTTCCATCGAGGCCACAACGTACTGGAGACGCCGGATGAAGGCCTGCAACTCGTGCGGCAGGAAGCCGGAAGTTTTAAAGATATCACGCCAGACGTGAAATGGACTTCCGGCCAGCCGCGTCATCGAGCGCAGGCCAGGGCCGGCCAGATCCTTGTGCGCGGCAGTGTGCTCCGCAAGAATCGAGGAAATGATTTGAGGGAGATGGCTGATCTGCGCCACCAGCCGGTCGTGCTCTTCAGCAGAAATGACGTGGGGAACCGCGTGGATTGCGGTGACAATCCCCTTCATTTTTTCCGCTGCCCCGGGAGCCGACCGCAGCGGACAGAGAAAGAATGGCGCGTCTCGAAGCAGGTCCGCGTTCGCGGCCTCGGGGCCGAATTGCTCGAGTCCAGCCATTGGATGTCCGCCAACAAACTGCAATCCCAGCCTCTCCGCCTTATCGCATATGGCGACCTTTGTACTTCCGACATCGGTCACAAGTGGAGCGTCTTTGGGAATCTGGTCGAGAAGCTTGAGGATCTCCCCAACCGGTGCCGCCAGGACGACCAAATCCGCCGGCTCGAGCCCAGTCGTATCGATGATTCCGAGTTTCTGCGCTCGAGCAAGGACCTCCGGGCGATCCACGCCGCCAACGCGAACACCAGGAAAGGCGCGTTTTAGCGCCAGCGCGAACGATCCGCCGATCAGTCCCGTTCCAACAATCGTGATTTGCCGAATCGGCATAAAAAGAATTGACTAATTGGGAAAATTAGTAATTGAGTAAATTGAAGGTCTTCTCGCATCCTGCTCTTCAAATTGCACAATTACTAAATTTCCCAATTACCCAATTTTTCTTCCTACCGCCGGCGCAATCATCCTTAACTCGTCCATCAACTTGGCGAACTGCTCCGGAAACAGCGACTGCGCACCATCCGACCACGCTTTGTCTGGAGTGCAATGCACTTCAATCAGCAAAGCATCCGCTCCCGCCGCCACCGACGCTCTCGCCATCGGCGCAACCTTGTCACGTCGTCCGGTTCCGTGCGACGGATCCGCCGTCATCGGCAGGTGGGAGAGTTTGTGAATAATGGGAATCGCCGAAATATCCATCGTGTTCCGCGTGTAAGTCTCGAACGTCCGGATTCCCCGCTCGCACAAAATCACGTCATAATTTCCGCCCGCCATAATATATTCCGCCGACAGCAACAACTCTTCCAAAGTCGCCGCAATCCCGCGCTTCACCAGCACCGGCTTGCGCACCTTCCCCAGTTCGCGCAGCAAATTGAAGTTCTGCATGTTGCGCGCTCCTACCTGAAGAATGTCCACATAAGGCAGCATCATAGGAATCTGCGAGATCTCCATCACCTCGCTGATCACCAGCAACTTGAATTTGTCACCGGCCTCACGCAGCAATTTCAGCGCGTCCTCACCGTGTCCCTGAAAGGAATAAGGAGAGCTCCTCGGCTTGAACGCGCCGCCTCGCAGCACGCGCGCTCCCGCCTCCGCCACCGCTTCCGCCGTCGCAAAAAGCTGTTCCCGCGTCTCCACCGAACAGGGGCCCGCCATCACGACCACTTCGTTCCCACCAATATCGATGCCGTTCGCCAGCTTCACAATCGTTCCTTCGGGACGAAAGCCTTTGCCAGCCAGCTTGTACGGCGAACTTATTCGGTGGACTTCCTGCACCCCCGCCATCAGCTCGATGTTGCGGATATCAAAATCAATCCCCGCCCCCACCGCACCAAGCACGGTTTGCCGCGCCCCGGTTGACCGGTGCACCTCGAACCCCATTTTCACAAGGTACTCAATCACCTGCTGAATCTGCCCCTCATCCGCGATTTCCTGCATTGCGACAATCATAAGAAAATCTCTGCTTCTAGCTTCTAGCTTGTGGCCTCTAGCTCTTAACCTGCGAGCTTCTACCCGGCGGCTTGTCATTCCGAGCGAAACGAGGAACCTTGGTTTCGCATCCAGATGTCTTACTTAATCGTTTACATCCGAATCCAGCTCCGTCTCCGCCTTCGCCCCTTCCGCCTTGATCCCAATCCCTTCCTTCTGAATATTCCGCATCACATCCATGATGCGTTCAAAAATTCGCACCAGATCCCGCCCCGGGAGCGGCCCTTGATTCATTTGCTGCACATTTTCAAACACGATCCGCTCGCGCTCCGGCTCGTAGATCGGCAAATTAGTATTCCGCTTCAGACGCCCGATTTCCACCGCAGCCTTCGCCCGCTCACTCAGCAAGTCCACCAGCCGCCGGTCAAGCTCATCAATTTTCTTTCGCCAATCTGTGATATCCATGGAGACTAGCTCTCAGCCTTCAGCTATCAGCTCTCGCACAAATTCTCCCACAGCCGCCGCTTCCCTTCCGCGATTCCGCTCAATCGTTTCGACAATCGCGCTTCCCACCACCACCGCGTCCGCAAAGTTTCCTACTTCGGCAAACTGCTCGGCATTCGAAATCCCGAACCCGACCGCGATCGGCAACTTAGTCACCTGCCGCAAACGCCGCACTAGCTTCCGAGCATCGTCTGCCAATTGCTGGCGCGCTCCTGTCACGCCCGTCCGCGAAACTGCGTAGACAAATCCGCGCGATGCTTCCGCAATCCGCTTCAACCTGGCATCCGGACTGGTCGGCGCCGCCAGAAACACCGGCGCCAGGTCATTCGCCCTCATCGCCCGCAGATATTCGCCGGCCTCTTCCACCGGTAAGTCGGTGACCAGTACGCCATCCACGCCGGCATGCCGCGCCACCAGGCAAAACTTCTCTATCCCCATCCGCAAGATCGGATTCAAATACGAAAACACAACGATCCCTGTCGACTGTGCATGCTGCCGCACTTCCGACGCCAGCGTCAAAACCTGTGCCAGACAGGTTCCATGCTTGAGCGCGCGCTCACTGGCCCGCTGAATCACTGGGCCATCCGCCACGGGATCGCTAAAGGGCACGCCCAACTCAATCACATCTGCGCCAGCGTCAATCGCCGACAGCACGACGGTCCGCGTGGTCGCGAGATCCGGATCGCCGCAAGTCACATATACAACGAGCCCAGGCCGCTTGTAAAAAGATAGAGGCATATTCTGAATCGCTTCGCCAGGCTTTACCCTGTGAACCTCTGTGTCCTCTGTGTTAACGATTTTGATTTCTTATTCCAGCGAAAGTGATTCCCGCATGATGCCGATATCTTTATCCCCACGCCCGGAAATATTCACAATCACGATCTCAGACTTTTTCATCTTGGGCGCGCGCTTCACCGCTTCAGCCACCGCGTGCGCCGACTCCAGCGCCGGAATAATCCCCTCGGTTCGCGCCAGCAAAGTGGTCGCCTCCAGCGCCTCCGCATCCGAGGCGGGAACATACTCCGCCCGGCCCGCATCTCGCAACGCCGCATGCTCCGGGCCAATCGACGGATAATCCAGCCCCGCCGAAACCGAATGCGTATTCGCAATCTGCCCTGCGGAATCCTGCAACACGTAGGAAAAAGTTCCCTGCAAAACTCCCGGAGAACCTCCTCGAAACCGCGCAGCATGTTCGCCCAGCCCTTCGCCGCGTCCGCCCGCCTCAACGCCGATCAATCGAACCTTTTTATCCTTGATGAAGTCGTAGAAAATTCCGATTGCGTTCGACCCCCCGCCAACGCAAGCAATCACTACCACGGGAAGTTTGCCCTCAGCTTTCAGTATTTGTGCCCGCGCCTCCCGCCCGATCACGCGATGGAAATCCCTCACCATCGTGGGATACGGATGCGCGCCCAGCACGCTGCCCAATAAATAATGAGTGGTCCGCACATTCGTGACCCAGTCGCGCATGGCCTCGTTGATCGCATCCTTCAACGTGCGCGACCCTGACTCGACCCCGCGCACCTCGGCCCCCAGCAGCCGCATGCGGAACACGTTCAACTCCTGTCTCCGCATATCCTCTGTCCCCATGTACACGACGCAATCGAATCCCAGCAGCGCGCAAACCGTCGCTGTGGCCACGCCGTGCTGTCCCGCGCCAGTCTCGGCGATCACGCGCCGCTTGCCCATGCGCTCTACCAGCAGCGCCTGTCCCAGGCAGTTGTTGATCTTGTGCGCCCCGGTGTGCAGCAAGTCTTCCCGCTTCAAATAAATCTTCGCTCCACCTAACTTCTGCGTAAGCCGCCGCGCAAATGTCAGCGCCGTAGGACGCCCGGCATAAGTCCGCAGCAACTCCTCCAGTCGCCGCTGAAACTTCGGATCACGTTTCGCCTTCTCATACTCCCGCTCCAAGTCCTCCAGCGCCGCCATCAACGTCTCCGGCACATAGCGTCCGCCGTAGACTCCAAACCGCCCAGGTTCATTGACAGGACGAGGAGCACGAGGGTGCCCCACCCTTGCCGCGTTCTTTGCGGCTAGGGTGGGGATTTTGATCTTGATTGTTTTAGGAAGCGTCGCCATCTCTAACTCGCCTTCCGTTCCGCGTCTCGCACAGCCTTCACAAACGCCCGCACCTTCTCTGGATCCTTCTTCCCGGGCTTCGCTTCCACTCCCGAAGCCACATCTAATCCAAACGGTTGGAACAGTCGCATTGCTTCAGGCACATTTGCGGGAGTCAAGCCACCGGCCACGATCACAGGCACTACCAAGCTGATCGCCTGCACCATATCGCGTACCGCCCCCCAGTCAAATGTCGTACCAGTTCCACCTGCAGTTCCTTCGGAGCGCGAATCCAGTAATATGGCGAAAACCTGATCGCGAGCATTCTGACTAATCAGGGACCCGCCGTCTTTCAAAGCGTCCCCGTACATCATCGGAATCAGTTTCGAAGCACCCAGAGATTGTGCTGTCGGCCGCAGGTCTTCCCATAGGCAGTTCGCTGACTTGTGACCATGAAACTGGACGGCGCTCAAACCCACGGCCAGTACAATCTCTCGGATCTGTTCCGATTCGAGATCAACGAACACTCCCACCTTCTCCACGCTCTCCGGCAGCATCTTCACAATCTCCCGTGCTGCCTCAACCGTAATGTTCCGCGGACTCTTCTCATAAAAAACAAACCCCACTGCATCCGCTCCGGCCTCCACTGCGGTCAGCGCATCCTCCAGGTTCGTCATCCCACAAATCTTCACCCAAGTCATAAATAGAGTTGTCCGCTAAAGGTAAAAACTTGGCGCATACCTGATCACTCTCCAATCGGTACTCGGCACTCGGCACTCGCAACCAAATCCCGCAGCGCCTCTCCCGGCCTCTCCGCCCGCATCAGCGATTCCCCAATCAAGAACGCCTGATACCCCGCCGCCCGCAGCCGCGCAATATCCTCTCCCGACCGGATCCCGCTCTCCGCCACTCGCACCACATTCTTGGGAAGGCGCGCGGCCAGCCGGAACGCCGTTTCCACATCCACCTGGAAGGTTCGCAGATCTCGCGTGTTCACCCCAATCAAATCGCAGCCGGCATCCAAAGCGCGCTCCAATTCTGCCTCATCGTGCACTTCGCACAACACATCCAATTCATTCAGGCGCGCAGCCAACGCCAGCCGGTTCAACTCCGCGTTGGTCAAGGCCGCCACAATGAGAAGCACCGCATCCGCCGAATTCGCCCGCGCCTCCAGCAATTGAAATTCGTCCACAATAAAATCCTTGCGCAGACACGGGAGGTTCACCGCCGCCGCTGCCGCTTGCAAATTCTCCAGCGAACCCTGAAAGAACTCTTCGTCCGTCAACACCGAAAGGGTTGCCGCTCCCGCCGCCTCGAGTTCCCGCGCCAATTCCCCCACCCGAAACTCCGGCCGGATCAATCCCTTTGATGGTGACGCCTTTTTCAACTCCGCAATCACCGCCACGCCAACTTTGCTCTTTTCCTCCACCGCCCTCCGGAACCCGCGCGGCACATGTTGTTCCGCCCGCCGCTCCAATTCGCGCACATCTGCAACCCGCTTGATCGCAGCGACTTTTCCACGAGTAGAGCCGACAATTTGATCGAGGGAAACAGGCATAAAGATTGCCTGAATTATACGGGAAGGAGGGTCCTACGAATTGGGATGAGATAGCATTCCTAACCACATCCCCCTCTTCAGACTCCTTTCAGGTTCGCGGTGTACTCTTCCTTCGAAGCAATCCGCCGTCGTCGGTCGCTTTGCAGGAGACGTCATGAGAGTTCAGCAAGCATTTGCATTCGCCGTAGTCGCCGCCACTCTGTGCGCGGTTCCCTTGTCGGCTCAGGAACACGAGAAGAAAATCAACCGTTCCGATCTACCCCCTGCTGTCGAAAAGACCGTCGCCGAGCAGACCCAAGGCGCAACTATTCGTGCCTTTAACGAAGAAAAGGAAAACGGCAAGACATATTACGAGGCCGAACTGACCGTAAGTGGTCACAGTAAAGACATTCTCATCGACCCAACCGGCGCCGTCGTCGAAGTCGAAGAGCAAGTCGATCTCGCTTCCCTGCCCGCCGCCGTGCAGAGCGGATTGCAAGCTAAAGCCGGGAGCGGCAAGCTTGGCAACGTCGAGTCCATCACCAAGCACGACAAACTCGTGGCCTATGAGGCGAAGGTAACGACCAACGGCAAGCGTTCCGAAGTTCAGGTAGGCCCGGACGGCAAACCGTTGGACCACGAAGAATAGGATCCTTCGCCGTCGGAGGACCAAATTACCGGCACAGACCCTCGATCTCTTTGTATGGCTTCTCGGCGTGCTCGGGATACTTGATCTGTTTCACCTGCATCCATTGATCCAGGAAAGTCCCCGCGTCATGCAGCCCAACATCCGGATCGCTCTCATACGCCGGATCGGTCTCCGCTTCCTCCAGCGTCACCAGGGCGAATCCTTTCTTCTTCAACAGATCCAGCGCGTCGGGAAGAATTGTGCCGCTGAACGCTCCCAGGTGCAGCAGGAGCACATAGTTGATCTCGTGCCCAAAAACCAGCTTCGCCTGCGCCCGCCCCAGATCGAGGAATTCCGACGCCGTACTCAAATAGCTGGACCGCAGCCATTCAATCGACTTTGTGTCGCCCTTCGGAACGCACCGCGCATACGCCGTGTTCCACAAGTAGTCTTCCCAGTCGAGCGTCACCTGCGCGATTCTGTATCCGCGCGCCTTCAGGTAAGCCCGGACTGCACGCCGCTTCTCGACTGTGTCTCCTTCGTGCAGATACGGATAACGAAACCAGTGCCAACTGTCCTTCGCATCGAGCAACTCAAGCGTCGGCTCGTCCTGCTCAATCTCCCGCTCGAATGCCTCAGCCGCGTTCTGCTCCAGGTCCATGTGCGCGTAGCTATGATTTCCCACCGGCTCGGCCGCCGCCCACAACTTCAAGGCCTCGGCGCCATCGGCGCTCCCTTCCAGCTTCTTCGCATTGATGAATCCGTACACCGCAGGCACGTGCCGCTTCTTCAGAACAGTGAGCACGTTCCGGGTGGTCTCTGCCCGCGTAACTCCGGGCGGCAGCATTCCGTTCACCGGCAGATCGTCCATCGTGATGGCCACCTTCTGCGCCAAGACCAGCCCAGATAGCGCCAACAGTGCGAACCCTGCTCGCCAGAGGATACCCAGAGGCTTTTTCATGCACCGAGTGTACGGGACTTGCCGCGGGCGCTAAAGAGCCAAGAGCGAAGAAAAAAGAAGAGCGAAGATGACAGCTGTGGAGATTACTGCGAGCCGGAGCCCGGCACGTCTGCGCCCAGAATTGCTCTCCTTGCCACCCCTCCAAGGCGGATGGCCTTGTGGTATGATTCCGCGGCGTTTTTATGTCTTTTCCTAAAGTGGAGATCCGTCCGCGCCGTTCCATGACGCTCTTTGCGATTCTGGCGATCATCATGGTGATCGCGTCCTACCTTTTCGTTCTCATCTTGGCCGCCGCGTGTGTCTACTTGCCTTACTTGGCTTTGGACTCAGGCACGCCAGGATTTCAGATGATCGTCCTGTTCCTCTTCGGCATCGTTATCGCAGTCACTATGCTGTGGTCACTGGTGCCCCGACGCGACAAATTCGTGGCACCCGGAATGCCCATCTTTCGCCAGGACCAGGGCCGCCTCTTCGCCGAACTCGACGACATCGCAGCGTCCCTCAACGAGCGCTTGCCCGGCGACGTTTACTTGATCCCAGACGCCAACGCTTTCGTGGCAGACCGCGGGGGCATCCTGGGCTTTGGCAGCCGGCGAGTCATGGGCCTTGGCTTGCCCTTGTTTGCGGCGCTCACGGTCTCTCAGTTTCGGGCTGTGCTGGCCCACGAATTTGCCCATTACTACGGCGGCGATACCAGCCTCGGCCCCTGGGTTTACCGCACCAAGATGGCGATTGTCCGCATCTTTCAAAATGTGGGATCGCTCGGCCAACTCGCGCGCATTGCGGTCCTGGGGGTTATGTATCTCGTCGTGTCTTCAATTCTGAAGGCATACTTCAAACTTTTTCTTCGCGCCATCAATCTAATTTCGCGCCGGCAGGAGTATCGTGCCGACGAACTGGCATGCCTCGTCGCCGGGCGTCAGCCCCTTATCGACGGCCTGCGCGCCATTCAGGGCGCGGCCTTGGCCTGGCCCTTCTACTGGCAGAGTGAAGTCGCTCCTGTGCTCGGGGACGGTACTCTGCCCGCCATCGGCGATGGTTTTGCCCGCTTCATGGCGGCCCCCCATATCAGTGATGCCCTCCAAAAGAGTCTGGAGAAGAGCCTTGAAGAGGCGAAAACCGCTCCTTACGACACTCACCCGCCGTTGCGCGATCGTATTTCTGCCACCGAAAAGCTGCCCGCCCTAACGGCCCCGGATGATGCCCGTGCAGCCATGACTTTGCTCGATCATTTGCAGAATCTCGAACTACACTTCATTGAGAACCGGATCTCGGACATCAAGCCGGGTACGCTGAAGTATGTTGCCTGGGACGAAGTGGCCCTAAGAGTTACGATCCCAGCGTGGCGAAAAGCTGTTGCCGAGCATGGCGCGTTTTTGAAGGGCATCGCTGCTGAATCAATTCCCGACCAGATTCCGAAACTTCCAGAGATCGGTTCGCGCATTCGCGATCCTAAAGGAATGCTGCTCGCGCCTGATCAGCGCACCCAGCGGGCCGGCCAACTCTTCGCCGCGGCCCTGGCGCTTGCTCTTGTCGAAAGTCGTTGGGAACTGAACGTGCAGCCAGGCATCTTCCAACTGCGCCGCGGCATCGATGAGTTCAATCCCTTCGAAGCGGTCGCCGAACTGATGGCGGGCAAGCGTTCCCGTGAAGACTGGGTCCGCCAATGTGGAGCTCTCGGGATCTCCAAACTACCGCTGTCTGCTACAGAGCGCGGCGCAAACGCCCAATCCTCGGATGTGCCGCCGAGTCTATTCGACTCCGAAACCACCCGTTGATCCTTTTAAGTGGAGCAGACCTGGGGTGGACTAAGAGCCCGGAAGAATGTTTCTTTGGTGCCATCGAAGGGACTCGAACCCCCACACCGTTGCCGGTACATGGACCTGAACCATGCGCGTCTGCCAATTCCGCCACGATGGCAATCTGGACTTGCAATGCAGCGGCGGCCCCAAGGCCGCCGTGTCAGGAAGATCAACACTTCTATTTTACAGGCCGCTCACCGCCTGTCAAACCGCTCAGCAACTCAACTATCCCAGCTTCGCGGTCATCGTAATCTTTGCGTTTAGCACCTTCGATACCGGACATCCCTTCTCCGCAGCCTCTGCATACTTCTGAAACGCAGCCGCGTCCGCTCCCGGAACTTTGCCTACTACATCAATGTGGCTCGAAGTAATCGTCCAGCCCGAATCCAGTTTCTCCATCGTAAGAGTCACGTTCGTGCTGATGCTCTCCGGCGTCAGATTCGCCCCGCCCAGTTGCGCCGAAAGCGCCATCGAGAAGCAGGCCGCGTGCGCTGCCGCAATCAACTCCTCAGGATTCGTCCCCGGCCCATTCTCAAACCGCGAGGTAAACGAATACTGCGTGTCTTTCAGCACGCCCCCTGGAGCAGAAATCGTTCCCTTGCCGTCCTTCAGCCCGCCCTTCCACACCGCACTCGCCTTGCGTTCCATTGCGTTCTCTCCATCATGACCAAGAAATTGAATTCCCTCGCCATTG
>Ga0137409_10009026_pt1 | contig 10167 bp, 8 predicted proteins | sample CZODoug1_16funga_FD_122059 | JGI IMG/M metagenome (GOLD analysis project Ga0137409, IMG submission 122059) | Vadose zone soil fungal communities from Angelo Coast Range Reserve, California, USA - CZODoug1_16fungal (Hybrid Assembly) | ecosystem: Environmental > Terrestrial > Soil > Vadose zone...
TTCGATTCCAGCACGCGGACCCGGCGTCCGCCGCGCGCTACGCTCGCCGCCGTAAACAATCCGGCTGCGGAACCCCCCACGACGATGACTTCCCGTTCGCCCCGGCCTGGCCTGAGCTGATTTTCCATGTTCCCCACGGCTTCTGTGTGCCCCAATGGCGCGCGTTCCCCGCAAAACTAAATCACTTTGGATGCCACGGTGAAAAACCTAGCTGCTTCCCATCCGGCCCCTGGCCGCGCGGAGAGTAAGTGAGTGAACGCTCGGTAAGTATAGCGAATCCACCATGGGGGGCAAACCTCGAGGGCTTCAGAAACCGCGCCAAGCGTATCGTCCAAACGTTTGGTTTTATGACGCAGCTGACGATGGCTGGCGATCCTGGCGCTCATACGGCGCGCGCTCCAGGTACATGACGCCAATGAAGATGATCGCCAGAGTGAGGGCGCCAATAAATAATGCACCACCGTTGGAAAGATAGCTGACGAGCACGGCGGCCCCTCCGCCAATCGCACCGAGGAGATAAAGCGTTAGAACCGCCCCACGATGGCCGAGCCCCAGATTGGAGAGGCGATGCGCGGCGTGATCCTTCCCGGGAGTGGCAAAAGGAAGCAGCCCGCGACGCGAACGCGAAATCGTCACCAAGGTGGTATCGAAAATAGTCACGCCCAGGATGAGAATCGGAGCCACCCACGAAGCAAGATGGCTGGTGTGTTCCATGCGCAATTTCAGTCCCAGCGTGGCCATCAGGAACCCTAGAAACATTGCGCCGCCATCACCCATAAAGATTTTTGCCGGCTTGAAATTCCACCGCAGAAATCCCGTGGCCGCGCCAAGCACCGCGGCCGCCAGCGTCGTCACCAGCGTCTGTCCATGCAAATACGCTAGCATTGCGAAAAAGACGGACGCCATTGCGGCTATTCCAGCGCACAGTCCATCCATGTGATCCAGAATGCTGAAAGACGCTGTGATTCCGACCACCCAAACCACGGTAAGCGCGACATCCAGGTACTCGCCGCCCCGCCCCCCCAGCAGCACGCTAAAGACCTGTGCGCGAATTCCGCTCACCATCAGGATCGCTGCGGCCAGCGGCATGCCGATGAATAGTTTTACCTGATGATGAAGCACCCCACGGTCGTCCAGAATTCCAACGCCCGCCACCAGCGTTGCGCCGATCAGAATCCCCACCACCTGCGCACGCGCCGGCCCGTGAAACGCGGATAGCACGGCAATCACGACCGCCCCATACATCGCCAGGCCCCCCAGGAGCGGAATCGGTTTGAGATGGACCTTGCGCGGCCCGGGAAGATCGACCATTCCGACGCGTAGCGCCAGCGCGCGCACCGGCACCACCAGCATCACCGACGCAAATAGAGCTATGAAAAAAGCCAGCAGGCCCGCGGCCATGCAACCTCGTTGTTTTGAATCGTTAAGCGTCACCGTGTTCGTGCGGTCAGCGCTTTACGTTCTTCTTGCCGGCTGGGGGTCCGGCTCCCAAGTATCAGCTCAGATTGAATTTCAGCTGCCCCACGCAGCGCATTTACGATACTCCGGAACTTGGTTCACTTCAAATCCGGAGAAAATGCTACGCCACCTGTAAGTGTTTGAGCAGCCGCTCAAGTCCACAAAACCGGTACGCCATGAAAAGTTGCGGTTTGCCGGGTGCAATTGTTGATTGGGCGCGCTGGCCTTCCAATCCGCTCTCACGCGTTAGCGCTCGGTAAGCATGCGGGTAAAAATGCGCTTAACCTCGTCGCGATCCCGCGTGGCATAGTACCAGTCGATGGTGCGCTTCAATCCTTCTCGAAACAGTACTTTTGGCTCCCATCCAAGGAGTTTCTTGGCCAGTGAATTGTCAGCCACGCGATTGAGCGGGCCCGTGGGCATATCCGGGCGCAGCTTGATCTCCGCTTTGTGTCCCGTCAATTCACAGACCATCTTTGCGCAATCGATCACCCGTATCCGTTCCATCGTGCCTAGGTTGACGGCCGTGCCGTCGTTGATTTTCTCTCCCGCCAGGATCGTCCCCTCGACGATGTCGTCAATGTAAGTCCAATTGCGGATCTGCGTTCCGTCGCCCCACACTTCGAAAGGATTCTGCTGCATAAATGCTCGTGCAATCATCGCGATCACAGCGTGGTTTTCCACTCCGCGCGGACCGTAGACCGTAAAGTACCTGCAGGAAGCAGCACCCATGCCGTGTTCTTTCGCATAGGCCTGCAGCGTGAATTCACCCATCAATTTGGCCCATCCGTATGTATTGTCCGCGTCGTTCGGGCCATTGGTCAGGTCCTCGGTCAGATAAAGTTCCTTCTTCGTGTCGGACTGCAGGAAATTCGGGTACACGCAGCCGGATGACGCAAACACGACTTTCTTTACCTTGGCCTTCAACGCTTCCGCAAATACCAATCCATCCAGAAAAAAATTCGAAGCGGGCCCCGCTTGGTGAAGATCCACGTAACCTCGGCCTCCATGGTCCGCCGCAAGATGAAAAACCGTGTCAATCCCCTCCATCGCCGCGCGTGTCACGCCGGGCTCCCGCAGGTCGGCTTCCAGAAATTCAACTTTGCCGCTGCTGAGGTGTCCGCGAATATTGTCGAGGCGCCCGCTGCTCAGATCGTCGACAATGCGAACTTTGGCGGCTCCCCGCGCGAGAAGTTGATCCGTAAGCGTCGAGCCGATGAAGGACGCCCCTCCCGTCACAAACACGTTTTTCCCGGTCCAGTGCGTTTCCGCTGGCGTCACGCTGGCGCGTCCTCCTTGATCGATTCAGCGGCCTCGAATTGATCGAAAACTTCCGCAAATTTTTGCAATTCTTTGACTCTATCATAATCAGGTGCGGCGGCTCGCGCCGCCTCCCCCATGGTTTTCAGTTTTTGCGCGTTCCCCACAAGACCTCGAACGGCAGAAACAAGATCCGCGGGTTTGTCCGGATCGGCAAAAACCGCGAACCCCCTCAACATCCCTAGCGTTACCACATCCGTTTCTGCCGGCGCCACCGCGACGATCGGTTTTCCCGCCGCCAGGATTCCGTACATCTTGCTGGGCACCACCACGCCTTCCAGTCCTCGTTTCACGGTGATGACGTGCGCGTCGGCGGCCGCCAGCACCGACGGAATCTTCGCTGCTGGAAAAAAATCGAGGAACCGGATATTCCCCGCGCCTGCTGCCGAGGCTTCCACCTCCGCGCGCTGTGCCCCATCTCCCACGAACACCAAACCAACTCCATCGCTCGCCAAACTGCGTGCCGCGCTCACCAATGTGTTCCAGGCGCCATAGAACCCGAGATTCCCCGCATGCAGGAGCACAAAGGAAAAGTTGCCGCGAATGGCGCGGACCACTTCCGGCTCGGGCGCAGGCAGCGGCGTGTTGGTTGGAAAGATCTCTGCCCCGTCCCGCACAATCACAATCCGGGAAGGCTCCACCCCTTTGCCGACAATCCGCGCGCGCATATCCTCTCCGAGAACGACGACTCGCGTTGCCCGCCGCAGCGCCCAGCGATGCATCTTCTCCCAAATACGTGCCAGCAGCCCTGGCTCGACGATCGAGCTCCCCACGGCCATGTCTGGGTACATGTCGCGGATGTTGTAAACGTAGGGCTTGCCCTTCAGCAGCGCCACAAACGCACCCGCAATGCCGCAGAACGGCGGATCGGTCATCGCCAGAACCGCGTCGCACGGAACGAATAGCGCGCGCGGAACAGCCAACGCCACGTAACTCAGGTAGTTCAGCACGCGCTTTTTCATCTCGAAGCGCGCAAAGTCCGTCGATCCCGTTCGAATGATGCGCGTCCGTTCCGTCACTTCCGTCTGATACCAGCGCCACGCCCGCCGCTCCGTGGGATCGTAGGAAGGCCGTCCGCAAAGCACGGTAACGTTGTGCCGCGAAATCAGGGCGTCCACGACGGTGCGCGCCATCTTTGCGGTCGCCGAAGTGTCCGGCGGGTAATAAAGGTTGAGCAACAGGATTCTCATGTCGTCTGAAATTGCGTCATGCAGCTCACGATTTTGTGATCAGGAAATCGCCGAGAACCAGCGCATCCATCTGCGTGCGCAGGAAACAATCGAGGGCTTCTTCCGGCCGGCAGACGATCGGTTCGTTGTCGTTGAACGAAGTGTTCAGCACCAGAGGCACTCCCGTGAGGTCGCGAAACGCCGAAATCAGCGCGTGGTAGCGCGGATTCGCATCGCGCGTGACCGTTTGCAACCGTCCGGTTCCATCCACGTGTGTCGGCGCTGGAATCCTGCCGCGTTTCTCCGCGCGAACGGAGTACGCCAGCGTCATGAACGGCGAAGGATGCGACTTCTCGAAATACTCTGCAGTAGATTCCGCCAAGATCGACGGCGCGAATGGCCGGAAGATTTCTCTGTGCTTGATGCGGCGGTTGAGGATCTCCTTCATTTCCTGACGCCGCGGATCAGCAACAATACTTCGATTGCCAAGCGCGCGAGGGCCCCATTCGCACCGGCCCTGAAACCAGCCGAGGATTTTTCCATCGGCGACGAGGGCCGCGGTCTTGCTCATCAATTCCTTTTCCGGCAGTTCGGTAACGCAATAGCCATTTTGCGCGATGCCGTTCGAATCGATCGCGCGGCGAATTTCCTCGCCCGAATATCCCGGTCCCCAATAGGCGTGATCCATCACAAACGATCGCGGCTTGCCGAGTTTTTGGTGCCACACGTGGAACGCGGCGCCCACCGCGAGTCCTGCATCGCCCGCGGCCGGATGCACGTAGACCTGCTCAAACGGGGTGGCATCAAAGATTTTACCGTTGGCCACGCAATTAAATGCCACACCGCCTGCCAGGCACACCGTTTTCAGTCTCGTACGCGCGGCGAGCTTTCTCAGCATCCCCAGATAAACCTCTTCGAGCCGCGCCTGCAGCGAAGCAGCAAGATTGCGATGGCGCTGTTCGAGCGGTTCTTCAGGAGTCCGCACCGGCCCAAGCCGCTCGGCCATTTCATCTGAAAACACCTTCCCGAGCGTCGGAGTCTTGTCCGCTTCAGCCCAGCTCATTTCCGGTCCCGTGCGATGGTGCGTGAAGAAATCCAGGCTCAGCCGGAAACCATTGGCGTTCGAATCTTCATCGAACTGAACAATCTCGCGAAAAACATTCATCCGTTCCGGCTCGCCGTACCCTGCCAGGCCCATCACTTTGTATTCGTCGCCGAATTTCAGGAAACCCAGATACTGTGTGACCCCGCTGTAGAAAAGCCCGAGCGAATGAGGAAAGACGACAGCGCCATCGATGCTCATGCGACTGCCGCTCCCGGTGCCCCACATCGTGCTTGCAAAATCACCGAGGCCATCGGCGGAGAGCAGCGCCGCGCTCTCGAACGGCGAGCAGTAAAAACTGCTCGCCAGATGCGCCTGGTGATGCTCCACGCGGTGAAACTTCGCCGCCAATTTCTTGGGATCGGCATCGAAAATTCGCGCAAGCGCTTCGGGAATCCCGGTAAATTTTGTGAGGACTTTGGCACGCTCGAGGGCGAACGACGGCATCCGCAGCGCGTAAAAAAGTTTTGTCGCCAGCCGCGCAGACGGATTTCGTGGCACCGCCACGTGATCGATCTCCGCCAGTGTCACTCCCGCTTCCTTCAGGCAATAGCGGATCGCCTGCGCGGGAAACCCCGCCGCGTACTTCACGCGGTTGAACCGTTCTTCCTCGACTGCGGCGATCAGCCGCCCGTTGCAGACAATCGCCGCCGAAGCGTTCCCGTGATACGCATTAATCCCAAGAATATTCATCGCGTAATTTTTCAGTGTACCTCAGCCCAAGGCGTCATGCGGCGAGGTGACGGCGGGACCACTCATTCAAAACATAGAGCGACCACGGACGCGACCAGCTGGTTTTCCCGGCAAGGAAATCCGTCCATACGCCGCGAACGCCTCCCGGGCGAAGATGCGGCGCCAGCGAAGTTGCAGGATTGGCGAAGCTTTCTTCCAGCCGCGCGCGCAGCGGTCCCCGGAGCCATTCTTCCCAGGGCAGTGTAAAAGTTCGTTTGCGTTGCGTGAGAATTTCCTGCGGCAGCAAATCCCCAAGCGCCTCCACAAGGAGCGCTTTTTGCATTTCGGGCCGCCAACGCGCCGCATCGGGGAGCGTTTCCACAAATTCCACGACCGGTGTATCCAGCAGCGGCACGCGAACTTCCAGCGATTGCGCCATGCTCACCGAATCGGTGTCGCGAAGCAGCGTGCTCGCCATGTACGTGCGCATTTCCAGCCAGGATATTCCGGCAATCGGCTCCAGCTTGCGCGCCTCGTCCGCGGTTCGTTCCATCCAGCCCAGCCAGGTCGGTTCCAGCGTCATTCCGTCCGAGCTGATCGTGCTCGGTCGAAACCGCGGCTCGATGATTCGCTCGAGCTGTCCCGGAGGGAAGAGCGCCCGCGCAAAGAAATAGGGATGAGGCAACGCATCAGGATACGCCCACGCGGCCGCTGCCTTTCTTGATGCGTCCAGCGACTTGTGCCGGACTGCCAGACTCGCAACCGCCGGCGCCGTCATCCGCCGCAGCGCTCCCGGCACAAACCATGCGAGCTGCACCAGTTTCGAAAGGCGCGGCGTATCGGCAAATGTTTGATAACCCGCGAAGAGTTCATCGCCTCCCAGCCCCGAAAGGGCCACTTTCAGCCCAACTTTTTTGGCCGCCCACGAAACGAAATAGGTATTGATGGCATCCATCGTCGGTTGGTCAAGGGCCGCGAGAGCCTCGTCGATTCGGGAGACGATGGCATCGCCCGTCAGCGGCACTTCGGCGTGCTTCGTCTTGCAGCGCTTCGCTACGGAGCGTGCAAGCTCTGCTTCATCGAATGCCGTTCCCGGAAACGTCAGCGTGAAACTCTGGATTCCCGCCTTCTCCTTGGCCGCGAGCGCAGCGATCGCGCCCGAATCCAGCCCGCTCGAGAGAAACAGCCCGACCGGCACGTCCGCAATGAGATGCCGGCGCACCGCCTCCTCAAGGAGCGATCGAAGTCGCCGCGCCGCTGTAGAAAAGTCGCGAGGTTTGCGCGGATCGCGGGCGGAAGGGCTCTGCGCCGGATCCCACCAGGGCCTTGCCCTCGGCACACGTCTGCGTTCGGGCACATGCAGGAGCATCCGGTGACCCGGCGGCAAGGAAAACACGCCTTCTAGAAGCGTGACAGGCTCCGAGACGCTGCCGAACAGCAGATAGGCCGTGAGCGCATCCTGCGAGAGTTGTCTCGGCGCGGCCCCCGCGGCGATCAGCGCGCGCACCTCCGATGCGAACGCAAAACCGTCCGGCGTCTGCGTGTAATAGAGCGGCTTGATTCCCAGCGGATCGCGCGCAAGAAAAAGAATGGGCGCCGTCGCGTAGCGCTGCCGAAGATCGAGCAGCGCGAACGCAAACATTCCTTGCAATTCGTTCAGCGCGTCTTCGCCCCACTCTTCCCACGCGTGAACGAGAATTTCCGTATCCGATTGGGTGGCAAAACGGTGCCCGCAAAGAGCAAGGCGCCCGCGCAATTCAAGGTAATTGTAAAGTTCGCCGTTGAAGAGAACTGCGACGTCTCGCGTTTCGTTCCAGATCGGCTGATTCCCCCCGGGAAGATCGATGATGCTCAGCCGCCGCATCCCCAGCGCGAGCCCCGGCGCGCGCGTCTCGCCCACGAGAAAGCCCTCTGCGTCCGGGCCGCGATGCCGCATGGCGGCCGTCATCGCGCGTACGCGTGCCTCCGCCTTTGCGCTGCGCGACGCAAACGCGACGCCGCATATCCCGCACACGCTATTCTTTGATCTCCGGCGCTGAAAGGAAGGCTGCGCCCGCCCGCACCGTGTGCTCGCGCAAGTGGAAACGAGGAATTCTCAAACGCCGGTCGGCATACCAGCCCAGCAGGGTACGCATCAACAAGAAGAACAAAAATATCGTTGCCGAGGCTACTAGATAGAAAAAGGACTCGCGCTCCAGAAGCAAGCTCCAATCAATGGCTTCATCCCATCCCGGATACACTCGTTCCAACAGGCCCCGTAGATGAAATCCATCCAGCGGGAGACGCGCCAGCCGCACATGCGCAAAATTCTCGAAGCTGTATTCACGAGGATAATTCGGAATGGCGTTGACCGCTTCCGCAAAAATCGCGGGATTCCGCAAGTCTTGCCGCGTCAAAAAGCGGCCATTCACATCCTTCATGATGACGCGATACGTCGGATCGACAATGATCCACCGGCCGCCGATCAGGACTTCGGCTACGACGTGTTTTGTCTTGCGATCGGGGGTCAAAAGCAATAAGCGGCGCACACGCAGATCGGAGCTTCGCGCCAGATTGAGGAAGGCATTCGTCGCCGTGCCGCAGACTTTCAAAAGTTGCTGGTAGTTGAGAGTGATCTCCGGGTCGCGGAGCGCAAGCGAGTCAGGGCTCGCCGTGTTCGCCCGCGACGGCTCGGCGCGCATCCAGCTCAAAATGGCGTTGACCTTTTGTTCCGCGGGCAGCACGTCGGGCACAATTGCGTCCGAGAAGCCGTCGAGATAGCGGCGTACGGAATACTCCCGCACGCAGGAGTAAATCAGTGCGGCGAATGCCAGAGCGAGGAGCAGGTTGCTGCTCCACCAGAGGGTGCGAAAAATTGGGTGTCGAGATGTTGGCAAAGATTGCCCCACCAACTGAGATTCTGCGGCTATGTCGGCTGGGAAGCAAGCCTCGCGTATAGCGTTTCCATCTCACGAACTGGTTCCTCCCATCCTAATCGTGACGTGACTTTGGCGCATCCAGCCTCGAGCTTCGCGCGCGTCTGGCCCGTGCCCAGCATCTGCGCAAGAGCCTCGGAAAGGGCGGCGGAATCATGCCGCGTCACCAGGCCGGCCTCATTCGCCAGCAGCGGTGCGATCCCGCATTGTTCCGTCACGATCACCGGCGTGCCCGCGGCCACCGCCTCCGCCGCGGTGTTCCCGAAATTTTCGTTCTGTGATGGAAGCACGAAAACATCCGCGTCCCGGTACGCCGCCCATTTGTTCCCGTCAAAGATGGGCCCGACAAATTGAATTCTCGTTCGAAGGCCAAGTTGCGCCGCCATTTCCTCCAATTGCGCCCTCATTCCTCCCTCGTCGGGCCCGGCGAATACGAGCTGCAGCGGTTTCCCCTCAAGGTCCGCGGGCAACTCTGCGAATGCTTGCAGGAGCAAGTCGGGACTCTTTTTCGCGGAGAGTCTCCCTAGAAAAAGAATCAGCTTCGCATCTTGCGATATTCCATGAGCTTGCCGGAACGCTCCCGGTTCAGGCCACGAAACAGGTATTTCCACTCCGTTTCGCCGCAACACGATCTTCCCAGAGGGAACGCCGCCGGCCGCAAGCTCCTTGGCTTCCTGATCCGATGTGGCAATCACGGCGCTCGCTCCTTCGAACAATCGGCGGCCCCAAGCGAAGTGATAAAATGACTTCAACAGAAAATTACGCACAATCGGCACGAACATCCCGATGGGCTCCAGGACATAAGGAATCTTTCGAACGCAGCAAGCTCCGGCAACCGCCGGCCCCAGGAGATCGTATAGCCCGAAAATGTGCACCACGTCAAAATTCTGCAATCGTGCTCTGCAATAACGCTTGACCGCCGGATTCCAGCTCAGCGCTCGGTACCGAAACCACGTCGGCAAATAAATGGCCTGCACTCCATTTTCGTTGCTTCGCCATCCGAAGGGCGATCGCTCTGCCGCGATTTTTGGCGTTTCGCTTTGCAGGCGTTTTTCGAATCCCCAATCCGCCGTCAGTACACCAACTGTATGGCCCCTTCGCGCCAATCCTTCGGATAGCGCCCGGACTTTGACTGGGGGGCCGCCGAATTCCAGGAAGGGGGCGTACGTTTCTGTGACGTTCAGGATTCGCATTGTTCGCGGAGAATTTTCTTGAAGGCTTTCGCGAAAACATTAAACCGAAATTCTCGCTCCACGCGCTGCTTTCCGCGCGCGCCCATTTCCTTCGCATGCGCAGGGTCTGCCAGCAAGGTTTCGATGGACGTGGCCAATTGGATTGCATCGCCGTGCGGAACCAGGTATCCGCTGATGCCGTCTTGAATGATTTCCGGCGCGCCCCCGTGGGCTCCCCCGATGACCGGTTTGCCGCGTGCCATCGCTTCCAAATAGACCAGACCAAAACCTTCGCCCCGGCTCGGCAACGCGAACATCTCGCACGCACCGTAGCAACCCGCCAGTTCCGCCGAACTCAA
>Ga0137409_10009027_pt1 | contig 10167 bp, 5 predicted proteins | sample CZODoug1_16funga_FD_122059 | JGI IMG/M metagenome (GOLD analysis project Ga0137409, IMG submission 122059) | Vadose zone soil fungal communities from Angelo Coast Range Reserve, California, USA - CZODoug1_16fungal (Hybrid Assembly) | ecosystem: Environmental > Terrestrial > Soil > Vadose zone...
CCTGCGGATCGAGCAGATGTTTGGCATCGATCAGAAAAACCTGGTCGTCCTTGAACCGGTTGAAGGCTTCCTTCTTCTCGTCGAAAGTACGGGCCGCCGACAAACAACCGGCGAGCCGTTGTCGCAGCGATTGTTTGCCCGGCCTCAATTCGGTTTTAGTGAAATCCTCTAAAATCGGGAGGAGGTCCTTGAAGCGCAGACTCAGGAAGTCGTCCCACAAGAAGTCGCTCGAGCCGAGCAGATGGGCGAGAAGATTCATGCCTTCCCTGCCCGCGAAGAACGAGACCATAAGATCGGGAATGCGCTCTTCCGCGACCTTGTCCAGAAATTGATCGAAGTGGCGCATCGCCTTGGCCGGGTCCGGAGCTTCGGGCAGAAAGCGCGTGAATCGTTTGATCAGCGCGACGGTCGTCCGCAGCCTCTCCTGCTCCCGCCCGTCTTCGATCTTTCGCCCCCGCCGGTCCGCGATAAAAAATCGATCCCGGGCTTGCCGCCCGACGCTCCGGATTTCGACCTTGTGGACGTATGCGCCGCGGATGCTGAGCGCGTTCGAGAATGCATAGAGGAAAGCGAAAGCGTCTTCGGAATGCGCATCCATCACCGTCCAATCGGGAGAGAGCCGGTTATCGAAGCGAACCTCGACGTCCGAGAGCAGCCCCGTCAACCTCTCGTTCATCTTCTCGATGCGCTCAGTCAAGAAGCGATTCAAACGCTCCCTGGCCTGCTCGGAAGAGCCGGACGCCAACATCCGGACGAGCGTTTGCAACTCCTGTTCGAACTCGCGCCGTTTCGCCTCGTCGAAGGTTTCTCCCGGCCTGAGGCGCGCGCTGAAGACATCCACTATCTTGCGCGGCGATGATTGCGGGGCCTTGCTCCTCCTCGCCCGCCGCTCCAGGCGACGTCGTTCTTCCCCGGACTCTCGCCGCGCGAACGAATAAATGTTCCCCGCGCGGATGTCCAATCCGAAGGCCGACAACAGGCCGCAAAAGATCGAGAACTCCGAAAGGTAATCGAATCCGACGATGACGATGTCGAATTCGTCCGGCCCGCGCGGCGTGACGCGGCATTGCGCGGGACGCTGCGGCCCGAGCGCGCAGGACATTTTGATGTGTGTCGAGATTTCTTCGGGAGAGAAGGTCGCAAAATAATCTTCGTCCATCCGGGCGAAGAAATCCTGAATGACCTCTTCGCTGACTTCCGGACAGAGAGATTCTATCGCCTGCTTTGACTCTGCGCTGATCACGCCACATTCCCAGATAAAACGAGGATGGAACGGCGGGGCAGATGTGGCGCGAGTTGTTTACTCGCGCCAGTGGCGCTATCACAAGGCGCGAGTAAACAACTCGCGCCACATCTCCTCACTTCCGCCCTGGGGCTTAGTACCCGCCGTAGATCCTCCGAGGTTAGACGAGCGGTACGGTACCGGGAGCGGTAGCCGGGTCAATGGCGCCCGGTCGCTACCGCTCCCGGTACCGTAAACAATTCATGTTCGCAGCGTCTTATCTTATCATTTAGGTATGACACCACCGAACATCAAAGACCTGCTGCTCGCCCCGCGCCTCGATGCGCAGCAGGTCTTTGCGCTGCTCAGCCCTTACGGATTCAAAGAGCCGGCCGGGGCTGACGCGAATCTGCAAACGTTGGCGGACGACGCCCCGGCGCGCCTGTCGCTGGCCGATATTCTCGAAGAGCTGATGGACAACGTATCGCAGTCGGCCGATCCCGACCAGGCGCTCAATTATTTCGAAAGATTCGCTCGCGCCACCATCAACAAAATTCATCTCTTCTCCTACCTCAAAGATTCTCCGTACACGTTGGAGATTCTGGCCAAGACCTTCGGCGGCAGTCCCTATATGGCCGAGATTCTGATCCGCGACCCGCATTACCTCTATTGGGTGACAGACCCGCAGATTCTCCACGCCGTTCGGAAAAAGCGCGAGATCGAGCGCGAGTTGGCGCGCGCCCTGAAGACGCTCGCGGACGAGCGGAAGCGGCTCGATTACCTGCGAATCCTCAAACGAAGAGAGACATTGCGGATCGGCGTGCGCGATCTTTTGCGGCTCTGTTCGGTCGAAGAGACTTTGACCGACCTGTCGACTCTGGCCGAAACGTTAATCTCGGCGGCCCATTGGATTTGCTCTTCCGCGCTGCGCCGCGAATACGGAATTCCCGGAAAAGCTTTCGGCGGCTTCACTGTTTTGGCGATGGGCAAACTCGGCGGCGGCGAGCTTAACTTCAGCTCGGATGTCGATCTGATCTATCTCTACGCCTCCGATCAGGAAGAGGTCGCGGAAGGAGACGCGACGATTTGGGCCTCGGAATTTTTTCGCCGTCTTTGCCAGAAGATCACCCTTGCCTTGAGTGAATTCACTGGCGAAGGATACGTCTATCGCGTTGATCTGCGGCTTCGGCCGGAAGGCAAGGCGGGCAATATCGCTTACTCGCTCGACGGCTTCGAGCGTTATTACCAGTCGCGCGGCGAGACCTGGGAGCGGTTGGCGCTGCTGAAAGCCTGGCCCGTCGCCGGCGACCGCGCGTTGGGTCGTAGATTTCTCGAAATGGCGCGCCCCTTCATCTATGACCGGCCCTTCGACCTCAAAGCCCTGGAAGAGGTGCGAAGCATCAAGCGCAAAATCGATCAGCGGATATCCATAAAACAGCAGGGCCGCCGGCGCAGCCGCAACGTCAAGCTTGGCGCGGGCGGCATCCGCGAAATCGAGTTGGTCGCCCAGGCGCTGCAAGTCTGCCACGGCGCCCGGGCGCCGCAAATACGCGAGCGCAACACGATGAAGGCTCTCGAAGCGCTTCGCGATCAATCACTCATCTCGGCGGAAGAATGCGAGACGCTCTCGCAAGCTTACGTCTTCCTGCGCGACGTCGAGAACAAACTCCAGATGGTCAACGACGCGCAAACTCACTCGCTCCCGATCGAGGGGCAGGAATTAATCGCGTGCGCCCGCCGATTGGGCTATTCCGACAATGAACTCGGCGCCGCCGAACAGTTCCTGAGCGATTACCAGCGCCACACCAGCCAGGTCAACCGCATCTTCGAGGAGATATTCAGCGCCTCTGAGCCGAGCCGTTTCTCCTAACCAACTTGCTAGATCAATTTGCGATTGCTTGCGTGGGACACAGCCAAATTGTCCCACTATCATAGGCCAATCGCGACGGTTCATCCGTATATGCAATCGCAAACCGCTCTAAACACCGAAGGAATATGTGATCAGAGGCGCCGGACAAAAAAACAGGGGGCAGAAAAACATTTTTCTGCCCCCTGTTTTTTTGTCCGATCGGGTTTAGACGTTGAAGTAGAGCGCGAACTCCCACGGATGCGGGCGCAGACGGATCGGGTCCACTTCGTTCTTCCGCTTGTATTCGATCCAGTTCTCGATCAGGTCTGGCGTGAAGACGTCCCCTTTGAGCAGGAAGGCGTGGTCGGCCTCCAGCGCGTCGAGCACCACGTCGAGCGAGCCCGGGAGCTGTTTGATCTCGGCGGCCTCTTCGGGCGGCAGTTCGTAGAGATCTTTGTCGAAAGGCGCGCCGGGATCGATCTTGTTGGCGATGCCGTCAAGCCCCGCCATCACGCAGGCGGCGAACGACAGGTACGGGTTGCAGGTCGGGTCGGGAGTGCGGAACTCGATGCGCTTGGCCTTTTCAGACTTCGAGTACATCGGGATGCGCACCGCCGCCGAACGATTGCGCTGGCTGTAAGCCAGGTTGATCGGCGCCTCGTAGCCCGGCACCAGGCGGCGATACGAATTAGTCGTCGGCGCGATCAGCGCGCAGAGCGCCGGCGCGTGCTTTAAGATGCCGCCGATGTAATAGAGGCAGGTCTGCGAGAGGTCGGCGTAGCCGCCCTTCTCGTAGAAGAGATTCTTTCCTTCCTTCCATAGCGACTGGTGCGTGTGCATGCCTGAGCCGTTGTCCTGGAAGATCGGCTTGGGCATGAAGGTGACGGTCTTGCCATATTTGCGCGCGACATTTTTGGTGACATATTTGTACCAGAAGACCCTGTCGGCCATCTTGGTCAGCGTGTCGAAGCGCATGTCGATTTCGGTCTGGCCTCCGGTGGCTACTTCGTGGTGATGGACTTCGATCTTGACCCCGACGCTTTCGAGCGCCAACACCATCGCGGAGCGGATGTCCTGCATGTGGTCGTCGGGAGGCACGGGAAAATATCCCTGCTTGTAGCGTGGGCGATGGCCCAGGTTCGGGCGATCAGGCGTCCCTTCACGGCCCGAGTTCCAGAAGGCCGCCTCCGAGTCCAGATAGTAAAAACCGAAGTTGTAGCCCTGATCGAAGCTGACGTTGTCGAGAATGAAGAATTCCAGCTCCGGGCCGATGTAGATGGTGTCGGCCAGGCCGATCTTCTTGACGTACTCTTCGGCCTTCTTGGCCACGTAGCGCGGGTCGCGGGAGTAATTGCCGCCGGTCACAGGGTCTTTCACATCGCAGATCAAAACCAGCGTCGCATGATCGGTGAATGGATCCAACTGCGCCGTCGTCGGATCCGGGAAGAGCAGCATGTCCGATTCGTTGATCGTCTGGAACCCGCGGATCGAGGATCCGTCGAAGCCAATGCCCTCGGCGAAGAGATCTTCAGTCAGTTCACTGGCCGGAATTGAGAAATGTTGCCAAGCCCCGGGAAGGTCTACGAACCGCAGGTCCACGATTTGAACGCCCTTCTCTTTGGCGAGCTTAATTACGTCTTTTGGGGTCATTCATTGCCTCCTTATCAGGCGACAGGCCGCCGGCCCGGGCCTGAAATGAAATTAGTAGAATTAAGAAAGAAACTCGTATTCGCAGCTAGGCGCTGATAGAAAAACCTTCGCCTGATCATTTCCCCCTGACCATTCAATTGGATACGTCCCGACGAGACGGAGGGTCATTCAAATATCTCGGCCTCATCATCAACTCGATATCGAGCGATCGGAGATCGGCGATGAATCGACGGACCGATTCGAGGGCGAAAGCATGGAAATCGGACTCCGTCGCGAAGCGATCCCGCTCGCGCATCAGGCAGTCCATCAACTGGCCGTAATCGCTTTCAGCCTGTTTTTCGTCCCTACTCATATTGTGACGGCATTGTTAATCGGCGACGGTCTTTCATTCAGGGCATTCAGGGCATTCAGGGCATTCAGGACCGGCTCGAACTTCAAGCCATTTTTGTAGCAAATCCCTTGCCAATCACAGATCATCCGGCGCGGCGCCGACTAAGTCGCAGTAATGACAGCAAAAATAGGAGATAAGCGTTTTTCGGCGCGCCGCATGCGCATACAAAAATGTATCTCATGGCAAATTCCACGACAATCTTGTCTGTTTTCGACCTATCAGTAATAGGACTTATAGGACCTGTCCTATTACTACAACGAGAAATGTACCGTAGGTTGTCTAACCTGCGGGTGTCTCATTTACCCGAAACATCAAAAAGAACCACAAACACTTGCGAAAGGGGCTTTTTTTCGCCACGATTGAGGCAACAAAGTCCTCCGCAGGTTAGACAACCTACGGTACATCGTTGATTTCTCGTTGTAGTATTATAAGTCCTATTCAATATCAGCTTCGAAAACGCCGACAATCGATTTCGTATTTTCTCACTTTGTAGCCGAGAATTCTTTCGGTCGTATCGAGCAGCCTTGCCGCGCGCGCCCGATTGCCGCGCGTGGTCTTCAGCGCGTCCTGAATCAAATCCTTTTCGAATGATCCGACGGCCTGATCCAGATTCATCTTGGTGACAGTGCCGGAACCTTCGGCGGTTTGCAGCGTCGGCGGCAGATGGTAGCCGTGAATGACGTTGCCCTCGCAGACCAGTGTCGCGCGCTCGACCACGTTCTCAAGCTCGCGCACGTTACCCGGCCAGTGATAACTCATCAACATGTCTATGGCCGGCGTGGAGATTCGTTTGATGCGTTTGCCGTTTTGGCCGCCGTATTTCTCGAGGAAATGGTCGGCCAGCAGAAGGATGTCGGTCCTGCGCTCGCGGAGCGGCGGCAGGTAGATCGAAAATACATTCAGGCGGTAATACAAATCCGAGCGGAAGCGGCTGTCGGAGACCGCCTGCTCCAGATCGACGTTCGTCGCCGTGATCAGGCGCACGTTGACCTTGATCGTCTCAGTCCCGCCGACGCGCTCGAATTCGCGCTCCTGCAGCGCGCGCAGCAGTTTGACTTGCATGGCGGGCGAGAGGTCGCCGATCTCGTCCAGGAAGAGCGTGCCGCCTTCGGCCAGTTCGAATCGGCCTCGCTTGCGCGCCACGGCGCCGGTAAAGGCGCCCTTCTCGTGACCGAACAACTCCGATTCGATCAGGGATTCCGGCAGCGCCGCGCAGTTGACTTTAACGAAAGGCTTCGACGAGCGCGGGCTGTTATAGTGGATGGCGTGGGCGACGAGTTCTTTCCCCGTGCCCGATTCGCCGCGGATCAGCACGGTGGCGCCCGAAGGGGCGACCTGCGCTATCTGCTCGTAGACGTCGCGCATCTCCTTACTCGTGCCGACGATATTTCTGAAATCGTACTTCTGCTGCAACTCGCGCTTGAGCAGGGCGTTTTCGTCCTGCAACTGCGCGCGCTCCTGTTCGACCAACTGCGCGAGCCTCAGGCTCTGCGCGATCATCGAAGTGACGATGGTCAGCAGTTGCACCGAATCTTCGTAATTCCGGTTCTGTTTGTACGGGTAAGTGATCGAAAGCGCGCCGATGGTCTTGCGCCGGTCTTTGATCGGCGCGCAGATGAACGACTCTTCTTTATCGGGCGAGCGCTTGCGCGTGCGGTATAAAAACAGCGGCTCCTTGCTCAACTGCGGCACCACAATTGGCCTGCCGCTCGCCACCACTTTGCCCGTGACGCCTTCATCGACCTTGTAGCGGCCCCGCTGCCGTTCGCCTTCGCTCAACCCGTACGCGTATTGAATCTTTAAATTGCCCTCGCCTTCGAGCAGCGCGATTGCCCCGCGCTTCATCCCCAACTCGCGATCCAGTATCTCCAGAACCTTCTCGACCGCGGCTCTGATGTCGAGCGTCGAACCCAGAGCCTGACTGACTTCCAATAAGGCCGTCAACCTCTTGCTTTTTATTTTCGCTACGTCGTCTACCATAACTTATCTAAAACTCCATTTAAGACCGGCGACTATCGAGCCGATACGCTTTTTAGAGTCTAAATCGTACAAAATTGATTGAACAGACGTCAAAGATAACATTTTTGTCACATGTAGCAAAAGGCGCGGCCTGGGCCTCAAGCTCATCTCGGAGTGATGTCTACATTTTCCCGGAGTCGAGCGGTTAAGCCGCAATATTAAGCAATCAGAAAGAGCAAATGGCGTACCTCTTCGATTTAACTTTGATCGCCCTGACATCGCCAAACCAGAACTGGTACAATAGGTTGATACTCCTCCACAATATCTTATTCATAAACCTACCCGGAGCCGTTATCTGATTGTGGCGATACTTTCTCCACTTGCGTCAAACCATATATCTCGAGGCTAGAGGCAATGAACAACGGTGAAGAGTATGGAAGATGAAGAAGGCTCGAAACGAGATGACGAAAAGCTTTTCCGTCTCATGGTAGAGAGTATGTCCGATTACTCAGTCTTCGCGATCGATCCTGAAGGACGCATCCTGAGTTGGAATAAAGGGGCGGAGAATGCCTTCGGTTACGGAAAAGAGGAGATAGTCGGCGAGAGTTTCGCGATCCTCTTTGCGCCCGAGGATCGCAGCCAGGGCGCGCCGGAGCGCGAACTTGAAACCGCCGGAAGCGAAGAGAGGGTGGAGGAGCAGGGCTGGCGCGTGCGGAAAGACGGGTCTCGGCTCTGGGTCTCCGGTTCGATCAATGCGTTGACAGATGACGCGGGAAACACAATCGGCTACGTCAAGGTGATGGCCGTCGGGGAAAGCTCGGGACACGAGCAAGCCGAGGCGGTGGCGCGAGAGGCCCTGGAACGCGAGAGGATAACGCGGGACGAATATGAGGACGCCAGCCGCTCGAAAGACGAGTTTATAGCCCTGGTCTCGCATGAATTGCGATCCCCACTCAACGCCATCCTCGGCTGGACGCGCATTCTGCGCCAGGGACGGCCCGACGAGGAGCTCTACCAGCGAGCCACCGAGATCATCGAGCGCAGCGCGCGGATGCAATCGCAACTGATCGAAGACCTCATGGACACGGCGCGCATCGTCAGAGGCAAACTGAAGCTCGAAGTCCACCCGGTCAACCTGGCGCCGTTGATCGAAAAAGCGATGGACGTCGTGCGCCCTGCGGCCGACGCCAAGGGCATCGCGCTCGAAGCCGCGCTCGATCGTGAAGCCGATCAGATCACAGGCGACCCGGACCGCTTGCAGCAGGTAGTCTGGAACCTGCTCTCGAACGCCGTCAAATTCACGAACGAAGGCGGGCGTGTCGAGGTAAGGCTGGGGCGGGTGGATCCCAACATTCAGATCAGCGTGTCGGATACGGGTTGCGGCATCAGTCCGGAATTCATGCCCTACCTGTTCGAACGTTATCGCCAGGCCGACGCGTCCGGCGCCAGGCGCAAGGGCGGACTCGGCCTGGGATTGACACTCGTGCGACAACTGGTCGAGATGCACGGCGGCAGCGTCACGGCCGAAAGCGAAGGCGAAGGTAAAGGCGCGACATTCACCGTCAAACTGCCCGTTCGCGCCATCTACACCGCCGAAACGGAGCGCCCGCCGCTGGCCGGCCCTCAGACGAGGTCTCTGGAGGGCGTCTGGGCGGCCGTCGTGGACGACGAGGCCAACGCGCGCGAACTGATCGCTTCGGTGTTGGAATCATACGGGGCCCAGGTGACGGCCTTCGCTTCGGGCGGGGAAGCGATCGAGCTGTTGACCTCAGGGCGCCGCCCCGATGTTCTCGTCTGCGACCTGGCCATGCCCGGCGAAGACGGTTTCGGCCTGATCCATAAACTGCGCGAATGGGAAAAGGCGCACGACGGCGTGTTGCCCGCCATTGCGCTGACGGCCTTCGGCCGCGTCGAAGACCGCACACGCGCGCTATACGCCGGCTTCCAGATGCATATCGCCAAACCGGTGGAGCCGATCGAATTAGTTATCGTGGTCAGAAGCTTGATCGAGCGGGGCTGGCAATCGAAGGTGAAGACAGGTGTCAGGTGACAGGTTCCAGGTGTCAGTAGAAGAGTGTCGCCTCAGATTCCAACCTGACACCTGTCACCTGTCAGTAATGAATGTGGCCGGTAAGGCTCGCCACTACGGCGATCAATTCGTCGGGGTCAATCGGTTTGGCGATATGCATCTGGAAGCCGGCGGCCAGAACCCGCACCCGGTCTTCAGCCCTGGCATAGGCGGTGACGGCGACAGCGGGGATTTTGCCGCCCCGTTCAGGTTCGCGCGAGCGGATCTCACGGATCAGGTCGTACCCGTCTCGATCCGGCATCGCGATATCCGAGACCAGCGCGTCGGGCCTGAAGCGCTCCAACGCGTCCAGCGCGTCGTCTACCGAAGAGGCGGTGATCACTTCGGCCCCGGACTCGTCAAAAATGAATTTGAGCATGTCGAGGGTGTCCAGATTGTCTTCCACCACGAGCACGCGCACACCGTCCAGCCTGTGGCCATTTTGCAAAATCATTCGCTCTTTCGGCGCCGGCGGCGGCGTTTCAGAACGCGGCCCTTCCGGCCGCGCCAGTCGCGTCGTCGACATGAGTGGCAATCTGATCTTGAACGCCGCCCCTTGATCTTTGCCTGGGCTTGAGGCCGAGACGCTGCCGCCATGCATCTCGACGATGTGGCGCACGATGGCCAGGCCGATGCCCAGGCCGCCATACTCGCGCGTGGAGGACGCGTCGGCCTGTCGAAACCGATCGAAGACGTGGGGCAGGAATCTGGGCTCGATGCCTATGCCGGTATCTTTGACCGTGATCTCGATCTGACCCTCGGCGCGCCCCAGGCGCGCTTCGATGTCCCCTCCTTCACTGGTGAATTTGACGGCGTTCGAGAGCAGATTCCAAATGGCCTGCTGCAGACGGTTGGCGTCACCGAAGACCACGCCGTCCGGCGCTTCAACCACTTCGCTCAAGACAATTCCTTTCGCTTCGGCGCTGGGCCGGATGACATCGATGGAGGCATGAAAGATGTGCTCGATCACGACCGGCTGAGCCTCGAGCTTGAGGCGGCCGGTGATGATCCGCGAGGTGTCGAGGATG
>Ga0137409_10009028_pt1 | contig 10167 bp, 5 predicted proteins | sample CZODoug1_16funga_FD_122059 | JGI IMG/M metagenome (GOLD analysis project Ga0137409, IMG submission 122059) | Vadose zone soil fungal communities from Angelo Coast Range Reserve, California, USA - CZODoug1_16fungal (Hybrid Assembly) | ecosystem: Environmental > Terrestrial > Soil > Vadose zone...
TGCGAGGAGCCAAGAGGTCTTGCAATGCCTCGCCGAAGCTGGCCGCGCGGGGCCACTGCTTCCCGAACCTCTTGGCGTCTGCCCCCCGAAAGGCCCGTGACCGATCAACGCGGCCGGCTACTCGTGGCGGCGCTGGGCTTCCCCGGCCGGCGTACGACCGGTCCCTCTGGGCGCTCCGGACCTGGCTCGACTCGTGGGCCGGAATCGGGCACGTCGTCGTCGGGATGCACCGCCAGGGCTACGATCTGCAACTCACGCGCTTACGACGAGCGCGGCTGGCGGGCGACGTTCTACCCGGCCGGGATGGAGCACTCGCCAAGGAGCGCGACCGGCACCGGGTGGGACAGCACGCCGTGGCACGCGACGCAGCGGGCGGCGTGGGAGGCGCTGGACCGCGTACACCGCCAATAGTTCGGTTCTGCTAGACTCCCCGCCAGCCGTCCCCCACTGAGATGCCATGACTGCCGATCGGGCCGACGTCGAACACCTCTCAACCGTCAGTTGGCGACGTGCGGTGCGCCCTGACGCCGGGAGGACGACTCTGCGACGCCGCGCGCTCTGGGCGTTGCTCGTGGCGAAGCTCGTCGGCGCCTGGGGTATTGGTTGGGACATCCGCTGGCACCTCATGATCGGCCGCGATTCGTTTTGGATCGCCCCGCACGTCATGACCTACGCGTCCGTGATAGCCGGTGCCCTCATTCCGCTCGGGGTCCTCGTCATCGAGACCTGGCGCGGCCGATGGGGAGCCGACCGGCCCCTGGCCGCCACGAACGTCGGGCTACGCGGGACTCGGGGCTTTCACCTGGCCTGGTGGGGCATGATCATCACCATCCTGGCGGCACCGATCGACGACCTGTGGCATCGTCTCTTCGGGCTAGACGTCACGATCTGGAGCCCTCCTCACCTGCTGCTCTTTGCGGGCTTCCAGGTCGCGCACCTCGGCGGCCTCCTGATCGCGCTCGAGGTCTATGACGCGGGCTGGAAGCGCTGGGTCGCGCTCATCGCGAACGGCGTCTTCCTTCTCTGGACGTTCCAGCTCGTCGTCGATCAGTCGGTCCAGATCGCTTTCCGTCGGGGCTCAATCTTCCTCTTCACCTTCCCCGTGCTCGGCGCCCTCGCCTTCACGTTCACGCTCGTGCTCGTCGGTCGTATCGCCGAGAGCCGGAGCGCTCCGCTCGCTCTCGCCGTCGGTGCCCTCATGCTGTGGATCTCGATCCTCCTAGTCGGCGACGTCGGCTTTGCACTACTCAAGCCGACGTCGGTGATCGATGAGGTGATCGCGGCCGACCCGACATCACCCACCGCCGTGGCGCACGAGATGGCGCGCCGAAACGGCTGGGTACTTGGGCGATCGATGCTCTTGCGTCAAATCCTGTTGGCGCCGGCGGCGCTCATGATGCTTGCGCCAATAAGACGGTGGCGGCGCACCGCTTTGGTCTTCGGCCTGGCCCTTTTCGTCACCTCGTGGGCGGTTCTCGCACGAGTACCGGCGCTCAGCGATATCTCGCCGACCGCAGTCGAAGCGACGTTCGCCGTGGTCGTCGCGCTCCTGTGCGCGCTCGGCACAGGATGGTGCGCGGTGAGGCTCGCCGATGTGTTCGAGCGAGCAACGCGTCGCCGCGCGGTTGCCCCGAATCTTGGCGGGCTGCAATGAAGCCGGCAAGTGCTTCCAGACAGGCTACGAGCCAGACGAGCGACCGGGTCTGGATGACGTGTCCGTGCGGGGGCGATCAACCGGAACGCGGATCGTGACTGACGCACGCGGGGTGGTTGCGCGCCGAAGACAGGGAGATTGAACCGTGATCAGAGTCATCGCGTTCTTGGTGGTAGCCGCTCTGACCTTCATTAACTCTGTCGGTCTTTCCGTCGAGTCGAGCTTACCTTCGTCATTGACTGCGCGGTGTACTTACTGTCCGAATTGAACACCGAGCGTCCCTTTCTCACGGGCCAAGGTGTAACGCGCCTACAGCGGCTCGCCGGCAACGACGTGGTTCGCGGAACAAGCGCCAACGGGCGCGGTCATTCTCGGTCCTCCCTCCGCCGTCAGCACGAAGACGTACGATTTCATGGGACTGGTAAGCTTCACCGATCTGTACGCCTGCAAGCCGAATCCCCCAACGGGTGGAAGGCAGTGAGGCAGCGGTGTCTAACAACCGACCGCGTCCTACGCGCGATGCTGCACGAGTCGGCTGGAGTGCGGAGGCCTGGCCGGAGGTGAAGACCGAGTTCAAGAAGGCTTGCGCTGAGGAGTCAGATCCGCGGGACGGGGTGGTTCTACTGAGGCCGTTCGCCTTCCGGAAACTGGTCTTGCTGTCTTCGAGCATCGTCTTGACAGACCTGCCTCCCGAGAGGATGATGACAGAACTTTAGGGGTGACGGTATGACGAGAACGGCGGTAAGTCTCTTTCGGGCGGTTGCGCTTCTCTTCGGTCGTGTGCGCGTCGGAAGTGTCCAGGTCAACCGCCAACAAGATCGGGAACCAGTCCTTCTGGCAGTGAGCCGCAACGAGAAGTGATGCGAGGAGCCAGGATTCTTACCTGCTGGCTGATTTGCTCGGCAATAATCCATCCCGGTCGCGTTGACGCTCAGGCGCCGCCCGCCCCGCCACTTGATGGAAGTCCCGAGGTATCGCGAGCCAAGATGGAATGTTGGCAGCTCTTCCGAATAAGCCGAACCCCCTACGAAAGCTATGCCGAGTGTAGCCGGCTTCTCGTCGGGAGAGAGCTGCGGGAAGCCCTTGGCGACGCGGCCTTCGTTGACCAGTACCTCGCCCAGCGCACCAGCCTGTACCGCGCTGTGGATACCGGCACAATCACGCTGGAAGAAGCGCTACAGGTGATGAAGGCGACAGTGGACACGAAATATCGGCGAGGAACTGCCTAGGCGCACATGAAAGGCCTCGTGTTACAAGGCTACGGCTGTTCGCGGGTTGCCGTGCGCACTCCGCGTTTTGAGTGGTAGGCGGACCAGGGATCGAACCTGGGACCTCGGCCTTGTAAGGGCCGCGCTCTTCCAGCTGAGCTATCCGCCCGTGAGCTTCATCGTAGCATCGCGACCGGGCTCACTCGATGACCTGATCCGCCCGGACGAGCAGCGGCTGGGGAATCTTGAGCTTCAGGGCCTTCGCCGTCTTCACATTGATGACCAGCTCGAATATCGTGGGCTGCTCGACCGGCAGGTCGGCCGGCTTGGCGCCCTTGAGGATCCGGTCCACGTACCCGGCGGCTCGACGGGCCGCCTCCTTCACGCTCGGGCCGTAGCTCATGAGGCCGCCGGCTTCGGGATAGTACGAGAACGGATAGAGGGCGGGCAGGCGGTTCTTCATCGCCAGCTCGGTGATCCGGACGGCGCTCGGGTGAAGGCTGCTGCAGTCGAACATCAGGACCGCCTCGACCCGCTGCCGCACGGCCAGGCCGAACGCGCTCGGCAGATCGCTGGCGCTCGGCGCTTCCAGGGACACCAGCCTCACCTTGAGCACGTCGGACGCGGCTCGCGTCCCCGCCCACTCGCCCTCGGGAATCACGTTCGTGCCGCCGCACCAGAGCACGCCCACGCGCGAGAGCGACGGCAGCATCTCGCGGAGCACCTCGAGACGCTTCTGGCTGAGCTCCGGAGAGAGCAGCGTGAGCCCGGTGACGTTACCGCCGGGACGCGCCAGGCTCTTGATCAGCCCCTGTCGCACCGCGTCGCCGCTGGATGCCATCACGATGGGAATCGTTCGCGTCTTGTTCCTGACGGCGAGCGAGGCGACCCCGCTCTGGGCAATGATGACGTCAGGGTTGAGGCGGACCAGCTCGGCGGCCAGGCCCGCGAGCTTGTCGTCGTGGCCGTCCGCGTACCGGACCTCGAGGACCACGTTGCGCCCCTCGACGTAGCCCAGCTCGCGCAGCCCGGCGCGGAACGCGTCGAGCTGCGGGTTGTCGGTGGATCCCGCGCGCATGCTGAGGAAGCCGAGCCGGTACACGCGCCCGGGCTGCTGCGCCTCGGCGGCGAGCGGCGCGGCGACGCAGGCGAGAAGCAGGGCGAGCGCCAGCGCGGTTCGGCTCATCGAATCGCCTCGAGCTTCACACTGGCAGCGAGACTACCAGAACGGCCGCGGGCGTGGGGGTCAGGCTCGGCGCGAACGGCTCAGGCGGAGAGTCCGAGCGACGCCAGCCGCGCGGTCGTCGGCACGCCGTCGGTATCCCAGCCGCGAAGCGCGTAGTACTCGTCGAGCATCACGCTGAGCTCGGCGGGCGGGCAGTGCATCCCGGCCGACGGCCCGTCGGGGATCGGCTCGTGCATCACCCGCCACGGGAGCACGTCCTGGGCGCGGCGCACGCCCTCGCGGACGTTGAACAGCCGCTCCAGATTGATGATGCGCTCGCCCACGCGCTCGAGCTCCTCGACCGTCACCTCCCAGCCGGTGATCGCGCGGACCATCCTCGCGTACGGCTCGCCGATGAAGACGCCGAAGCCCCGCTCCGCGGTGAAGCGACAGAGGACGAGCGAGTCGCCGAGCGCCGTGAAGTGCTGGCTGCGTACGGCGAAGGCGGGCTTGTCGCTCGTGCCCCGGCGGTCGAATCCCTGGGCGTATTGGGGCGTCGGCCGCGTGTCGTGGTGGCTCCCGCCGCGGGTCGCCGTGGCGTAGCCGATCGAGAGCCCCTTGAGCGCCCGCGCCGAGTGGGCCGGAAGCTCGAGCCCCTTGACCGCGTAGACGAGCTTCGTCCCCTCGGGATGCACCGACGCCGCCAGCCGCCATGCGCCCTCGGCGAGACGCGCGCCGAAGCCTTCGCGGCGCCCGGTCATCTCGACGAGCCGGACCATGCCGCGCCAATCGCCCCAGCCGAAGGGCACGCCGACCTCGCGCTTGTCGAGCCAGCCGCGCTCGAGCGCCTCGGCCACGAACGCCAGCGTGACGCCCATCGAGATCGTGTCCATCCCGAGCAGGTCGCAGAGGTCGTTGGCGAGAATGAGCGCCTCGGGATTCGAGATGCGGAGCATCGGGCCGAGCGCGAAGATCGTCTCGTACTCGGGCATCTTCGCCTTCGTGCCGGCGAATTCGCCGTCGGCGATCGCGTACTGCTTGCCGCAGGCGACCGGGCACTTGAGGCAGGTGGTATCGCGGTCGTGATAGTGGAGCTTCATCTCCTCGCCGCCCACCAGGCGCGCCTCGGCGAACGTCTCCTGGCGCAGGTTGTAGGCGCCGAGACCGCCGAGGGCGTTGATGGGACCGACCAGGAACGGCGTGCCGAACGTCGTGAGCGCCTTGGTACCGGTCTTGAGCGGCTCGCGCGTCTCGTCGATGAGCGCCTTGAGCGCCGCCGCGTCGGCGGTCTCGGTCTTGCGCGCCCCCTTCACCACCACGGCCTTGAGGTTCTTGGCGCCGAGCACGGCGCCGATGCCGCCCCGCCCCGACACGCCCTCGCGGTTTTTCCAGTAGTGGGCCATCGCGGCGAAGCGCACGCGGTGCTCGCCGGCCGGGCCGATGGCGATCGCGTCGGCGTCCGCGCCCTCCGCCTCGGCCAGCGCGTTCACGGTCTCGCGCGTCGTTCTGCCCCAGAGCTCGGGCGCCGGTTTCACCTCGGCGCCCGACTCGGTCACCGACAGATACGACGCAGCCGCGGCGCGGCCGGTGATGAGCACCGCGTCGAAGCCGGTGCGCTTGAGCGTCGCGGGGAAGCGCCCGCCGAAGGTCGAGTCGAAGAAGAGGCCGGTCAGCGGCGATTTGCTGGCGACGCAGGCGCGGCTGTTGCCCGGCACGGTCGTGTCCGTGATCGGCCCCACGCTGAAGACGACCGCGTTGCCCGGCGCGAACGGATCGGTGCCGGCTGGAACCCGGTCGTAGAGCAGGCGCGCCGCGAGGCCGTTGCCGCCCAGGAGCCCCCGGGCCGCGCCCTCGCCGAGCGCCTCGATGCGCGTCGCGCCCGTCGTGAGATCGACGTGCAGGACGCGGCCGCCGTAGCCCTTCAACGTCCGATGTCCTTCAGCCCCTTGCGGGCCGCGTCGACCAGGTCGGCCGGCGCGCCCGTCTGCGCGATCAGCTTGCGATACACGACCTCGGCGGCATCGAGCTGCTTGAGCGCCGTGAAGCTGGCGCCGGCCGCCAGCAAACCGCGCCGGCCCGCCGGCGACTCAGGGGCGACGTACGCGGCGGTCATGTAGTACTCGGCGGCGGCCAGATTGTCGCCCTCGCCCTGGTAGGTCTCGCCGATCACGCTCGAGGCGGCCGCGACCACCGCGCTGTCGTCGCTCCGCACGAGGCGTTCGAGCGTGCGGCGCGCCTCGCTCCAGCGCTTCTCCTGAGCGAGCAGACGCCCGTAGCCGAGCGCCGCCTCCGGACGGAGCGCTCCCGCGCCGCCGTCCTTCACGCCCCGCGCGTACGCGTCGAGCGCGCCGGCGCGATCGCCGCTCGCCTCGCGGGCGCGCGCCAGCGCAACCCAGGCGCGCGAATCGTTCGGCGAGGTCTGCACGGCCTGCTCCAGCGTCGCGCGGGCTGTTTCGGGCCGGCCGCTCTCCACCTGCGCCTCGGCCAGCGTCACCCGCGCCGACTCGACGAAGGGGCTTCGCGGGTAGCGCTTCTCCAGCAGCGTGTAGGCTTCGGCCACGACGGGCCACGCCCCGCCGGCGGCGGCCCCCGAGCCGACGCGCTCGAGCGCGTCGTCGGCCGCGTCGTCGGACGGGAACTCGTCGACCAGCCGCTTGGCGGTGGAGAGCGCCGTGGGCCAATCCTTCTCATCGACGGCGATCCCCGTCAGCACGTAGAGCAGACGGGGCGCCATGGGCCCCTTCGGCGCAATGCCGAGCGCGGCGAGCCCCGGCTGCTTGAAGTCCTTGACGCCGCCCTGCTGGAACGCGACCACCGCCAGCCCGTAGCTGGCGACGGCCGCCACGTCCGCCGTGCCGCCGTCGCGCGCCTCGGTGAGCTTGCTCTTCGCGGGCTCGAGCTGTCCCTGCGCGAGCGCGGTGGCGCCGAGGCCGAGCGTGGCCAGGGGACCGATGCCCTCGGTCTTCGCCTGCGCGAACGCGCTGGCGGCCTCGCCCGGGCGGCCGGCGGCGAGGAGGGCCGCGCCGAGCGCGGACTGGGCGCGGCCGATGAGCGGCTGGAAGGGCGCGCGACGAATCCAGTCGCGCAGCGCGGGCTGCGCTCCGCCCACGTCGCCCATGCGGACCATCAGGATCGCGCGATTGAGTCGCGCGAACTCGGTTCGCGGCGCCCGGGGAAACGTCGCGATCACGCGCTCGAGAAGCTGTCGCGCGTCCTCGCGGTCGGCGTCGTTGCGGAGCGCCAGCTCGGAGGCGAGCTCGAGGGCATCGGGTGCGCGCGGATCGGTCGGCGCCGCCTGCACGAACTCGAGGAACTCTCGGCGCGCGTCGTCGAGGCGATCGTAGCGCAGCAGCGACCACGCGAGCCCGAGCCGCGCGGCGGGCGCCTGCGGATGGGTCGGGAACTCCACGAGGACGCGCCGGAACGCGGCCGCGGCGGCCACATGATCGCCCCCGTGATACGCGGCCTCGCCCCGCAGCAGGAGCGCGGCGACGCGCGCGTCGGTCGAGGGCGCGGCGGTGACGACGCCGGGCAGCTCGCGCGCCGCCTGGGCGAATTCCCGCAGCTCGAAGTTGGTCTGGGCCAGCCGGTACGTCGCGTACCAGCCTGTCGCGCTACCGGAATCCATGCGCTGCACCAGCTCGTACTGGGTGCGCGCGTCGTCGCGATTGCCGGCGAGCCGGTACGCCTCGCCCTTGAGAAGAATCGCGTAGGCGCGCACGCCGGTCGTGAGGGTGCCGCTCAGCAGATCCTGGACGAGCCCGGGCACCTCGGCCGGGCGCTTGGCCTCGATCAGGTAGCGGGCGAGGCGGAGCTGGAGCGGCACGACCAGCGGCGAGCGCCGCGTCTCGAGCCCGCGGATCATCGTCTTCGCGGCGTCGGGCTCGGAGGGGTACAGCGCGAGCACGAGCCCCGCCTCGACCCACGGGCGCTCGGGGCCATTGCTCCTCGGGGACGCCAGGTACGCGCGAAAGGCGCTGATGCTCTCCGGATAGCGCTCGGCCGCCAGGCTCCACCAGCCGAGTCGAGCCCAGCCCGCCTCGAGCAACGGGTGGGGCCCGCCCCGGACGAACGTGGTGAGCTCCTTCACGGACCGGTCGTACTGTCCGGCGCGGCCGAGCGCCTCGCCGAGCCAGAACGAGACTTCGCGCGAGAACGAGGCCGGCGCCCCCCGCGTCGCGAGCGCCGTCCACGCCGCCACCGCGTCGTCGTGGCGCCCGAGCGCGTAGCTGGCGAGCGCGAAGCCGTGCCGGGCCCAGGCTTCCAGCGCGGGGGGCGTCGCCGTCTGGAACTGCGCGAACGTGTCGCGGGCGCGCGTCATCTGGTTGAGCCGGAGCGCGGTCCACCCGCTCGAGTGCAGGCTCCACACCGCGAACTCCGCGACCTTCGGCCCGGTCGCGACCTGACGGAAGAGCGTGTCGGCCTGCTGGGTCCGGTCGAGCCGGTAGTAGGTCTCGGCGAGCCAGTACCGCGCCTCCGTCACGAGGTCGCGCTCGGTGCCCCGGCGCGCCGCCGACTCGAGATCCTGGGCCGCGTCGCTGTACTCGCCCTTGGCGAAATGCGCACGGCCGCATTCGAGCGCTTTCGACGCGATCCCGAACGCCGCGCCCACGCACGCGAGGGTGTTCGGCGGACCCAGCGGCGCCGTCAGCTTGTCGGCCGGCGTCACGATCGAAGCCAGGGGCATCCCCGGAAGCTCCGAGGGCGCCGTGGGCATCGGGGGATCGGCCCCCATGACGGAAGGCTTCTCGATCGGCGCCTCGGCGAAGGGCACGAGCCCGATCAGGTCCGGCGGCGGCGGAACGAGCGGCAGCACGGTCGCCGCCGGCGCGGGGGCCGCAGACGCCACGAGCGCGGCGAGCAGGACGAGGGCGAACCGTTGCGCCGTCACGAGCGCCGCTCGCTGCTCGAGGGCGATTTGCTGAGCCGCGCCTTCACCGCCGCCGCCCGGTCGCGCGCCCAGTCCCGCAGCGTGGCGTCGGGGCACTTGCTGGCGACGGACTCGTACGCGGTGAGCGCGGCCCGCAGCTCTCCGAGCTGCTCGCGGGCGAGGCCGAGACCGGCGAGGGCACGATAGCGATCGGCGGCCTCGACGTGCTTGATCGTCGCCACCGTCTCGAACGACTTCGCCGCGTCCTTGAAGCGGTTGAGCTTGAGCTCCGACTCGCCCGCCAGCAGAAACCCCTCGGCACGGACCGCGTCGTCGCCGCTGGCGGTGGCCGCCCTGGCCTGGGTCGCGGCGTCCTGCCAGCTCTTCTTCTTGAACGCCGCGCGGGCCAGCTCGAGCGCGGCCTGGTGCGCCAGGGGATGATTGGGGAACTCCTTGCGGAGCCGGCGCCACGCAGCGTCCTGGTTCTGGGGCTGACCGAGCCGTCCCGCGATCAGGCCGGCGTCGTAGAGAGCCTCGGGGGTCGGCGGCTGCTGCATCAGCTGGGTATAGGCGCTCTGCTGCTGGGTCTTGTTGCCGGACTTGGCGAGGGTCCCGGTGATCGTCTGGCGCGCGGTCGCCGCCAGCGGATGCGAGGGGTTCGCCGCGACGAACGCCTTGAGGTCGTCGATGCCGGCATCCCGGTCGCCGGCGGCCACGCGCGTCGCCCCGAGTAGATATTGCGCGTCGGGCACCAGGCGACTCTTCGGAAACTTGGTCGCGAAGCCGGTGAGCAGCGGCAGGGCGTCGGAATAGCGCTTGAGATCGACGAGCGTCTGCGCGAGATAGAACGTCGCCGACCCCGCCTGGGAGTTATCCGGCCAGGTCGCGAGGAAATCGCGGAAGCCCTTGACCGCGGCCTCCGGCCGGCGCAGCTCCAGATCGCACAGCGCCAGGCCGTACGCCGCGTCCGGCGCCAGGGGCGAGGCCGCATCCTGCCGCATCACGTCGTCGTACGCCGTCCGTGCCTCGGCGAAGCGCCGCGCGCGATAGAGCGCTTCCCCTTCCCAGAAGCGCCCCTCGAGCCGCTGCGTCGGTGGCGCCACCGCCTTGAAGCGGCGAAAAGCATCGAGCGCCGGCTCGGCGTCGCCCATCGAGAGCCGTGCCCGTCCCAAAAGGAGCAGCGCCGACGGCTGACGCTTGTCGGCCGGGTAGTCGGCGACGAAGCGCTCGAGGGTTCGCCGCGCGAGGGCATTGAGCCCGTCGGCGGAGG
>Ga0137409_10009029_pt1 | contig 10166 bp, 3 predicted proteins | sample CZODoug1_16funga_FD_122059 | JGI IMG/M metagenome (GOLD analysis project Ga0137409, IMG submission 122059) | Vadose zone soil fungal communities from Angelo Coast Range Reserve, California, USA - CZODoug1_16fungal (Hybrid Assembly) | ecosystem: Environmental > Terrestrial > Soil > Vadose zone...
TCCAGCTCGCGAAATATTTCGCCGAACGCCGCATCAACAATATGCTTAGCAAGATTGTGGTTCTGAACCATCCCGGCCACGTTCAGTCCTTCGACAAAGATCGCTTGGTTCTCGCTGATGATCTTCGTGGTGAATTTCTGAAGCGTGTCCCTGCGGGTGTCACTGATTTTGGCGTGCAGTTTAGCTACTTTAAGTCTGGCCTTCTTCCGATTGTTGCTGTCCTTGACCTTGCGCGACAGACGGCGCTGAAGTCTCTTCAATCGCTTTTCGCGCCTGAGCAGTGGGCGAGGATTTTCGAGTTTATCGCCGTCGCTGGTCGTGGCCAGCGTCTTGACGCCTACATCTATGCCGACTTCGGTTTTGACCTTCTTGAACAGCTTGACAGCGGTTTCAACGAGGATGCTGACAAAATAGCGTCCGCTCGTATCCCGGCTGATCGTCAGGCTCAGCAACTTTGCATCTTCGGGAAGCGGGCGGCTCCAAGCGATATCCAGAGGCTCGGATTGCTTGGCGAGAGTGATCTGGCCGTCCCTAAATGTGAAGGCATTGGTGGCGTAGCGAGCCGATTGGCGCGTTCGTCTCGATTTGAAGGTTGGATATTGCGCCCGTTTCTCGAAGAAATTCGTGAAGGCTGTATCGAGATTGCGCAGCGCTTGTTGAAGGACAACCGAACTGACCTCGGAAAGAAAGACTTTCTCAGGCGCCTTCTTCCATTCAGTGAGTTTGGCTGCGGTGTCGTGATAGCCAATGGATTTCTTCTCCTGCTGCCAGGCGGTAGTACGATATTCCAAAGCCTGATTGTAAACATAGCGAGCGCAGCCGAAGGTCCTGGCAAGCTGCGCTGCCTGCTCATCAGTGGGGAAGAATCTGTATTTGAAGGCCTTTTGCACTATCACGGAGATATTTTACATTATATCAGTGGACTTTGTAAGCGCTGTTAATCGTGGGCGAAGCGCCCACGATGCCAAATTCATCTCCATCCAAGCTGGCGCTGTGGAGGGGGTATTCTTTGGCGGATTTAGATAACAGGAACGAGCTACCCTTGCCCGTTGCGATGTCGCCTGGCGCTCCACCGGGCTTTCAGGTATTCCCCCATATCAAGTTCGCCGGACATCGTTTCTCCCACGACTTTCCCCGTGAACGTGAACGAAAGGGCGTTTCCGATTGCGCGTTCCGGTAACCTGCTCTGCAACTGCACCGTATCGCCATCGATTACGCCGCTGAGATCGCGCGCAACGAATTCGCCGCGATGAATCCCCTGGATGCGGCCGCCATCCTGGTGGAGCGAGAGAGTGTGGGCGCCGGCGCCTGCTCGAAATTCAATCTGAACATCCCAAATGCCGGTCAGGTCCGCAACTGGGGACTTGGGCGATTCTTGCGGCTTTAGAGGGGGAGGCGCGGAGAGGACGGCATAGAGGCGATCCGCGATTACTTTTTCATCTCCGGGCTTCAAGTTGAAAGCCGTGATCGAGATCCCATTTTGCGCGCCTCGCGAAACTCCCACCAGGATTCGCGGGTCGGTTGTATCGAGGATTTGAGCTAGTTGCTGGCCGCTAATACCGAGCCTGGCTGCATCCCAGCGAATATTCAGCACGGGACTCCGATTGGAAAGCCCGGTGGGCTCATGCGCTTCTGTGGAGATTCCGGGAATTGAAGAAACACGCTTCGCAATATGGTTCATCTGGTCCAACATCTGCTGCCAGATGGCCTTGTGATCCCGTTTTACCCATGCCTCTACGGCCGCCAGCGCTCCGATGATCTCTTCCTTGCCCACTTTCATGTTTCGCGCGAATCCGTGATGTGGCGCGCTGTGTACCCACGCGGCTGACACCAGATCCTTGCGCCCGAGTAACAATCCGGAACATTGCGGACCACGGAGTTGTTTGCCGCCGCTGTAAGCCACCATCGTGGAGCCCCGCTGCAAATGAACATTCGGTATCGTCAACACTTCGGCGGCCGCGTCGGTCAGGACCGGAATGTTTTTCTGCCGCGCGATGCGTGTGATTTCCTCGTATGACGGAGTCCCGGCGTCGGCCTGGGGACCAGCGAAGATATAGATCATCGCTGTTCTCGGACCGATGGCGGCTTCCAGCCCCTGCGCATCATTTACTTCTATGATCCGGACTCCCACCGCGCGAATGGCCGCGTCGTAGTTATTGCGAGAGTGTTTGGGGATGATCACTTCATCTTTCCCGAGCCCATCCATATTCGGCAGACGAATATGCTTGTCCGGATTACCGCCCGTCACGCAAGCCAGTGTGGCCAGGGTCATAGCCGCGGCGCACCCCGCAGTGACGATTCCCCATTCCGCTCCGGTCAGCTCCGCCAGGCGCTTTCCTACTCCTTCCATCAGTTCGTCCAACTGAACCATATGCTGGGCGGCCGCGTCCATTGCCGCCCGAACTTCGGGCAGTTCAAGTGACCCGCCATTCACCGTCAACGTGCCGGCGCCGTTGATAAAGGGGCGAACGCCAATCGATTGGTAAATTTCGGGCCCTATTCGCAGCGCCTCTGAGTGTGGCTCCGGGGTCGCCGCCGCCGTCCTGGAAAATAACGCCAGAGATCCAAGCAAACTTCCGCTCTTGAAGAAATCGCGCCGAGTAAGTCTTCCCATATGTCGCTTAAACGCTCCCATTGTCGAATTAGACATATTCATTCACGCTCCGCTAAAAGTGTGGCGCGAGTTGTTTACTCGCGCCGCCCTAAGCCGAAGCAGCGCGAGTAAACAACTCGCGCCACACATAGTGTTAAGGCAGGCCAGAATGATATTGATTCCTAGTTGGTAAAGCAGGGCCCCAGATTAGCTTGATCGATTCAAACTGTCCATGACTTCAGCTCTTTTTTCATGCGCCGTCTCTCCATTTTGCTCGTCCTCGGCTGCGATCAGATATATTATTTCGAGCCATGAAATCCTCCATTAAAATATGCGCGTTTCTCTTGATGTTGACCGCTCTTTCCTGGGGGAGCCAGGTCTCCGCACAGCAAAAATATGATTTACTCTTAAAGGGCGGCCATGTCATCGATCCCAAAAACAAGATAAGCGCCGTTCGTGATGTCGCCATTACGAACGGAAAGGTCGCCGCCGTGGCGGCCAAAATCGATCCCGCTGAAGCCTTCAAGGTGGTGGACGTTTCGGGATATTACGTAACGCCCGGACTCATTGACATTCATGTTCACGTCTATGCGGGGACGGGCGAACGAGGCTCCTATGCCGGTGATAATAGCGTTTATCCCGACGGCTTCACTTTCCGGGCGGGAGTCACCACAGTCGCCGACGCCGGATGCGCGGGCTGGAGAAATTTCGAGGACTTCAAGCAGCGAATCATCGATCGTTCCAAGACCCGTGTGCTGGCGTTCATCAATGTTGTCGGCAATGGCATGCGGGGCGGAAAGTTTGAGCAGGACCTCGCGGACATGGAAGCCAGGCCCACGGCGGACATGGCGCTTCGCTATAAGGATTTGATCATAGGCGTCAAGACGGCGCACTACGCCGGCCCGGAATGGACGCCGGTTGAACACGCCGTTGAAGCGGGCACGTTGGCGAATATTCCCGTCATGGTCGACTTTGGAATTAATCACGCCGAGCGTCCATTGAGCGAACTCGTGACGAAGAAGCTCCGGCCGGGCGACATCTACACCCACCTTTATTCCGGGCTTCGCAACGAGCAGGTCGAATCGGGCAAGGTGAATCCCGCGCTTTGGGAAGGCAGAAAGCGCGGAGTGATCTTTGACGTGGGACATGGAGGCGGCAGCTTTTTGTGGCGGATTGCAGTGCCGGCGATGAAAGAAGGCTTCATTCCCGATTCCATTTCCACCGATCTCCACATCGGGAGCATGAACGCAGGGATGAAAGACATGCTCAATGTGATGGACAAGTTTCTGGCGATGGGAATGTCTGTCGACGACGTGATTCTTCGCTCCACGTGGAACCCTGCCCGGGAGATCAAGCGCGAGGAATTGGGGCATCTTTCATCAGGGGCGGTGGCCGACATCGCGGTATTCAAGCTTGAGAAAGGCGCCTTCGGCTTTGTCGATATGAATGGAGCTCGAATGCGAGGAACGCAGAAGCTCACCTGCGAGTTGACGCTTCGAGAAGGAAAAGTGGTCTATGATCTGAACGGCATAACACGCCCGGACTGGGACAAACTGCCGCGGGATTATAAACAAACCGGCGCCGATCGCTGGGATGCAGTCACGCCCGCGCGACCTATTCGAAACCCGTGATAAAGAGCTGCCGAGCAAGCCACGCAGAAAGATTCAACTCGGATCGCTAGAACAGCTTGCAATTGCATGTGTGGGACATAGCCAAATTGTCTCACTATCGCTAGTACAGCGTACTGACCCGGCGAGCCTTCCCGCACAGGCATTCGCCGGAAACCGCTCACCAAGACGATTGAATCGCCGATACTGATTCCGGTGGGCATCGCCTCTCGGAATCCTCTCGTCGCGCTGAAAGTATGCCTGTTTTACCCCACGGCGATCAGGCTTTCCGAGGTACGGAAGTAAATTACGCCCTGTGAAATTGCGGGCGTCGCCAGGCAAGGCGCGCCCAACTCGTTCTTCGCCGGCGTCTCCAGCTTGGGGCCGGCCTTGATGACGTGGACGGCTCCCTGTTCGACCGGGCAATAGATTTTGCCGTCGGCCGCGACCAGGGACGCCGAACAGGAAACATCCAGCCCCAGCCGCTCCTCATACATCTTTTGGCCAGTCTTGAAATCGAAGCAGCGCAGCATGCCGTTGTAATTGGCGAGGTAAATGTAGCCGCGGTACACAACCGGCGTGGAAATGTAGGAGCCTCCGTTCGGAACGCTCCAGACGACCGAGTCGTTGCTGGCGCTGCCTTCCTTCAACGAGATGTCGCCCGCGGCCGAGGGGCGGACGGCGAACAGCGGCGCCTTCCCGCCGTGCGCGTTGGAAATGACGATCAATCCGTCTGCGACGAACGGGGTCGGAATCGGAATGTCTCCACCTCCACGCAAGCGCCAGAGTTCCTTGCCCGTTTCCAAATCGTAGGAGACGATGAACGGCCAGCCGTTGGTGATCACCTGCGTCCTCGCGCCGTCGTTGTGGATCAATGGCGTCCCCCAACTCCCCTCACAATCCCCTTTGCGCGGCGTCCTCCACAACTCCTTCCCGTCGGAGAGGCTGAAGGCCGCCACGAACGGCGCCTTCGGATCATCGCAAAGCAGCGCGATGCGATCCCGATACAGCGCTGGAGAACTGCTATAACCCCACCCGATGCCATGCCAACTGTTGTTGATGACTCCGAGGTCCTTGGACCAAAGCAGCTTGCCTTTGAGGTCGAAGCAATACAGCCCTTCCGAGCCGAAGAACGCTACTAACCGCTGCCCGTCCGTGACAAGCGTGGTGTTGGCGTGCGTCGATTTTTCGTGTCTTTCAGTGGCGGGCTTGCTTGTGCGAATGACCCGCTCCCATCGCTTCTTCCCTGACTTCTTATCGAAGCACAGGATCATCCATTTCTGTTCGTCATTGTCCGGCGCGGCCTTGATGTCGCCGTAATAGCCGATGCGTAGCGGCGCTTTTCCCGACAGCCGAACGGCGGTCGCGACAAAAATATTGTCCCCCCAAACGATCGGACTGGAATGCCCCAGGCCCGGAACTTCGACGCGCCATAGCACTCCCGAGGGTTTGCCCGCCGCCGCGTCCACGTTCCAGTCGGCGCGCGTCGGATAGCCGTCCGCGATCCCCTGAGCGCCTGGACCGCGAAACCCCGGCCAATTCTGTTCGGTTTTGGAATCGAACGTTCCGGAAGCGAATGTGACCGCGGGCAACGCCGTTAACGAAGTCGCGAGGAACGAACGCCGCGTCAAACCATTCAGGTACCCTCGTCTTTTTTCATTCATTTACGAATCTCCTCAGAAAATCAGTTCGTAGTTCGTAGTTCCGCCTTTAGGCGGAAGCTTCAGCTACAGATCCATTCCGTGATACCAAACTATTCCGCCTAAAGGCGGAACTACGAACTTTTCATCGTTTCCGCGCGTCGCAATGCGACATGAATGCTCCTTCCTACGGTAAAGGGCCAAAAATCAGACTCAAAATCTCCGGCCAAACGGTTCTCAGTCCGGTGTCATAGTGGATCGCTCCGCTATTGCTAACCGTAATGGTTTTACCCACTGCGCCGCCGAACAGCCGCCCCGTTCCTGAAATACCGACCCCAGTCTGAGGGGCATAAACGATCATATAGTTATTTGCGCCGTTGTTAATCGTCACGCCGTTTGCCCCGCTATAACTCGACAATATTCGCAGATTACCCGGAACTCCGGTAATGTTGCACAATCTGCTTGCTCCGCCGATGTTCAACGCGCCCGTCAGTTTGATCACCACAGGGCCATCGACCTTGAGTTGCGCGCTATTAGTCAAAGTCACATTATGGAAGCAGTAGGTTCCATTTGCCAGAGTTGCGATGTTAACGCCGCTCAGAATCAGGTCGCCTGTGCTTGCGTTATATGAATAGCTCCCACTGATTCCGCTGTTCGAACTGTACGGAGGTCCGCAGGCCGCAACTGCGGGCAATCTCACAAGCGGGGCTAAGGCGTTATTAGTGATCGTCCCGCCCACGGCGCCGCTCCCCGATCTTGAGACCGTGGTTCCGGCAGTGGCGTTGCCCGTTACCTTGCTTGCCCCTGATATGACCACGCCGGCGCGCGTCGAGACAACGTTGCCCCACACCTTGCCACTGTTGGCGATTATGATCGCGCCGTTGCTGAGAATATTCGCCAGGCTGCCCTTCGTAGCTGGATAGCCGCCGCTGGAGTCGTAGCTGTCCGCGTATGCTGCGCCGCTGATCGTAACGCCGTCCAGTCCAATCAGTGAGGTCAGCGCCACGGTCACGTTAACGCTGGCGACAGCGCACTTGGAGTCGGGCGCGCCATTGGTCGCGCCGTTGTCGCACACTTGATAATCGAATGAAGCCGGGCCGCTGTAGTTTGCGTCGGGCGAATAAATAACCATGCCGCCGCTTAGCGCCACGGTTCCGTGCGTGTTTGCGGTCGCGCTTACGCCGGTCACGGTCAACGCCTGGCCGTTTTCATTAGCCGGCCCCGCGACGTCATTCGCCGTCAAATCGCTGGCCGGGAAGTTAAGGGGCGTATCCTGGCTCGTCGATTTTGAGTCATTGGCGGGCGCCGGAGGATCATTCACCGCTATGACATTGACGATCACCGCTGATACGTTTGAATCGACGTTTCCGTCATTCACTTTGAAGTTAAAGCTGTCCCCTCCATTGTAATCAGGGCCGGGCGTGTAGATAGCGGTGGCGACGCAATCGCCATTCGCGCAAGAGACTGCGCCGATGGCGCTGAGCGAGCCGTGGGTCGGGCCGCCGCCCACGATGCTAAACGTAGGCGTGTTGTTGTTCGGCAGCGCGGCTCGCAGGGTGATCGGCGCCGGCATGTCTTCCGGCGTATTCGCTGACTGATTCGCCGTGCCTGGAGGGTTCGTTCCGTTAGTTCCCGCCTCGATGCAGGATTGAACAGCCTCCGGCAGGTTCGAGAAGAAGTCATACCCGGTCAAGGACTCGATCGCATCGACAGTGGTGATGTAGTTTTCCCATGGATTGTTAGCGATGCCCTGCGTATTGGGTATGAGGATGGCGATCGTCCTTGATGAGCAGGACGCGCGCGAAATGTCGTCATCTCCCTTCGGCAATATCAGCACGACCTTCCAAGTGAAGGCCGGAACGGTCACGTGGTCGTCCGCGAGTGTGTTAGTAGTCCTGCCGTTAGAGCCGGAGCCTCCGACTCCCAGAGGCCCGGAAACGATGTACATCTCTTGCCCGCCGTTGAGCGCCGCTTGTTCCCGAAGATAGCTTTCGAACGCCGCCCAGGGGCCCTGGTTGTTGTCCGGAGCCTGCGGAACCATGTTCGTCATCAAAAATGTCTCTTGATTGATCGGGATGCGATTGTCATTGTCGCGATCGGCGTTCGGCGTCATGTGACCGCGATCGAAGCCGCTGCCGACATAATCGGTGGATTGCACGCGATACCAGTCGGGCGGGACAGCGGGGTCGGCGCGGAAGGTGTCAAGGCGCGCCAGACTGCCGAACCAGGATTGATCCAGGTGCCAGCTTACCCAGTTCGGAGTCCCCTTATCTCTGTTGTACGAGAGCGCGTAGGTGGGCTTCACCATCAAGTAATTATTCGAGTCTGACAAAGATGGAGTCGCATTGGATGGGTTGCCCATCGTCAGATGAACGCTGGGAGGATACGGCGCGGGAGCGCCCGCGCCGACAACCGTGAATGACGAGGTATAGTCCTCAAATAAGGTGTCAGTATTCGGCTCGCTATCGTCCAGATCCCGATCGTGAACCTGATCCTTGAAGATCGTGACCGTACACCTCTCGCCAAACTGGAAGCCGGCGTTCGGCGTGATGTGATATCCCCTAAAACCATTGTACGACGCCACGGTGGCGCTGTTGTGCTGGCCGGTGGAGGAACAAGTAATGTTGTACCATGCGCCGGCGACGTCCACCGGCTCACTGAAGTCAACCGTGATGGTTGAATCATAAGGCGCGTTCGTACCGTCCGTTATCGGATCGGTATCCGCCACCCAAGGACCCAGTTCCTCAATCGGCGCTGTGCGACGGGGAGACGGCGCGGCGGCGGTGAAATCGGCGCCGTTTTGATCAGTATCAGTTTGTCCGTTATTTATTCTAAAAATCGCCGTCGTATTACTCGGCGGCGGCGCATTAGCGCCGCCTTCGTGACAATTTGCGGTGGTCCCGTAACCCACAAAATCCACGACTGTCGAGGCGCCAATCGGACAAGCTCCGGAGAGTGAATTGGAGTTACTGACAAGCGCAATCTTTCCGCTTGTGGCTGACATGTTTATATCGCCGGAAATGTTCGGGGCGACCGGAAGCGGCGCGGCTGCGCCGCCGCCTGATCCCAGGCTGACGAGAAAATACTCTCCGGGTCCGATGTGACCGCCGATGGCTTGTTTGTTGGTCCACGATGTTCCAGTGGCCGAGGCGTACTGCAACGACCAGCCGGTGACTGTCACAGTCGCGGACGTCGGGTTATAGAGTTCGACGTAATCGTTCGCATAGGTGGACCCTGTGTTGCCGCCGCCGCCGTAAACCTGACTGATCACGACATGTGGCGCCCGGACAGTGAGCAAAATGCCGATGGCGAATGAACGAGCCTGATCGTCCGTTATTGTCACGGGCAAAGACTTCATACCCCCCGTCGCGCCGACAGCCACGGTGGCGTTGAACGTGAAAATATTCCCCGCGCCACTGAACGACTGATTGGGCGCCCCGCCAATTGAAGAGAGATCAGCCACGACAGAGATCCCCGTGCTCGGCGGATTAGGCGCGGGAAAGACCTGTACGGTCAGAGTTGTACTGTCCCCGGTCGCAACGGAGTTGGGATTCGCCGAGCCAAAGCCTGACAGAATCGCGCAATTATTCGTCGGCGATGAACTGTTGCGCGGATTCGGCGCTCCGGCGACGAAATTACTCGCATTGTCATTGGTGTCAAGACAGCCGCCATTTCCTCTGAGCGCCGCCGTTGTGTTCGTGAGAAGCGGCGCCGCTCCTGAGCCCTCGAAACAGTTCGCTGTGCCGTAGCCGGCGAAATCGATTATCGCCGGATCAGAGGGACAGACGCCGGTCAATGCGACTGAGTTGTTTACTAAAGCAATCTTGCCGGAACCTGCGCCGATGAGAATTGAGCCGGTAGCGTCTGGCGTCGGCAGATCGACTGTGCCTCCCACTCCGGGAGCTTCTTTAATTAAGTAGTATTGACCCGGCTGAAGCATGAAGTTGGTCAGTGGAGTGACCTGCCAATTCTGATCGGTCGCGGAAGCGTATTGAACGGACCATCCGCTCAAATTAACCGCCGTATCAGTGTGATTGATGATCTCGATAAAGTCGTTTTTCAACGCTGCGCCGGTGTTACCGCCTCCTCCATACACCTGACTGATCACGACAGTTCCCGCCCCCGCCGAAGGAGTTGGAGTTGGAGTTGGAGTCGGAGTCGGAGTCGGCGTAGGAGTTGGAGTTGGCGTCGGTGTAGGCGTTGGAATTGGTCCTCCGTCTCCAAACGCAGCGACCGAGAAGTCGTCAATCGCAAGTCCATGGTCAGATCCGGCGTGATCCGGATCTGACCATCTCAGCATTATCTCGGTCCCATTCGGAATGTTTA
>Ga0137409_10009030_pt1 | contig 10165 bp, 8 predicted proteins | sample CZODoug1_16funga_FD_122059 | JGI IMG/M metagenome (GOLD analysis project Ga0137409, IMG submission 122059) | Vadose zone soil fungal communities from Angelo Coast Range Reserve, California, USA - CZODoug1_16fungal (Hybrid Assembly) | ecosystem: Environmental > Terrestrial > Soil > Vadose zone...
TTCCTGCTCAAAGCGGCTCATGCTCTGGCAGATCGCTGCTTCGATTTCTCCTGATGTCTTCATTTAGGACCCTTCACCTAATCTGATTTTATAGTTACCGGGGGAAGTGGCGGCAACCGTGGATCAGACGGAGTAGTCGACTTCCAATACGTCTACGGTTGTCTGATTACGGAACTGCGATGGACGTTTGCCCAGGTAGACTCTGAGGAATGGGTGAATGTTCTGTCGCTGTTCGAGTATTGGGATCTTCATCCGCCACTTCATCTCTTTATTCCTGCGGCTCTCGGCCATAAATCCGAGAAGCGTCAGGACACACTTCCAGACGGACGCAAGTTGGACGATACCTTCTTTGGAAAAGCCAAGAAGAAGGCACCAGCATATCTACGAGAGTCCAACCCTGAACGCGAGCGCCGGTTCGCCAAGCTAGAGGAGATGAAACAAAATGGCGGATCAAAACGGAGTGCTTAGTTTTACGACGAAGGTTGATCTATCCGGGGTGCAGCAGGGGATGGCTGCTGCTACCCAGACGATCCAGAGCGGTTCGCAGACCATGGCCAGCGCCATGAATGCAGCGAGGATATCAGCAAGCCAGTTGTCTGATGCCTACAAAGCTTTCGGTTCAGCAGCGGCAGGGGGTAGCGCACAGGCCAAGGAAGCTCTCAACGGATACATCGTAGCCAACGAGGAGGCGCAGGCTGCTGTAGAGGCTCTAGCAGCGAGTGAGGCATCCGAAGAAGTAGTGCTCAAGAGCACGATATCGACGCGGATGGCTGCTTCCGCAGAACTGCGGATCTTTGAAGGCAGCATGACGGGTTCGACCCGAGCGGCAGGAGCTCTTCTATCGATGCTTCCGGGCGTCGGAGCTGCCATGCAGGCAGCGTTTCCGGTCTTCGGCGCCATCGCGCTTGTCGAGATTCTCGGCCAAGTCGCTGAGAAAGTTCACAAGGTCTACGATGAGTATGTCAATCTTCGCACTCTTCAGAATTCTGTCATCAAGAACATTCTGACCGATGAAGAAGAGGAAATACGCCTCAGCAATCAGAAGCTAGCACAACTCCGCGACCAACGAGTCATTCAAGCGGAACTAACTGGACCAAGGCAGGGTAGGAGTGACCGCGGTGCTGCTGCTGGAGCGGCATTTGATCTTACCCAAGACCAAGGAAAGCTTTCAGAAGCGCAAGGGATGCTTTCGGCTACCACCGCACGTATCAATGAACTTACTAAGGCATCCCAGACCTATCAGACGATGAGCAATGGCCGTCTCGTCACGGTCAACACACTTGAGATGCGAGAGGCAGCAGCACTTCTCCCCCAACTTCGCGAGGATGCTCAGAAGTACAGCGACACCATCGACACATTGAATCAGAAAGTATCCGTCGATTCATTGCGAGGGACGCTTCGGAATAAGGAAGCTGGAGAGAAGGAAGCTGGCAATCCGAACGAAGCCAAGATCCGATCTCTCGAAACCACACTTCTCCAGGAAGAACTCCTCAATGGAAAATCAGCTTCTGCTGAAGTAGCTTACTGGTCACAGTACACTTCGATCTTTGCTGCTGGTACCGAACAGTACAATTCCATCGCATCAAAGTTGCTTGAGGCTAAAACCAAAGTCTCAGAGGAATTTGGCCGCGATGCGATGAAGTTGGTCGAGTCTGGCCAGCGAGAGATAGACGAGAACAACAAAGTTTCGGAAGCGCTCATCAAGAATTATGGAGAGATATCCAAGAAAGAGACAGATGCAGAAAAAAGCCAAGCTTCCTTCGATGCCGAGGTTCGCAAACTCCATGAGACGATGGTTCAGAGTGCTGCAAATATCCAATTGGCGACCATCGCGCAGGAACAATCAACAGGTTCTATAACCAAACTTTCCGGCGCACACCAGATCGCAGCTATTCACGCGCAGGAATATGCGGATAAATTGAAGGCATTGAAGACGCAACTTGATGCGATCAACGCGGAGACGCCGGATAGTCAAAAAGGCGTTGAGGATCAGGAACGAAGAGCTCTCGCGGTTCAGCAACAGATGGAGCAGGTCAAGGGTCAGAAGTCTACATCTGCCATCAACGATCAGACCACCATCAATAATCAAATTGCGCAGCCATATGTGAGCGCATTCAATGAGATCAACAACTCTTGGCTGTCGGTTCAAAACAAGCTCATCACGGGTACAAGAAATGTTGGTGCTGCATTCGCTAATATGGGAGTCGGCATCCTTGAAAGCGTAGCTGGAAACTTCGAGAAGATGATTGCCAAGGCAGCGGAGAGCGAAATCCGTATGCTCATCATCCACATGACGACCAACCAGGCAAAGGTGGCGACGGATGCGACTGCGGCAGCGCAATCCGATAGCATCTCTGCGCTTAGTTCGTTGAAGCAGGTATCCCATGAGGCTGCTGTAGCGGCTGCAGGAGCATGGGCAGCGCTGTCTAACATACCAATTATCGGTCCAGTGCTCGGAGGCGTAGCAGCGGCAGCAACCTATGCCGGAGTAATGGCTTTGGCGGCGTTCGATGTCGGTGGGATAATCCCTAACACAGGCGTCGCACTCGTCCATCAAGGGGAAGCAGTGCTTCCGGCTAATCTTACTGGTCTTCTAATGAACGCTGCTGGCGGCGGAACAACCAACTCCGCATCGAGCAGTATGATCCAGAACAATCACTTCAGCGGATCATCTGACCGGCAGTTCCAGCGTCAACTCCAACGGAACAGTAAGAGCGCCATGAGTTCCGTTCGTCGACAGGCACGTTCGATGGGAAAGGTGTAATGATATGCACTCTGGATTAGTCTTTACACCACCCTGGGAGCTAAATTTCGACTATCCCAGCAAGAAACCAACCTATCGGACGATCATTCAGCCAACGACCTCGGGGCGTGGAGAGATTCGCGCTTCGTTGCAGCCTTATCCCATCTGGGAGATAGAGTACTCGCTGAACTATGCTCGCGGCTCGGAGCAGATGCCAAACAGCGTCTATCAGTACATGGTCGGCTTCTATATGGCGATGGGCGGACAGTTCTCCGACTTCCTCTATCTGGACCCGAATGACAATGCAGTGACGGATAACTTCCTTGCGGTAGGCGATGGAGTCACGAATAGTTTTCAGTTGACACGCTCGATCGGTCCAGGAACTGACATCGTGCAGAATCCTGGATTTCTTCCATCGCCTACGTTCGAGATCAATCAAGACCCGACGACAGACTTTACGATGGGATTGCTTGGAATTGTCACATTTGGAACGGCGCCAGCATCTGGCCAAGTCATCACATGGAGCGGTTCCTATTACTACCGTGTCCGTTTCGATGATGATGGTCTGGAATTCGATCAGTTCATGGATCAGATGTGGGAATTGAAGAGCTTGCGTCTGAAGTCAGTCATCTTGTAAGTGGTTGCAGCGGAGAGGATCGAACTCTCGACCTTCGCATTAAAAGTGCATTGCTCTTCCACTGAGCTACGCTGCATTGTTTTGACCACATGCCGGATAGACGGTTCCATGCCTGTTGTACTATCCGGCATAAGATATGCTGGTCGCGGTCAGGACCATCAAGCGATGTCAGCAGACATGGAATCCATCGGCATCGTGTCACACATCCCGCTTCTACCGTATAGCCATAGCAATAGGCATCAGGAATCCGCAATGATGATTTTACACGAAGGAAAATCCAAATGAAAACAATCTCCAACGATATGCTGGATTTACTTATAAGCCTTGATGTTGAGAGTTGTTATGCCGTGGATCTATTCACGATTGTTCTTGAGTCTGGACTAGTCATCTATGCAACTGATGGTCAGATGCCGATTACTTATGAAGGAAATGTCTACCATCCTACTCGATGGGGGAATTGGCATTGTGCATCCACCTCATGCGCTCTCGGCGTGATGTCGGCATCGGCTACCGTAAAGATCATGGCAACTCCTGATGTGATGATGCCGAACTGGAATGTGCCTCTTCTAGAGGCCGTTCAACTTGGACTATTTGATGCTGCCACAATCACCATCACGAGCTCGTTCAGTTTGAGTTATGGTGATATGCGAAATGGAATCGTAGTTCGATTCGGCGGCACAATCACCGAAATACGACAGACCGGAAGAACCAGTGCTGAAGCAGATTGCAAACCTGACACTTTCACCCTGAACCAACAGATGCCGCGGCAGGTTCTTCAACCTGGATGCCGATGGGTGTTTGGTGATGCAGGATGCACCATCGATAAATCTCTATTCACCACGAACGATATGATTGGTGCAGGATCAACCAAGTCCATCATCGTTCCCGGAACCGCTCTTGGCCATCCAGACGGATATTTTACGCAAGGCGTTCTCAAGATGACCAGCGGCCAGAATACCGGACTTTCCGCATTCGTAAAGTTGCATGTAAGCGGCAATCTTCAACTCAACCGTCCTCTACTGTTTCCGGTGAATCCAGGTGATACGTTCTCTGTCATCGCTGGATGTGACCATACGCAGAATACGTGCTTGCAAAAATTTTCCAATAGCATCAATTACGGAGGCCAAAGCTATATCCCGAACACAGAATTCGCTATCTAAATTTGGGTAGTACTATTGAAGTATGAGCAAAAAATCACCCCTAACGCTATCGCAGAGAAAGAAAAATTGGCGCGAGCGCTGCAGATCAAAAGGTCTTTGTATGGATTGCGGTAAGTCCAATACTAGACTTGGAAAAACTAGATGCGAGCCATGCACCGATAAAAGGCGAAAGTACTATAAACAAAATCGCACCGAGATTATAAGAAAAGTATCTGAACACCAAAAGAAAAACATCATATCTCGTCGAGAGTACATGCGGGAATATTCTAGATCTGCTCGTATTGATGCAATAAAGAAGATGGGTGGCAAGTGCATCCGATGTAGATTCAAAGACTTTCGTGCTCTCCAAATAGATCATGTAAATGGAGATGGATATTTGGATAATATCGATGTGAGTCTAGGAAAATCTCATGGCAGACAAACATCCGGTATAGCATTTCTGAAAAAGGTTCTAGCCGACAAAAAGGGAAGCTATCAACTTCTCTGCGCCAATTGTAATTGGATCAAGCGTTGGGAAAATGAAGAGCATACTGGAACAAAAAGCATCAAGGCTAAAGCCGCCGAGAAAATCTTATTCGCCCAAAAGGAATGATTACCATGAAAACTCTATTACGATTTATTGCTTGCACGTTGCTGCTAGCCACGACGGCGTTCGCGCAGCAGGCGTTTGTGTCTGGAAGCATACCGCCTTATGCCAGCGGCTCCGTCTCTGAATTGAATGGATCACAGATAATTTCAAACGCATCTATCAATCAGAACGGTTACTTCAGTACGGCGATCTCTTCGACTCCGACCCATACGTTTAGGATCAATCCAGTTGCGGGAAGCGCTTATGCTCCATTCTCAGTGACAGTGACGGTATCGACGAGCGGAACGACCGATATCAGTAGCACATTGCTTGCGAATATTCCATCACCTACACCTACACCATTTCCATCGATCAGTGTGTTGACTCCTTATGTCACTATCGATTCGATCACCTACAAATGGCCAGCCACACAGGGGTCCGGGTGTCTCTCGAATGATGGATCAGGGAACTTTTCATGGATTGCGTGTAGTTCCAGTAGCGGAACGGTTACGAGCGTGTCCGCTCTCGCACCGCTCTTCACCACGACGACTCCTACTACAGCTGCTACGTTCGTGCTTTCCACGCAGGCGGCCAACTCAGTCTTCGGCAACTTCACCGGCAGCGCGGCGGCTCCCACGTTTTCGGCGGCTCCTGTGTTCAGCGCGGCGAACCTTACCAACCTTCCGCTGGCCAGTCCTTCGCCCATCGGAAACACGACGCCCAATTCCGGCGCGTTCACCACGGTCACCGCGACTGGCAATGTGAACGTGCAGGGAACCATAAATTCTACCCTAAATACTAGCCCGGCTGGCATCACCAACTCTGGTGTTGCGCTGTCCGCCGCGCCGGATGTCGCCGACGTCGTCTACTACGATTCGACGCGGACGACTGACAACCATATCGCAGAAGCGATTTGGTTTCAGGGAGCATACCAGTTGCGGTTCAAGAGCGACAGTCAGTCTTTGGCCCGTGCGTTCTTCACCGCCACCGGTGGATACGCCGCTGGCAGCGCGGTGCTCGCTCTGAATGGAAACACGACGGTGACCGGCAATCTGAATACGACCGGCAACGCCAACTCTGCCACACTATCTGCGACAGGCAACATCTCAACTCCTGCCAATATAATTGCGCGTGGTCCTGCAACTACGACTCCAGTCAATGTTGCTACGGAATCCAGCGTCCAATTGTTCACGCCTGCCGCGAACCAGTCCGCCGTCGCATACATAAACTCCACCAATACGACCGACAACAGAATCGCGTATTCGGCATGGGGCGGCACCTCCTACACCGTCGCTGGCTTTGCCAACGACGTGTGGAACAATGGAAAGCAAGGCGTCACGATGACCGGCGGTTATGCTGCGGGGGTGCTGTCGGTCAACCTGACAGCGGGTGCTGGTGCCGTTTCTGTCACGCCGACCGGTATTGCCTCGAACAGCGGTAGCGGCTCGTGGGCGCACACCGGCGGGTTCAGCGCTGCCTCCTTGACCGCCTCTGGAATCGCCTCGGGAAACTGCGTGCAGACGGGCGTTGGCGGCCTGCTAGGCGCGGCTTCCGGTCCTTGCTACGTAGCCAACTCATCGACGGGAACGGTCGCCGTCGCGGCGGGTGCTGGAGTTGGTGGGACGGCATCTTGCACCGGAACTTGCACCGCTGCGAGAGGTCGGGTCTCCGTAGTTTCTGCTGGAGTCCCTGCTGCTGGCGACGATGCTACGGTCACGTTCGGAACCGCTTACGCGACTGCGCCGGTGTGCCAGGTGACCATCAATGGTGGTACCACGGCCTTCAATCCAGGTTGGAACAGCACGACGACGGTGCTCACGATCAACACCGGACTTGCGATTAGTGGAACCGTAGAATTCGATTATTTCTGTCAACTGTAAGATAGGGGCAATCCCATGGACATCAAAGAACAATCGCAGCGCGATGCCGTACTCAAAGAGGCTCGCGAATGGCTGAAAACTCCCTATCGTCACGAAGGCCGCATCAAGGGATATCGTGGTGGCGTCGACTGCGGTCAAATTCTTGCCTGTATCTTCGAGAATGCTGGGATGCGGCCAAAGATCACAACGACTTCCTATCCAATGCAATGGGCTCTTCATCAGCATGAAGAACTCTACATCAAAGAGTTGAAGAAGTATGCGCGAGAGATCACCGAAGACGAAGTATTGCCGGCCGACATTGTGATTTACAAAGTGGCTCACACGTTTTCGCATGGAGCAATTGTCATGGAACCGTGGCCTGGAAAGATACTCCATTCTGTCAATGGGCTTGGCGTCATCTATTCAGATGCTAGCCGCGAAGGTTTTCTAAAGCAGGTAACAAAGAGAGCTGGCGCGATTCCATGCCGTTTTTTCAGTGCGTGGTAAGTGATCTTTCAACAGTCCATTTTGCCACCACGATACGGTAACGCAAAGTGTCTTTAGACATGCCAACTTTTTTAGCCCAATCTTTCAAACACATCGTTATTCCTTGATGAGTGATAAGAATGGTCATTTGTGTGCAAGCCCGAGCGACATGTCTTCATTTGTAATAATCATATCAGAGGGTAGGTGAATTATGTCACTTTTAGGCAATCAGACAGTGCCCTCTAAGCTACACAGTATTCAAGCCACTCAGAGTCTGTATGGAATTTGCATACCAATTATTTGGGGGCAGAATAGGGTACAACTATCGTTGCTTTGGTTTGGAGATTTTACCGCACAGGCGCCATATCAAAACGGAGGAAAGGGTCTAGGGAAGAACGGTACTGCCTACGATTATCATGCAGCAATCGTTGGCGTTCTATGTAATGGCGTTGTATCCGGCGTGGGTAATATCTGGGCTCAGAATGGACGGCTGACTCTTCAGAGCGCAACGCAGGCGTACACAGTGCCATCGGGCGGCGGCACTGTGACTGTGGCAAACGCATCGTCCTTCAACTCCGATGCTGGAGCGGCGAAGATAACGCCTTACAGCGTCACTGCGAATGATTATGGATCGCCTGGACCAGTTACTCTAACCGGGACGACGCCAGTACCCCTTACCGCAGTCTCTGGAACTCCTGGAACTGGCCAGTACTCTCAGAGCGCAGGTGCCTATACATTTGCCGCAGGAGATGCCGGATCGACCGTTGAGGTGACATATTCCTTCTCTCTTTATGTACTTGGCGAGACAGAAGATTTCAACGTTCCTCCTTCTAGTCCCTATGAGGTCACTGTACAGTTTGAATCTCAATTTACATCGGATCAAGGTGTCATCTTCGTCGATACGGGCGTTCCGCTTGTGCTTACCAACGGTTCGCCGTCCACTGGCCAATATTCAGTAAGCGCTGGAAACTACTTCTTTGCGGCCGCAGATGCAGGAAGACCAATTGCCATCTCCTATACGTGGAGCCAAAGTAGTTCGAACGTTGATCCGGCGTCGACCCTTCAGTTCACACTGATTGAAGGAACGCAGAGTCAGGCTGCATGGTCCTATCTTGTGTCGAAGCATCTCTCTCAGGCACTTGGTTATACCGGCCTTGCGTTAGTTGCCTGCCCAAATATGGACCTCGGAGAAGCTGGCGAACTACCGAACTACAACTATGAAGTGTTGGCCTCTCTACAATTCGGTGGTGGAATCGTCGATGCTGATCTTGCGAAGGTCATAGAGGATTTCCTGACGAATCCGCTTTATGGTTCACAGTTCTCAGGAACTCTAGGAGCGTCGCTTCTTGGAATAGCGCGAGATTATTGGAACTCCAATAGCTTCTTTGTATCCCCAGTTCTATCGACGGCAAATTCTGCTACAGATACTATTGAGCAGTGGTGTGAGGCTGGCAATACTGGTGTCTTTTGGTCCGAGGCGCAGTTGAAGTTCATTCCTTACGGCGACACCACTACAGTAGGGAACGGCTACGTCTTCACGCCGCAGACTCATCCTATCGTTGGTCTGGATGATTCCGATTTCATCCAGGAAGACAGCAATGAAGATCCCGTCAAGATCGATCGCACTCTTTGGCAGGATGCCTTCAATGAGGTCAAGGTTCAGTACACGAACCGAGTCAACAACTACAACGACAACACCATCGTAGAACAGGATGACTGGGCTATTGCTACGTTCGGCCTGCGTCCGGAAGGTCAAAAGGATTACGGATTTCTGTGTACGCTGACTGCAGCAACATTCGCTGCGAACCTTCGGTTGAAGCGTCTTGTCAACATCCGAAAAAAGTATAGCTTCAAAATATCCGGCATTCGCTATCCCTATCTTGAGCCGATGGACCTTGTGACCTTGACAGACGTTGGTCTTGGATTGAATCAGGAACCAGTTCGCATCACTGAGATCGATGAAGATGAAGATCGCATTCTATCCATTACCGCAGAAGAATTTCCGTGGGGAACGGCAGCAGCTACGCTCTATTCAAAACAAAACGCCAATGCGACCTCGCAGCCAGCTTCTCTCGTTGATCCAGGCGATACGGTTCTCGACGATATCTTCGAGCCAGGTGAGCGTCTTGCGACTACGTTTGCCAATTCGGCATATCAGATATGGGCTGCTCTGTCTGGCGGTCCTAACTGGGGTGGATGTGAAGTGTGGATCAGCAAAGACAATCAGACCTTTCAGAAGCTTCCAGTCCTTCAACAAGGAGCATCACGGTCCGGTTTTCTCACGACTACATTGCCAGCTGGAAGTGATCCGGATACCACCAACACTCCCGGGGTCACTATCTTTGGAGAGTTGCTGAGTGTTTCGATGGCACAAGCGGATGCGTTGGCGACCATTTGTAAGGTTGGCTCGGAATACATCTCATATGAGATCGCTACGTTCACAGGAACGAGTGGACAGCATAATGACTACACTCTTTCATATCTTCGCCGCGGCGCATTCTCGAGCTTCAACATCAGGCATAACGTCAATGATCCTGTCGAAGGCACGTTCTGCAGAATAGACGATGCGGTGTACAAATACAGCTATGATCTTTCGCTCTATGGAGCGACGATCTATTTCAAATTCCTATCCTTCAATACCTTCGGCAACCAAAAGCAAGGACTCGGCGATGTCATCGCTTATCCGTACATCATCGGAGGAAACAACGCGAA
>Ga0137409_10009031_pt1 | contig 10164 bp, 4 predicted proteins | sample CZODoug1_16funga_FD_122059 | JGI IMG/M metagenome (GOLD analysis project Ga0137409, IMG submission 122059) | Vadose zone soil fungal communities from Angelo Coast Range Reserve, California, USA - CZODoug1_16fungal (Hybrid Assembly) | ecosystem: Environmental > Terrestrial > Soil > Vadose zone...
ACGATACATCCAAGCACGCCGGAATTAACATTAACGGTCAACGGCAGTCGTCCACAAATATTGTTACCGATGGGATCAACACCCAGAACGCGGAATCGGGGGCAAACATCTCGCGTGAGCAATCGACGCAACTACCTTTCGATACCCTTAAAGAAGCAACTGTATCCTCTCATGAACACGCAGAATCAGGCGACACGTCCGGCGGAACCATAACCGCCATTACACAATCGGGAACCAATGATGTCAGAGGCAGTGCGTTTTATATGCAACGCAATTCGGCGCTCGCTGCACGCGACTTTTTTGAGCTGCGCAAGGAGCACTTTCTGACCCATCAGTTTGGTTTCAAGATCGGCGGCCCGATTCTGTTGAATCGCCTCTTTTACTTTGGCGCATACGAGGGCAAACGAGAATTACAAGCCCGTCCCCGACTAGTATCCGTACCATCCGCCGCGAGGCTTGCTTCGGCGCATTCCGTTCTAGTTTCATCAGGGTTTTCAGAAAATGCACTGAGCAGACGACTGTTGAGTTTCTTCCCGTCGCCTGATCGTGCTGGAGACTTTAACAACCGCGTGATCAATTCGCCAGTGATTAACGATTCCGATAATGCCTTTGTGCGCATTGATCCGAAGATCAAAAGCAATCAAATCAATTTAGCTTACAACTTTGGCCGGCAGGACCAACTACTGCCCGTGACGCCGTCATTCTTGCCGGGCTTTCGCACCCGCTTTTCTGGCCAAACTCACTCATTTTCCGCCTCGCTCATTTCACCTTTCTCGCTCAATGGAGTTTGGCTAAGCAATCAGACTTGGATTAGTTATGAACGCAACCGTGAAACGTTTTTGCCAGAAGATGTCGATTTCGATCCAATGTCAATTGGTTTGAATACCGGTGTGACCGACCCGCAACGTTTAGGTCTGCCGCTAATTAAGGTCGTCGGATTTGACGCATTGGGTTCTCCGGTTGAACTTCCCAATCATGAATTGGCAACGACGTGGTACCTCAAGGATACGGTGGACGTAGTGCGGGGAAGACACGTCATCCGCGCGGGCGCGGATCTTCGCCGGACCATTCTTAACGGTCGGAACGATGCCGGCACGCGCGGCCAAATTACTTTTGACGGTTCGGTGTTGGGCGATCCATTGGCGGATTTCCTCGGCGGATTTCCTTCCGGAAAGACCAGTATCGTTCGCGAGGATACGCAACGAAGAACTGCGATGACATTCTTCGATTGGTTTGTTCAGGACGAAATTAGATTTCAGCAGCTAACAATTAATTTGGGGTTACGCTACGAACTTAACAGCGCCCCGGAAGAAAAACGTAAACAGTTATCACTCTTTAACCCGTCGTTAGGAGGATTAGTACAGGTCGGGTCGTCACAGTTGCCGAAACTTGCGACAGACCGAAATAACTTTGCGCCTCGACTGGGAATTGTTTGGAATCCTACGTCCAGCGGCAATGTGGCGATACGTGGTGGCTGGGGTTTGTTTTTTGACAGCCCGTTGCTGCGTTGGTTCTCAGATCTCTGCCCTTGTCGTAATTCTTTGAACGCCGGTGCAACGATGAACCCGGTCGGTTCTGCCCCCGTCACTGCGATTAGTCCTTCGCGCCCGATACCGTTTGGGATCAGCGCATCAGTTTTTCAGGGACCTGCCTTGATCGATCTTTTCACGATCGAAGGAAAACTTAAGAATCCGACGGTGCAGAATTTCCATGTGGGCGTGCAGTATTCCTTCATGGCTGACACAGTGTTGGACGTCGGGTACATTGGTTCAGTTGGCGCACACCAGTATCGATTAATTGACATCAACCAGCCGACACCAGGCGACCAGAGTATTCGCGACACCCGACGTCCATTTTTTGTCAGCTTTCCCCAATTCGGCTCGATAAACTTACTCACGTCGTCGGGAACGTCGCGTCACAATGCGCTACAGATATCTCTTAGGCGTAGACTGTCTGCCGGTCTCACCTTTCTTGCAGGCTACGATTTTTCAAAATCGATAGATGAGGCCTCGGACCCTGCGGAATTACCCCAGGACAGTCGCAATGCACGAGCAGAAAAGGGACTGTCAAGATTTGATCGACGCCACCGCTTTGTCGGTTCGTGGCTGTACGAGTTCAGCAATTCAAAGCATCACTGGCTGAAAGGGTGGCAGGTTTCGGGAGTTGTTCACGCTCAATCCGGAACTCCCTTCACACCCTTATTATCAATGGACAACAGCGGCACCGCGACCTTCATGGATAGACCAAACCTAATAGGCAATCCACGGGTTAGCGGAAGCGCAACACATCTATTCAGTGCTGCGGCATTCGCAATTCCCCCGCGGGGAACGTTCGGCACTGCCGGTCGGAATACTTTGGTCGGTCCCGGTCTCTACAGTTGGGATTTTTCGTTGAGCAAGATCATTCCTGTTTCCGATGTTCGATCAATCGAGCTTCGCGGCGAAGTTTTTGATCTATTCAACCATCCTAATTTCACAAGGCCCCAAGACTCTGTTGACGAGCCGGCTTTTGGAAGCGTCAGCGCAACCGACCGCGACCACGGCAGACGCAAAATCCAGCTCGCCATTCGCTTCACGTTCTAGTGGCGAAGGTCTCTGTACAGTCAAAGTATAATAGCTCTCACTTCTCGTCGAGTTTCCGGCCTGCGTTTAAGTTATCGAAATTCAGGATCGTATTGAAGACGAGGAAGTAGCTACCTTTAGTTTGGCCACGCCACATTGGGTTGGTGGAGAAGACCACTACGTGGCCGCGGCCGGAGGGCACGTCGATCACCGCCGCGTGCTGCGCGATCTCGTCGCCCGCATCCAGCAGTCCCGAAACGAAAAGATCCTTCATGTCCGCATAACGCAGCACCACGCGCGGGCGCTCGGCGGGTGGAATCACTGAAACTTCATTGTTGCGGCGTTGCTCATCGGTCAACGGCAACGCTTCCCAAGCCTCGGCTTTCGGCGCTTCCGGAATCTCAGCGGGCGGCCGGCCCTGCACCGTATCAGGATCGTCGGGCGTGCCGCGTCCGCTGGTGCGTTGATCGGAGCGACGGCGAGCGCCACTACCGCCGGCGATGTTGCTGAGATTGAAAATTGGACCGTTCGAACAATACATCGCCAGCGAATCGGCATAGCCGTAGGCGATCGGGCTGGCGGCATCGACGGTCCGGGTGCGAAGAATATCGCCGACAGCTCTTAATCGATTCGCGCGCGCGATCGAAACGCCAGGCGTGAATCCATAGTTCACCGCGAAGCCGGCCGTGTCGTCCACGGTCAGAAAAACTCCGCCCTGCTGCACAAACTTTTTCAGGTTCGCGAGTCCCGACCAACCGAGCCCCGGTCGGATGTCGTCAGTCGAATCAATCTTGCCGAGGTTGGGAGTCAGCGAAGTTGTTTTCCACGGTAGCGGATTTCCGTGCATCGGCAAGCCATCAACAATCGCGTTTGCCGGGACACCGATGGGCGCAAAGAGAATGACGTCATACTTCGCATTCAGGTTTTCATCGGCGGCAACATCCTGCGTGCTGATGTAGGCATAGGGCACTTGCAACTGATCGAGCGCCAAACGCCACCAGCCTTCGTTCTGCGTGTCGAGCCAGGTATGCATCAACGCCACGCGCGCGAGCTTGGTGGCATGCGTCTTCACCGTGGGCGCATTCGCAACGGCGTAAATTTGAATGTTCAGATCGGAAGCTGCCTTTTGCAGTTCATCCGCTCCGGCATTGCGGATAATGAAAGAGCCACGATTAAACTTTTGTCCCGCAGCTTCGAAGGGTTCTTCCGCAGCCTCGACGGTGGCGTCCTTGAGCCGATAACGCAACGTCACCAGCGCATTGTCGGCATGGTGATTGACGAGATAGGTCGAACCACTTCCGATTACCGAACCCGGCGCGCGAACTTCGCCGTTGATACGATTCATCGGGGCGTCCAACACCTTCGCGTCAACTATGCGAACGGCCCCGACATTCGCGAGCTCGCCCATGGTCCAGGCGGTATCATCGTAGACTTCAGTTTGCGGATCGTTGGGCGCCCAATACTGATAATCGAGCAGCGCGTCAGCGATGCGACTGTAAGGCTGATCCATGCGAACGATGTAACTGCCGGCGGGAAACGTGCGCGTCGACGACTCGGTCTTAACTGGACCAATCGTCGCAACAAGCTGGGGGGTTGGCGAAGCGCTGGGCGATGACGACGGCGATGCAGTCGGCGACCCGGTCGCTACGGCTCCCGGTTCCGATTTTGCGGAGACGGTGAAGGGCGCGGTGGCGCGGTGAACCTCGACACCCTGCGCCTGTAGTGTGCGCAGAAGTTCAGCCTGATTGCCCGGACGCGGATCGTCGCCCGGAAAGACATAGGCCGCTGGTCCTTCATTCTTCGGTTTCAGGACTGAACGCTTGCTTTTCAAATAAAAATTCTTGAGAAAGAGCTTACTGTTGTTGCCGAAAAAATAAAGCGAAGTCAGCAGCGCAGTCTCTTCGTAGTTATTGTTGTTGCGTTGCGACCATTTGGTTTTTGGCAGCGGCGGATTCTGGCGATACCAGGTGCGCTGATACTCGCTGGGCAAGGTGGTTCGCTCGAGCGTGTCGGCGCCGGCGTTTCCAAAAGTTTCGTAGAGACGGCTGATGCCGTTGTGTGTTGCGGCGATGAACATCAAGTAGCCGGGCGACCAGGTGTCGAAGTTGCCGTGCGCAAACACGCCGGGCATGCCAAACTTCGTCATCTCGGAAACGTTGTTCCACCCGATTATTTGCCATTCGTCCGTCAGAATCGGATCGACCCAGGCGTTGTAGGGACCATCGCCGATCGTGTTGTCGTAAAGATAGGGAACCGACTCGTGCAGATCATGAAGCACCTGGGCCTTCCAGCCGGTGAAGGTGTTAAGCACGTTGCGCGTGAGCTTGAGCGAGAGGCCGATCGCATCGCGGTTGTTATCGTGAGCGACGTAGTGACCCCAATAAATTAACGGCAACTGGCTGTCGTTTGGGTGGGCCAGGTGCCAGTTGTAAATATCGACCATGCGGTTGCGGCCATCGACTTCGACGACCGGCGTAATCAGCGTGACTACGTTGTCGCGAATCGACTTGATGTAAGCGCTATCATCGACGGCGAGGCGGTAGGCAAGTTCCATCAAGGCAGTGGGCGCGCCGGTTTCCGTTGAATGGATGGTGCCGGTGATGTAGTAAATCGGAAACGAAGCGGCGACGAGTTTGTCGGCTTCGTCGTCATTGAGATTGATGGTACGTGGATCGGCGAGCTTCGCGAGGCGGGCGCGATTCTCGTCGAGGCGCGCGAGCAGTTGCTCCGAAGCAACCGCGACGGCAATCATCTCGCGACCTTCCTCCGTTGTGCCGATGGAATAAACTTTTACGCGCGGCGTCGCTTTCTCCAGCAGTCGCATGTAGCGATAGACTTCTTCCGCGTAGGGTAATTTGCCGGGAGCGCCGGCTACATCGCCCAGCACGGATTTGGGCGTGGGCACGGTCGGCGACGCGGGCAGGTAGTCAGTCAGAGGAGAATTGAAGAAAGGCTCCGTCGTGTATTCCCGAATCTTCCTGGTGTACTCCTCGTCGAGCGGTTGCCGCGGATCGCGGCCGGGCTTGATTTGGGCATTGGCAATCGCGCCGGCGGCAATCACCAAAAGAAACGTAATGAGACAACGAAAGAGTGGACGAGTCATCGAGATTTTCCTCACGCAAAAAAAAGACGACGGCTTGGGATTAAATTCTGAGGAGAAGATGCTTTTAAGCTAAACCTGCGAGCATGTCAAATTTGGGGAGCGTGTTCCAAATCAAACGATTCGGTTTGCATATCGCGCCCCTGGCCCTTGACCTTGCCGCTTGACAATCGGAAACCTAAAGGTTGAACTCTGAACACGACGGCCAATAGCCGTCGCTGCAACAAAATGTCCGATCACGAATCAACAACTCTGCCGGGTGCGCAACCGCCTGAAGAATCCGGTCTCGTGCAAATCTCGCCGACGAGCAAAGTGGCGGGCGGCGTTCCGGCAATCATCGCTACCGCGAGAGCTGCCTGGAGCGAAATGGGCGTCGCGCGCGGAGTTCGCACGCTGTTGAAGCTCAATCAAAAGACGGGATTCGACTGCCCGGGCTGCGCCTGGCCGGAGCCCGATGGCGAACGTTCGCACGCGGAGTTTTGCGAAAACGGCGCCAAGCACGTCGCTGACGAAGCCACCACGAAGCGCGTGACGCCGGAGTTTTTCCGCGAGCGGAGTGTTGCCGATCTGGCGGGCCAGTCTGACTACTGGCTCGGCAAACAAGGACGCCTCACCAATCCAATGGTGCTGCGGCGTGGGGCGACGAACTATGAAGCGATCAGTTGGGACGACGCGTTTGCGCTGATCGCCGGCGAGTTGAATTCGCTGAACCACCCGGACGAAGCAGTTTTTTATACTTCGGGACGGACGAGTAACGAGGCCGCCTTTCTCTATCAACTTTTCGTGCGGCAGTTCGGCACCAACAATCTTCCTGACTGCTCAAACATGTGCCACGAGTCGAGCGGGTCTGCGCTGAGCGAGACAATCGGCGTCGGCAAGGGAACGGTGACGCTTGAAGACTTCGAGCTCGCGCAGGCAATCTTCGTCATCGGACAAAATCCGGGAACTAATCATCCGCGCATGCTGACGGCGCTGCAAAAGGCGAAACGCAATGGCTGCAAGCTGGTCCATATCAATCCGCTGCCCGAAGTTGGCATGACGCAGTTCAAACATCCGCAGGAAGTTTTGGCTTGGGTTGGTAAGGGAACAACGCTGGCGGATTTGTTTCTCCAGGTGCGCATCAATGGCGACGTGGCGTTGCTCAAGGGAATCATGAAGGAGGTCCTGGCTTTCGAGGAGCGGCGGCCGGGTCAGGTGCTTGATCACGAGTTCATACGCAACTCTGCGGAAGGCTTCGAAGAGTTTGCGGCGGCCCTCGGACAAGCGCATTGGGGTGACATTCTCGATCAGTGTGCGGTTTCAAAAACGCACATCGAGGATGCTGCTAAGATTTTTGTTGAATCCGAACGCACGATTTTTTGTTGGGCCATGGGCCTGACGCAACACAAGAATGCGGTCGGCAACATCCAGGAAATTGTAAACCTGATGTTGCTGCGCGGGCAGATTGGCAAGCCCGGCGCCGGCCTTTGTCCGGTGAGAGGGCACAGCAACGTGCAGGGCGACCGGACGATGGGAATTTGGGAGCGGCCAACGGATGCGTTCCTCGACAAGCTTGGCGCGGAATTCAACTTCGAGCCGCCGCGCCGTCATGGTTACGATACCGTGAAGGCAATCGCAGCGATGCACGAGAAAAAAGCGCGGGTGTTTTTCGCGCTGGGCGGAAATTTTCTCTCTGCCACTCCCGATACCGAATACACTGCGGATGCGCTGCGTAGTTGCAAGCTGACCGTGCACGTTTCAACGAAACTCAATCGCGCGCATCTGATCACGGGCGAACAGGCGCTGATACTGCCGTGTCTGGGGAGAACGGAAACTGACCTCCAGGCGACTGGCCCACAATTCGTGACCACTGAAAACTCGATGGCTGTCGTCCAGGCGTCGCGTGGTTTTTTGCCGCCGGCGTCGGCTGATCTCCTGAGTGAACCGGCGATCGTCGCGCGTCTGGCCTCGGCAACACTCGGGGCTCGTTCAACCGTCGACTGGCAGGAATTGACGGCCGACTACGATCTGATACGCGACCATATTGAGCGCGTCGTGCCGGGCTTTGACAACTACAAAGCGCGCGTACGCCAGCCGGGAGGCTTTCATTTGCCAAACCCGGCGCGCGAGAGAATATTCAAGACCGCGAGTGGCCGCGCGGTTTTTACAGTTCACCCTTTGCCGCAACATGACCTTGAGCCGGATCAATATTTGATGATGACGATCCGTAGCCACGACCAGTTTAATACGTCAATCTATGGACTCGACGATCGCTATCGAGGCGTTTACAACGGTCGGCGTGTCGTATTTCTCAACCGCGACGATATGCGTCTCGCAAATTTGGCTGAGGGGGCGCTGGTAGATCTAATCAGCCACTTCAATGGGGAGGAGCGGATCGCGCGCCGCTTTGTGGTGGTGCCCTACAGCATTCCGCGACGTTGCGCTGCGACTTATTTTCCGGAGACGAACGTGCTTGTGCCGCTCAGAAGCGTGGCGGACAAAAGCAATACCCCGGCTTCGAAATCCGTCGTGATTAGTATTCAGCCGGCAAGTGAAGTTGCATGAAGGCAGCCTTTCAGGCTGTTATGAAGCTTCGCCGCTAATGCGGCTTAGCAATCTCCGGATACAATGATTGTTGTATGAGCTTTCAATTCGCCAAACCAGAAACTGCTTCCAAGTCCGAACTGTATGCAGATCTGCAATCACAGCTTCGCAGCCTGCTCGAGGGTGAGCCCGACTTCATTGCCAACGCGGCAAACTTCTCGGCGCTGCTCTACCATTCGCTGCCTGATCTTAATTGGGCAGGTTTCTATTTGCTCAGAGGCACCGCCCTGGTGCTTGGTCCGTTTCAGGGAAAACCTGCTTGCGTGCGCATCGCGATGGGCCAGGGTGTTTGCGGCACGGCCGCCGAGCAGCGACAGACTATTCTCGTTGATAACGTTCACGACTTTCCCGGCCACATTGCCTGCGACAGTGCTTCGAATTCCGAGATTGTTGTGCCACTGATCAAGCATGAACGTTTGATTGGCGTCCTCGATCTCGACAGTCCGTCGTTTGCCCGTTTTGACGAAGAAGACGCGCGGGGGTTGAATGAGTTGGCGGAGATTTTTGTCGAGGCAATTAGTTTAGAGTCTAACCTTTAGGTTGTTGTCTTCCATAGTCGGCAAGCTAAAGCCTGGACTCTGAACTCAAAAAAGAACCATGATTACGATTCGCAGAGCACAGGAGCGCGGCCACTTCGATTTTGGTTGGCTCAACACTTATCACACTTTCTCGTTTGATCAGTACTACGATCCGAAGCACATGGGCTTTCGCAGTCTGCGTGTGATCAATGAAGACTTCGTGCAACCGGGGAATGGTTTTCCCACGCACGGCCATCGCGATATGGAAATCGTCACCTACATTTTGTCGGGCGCGCTGGAACATCGCGACAGTATGGGCAACGGATCGATCATTCGCCCCGGCGACGCACAGCGCATGAGCGCAGGAACGGGCGTGCGACACAGCGAGGCCAATCCTTCGGCTGACGAGCCGGTCCACCTCCTGCAGATATGGATTCTGCCAAACGAAAAAAGTCTGCGGCCTGAATATGAAGAGAAGAAATTTTCAGATGACGAAAAACGCAACATGTTGCGGCTGATTGTTTCTCCCAATGGCGACGACGGCTCAGTGAAAATTCATCAGGACGCGAAGCTTTACGCGTCGCTCCTGGATAAGGATCAGGAAGTGGTCCACATCGTAGAGAACGGACGGACCGCCTGGCTCCAGGTTGCGGCCGGCTCCGTAGTTCTAAATGACCTTGTACTCCAGCAGGGCGATGGCGCCGCAGTCAGTGAGGAGTCGAAACTGCGCATCACCGCGAGCGAACCGGCGGAAGTGTTGCTGTTTGATCTTGCGTAGGCGCCCAGGTAACTGAGACGGGCTTGTCTTCAATAACATGGCCAATGATACCGCCAACGAAGTACTCGCCGCCTGGGAGATATCTGCCCAATACTGGAACAAGCACCAGGCATTGATCGAGAAGATGTATGTGGCCCTATCGAGTGCGCTCGTCGAGGATGCGCACATTGGTTCCGGCCAATCGGTGCTCGATGTTGGCGGTGGCAGCGGCGAACCGTCGTTGACGATCGCGGCAGTTGTCGGCGAGTCGGGATCGGTAACCTACACCGATCCAGCGGCGGGCATGGTGAAAGCCGCACGCGCTGAGGCTGAGCGTCGAGGGCTGACTAACATTCAGTTTCATCAATGCCCGGCGGAGCGGCTGCCGTTTTCTCATAATTCGTTTGACGCAGCTGTCAGCCGGCTCTCGGTGATGTTTTTTCCGGAGGTCCTGTTGGGCCATCGCGAGATGCTGCGAGTAGTCAAACCCGGCAGCTATGTTTCTTTTGTGGTTTGGGCGCCGCGGGAAGTCAATCCATTCTTCAGCGCAGTTACGGAAGTTCTTGATCGGTTTGTGCCGGCTGATGTGGAGGATGAAGACGCGCTGGCGGCGTTTCGTTTTGCCGCGCCGGAGAAACTTGCGAA
>Ga0137409_10009032_pt1 | contig 10163 bp, 9 predicted proteins | sample CZODoug1_16funga_FD_122059 | JGI IMG/M metagenome (GOLD analysis project Ga0137409, IMG submission 122059) | Vadose zone soil fungal communities from Angelo Coast Range Reserve, California, USA - CZODoug1_16fungal (Hybrid Assembly) | ecosystem: Environmental > Terrestrial > Soil > Vadose zone...
CGAGACTTTCACTTTCACCGAAATCGACCGCTCGGTCTCCGTAGGCGTGGTGGTCAGGGGCTCGGGATGGAAGCGCCCCGAGGACTCGCTCGGCGTCGCGTTCGTCCGAAACGGTATCTCGGGTCCGCACAGCGACTATCTCGGCGCGGGCGGGCTCGGCTTCTTTCTGGGCGATGGCCGGCTGGGTTACCGGTCGGAGAACATCTTCGAGATCTACTACAGCGCCGGCCTGTTCAAGGCCACGTGGCTTTCAGCCGACTTCCAGAGGATATTCGACCCGGCCTATAACGCCGACCGCGGCCCGGTCAGCGTCGCCTCCGCGCGCTTTCATTACGGCTTCTAGCGGCTCAGGCCAGCTTTGGATGGATCGCGGCGAAGAGCTTCGTCTCGCCGTCGACATGCCGAAGCCACCACACGGCGCCCTTGGCGAAATGCCAGTCGGCCTCGGCGCCCGAGAGCAGAGTCGCCGCGACGCGTCCCAGAGTCGGCTGGTGCCCGACGACCAATACCGCATCGGAGCGCGCCGGCCAGCCGGCGGCGGCGATGACGTCGGCGGCGATCGCGTCGGTGCCCACCGTGGCGGTGGTCGTGAACCGGACCTCGAGCGCCGAGGCCGTTTCCTGGGTGCGCGTCGCAGGGCTCACGAGAACTTCGCAGCGTTTCGGCAGGCGCGGCTTCAGCCAGGCTGCGACGCGCTGCGCCTGGTCCCGGCCGTGCTTGGTCAGTTTTCGCGCGGAGTCGGGGCTGCCATCCTCGGCTTCCGCGTGCCGCCAGAGAATCAAATCCATTGGAGTATTATCCCGGAACGCTCTCGTATGCAAAGGGGCGAACCCACTCAAGGAGACGAACGATGGCCAAAGCTGACGGAGTCTACCGAATCACCGAGGTAATCGGCACCAGCACGACCTCGTGGGAGGATGCCGCGAAGAAGGCTGTGGAGACCGCGTCCAAGACCTTGCGAGATCTTCGCGTCGCCGAAGTGGTGAAGCAGGACATGAAGATCGAGAACGGCAAGGTCGCCGCTTACCGCACGCGCGTGCTGCTTTCGTTCAAATACGCGAAGTAGGCTCCCCGAGATACGGCTATTCCTTGGCGCTGGCCGAGATGGCCTTGCGCATGAAAGTCTTCCGCTCGTTCTTGTCTTCGATTTCCTCCGCGATGAGGAGGTAGAGCTCACCGGCGTCGCGCGCCTTGGCCGCGGCGCGCCTCACCACCACTTTGGCGACCGCGCCGATGTACTGCGCGAGCGCCGCCTCGGCCTGGGTGAGCGTCTGTGTGTCGATGTTCGACGGCCCCGACGGCGCGGAGGGCGTGGAGCGCGCCAGGGTGGGATTGCCCGTGGGGGTCGACTTGTCGCTCGAGAATTTCTTGACGAAGGCCGCGCGTTCTCTCTCGTCGGCGATGTCCGTCGACACGATTTCCGCGAGGCCTGCGACCGTGTAGGTCTTTTTCGACGCGGCCCTGACCACGACCGGAGCGATCGGGCCGATGTGCTTCGCGAGCTCGGCCTCGATTTTCTTCAGCGTCTCCCGGTCGAAGGCCACTCCCGTCGGCAGCGTGGTCAGTGGGGCCGTTACGGGAATGGACCTTTCGACTTTCACTGTCTTCTGCTCGGTCGTGCCGAGGCCGGGAAGCACGGCGCGAAAGTCCGACACCGACTGCGGCCGGCTCTCCTCGTGCGGCGTCAGCGCCCAGTCGACCGCCGCGAGCAGCTCCTCGCTGAAGCGCGTGCGGTCGGCGGCTTGCGCCGCGGGAGGGAGCATGTCCTGGCGCACTCGAGCGACGGCTTCGACCGGCCTCTTGCCGGTGATCATCCAGTAGAGCACGCCGCCGAAGGCGTAGAGATCGCTCCAGGCCCCTTGCTGGCCGTGCGCGTGGTACTGCTCGATCGGCGCGTACCCTGGAGTGACGATCGCGGTGAGCTCTGCGCCCGACGTGGACGAGCGGGCGGAGCCGAAATCGAGCAGCACCGGCGAGCCGTCATCGCGAATGAAGATGTTGCTCGGCTTGATGTCGCGGTGCAGGTAACCGGTGCGGTGCACGAGCTCCAGGCCATCGAGCAGCGGGCCCGCGATCGCGAGCACCGCGCCTTGTCCGAGCGGCCGGCGGCTGCGGATCCACTCCCCCAGGGGCTCTCCCGAGACGAACTCCATCACCATGTAGGCGGTGCGGTTCGCCTCGAAGAAGCGCAGCACCCGCACGATGTTCGGATGGCGGAACGAGGCGAGAGTGCGGGACTCGTCGAGAAAGCGCGAAAGGCCCCATTTGAACGACTCGAAGGCCGACTCGGCCTTCGGGCGAACCGACTGGTCGTCTCCGCGCTGGGCGAGGTCGCCGGGCAGGTATTCCTTGATCGCGACCTTGAGGTTGAGGTTCGAGTCGGTCGCGAGGTAGGTCAGGCCGAAGCCGCCGATTCCCAGCGTCTGCTCGATTTGGTATTCGTGCAGCGCATAGCCTTTGGGGAGGGCGATCTCGGCGGACATCGCAATACGGCTATTTCTGATCGATCAGGCTGATCGCCTTTTCCAGGCTGCGGCGCATCCGATTGAACGACCTCGCCAACAGCGACACCTCGTCGCGGCCGGAATCGTCGAATTCCGGAATCTCCAGGTCGCCGGTGCTCATGCGGTCCGCCGCGTCCGACATCTCGGTGATCGGACGCACGATCATGAACGACAGCATGAAGTTCAGGATGATGAACAGCACCACGAACACGCCGGTCAGCGAGGCCATGAAGGTGTAGAAGGCGCGGTTCGCGTTCTGGATCGGCAGCGACATCGGCACCGATACGACCTGCGCGCCGATGACTTCATTCAGCTTCCAGCCGAAGCCGTTGTTGGTGCCGTAGAGCTTGACCATCGATGCCGGTGCCATCTCCGCCGTGGTGTGGCAAGACAGGCACGCCGGGTCCTTGATCTGGAAGGGCCGCGCGAGAAACAGCGACATCCCCGTGGGCGTGATCCTCGTCCCGGAGATCTCGCCGCGCGTCGGGTCGTTGCGGAAGGCGGTGACGATGTCGGCTTCCCACTCGACCGCGCGGTCGCGCGGGTTGGTGGGGTTGAGCGCCGCCTCCTTGTACGCGTAATCAGGGTACTTCTTGCGCAGCTGGTTCATGATTTCCGTGGCGGCGAACGCAGGCACGCTTTGCGGCAGGAACTCGTCCTCCTTCTGCACCAGCTTGTCGCGCACCTGGCTGACGGTGTACTGACGCATCGAAAGCGCCGCTTCCATCATTACGCCAGCGTTGCGGAGCACCTCGTCGCGGGCGGTCTTGTGGAGCAGATCGTACGACACGTAGCCCGACACCCCGAGCCCCAGAATGAACACGAACAGAAGCACCAGATTGAACTTCAGTCTCAAGCCCATGATTCCTCCCAATTTCCCCTCGGGGTCCGGCGCGGGGGCAGGGCCCCATTATAGACAGTTAGTGCCGCGCTCTGAACCCCAAGCGAGTTACGGGCCAGCTCGCGATTCCGATGGGGGCGCCCGCCCACAACGCGGGCCTCTTGTGAAAAAAGTCCGCGGGCCGCGGGCCTACGAACCTGTCAGCTCCGCGGTCCGCCCTTGTGGGGACAGTTGGGCTTGGTGCAGTCGGCGTAGAGCTGCAGCGAGTGGTCGCGAATCGCAAACCCACGCTCTTTCGCCACCCTGGTCTGGCGCTTTTCGATTTCGGCGTCGTAGAACTCCTCGACGCGCCCGCAGGTGATGCACACCAGGTGGTCGTGGTGGCTGCCCTCGTTCAACTCGAACACCGCCTTGCCCGACTCGAAGTGATGGCGCTTGAGGATGCCGGCCTGTTCGAACTGGGTGAGCACGCGGTACACGGTGGCGAGGCCGATATCCAATCCTTCGCCGATGAGCAGCCGATAGACGTCCTCGGCCGACAGGTGCCGGACCTTGCTGTTCTCGAACAGCTTCAGGATGCGCAGGCGCGGCCCGGTCGCTTTCAGGCCGCTGGTCTTCAGGTCATGGACGTTCGTCATCGGAACACGGAGCGTGAGGCTCTTCCGCTATGATATAGCGTTTTGCCGCCGTGGAAATGCCGTGCCGCGAATCCTCGTAGTCATCTTGTCGCTGCTTGCCTCGGCCTGCGGTCTCATCACCCCCTATCGGATCGAAATCCAGCAGGGAAACTACGTCACACAGGAAATGGCCGCCCAGCTCAAGCCCGGTCTGACCCGAGATCAGGTGCGCTTCGTCATGGGGACGCCCCTGCTGACCGACATTTTTCATGAGGAGCGCTGGGACTACGTTTTCGTGCGCCAGCGAGCCAACAGCAAGGAAGTCGAGCATCGCCGCATCGCGGTATTCTTCGAGGACGGGAAGCTGAAGCGCGTGGACGGAGACACCGTGGCCGTCGCGCCGGGAAATCCCGAGCGATGAGGCTGGTCATCGCCGGTGCGGGCGGCCGCATGGGGCGCGCCCTGATCGAGACGGTGCTGCGATCCTCCGACCTCCAGCTTGCCGCGGCGGTGGAAGTGCGAGGCAGTCCGCTGATCGGCAAGGACGCGGGCGAGCTCGTCGGCATTCCCTGCGGCATCAAGGTCGCCGCGGAGTTCGCAGACGGCGACTGCCTGATCGATTTCACCCGTCCCGAGGGGGCGCTCGCGCACCTCGAGCAGTGCCTGGCCAGGGGCATGCACATGGTCATCGGAACGACCGGCTTCACCGAAGCGCAGAACGAGCGCATCGCTCAAGCGGCGAAACGCATTGCGATCGTCCAGGCGCCGAACATGTCTGCAGGAGTCAACCTTGCGTTCACCCTGGCCGAGACCGCGGCGCGCACGCTGGGCAGTAGCTACGACGTCGAGATCATCGAAGCGCACCACAAGCACAAGGTCGATGCGCCCTCGGGGACTGCGCTCAAGCTCGGCGCCGTGATCGCGCGCGCCCTGGGGCGGGACCTCGGCCGCGACGCCGTCCACGGACGAAAAGGGGAAACGGGCGAGCGCGATCCGCGAGCGATCGGATTTCACGCCATTCGCGGCGGGGACATCGTCGGCGAGCATACCGTGCTGTTCGCCGGGGAGGGCGAGCGCCTCGAGATCACCGTGCGCTCGGGCAGCCGCGCCACCTACGCCGTGGGCGCGTTGAGAGCCGCGCGTTTCCTCGCGGACAAGCGGAGCGGTCTGTACGACATGCAGGACGTGTTGGGTCTTCGCTAGCCCGCCGGTCCGCCTCGCGGACCTAGCTGCTGTGCTTCAGCGTGCGCAAGGCCTGGTGGGTCCAGGCCTGGTCGATACCCTCGAGGAGCTCGTGCGCGTTCTTGTAGCGGGCGCCGGGATCGACGGCGAGCATCCGATCGAGCAGCACCTGGAACTCGGCGAGCGCTTCGGGAAGCTTCGGCCGGGGCGCGTTGATGTGCAGGGCGATGAGGCCCGACACCGATTCGGCATCGAACGGGCGCTCGCCCGTCAGCATCTCGTGAAAGATGATTCCAAGGGAATAGATATCCGACTGCACGGTCGCCGGGTTGCCTTCGATCTGCTCCGGCGACACGTAATAGGGCGTCCCGTACAGCTCGCCGTGGCGGGTGCGGCCCATGTCGTCGTCCAGCCGCTTGGCGATCCCGAAATCGGCCAGCACGATGCTGCCGTCGGCGCGCGCCATGAGATTTCCCGGCTTGATGTCGCGGTGAATGATGCCGCGGCCGTGGACCTCGCGCAGCGCGCTCGCGGCTTGAGCGAGCAGCGACAAGGCCTGCCGCCCGTTCAGGCCCTGGCGGATGACCTCGACCAGGCTGCCGTTGGGAAAATACTCCATCGCGATGTACGCGTGCCGGTCGCTGAAGCCGCGGTCGTAGATCTTGACCACGTTCGGGTGATCGATAGAGGAGATGATGTCGAACTCCTGCACGAAGCGCTGCAGCAATATCTCGTCCATTCCGGCGGTTGCGTCGAGGATCTTGAGGACGACCTGCTGCTCGTCGCTCTCCCGCTCGGCGAGATACACCACCGAGGAGCCGCCGCGACCGATTTTCGAGATCACGCGATAGCCCTGGACCGAGAGGAGCTTCTCATTGAGGTCGCCTGTCATGATGCTCAGGGTGATGCCCAGCGCGGCCTTGGCAGCCTCGGCGGCGATGCGCGCGTTCTGGGCGAGCGCCTGGCGCATTTCCTCGGGGATGTGCACCGAAACGTCGTCGGTGTCGCCGGCCGAGATGCCGATGACCTCGTGGGCATGGACGGGGGCGCTGCGGCCGCGCAGCTGCACTTCCCGCTGCGAGCCGACGGAGATCACCGAGCGCGTGAGATCGAAAGTGGCCTCGCTCGCGACCACGGCCCATCCCAGCCGTTTGGTCTGCCCCTCGAGGCGCGAGGCGATGTTGACGGTATCGCCGACCACGGTGAGCTCCCCGCGGCCTTGCGCTCCGACGTGGCACAGCAGGACTTCGCCGGTGTGTATGCCCACGCCGATGGAGAAGTCGGGCAGGCTACGGGAAGCATGGCGCTGCGCGACCCATTTGCGGAAATCGAGCGCGGCGAGCTGCATGGCGAGGCCGGCGCGCACCGCGCGGTGCGCGTGGTGTCCGCCTTTTTCGGTGGGACTCGTCTCGAACAAGGCCATGATGCCGTCGCCGATGAACTTCATCACCACTCCGCGGTAGCGGATGACGGGCGCGCACGCGGTCTCGAGGTACGCGTTGAGCAGCTCGGCGATCTCGTCGCTCGTCAGGCGCTCCGAATAGGTGGTGAAATTGCGGATGTCCGAGAATAGAACCGTCGCTTGCGTGATCTTCCCGGTCAGGTCTTCGGAGTCGGCGTCTTCGAGCGCAACGGTACCGTCGCCGCCGGAGATCTTCTCCCGGAACTTCCGCGTCAGGCGGTCCTGCTGCGGCACGAGCCTGGCCGCGAGCGCCTGGGTCAGGGTCTCGAATTTCTTCAGCCGGCTGTTCACCGCCTCCAGGAGCTCGTTGCGCGTAAAGGGCTTCGGCAGATAGTCGTCGGCGCCGAGGTTCATTCCCCGGCGCATGCTGGAACGGTCGTCGAGCGCGGTGAGGAAGATGAACGGGATCTCGGCGAAGCGCGGTTCGGCGCGCAAGGCCTCGAGCACTGCGAATCCGTCCATCTCGGGCATCATCACATCGCAAAGGATCAGGTCCGGAGGATCGTTGCGGGCGAGCTCGATGCCGACGCGACCGTTCTCCGCCCCGACCGCGGCGTAGTGCTCGACCTTGAGCATCAGCATGATGTTGTTGCGGATGCTGGGCTCGTCCTCGATGACCAGGACCTTCTTCGGGGCGCCCATCAGCTCACTCCCACCGGCTGATTCGCGGGACGCAGGGGAAGCGTCACCGTGAACCGCGTTCCGGAGCCGACGGCGCTTTTCAGGCTGATCTCCCCGCCGTGGAGCTCCACCGCCTTCTTGACGATGGCCAGGCCGAGGCCCGTTCCAGGGCGGTTCTCGACGTTCGAGGCGCGATGAAAGCTCTCGAACATCCGCGGCTGGTCTTCCGGCGGTATGCCGATTCCCCGGTCCTGGATCTCTATCGCGGCCTTCTCATCGCGGCGCTCGAGAGAGAAAGTCACTTCGCTGCCCGGGGGGGAATACTTCACGGCGTTCGAGAGCAGGTTGTTGAGGATATGCCGCAAGAGGCGCTCGTCCATCATCGCCTCGAGACGATCGAAGCGGTCATCCAGGGTGATCACGTGATGCTTGCCCTGGGCAATGCGAAACTCCGAGACGACCCGGCTGCAAAGCTCGCGCAGATCCGTCGGGCCGAGGTTCAGCTTGAGCACGCCCGACTCGGCGCGCCCCAGCGTGAGCACGTCGTCGATCATCTCGCTCATGCGCTTGGCGCTGCTCTGTATGGTCTGCAGGAGGTTGCGTTTCTCGTCCGTGCCCAGGCTCTCGGAATAGTGCTCGAGCAGCTCCGCGGAGGACAGCATGGTGGCGAGCGGCGTGCGGAACTCGTGCGAGGCGGTCGAGACGAATTTCGACTTCATCTCCGACAGCTCCTTCTCGCGCTGCACCGCCGCGAGCAGCTCGACCTCCGCGCGCTTGCGATCGTCGATGTCGACGTTGACGCCGGTCATGCGCACGGCCCCGCCGTTCGCGTCGCGCTCGACGACCCTTCCGCGCGAGAGGCTCCACACCCAGCCTCCGGCCAGGGTCTTGATGCGGTGCTCGGCGAGGTATTCGGTCTGCCCTCCGGTCAGGCACTTGTCCAGCGCCTGCTTCACCTTCGGAAGATCGTCGGGGTGCAGCATCTTCGCCAGCTCCTCCAGCGTGAGGGCGCTCGCTTCCCTGCCCACCCTCAGGATGATCGCCCAGCTGCCGCCGAGAAAGACATCGGGCCGGCGCACGTCCCAGTCCCAGATGAGGATGTTGGCGGCCTGCAGCGCCAGATCCAGCCGCTCCTTCGCCTCCTTGACCTGCTCGAGCAGGCGCTCGTTTTCCTGGCCGAAGCGAAGCGTCTCGATCAGGGCGCGGTTGGAGGACAAGTAAAGCGCGAGGAGCACCGCGGCGAACACCAGGATCAGGATCCCGGCGGAAGTATTGAATTTGCCGCCCTGGGAGAAGAGCAGGCCGATCAGGGGCGCGAAGATCGGCACGATCAGGCAGGCGAAGGCCTTGGGGCTGGGGGCGAGCGCGGGAGGCAGGCCCATCGCGATGCTGCCTATGAGGAACGGAACGAGGACCTCGTGGAACTGAGCTTGCGCCGGATAGAGCAGCATGACCGTCAGCCCCCAGACGGAGCCCACGGCCGCGCTGGTCAGGCAGAAATAGCCCTCCCAGCGCTGCGCGCCTTCCGGCCCCGGCCGGCGCATGTGGTAAGCGCGGTTGAGGAGGATACGCACCAGGCTCGCGACCACCAACCAGATGAACCACGCGGCGAGCAGGTTGTTGCTGATGTAACCCAGAAGTGCTCCGCCGGCGCCGACCGACACGAGGAAGATGGCGGGAACGTCCTTACCCGAGAACCGGTACAGCAGCGATACCCGCTGCGGCAGGAACTCGGCGGAGGAGAGTGATGCGATTGAGGCGCGCGACGTAGCCAAGTTCTCATTCTTGTGGGAGCGAGCGTCAATTCTGGCACGGTTTGACGGGGAGCGGCGCCGGGCTCGTCGTTTGTGCGTGAAGTTTGATAGCGCAAGGCAAATAACGATATAATTTTGCACTCGTAGAGCGGGACCGGTTTGCAGACCGGTCCCGCTCTGCACGTCTGGCCCCCAAAATGAGCCTTCCGCCGTGCCCGTCGCCCCGCCCGCACTCCTCGTATTAGCCGACGGAACCGTCTTCCGGGGCGCCTCGGTCGGCGCCGCGGGCCTCGCCGCCGGCGAGGTGGTTTTCAACACGGCGATCACCGGATATCAGGAGATCCTCACCGACCCATCCTACTGCCGCCAGATCGTCACCCTGACCCATCCTCACGTCGGCAACACCGGCGCCAACGGCGAGGACATGGAATCGCCGAAGGTTTTCGCCGCGGGTCTGGTGGTTCGCGACGTGCCGGCGAAGATGTCGAGCTGGCGCGCCGAGCGCAGCCTCGCTGATTTTCTGGTCGCCTCCGGCGTGCCTGCGATCTCGGGCCTGGATACGCGCCGGCTGACGCGGATCCTGCGCGAGAAGGGCGCCCAGAACGGCGCGCTGCTCGCCGGTTCCGACGACGCAAAAGCGGCGCTCGAGGCGGCGCGCGCCTTTCCCGGGCTTGCCGGGATGGACCTGGCCAAGGCGGTCACGACGCCCGAGCCCTACGAGTGGTCCGAGGGAAAGTGGCGGACGGGCGGAGGCTTCGCCAAGGCGGCGCAGCCGCGGTTTCACGTGGCGGCCTACGACTACGGCGTAAAGCGCAACATCCTGCGCATGCTGGTCGAGCGCGGCTGCCGGGTCACGGTCCTGCCCGCGCAGACGAGCGCCGCCGAAGCGCTGGCGCTCGAACCCGACGGCGTGTTCCTGTCGAACGGCCCCGGCGACCCCGAGCCCTGCGACTACGCGATACGCGCGATCCGAGAGATCTTGGACGCGGGCGTTCCGACCTTCGGCATCTGCCTGGGCCACCAGCTCATGGGCCTCGCTTCGGGCGCGAAGACCGTGAAGATGAAGTTCGGGCATCACGGCGCCAACCACCCGGTGAAGGACCTGGACAACGGGACGGTCGTCATCACCAGCCAGAACCACGGCTTCGCGGTCGACCCGGGCACGCTTCCGAAAAATCTGAG
>Ga0137409_10009033_pt1 | contig 10163 bp, 7 predicted proteins | sample CZODoug1_16funga_FD_122059 | JGI IMG/M metagenome (GOLD analysis project Ga0137409, IMG submission 122059) | Vadose zone soil fungal communities from Angelo Coast Range Reserve, California, USA - CZODoug1_16fungal (Hybrid Assembly) | ecosystem: Environmental > Terrestrial > Soil > Vadose zone...
CAAGCCGCGGACCGGTTCTGCAACAACGCGCCCGGGAACATCTACTCGCGCTTCACCAATCCGACCGTGACCGTGTTCCAGGAGAGGCTCGCGGCGCTCGAGGGCGCGCAGGCCTGCGTTGCGACCGCCTCCGGAATGTCGGCGATCCTCGCTACCGCGATGGCGACGCTGAAGGCCGGAGATCACGTCGTGTGCTCCTCGGGCGTATTCGGCGCGACGGTGCAGTTGTTCAGTACCGTCCTTTCCAAATTCGGAATCGAGACGACCTACGCGGACGGCACACTGCCTTCGACGTGGCGCGCCGCGATGAAGCCGAACACGCGCCTGCTGTTCCTCGAGACGCCGTCGAACCCTCTGACCGAGGTGTTCGATATCGCGGCGCTGGCGCAGATCGCCCGCGAAAAAGGCGCGCTGCTCGCGGTCGACAACTGCTTCTGCACGCCCGCGCTGCAGAAGCCCTTCGAGCTGGGCGCGGACCTCGTCATCCATTCGGCCACCAAGTACCTCGACGGGCAGGGCCGGGTGCTGGGCGGAGCGGTGCTCGGCGCGAGCGGCCCGGTGATGGATTCGGTTTTCTCCTTCCTGCGGACAGCCGGACCCACTCTTTCCGCTTTCAATGCTTGGGTTCTGCTGAAAGGAATAGAGACGCTCAGGATCCGGATGGAAGCGCAATCGCGAGGCGCGCTCGAGCTCGCCCGATGGCTCGAGTCCCACCCGCGCGTCGAGCGCGTGCACTACCCGGGACTCACGTCCCACCCTCAGCACGCCCTCGCTATGCGCCAGCAGCGCTCGGGAGGCGCCATCGTCTCGTTCGTCGTGAAAGGCGGGCGCGAGGGGGCGTGGAGAGTCGTCGATTCGACACGCATGATCTCCATCACGGCGAACCTGGGTGACACCAAGACTACGATCACCCACCCCGGCACCACCACGCACGGGAGGATAAGCGCCGAAGCCCGCGCGCGCGCCGGAATCACCGAAGGCCTGCTGCGCGTCGCGGTCGGGCTGGAGTCGGTGCGCGATCTTCAGAACGATCTCGCGCGGGGACTGGGCTAACGACAAACTAGGGGGGACATGAGCATTCCCGCCCCTAGAGTTTTTCCGCCCGGCAGCCTTTCTCGTCGCACACCAGCACCCCGCCCGACTCGTACCAGTCGGTCAGCACCCAGCGCTCGCAGATCCTGCCGTCCACTTGATGAACGTGCCGCGCGGGCCGATGGGTGTGGCCGTGAATCAACCGGGGATAGGCGTGCTGCCGCAGCACCGATTCCACTGCGCCCTGGTTCACGTCCATGATCTCCGGGGCCTTGCGGGTTTTTTCCGACTCGCTCGTCTGGCGCACGGCCTCGATCTGCCGCTTGCGTTGCTCGAGGGGCAGAGACAGAAACCCCTTCTGCCAGTTCGGGTTGCGGACCTGGATGCGAAACTTCTGATAGTCGACATCATCGGTGCATAGGGTGTCGCCGTGCATCAGTAGGGTCGGTGTTCCGAAAAGATTGACGGAGCAGGGATCGTCGATGAGACGCCCCCCGCATGCTTTTGCGAACGCTCCGTCGAGCAGGAAGTCGCGGTTGCCGTGCATGAACAGCAGGTCCGGTCCGCTGCGCGCGAGCTCGCCAAGGGCAACGGCAACGGATTCGTTGAAGGGGTCCGAGAGATCGTCGTCGCCGGCCCAATACTCGAACAGGTCACCCAGGATATAGAGCGACTGCGCCTCGCGCGCCGGTCCACGGAGGAACTCGAAGAAAACGCGGTTGATCTCCGGCCTATCGGTGCACAGATGAAGGTCGGATATGAAGAAAACCGCCATGAGCTCGGAAGACGGCGAGCCGGACGCCGCTCGGCGACTCCCCCTCTAGGTGACTTCGGCCCGCTCGATGAGCACGTCCTCGACCGGAACGTCCGAGTGGCCTGCGCGTTTGCCCGTCTTGACGCCCTTGATCTTGTCGACGATCTCTTTGCCTTCGACGACTTTGCCAAAGACGCAGTATCCCCAGCCGTTCGCGTTCGGCGCGGTATGGTTGAGGAAGCCGTTGTCCGAGACGTTGATGAAGAACTGACTGGAAGCGGAATGCGGGTCCGAGGTCCTCGCCATCGCGACCGTATAGCGGTCGTTCTTCAGGCCGTTGGCTGCCTCGTTCTTGATCGAGCCGCGGGTCGGCTTCTGGCGCATTCCCGGTTCGAATCCGCCACCCTGGATCATGAAGCCGTCGATGACGCGATGAAACACCGTGTTGGAGTAGAACCCGGCTTCGACGTAGTCGAGGAAGTTCTTGGCGGTCTCGGGAGCGTTCCCCGCGTCGAGCTCGAGCACGATGACGCCGTGATTCGTATGGAGTCTGACCATGAATCTATTTGCCTGATTTGACGGCGACCGACTCGATGATGATCGGCTTCTGCGGAACGTTCTGGTTCATCCCCTGCGTCGTGGTCGCGGCTTTGGCGATCTGCATCACGACGTCCATTCCCTGGACCACGCGGCCGAAGACCGCGTAGCCGATTCCCTGCGGCGACGGGTCCTTGTAGTCGAGAAAGCCGTTGTTCTTGACGTTGATGAAGAACTGGGCTGTCGCCGAGTTGGGGACCGAGGTGCGGGCCATCGCGATCGTTCCGATCTCGTTCTTCAGGCCTCCTTTGATCGCTATTCCCGCCTCGTTTTCGATCGGCGCGCGAGTCTCTTTTTGGCGCATGCTGGGATCAAAGCCGCCGCCCTGGATCATGAAACCGTCGATCACGCGGTGAAAGACCGTTCCCTTGTAGAAGCCGCTGTTCGCGTACTGAAGGAAGTTCTCCACGGTCTTGGGGGCATTGTCCGGATAGAGCTCCAGGGTGAAACTGCCCATGGTGGTCTTGAACTCCACACGCGGATTCTCGGCGAGCGCGCTCGAGGCTCCGGTCAGGAGCACGGCGAGCGCCGTGGCTCGGCCTGCAAGTATTAGACGCCGCACCGAGACGCGGCAGAGTCGATCAAATTTCATGCGGTTCCCTCGTAGAGGATTCGCCAGCCGTCGTCCTCGCGCAGCCAGTATTGCCGCTTTTTGACGGTATTCGATAGGTTGTTCGACCGGTATTCCTGGTCGAAGGTCACAGATACCAAGCCCGCCTTGCCCGGGTCTTCGAACATGCTGAGGTTGCTGACTTTGACTTTGATCCAGGTCTTGCCGCTGTTGACCAGGCGCTTGTGCCGGGCCCAGCCGTTCAGGTCCGCGTTCTGCGCCGAGAAGCTCGCGGAGTAATGTGCGAGGTAACGATCGGTATCCAGGCTTTCCCAGTCGGCGCGCCACCGCTCGAGCTCGCGTTCCAGGGAATTCCGCTCGCTCGTCCAATCGTCGAGACTCAGCCATTTCACTTCTTCGCTGATGATCACCGGCGTGACGCCGACCTGCAGCTTGCGGGCGATCTCCTCGAGATCCGAATTGACGAGGACGACGCAGCCGTTGCTCGAACGCGGAGGTCTGCTATAGGTGTTCGACGGCGTCCCGTGCAGCCAGATGCCGTGACCGTTGCGGCCCTGGATGCGGTCCCAGTCGTTCGGATAGTTGATCGGGAAAGCACCGCTGCCGTAAAAATCCGAGAGCTTTTGTCGGGGCAGGCTGGCGGTGATGTGATAGACACCGATCGGAGTTTTCTCGTCGCCCTCGCGGACCTTCTGCGGGCCGTTCTTGCCCGAGCTCACGTAGTAGTCGGCAACGAAGCGGGGCGTGCCCGCGTCGTTCTCGTAGAGGTAAAGTCGCGAGCGGCGCGTGTCGACGACGAGGGCGTATCGCTGATCGTTGCGCAGCTGCAGCAGGTAGCGCGGCACCCGGTCCTCAGGTGGGCGCTCCCGGTAAGCGCGAACGCGCACCAGCGCCTCGGCCCGGAGCCCTTCGATGTTCGCATTCGGCGCGTTGGGCGCCGCGCCTATCGTTTCGATCGGCCGGACGCGTGCCAGCAGGATGTCGCCCTTGATGAGGTGAGCCAGACGGAAGTTGGGGGTGATGCGGATCAAGTCTTCAATGTTCTGAAGCGCGGTGTCGAGCTGCCCGCGGACGATCTCTTCGAAAACCGTTGCGAGCAGAGCGTCCGCGGTCGTGTCGATCCGGGCGATCTTGGCCGGGGAGAGGGTCGATGGAGCCCCGAGAGCTACGCAGGCGAGCACAACGCAGGTGGCGATCCGTGTCGACATCAGCTGCCTGTTCTCTCCTGTTGAATGGCCCAGCGGCCCCCCGTACGCACCATGACGAGGGTCTTGCGGCTGTCGACCTTCACTGTGTCCGAACGGTATTTCTGCTTGAACGACACCATCGCGTTGTTCTCGTCCTTCAGCACGACCTTGGGGGATTCGACGGCGACCTCGATTTTCTTGGCACCAGTGATGCGCTCCCTTCGCGCCGCCTCCCATTCGGGGCGTCCTTCCCCCTTCGGCGTCTTGAAGTCTTGTGCATAGAATCCAAGGTAGGCGTCGACTTTTTGCTGAGACCACGCGTCTGCCCACGCGAGTACGGCCTGGAGCACGGCCTGTTGGTCGCCCTCCTGTGCGCGAGGCAGCTTGGCGTCGGTCTTCGGCGCATCGGCCTTGGCTACCGCGGCGGGCTTGACTTCAGCCTTCGGCGCATCGACCTTTGCTGTCACAACGGCCTTGGCTTCGGTCTTCTGCGCGTCGGTCTTTGCTGCAACCGCGGCCTTGGCCTCGGCCGGCTTCGATTCCGGCTTCGAAGCTGCGCTCTTTGCGGCGGGTGGCGGAGCAGCATCCTTCAGAGCCACCGTCGGCGCGCTCGGCGCGCCGGGGAGACGACCGCTCGACATTAGATCCCGAATCAGAGAGAGCTTGTTCTTCGCGGCGGAGTTGGACGAATCGAATTGCAGCGCCTTGTCGTAGGCCTGGCTGGCGAGCTTGGTATAGACATCGCCCAGGTTCTCGTAGGCGGTCGCGTAGCTCGGGTGCGTCCGAATGGACTTTTCGAGTTGCTGGCGGGCCTTCTCGTAGTCCCCCTGCGAAGCGTAGAGAACGGCAAGGTTGTTGTAGGGCTCCGGCAGCGCCGGGTAGTCTCGCGAAAGCGCGGCGAAGACCTCGATGGCTTCCGCCGTTTTGTTCTGCTCCGCGAGGATCAAGCCCTTGATAAAGCGGCCGTTGGGGTCGCCCGGCTTCTGCGCGAGATACTGATTGACGCGCTCGAGCGCCTTGGCGTGCTGCCCCTGCTTGAGAAGCCCGTTGATGTCCTGGAGCTCATCCGCATGCGCAAGCGGCGCGCACAAGGTGATGGAAAAAACAAGAATTACGAGCTGCGCGACAAGCCGGGGGAGGCAGGTCATCGGCTCATGCTTTTTCGAGTCGGGGGGCACGCGCAACATTCTATCAAGAAGCCCCAAAGTCTACAGTAATCAGCCCCTTGCGGGGATTTCCTCGATTCTACTGGATTTCACGTCGCAACGTCGCGTTGCCGGTGCGTTCAAGAGCGACGCGTTCCTGCGCTCCGGGAGCGTGCAAGGCGGGATTTCAGAAGCGGAGATCGCGAAGCCGACTACCGAGTGGTACAGCTCGGCGCGATGCCTGGATTCGCAACGTCTAGTGAACGAACCGTCCCGCTTTGCCGATTGCGGTCAGTTCCACGAACCGGGATCCGTTGTGGTTCGTCGGGCTGAAGTCGACGACGTAGCCGCCGACGTTGAAGTTCTGCATCGAATCGAGCGTCTTCATGAGGCCTTCGCGCGTCGGATTGGCGCCCGAACGGCGTATCGCTTCGCCGAGGACCTTGGCTCCGATGTAGGACTCCAGTGAAGTGAAGGAGAAGTCCTTCTTTCCCAGCGATTTCTCGATGGCGGCCTGATACTCCCTGACGATGGGAACGGACGTTCGGGCAAAGGGCGGCACAACCTGAGCCACGACGACTCCGGTGCCCTGATCTCCGAGCTCGCTCGCGAGCGCGCTTGCGCCGACGAACGAAGTGCTCGCGAATTGCGCGTTCGATCCGGCTTTTTTCGCCGATTTGATGAAATCCCCGGTCGTCTTGTAGAGCGTGGTGGCGATGACGACGTCCGGGGCGGCCGTGACTACCTCCGAGACTGCGGCTCCCAGGTCGGTCTGGTTGCGCTTCAAAGTGCCGATCGAAGCGAGCTTCAGCCCGCGCCGGGTCAGCGCCGTTTCCACGGCGGCGAGGTTTTCCTTGCCCACCGCGTCGTCGTAGTGAATGACCGAGAACTTCTTCATACCGGTCGTCGTATAGAAATCCACGATCTTCTCGAGCTCGTCGGCGTAGCTCGCGCGAATGTTGAATACGTTCCGGCGAAATGTGCGCATCGGCTCCGCGCCGGTAAACGGCCCGACGAAGGCGAGCTTGCTTTTCTCGACGAACGGTAGCGCGGGGAGACTCAAAGTGGCGCTGGCATACCCGATCAGCGCCAGCACGCCTCGTTGCTCGATCAGGATCCGCGCGTTCTCACCCGAGCGCTTCGCGTCGTTCGCGTCGTCCAGGGCGACGAGCTCGAGGGTGCGTCCGTTGATCCCGCCGGCCGCGTTCGCTTGCTTGAAATAGGCCTGGATACCCTCCCGGATGTCGTCACCCAGCTCCTTGTTGCTGCCGGAGAACGGCGATGACTGGCCGATGAGGATGCTCGTTTTGGTTACGCCTTGCGCTTGCGCGCTCGCCGCCGAAAGCAGGCAGGCCAACGTCCAAAGTGCCGTGATCACTGGGCGGACGAACGTCATCTTGAATCCCTCGTCGTTGTGAAGAACGCGGCCGATCCACGCGGCTCTCTATCTAAGGAACTTCCCTCCACGCCCGATCATCGTCAGGTCTACAAACTTCGAACCGCTGGGGATACGCCGGGAGTCTGACCGAAAGCCAAGGCCGAGAAAGTGGTCAGGACCGTGAAAAAATGTCACACGAACCATCTGGACCCTCATAGCGAGGACGACCCCGCCGTTGATTCTAGATCTAGACGAACTCCCGTCTCAACGGACTCAGCGGCGCCTCGTTGCGCTGGTGCAAGATTAGGACCAGCTAATATACACCCGGCAGGGTCCCGACCCAGGTCCTTCGCTCTTAACCTATTGATAAAACGGAGAAACAGCGGCTCAGCTTACTGAGCGAAGAACTCCCTGACCTTATCCATCCAAGATTTGGCGCGAGGGCTGTGTCTATCCCTGTCCATCTGGGTGATGGTTTCGAATTCGCGCAGCAGCTCCCGCTGCCGCTCGGTAAGGCTAACCGGCGTCTCGACGACCACGTGGCAGAGCAAGTCGCCCTGCTCGCGGCTGCGCACGCCGCGAATGCCCTTGCCGCGCAACCGGAATACTTTGCCCGACTGTGTCTCCGAAGGAATCTTGATCTTCGCCGACCCGTCGAGCGTGGGTATTTCGATCTCTCCACCGAGCGCCGCAGTCGCAAAGCTCACGGGCATTTCGCAATGCAGATCGTCGTGGTCGCGTTGAAAGACCGCATGAGGCTTGACCTGGATCTGCACGTAGAGATCGCCCGCGGGTCCGCCGTTGACGCCGGGCTCTCCCTCGCCCGAAAGCCGAATGCGATCGCCGTCATCGACCCCGGCGGGGATCTTGACCGAAAGGGTCTTTTGCTTCTTCACCCGCGCAGCTCCGTGGCAGGTCGGGCAGGGCTCCGGAATGATCTTTCCGGTCCCGTGACATTTCGGACAGGTCTGCTGGATCGAGAAGAATCCCTGCTGCATGCGCACCTGTCCCTGGCCTTCGCACGTCGGGCAAGTCTTCGGATTCGTGCCGGGCTTGGCGCCCGTGCCCTTGCAGGTCTCGCAATCCTCGTAGGTCGGAATGCGTATTCGCGTCTCGCTGCCGCGCGCCGCCTGCTCCAGCGGGACCTCGAGGTTGTAGCGCAGGTCGGCTCCGCGGTACACCGAAGACCGGCCGCGGCGCGCCTGATTGAATATGTCGCCGAAGATATCGCCGAAGGCGTCGGCGAAATTCGAGAAACCCGCCGCGCCGCCGCCCGCCATGCCCGCGCGCGGATCGATGCCCGCGTGGCCGTACCGGTCGTAGGCTGCGCGCTTGCCCTCGTCGGTGAGGACTTCGTACGCTTCCTTGGCTTCCTTGAATTGCTCTTCGGCCTTCGGATTGTCCGGATTGCGATCCGGATGGTGCTTCATCGCGAGGCGCCGGTAGGCCTTCTTGATGGTCTCGCCGTCGGCGTCGCGGTTGACGCCCAAGACTTCGTAGTAGTCCCGCTTCGCCATGGGTCAGTTGTGCCCGCAAATGCAAATGTGGCCGGATCGAGCCCCGGTTCGCTGCGGCTCGATTCGGCCAGCCATTGCGGCTCGTCGCGCCGCGCTCAGCCTTTCCTGTCCTTCACTTCGGTGAATTCGGCATCGACCACGTTGCCATCGTCCGCCGGCTTCGACGCCTCCGGTTCGGCCCCGCCCGGCGCGCCCTGTTTCTGCTGGGACTCGGCGTACATCTTCTCGCCGAGTTTTTGCGCCGCCTGCGAGAGCGCCTGGGCCGTCGCGTCGATCTTCGCCTTGTCGTCGGATTTCATGGCGTCCTCGGCGTCCTTGAGCGCAGCCTCGATCTTGGACTTCTCGTCCGCCCCGAGCTTGTCGCCATATTCTTTCAGCGATTTGCGAACCGAGTGCACCAGCGAATCCAGCTGGTTGCGCGCGGTCACCACCTCCATCTGCTTCTTGTCCTCGGCCGAATGGGCCTCGGCGTCCTTGACCATGCGCTGAATCTCGGATTCGCTCAATCCCGAGTTCGCCTTGATGGTGATCTTGTTCTCCTTGCCGGTGGCCTTGTCCTTGGCCGACACGTGCAGGATGCCGTTCGCGTCGATGTCGAAAGTGACCTCGATCTGCGGCATGCCGCGCGGGGAGGGCGGTATTCCTTCCAGATTGAACTGCCCCAGGCTCTTGTTCCCCGAGGACATGTCGCGCTCGCCCTGCAGCACATGGATGGTCACGGCCGACTGGTTGTCGTCGGCAGTCGAAAAAACCTGCTGCGCCTTGGTCGGGATGGTCGTGTTCTTCTGGATGAGCTTGGTGAACACGCCGCCCAGCGTTTCGATCCCCAGGGACAAGGGGGTCACGTCGAGGAGCAGCACGTCCTTGACGTCGCCCTTGAGCACGCCGCCCTGGATTGCGGCGCCGACAGCCACGGCCTCGTCGGGATTGACGTCTTTCCGCGGCTCCTTGCCGAAGAAGTCCTTCACCGTCTCCTGGACTTTGGGCATGCGCGTCATGCCCCCGACGAGGATGACATCCTCGATGTCGGAGATCTTGAGTCCCGCGTCCTTCAGCGCGATACGGCAGGGCTCCACGGTTTGCTCGATCAGGTTCTCCACCAGGCTCTCGAACTTCGCCCGGGTGATCTTGATCGCCAAATGCTTCGGCCCGCTCTTGTCCGCGGTGATATAGGGCAGGTTGATCTCGGTCTGCTGGCTGGAGGAAAGCTCGATCTTGGCTTTCTCCGCGGCCTCCTTGAGACGTTGCAGCGCGAGGACGTCGTTCCGCAGATCGATGCCCTGCTCCTTCTTGAATTCGTCGCAGAGATAGTCGATCAGGCGCTGGTCGAAGTCCTCCCCGCCGAGGAACGTATCCCCGTTGGTCGACAACACCTCGAACTGATGCTCGCCTTCGACCGCTGCGATCTCGATGATCGAGATGTCGAAGGTGCCCCCGCCCAAGTCGTAGACGGCGATCTTGCGGTCGCCCTCCTGCTTGTCCAGGCCGAACGCGAGCGCGGCCGCGGTCGGCTCGTTGATGATGCGCTTGACCTCCAGGCCCGCAATTCGACCGGCGTCCTTGGTCGCTTGGCGCTGCGAGTCGTTGAAATAGGCGGGGACGGTGATGACCGCTTCGGTGCATTCCTCGCCCAGATAATCCTCGGCCGTTTTCTTCATCTTGCGCAGCACGTGGGCGGAAATCTCGGGGGGCGCGATCTTCTTGCCGCGGATCTCGACCCAGGCGTCGCCGTTGTCCGCCTTGCCGATCTTGTAGGGCATCAGGTCGATGTCCTTCTGCACCTCCTTCTCCTCGAACTTGCGTCCGATGAGGCGCTTGATGGCATACAGCGTGTTCCTGGGGTTGGTGACGGCCTGCCGCTTGGCCGGCGCGCCGACGAGGATCTCTCCGTCCTCCATGTAGGCGACGATCGAGGGCGTGGTGCGCGCGCCTTCCGAGTTCTCGATCACTTTGGGCTTGCCGCCCTCCATGATCGCGACGCA
>Ga0137409_10009035_pt1 | contig 10162 bp, 10 predicted proteins | sample CZODoug1_16funga_FD_122059 | JGI IMG/M metagenome (GOLD analysis project Ga0137409, IMG submission 122059) | Vadose zone soil fungal communities from Angelo Coast Range Reserve, California, USA - CZODoug1_16fungal (Hybrid Assembly) | ecosystem: Environmental > Terrestrial > Soil > Vadose zone...
TGACCGGGCTCGTCGCGGGCTTCATGCTCGGCCACGCCCTGATCCTGGCGCAGTTCCTGGACTGGCTGCTCCTGTCCGGGACACGGGCGCTGAGCCGGGCGTACCCGTCGTTCCGGGACTCGGCCGGGCGGTCGGGGCTCGGCGCCTACTACGCGGTCGCCGGACTGCAGGTGGCGGGAACGAGCGCGTTCCTGCTCGTGTCACTCGTAGCGCGCCGGCACCGGGCCGCGGCGCTGGTGGCGGCCGTGGCGGGAGCCCTCTGGCTCGCCGTCCATTACGCGTCGGGGTTCGGGGCGCTCGAGGCGAGCGTGCTGCGGAGCGCGAAGGATATCCCGCGCGAGGTCGCCGGGCGGTTCGTCGGCTGGAACGCGCCGATTCACTTCCTGCACGCCGTGACACTGACGGTGGCCCTGGCGGCACTCCTCTCGGTGCCCCTGGCGGCGCTGCGGCGGAGAGGCTAGCTAGAGCATGGAGAAGTTCCGGGGCGTCGACTACTACGGGATCGAGGGCCTCCTGTCCGAGGAAGAGCGAATGATCCGCGACGCGGTCCGTGACTGGGTCGAGGCGGAATTCCTGCCCGTCGTCACCGAGCACCATCGCGCCGGCACCTTCCCGGTCTCGCTCATCCCCAGGCTCGGCGAGCTCGGCGTCTTCGGCGCGACGCTCAAGGGGTACGGCTGCGCGGAGCTCAACAACGTCGCCTATGGACTCATCATGCAGGAGCTCGAGCGGGGCGACTCCGGCCTGCGCTCGGCGGCCTCCGTGCAGAGCGGGCTCGTGATGTACCCGATCTACACCTACGGCTCGGAGGCGCAGAAGGAGGAATGGCTCCCCGCGATGGCGCGGGGCGAGAGGGTCGGCTGCTTCGGCCTCACCGAGCCCGATCACGGCTCCGACCCCGGCGGTATGAAGACGCGGGCCCGCCGTCAGGGCGACGTGTACGTCCTGAACGGGACGAAGCTGTGGATCACAAACGGCTCGATCGCCGACGTCGCCGTGGTGTGGGCGAAAGAGGATGATGGAGAAATTTACGGCTACCTGGTGGAGCGAGGAACCCCGGGATTCTCGACCCTCGATATTCACGGCAAGTTCTCGATGCGGGCTTCGATCACCTCGGAGCTCTCGTTCCAGGACTGCCGAATCCCGCTCGCGAGCAAGTTCCCGAACGTGAAAGGGCTCCGGGGCCCGCTCGGCTGCCTCAATCAGGCGCGCTACGGGATCGCCTGGGGCGCCGTGGGCGCGGCGATGGCGTGTTACGACTGGACGCTCCAGTACGCGCAGCAGCGGATCCAGTTCGGCAAGCCGATCGCGTCGTTCCAGCTCGTCCAGCAGAAGCTCGTCTGGATGATCACGGAGATCACCAAGGCCCAGCTCCTGTGCCTGCAGCTCGGCCGGCTCAAGGACGCCGGCCAGGCGCGCCCGCAGCAGGTGTCGATGGCGAAGATGAACAACGTGCAGATGGCGCTCGACGGCGCCCGGCTGGCGCGCGATATCCTCGGTGCCGCCGGCATCGTGGACGAGCATCCGATCATCCGGCACATGATGAATCTCGAGACGGTCAACACGTACGAGGGCACGCACGACATCCACACGCTCATCATCGGCCGCGACATCACGGGCCTCGACGCGTTCGGGGTGTGAGAGTGCGCGCCGGACGGTCTCGACGAGGGGAGAGGGGCTTGTCATGCGAGTGCTGATCGTGGATGACGACCGCGACGTCCGGGAGGTCCTCGTCGAGTCCTTCCGGCTGGCGGGCTTCGACGTGCTCGCGGCCTCGAACGGGCTCGAGGCCCTCCTGTACGTCAAGCGGGAGCGGCCCGACGCGGTCGTGCTCGACCTCATGATGCCGCGCCTCGGCGGGGTCGAGGCCCTCAAGCGGATCCACTCCTTCAACCCCGGCATCCGCGTCCTCGTCGTCACCGGCAATGTCGATCCCGAGCTCCAGCGCCAGGCGACCGCGGCCGGCGCGGCGGGCGTGTTCACCAAGCCCGTGCCGGCGGCGACGCTGGTCTCCGCGCTTGCCGGCCCGCCGCCGCCCGCGCCGCCGACGCCCCCGGCGCCGGTCGCGGCACCGCCCGTCGCGGAGGCGGGCGCGACGACCGGGCGCGTCCTCGTGGTCGACGACAACCCCGAGGTGCGCAAGATGCTCGAGGACGTGCTGACCTCGCTGGGCTACCAGACGCGCACGGCGGCCGACGGCGCCGCAGCGGTGCGCGCGGTCCTCAACGAGCCGCCCGACGTCGTGCTGCTCGACGTCTACATGCCCGGGCTCAGCGGAGTCGGGGCGCTCCCCACGATCGTGGCGCTGGCTCCGCACGCCAAGGTCATCATGATCAGCGGCGCCGCGAACGAGGACGTCCTGAAGCGGTCGCTCGCCTTCGGGGCCCACGACTTCGTCACCAAGCCGTTCGAGATCTCGAGCCTCTCGCGGGCTCTCGAGACGGCGCTGGCGATGCGTCGGCTCGAGACGGGCCCGACGGGCGCCAGCTGATCCGCTGACCCCGGCCGCCGGTCGCTACGCCGGGCTCAGCCTGGCCATTGCCGCGGTGACGCTCGCGGTCCAGAACGGCGTTCTCGGCTCCTTCGCCGTTCTCTATCTCCCGCTCATCGACGAGTTCGGCGGCTCGCGCGCCGAGGTCGCGACGGTACAGTCGGCGGCGCTCCTGCTCGCCGGCGTCACGGGTCCGCTGGTCGGCGCGGCGTTCGACCGTCTCGGACCTCGGGTCCTGTTCCAGGCGAGCGCCCTGCTGGCGGCCGCCGCGCTCGTGGCCGCGAGCCGCGTCACGTCGCTGCCGATGCTGATCCTGACTTACGGAGTCTGGGGCGGGCTGGCGCTGGCGCCCCTGAGCAGCCAGACGAACATGACGGTCGCGGCGCTCTGGTATCCCCGGGCGCGCGGGCGGGCAATCGCCGTCGTCGATCTGGGGACGGCCGTCGGCGCCTTCTGCTTCGTCCCGCTCGGTCAGGCGCTCGTCAGCGCGCTCGGCTGGCGGACGACGCTCCTCGTGTGGGCGGCGGCCCTCGTGCTCGTCGTGGTGCCGCTCAACGCGTTTCAGCGCCTGCCGGAGACGAGCGCGGCGGCGCACGATGACCCGGCGGGTCTCCGACCGGGGACGACGCTGGCCGCCGCGCTCGGAGCGCCGGCATTCTGGTGGCTTGCCGCGATGCGCTTCTTCGGCTCGTGCGCCTTCCCGGTGATGAACGTCCACATGGTCGCGTACGCGATCGGCCGCGGAATCGCGCCGGCCACCGCCGCCGCCGCGCTCGGCGCCGTGAGCCTCGTGAGCCTCGCCGGGCGTCTCACCACCGGCGTGCTCTGCGACCGGATCGGCCGCGCGCCGGCGCTGACGCTCACCTACACGAGCGCCGCGCTCGGCGTCGGCTGCTTGACGGTGCTCGGCCTCACGGGCGAGTCGTGGTGGCTCGTTCCCTACGTCGCGCTCTACGGGATGGCCCAGGGCTCGTCGGGTATCGTCGCGTCCGCGCGCGCGGTCGACCTCTTCACGGGCGCGTCGTTCGGCGCTATCTGGGGCTGGATCACGCTCGCGGTGGGGCCGGGGGAGGCGCTCGGCGTGTGGCTCGGCGGCCGGAGCTTCGACGTGTGGGGGAGCTATCTCCCGGCGTTCGGGTTCGTCTGGCTGGCGCTCGCCGCCGGCGTCGTCTCGATGTGGCGCGTGCGCGCCGCGCCGGCCGGCAGCGCGGGGCCGCGCGCGGGCGAGTAGTGTAACATTGGGAGGTCATGGCTGATTCGAAGCCGGCGGCCTACAGCGCGTCCGCCGCGCAGGCTCTCGTTTCCCCGATCGCCGATCGCGTCCGACCCAACGCGAAGCTGATCGCGCTTCTGTCGCTCGGACATTTCGTCGTCGATCTCAATCAGGGATCGCTGCCGGCGTTCCTGCCGGTTCTCAAGGCGGCCCATCAGCTCTCGTACGCCTCGGCGGCGACGATCGTGCTCGCGGCGAACGTCGCCTCGTCGCTGGTGCAGCCGCTCTTCGGCTACTTCGCCGATCAGACGGCGCGGCGCTGGATGCTGCCGGCCTCGGTGCTCCTGACCGGCGTGGGGTTCGCGCTGATGGGCCTGGCGTCCGACTATACGGCGCTGATCGCGCTGGTGGTCGCGATGGGGCTCGGCGTCGCCGCCTACCACCCGGAAGCGTACAAGGCGGCAACCAGCGTGGCCGGTGAGCGCAAGGCGACGGCGCTGTCGTGGTTCTCGCTCGGCGGCAACGTCGGCGTCGCGCTGGGCCCGCCGGTGATCACGGCCCTGGTGGCGGCGCTCGGCCTCGGCGGAAGCCTCGGCCTGCTGGCGCCGACCGTCGTCGTGGCGGCGCTGCTGCTCGCCGCGCTGCCCGGGCTCACGCAGACCGCGGCGCGCCCGGCCGGCGGTGCCGCCGCGGCGCGCGGCGTCAACATGCCCGGCGCGATGGCGGTGCTGATCCTCGTCGTCACGATTCGCTCGTGGACGAGCCTCGGCTTCACGACGTTCGTGCCGTTCTACTACGTCGACACGCTGGGCGCCGACCCGCGGCTGATCGGCCCGCTGCTCTTCGTCTTCCTCGGCGCCGGCGCGGCCGGCACCGTGGTGGCGGGGCCGCTCGCCGACCGGTGGGGCGCGCGGGCGTTCACGAAATGGGTGCTGCTCGCGGCGATGCCGTTCGGCATGCTCTTCCTGATGACCCGGGGCGTGCTCGCCTTCGTCATGCTCGGTCTGTTCGGCGCGATCCTGACGTCGAGCTTCTCCGTGTCGATCGTGCTCGGGCAGGCCTACCTGCCGCGTAACTCCGGAACCGCCTCGGGCCTGATCGTCGGCTTCGCGATCGGCGCCGGCGGCCTCGGCGTGACGGCGCTCGGCTGGGTGGCGGACCGGTTTGGATTGCCCGCGGCGCTCTGGATCAGCGCCGCGACGCCGCTGGCGGCGTTCGTTGCGGCCCGCTTTCTGCCGGCGCCGCGCGCCCTCGACACCCGGTGAACGACGGGCTTCCCTTCCAGGACGGTGAGCAGGTCCTGCTCATCGATCAGCGCGGCAAGCGACACCTGATCTTTCTCCGCAAGTCGGAGACATTCCACTCCGACCGCGGCTGGGTGCCGCACGACGCGGTGATCGGCCAGCCCGAGGGCAGCTGGGTGCGGAGCTCGATGGGGCTTCGCTACGTCGCGCTGCGCCCCACGCTGGCGGAGTACGTCCTGGAGATGCCGCGCGGCGCCCAGGTCATCTATCCCAAGGACCTGGCCATGATTCTCTTCTGGGCCGACGTCTATCCCGGCTGCCGCGTGCTGGAGGCTGGCACCGGCTCCGGCGCCCTGACCCTCGCCCTTCTGAGAACCGTCGGTCCGGAGGGGCGGGTCATCACCTACGAGCAGCGCGACGAGTTCGCGCGGCGGGCGCTCGCCAACATTCACATGCGGCTCGGCGAGGTGGCCAATCTGATGGTCCGGCTCAGGCCCGTGGAAGACGGCCTCCCCGAGGAGGAGCCGGTCGACCGCGTCCTGCTCGATCTGCCCGAGCCGTGGAAGCTCACGAGCCTCGTCGCGGCCGCGCTGCGACCGGGCGGGATCTTCCTCTGCTACGTGCCGACCATCGTGCAGTCGCACCAGATCGCCGAGGCGCTCCAGCGCGAGCCCCACTGGGCGCTCGTCGAGACATTCGAGACGCTCTATCGGCCCTGGAACATCGAGGGCCAATCGGTTCGTCCGTTCCACCGGATGGTCGCGCACACCGGATTCATCACCGTGGCGCGGCGGGTCGTGCCGGAGGAGGGCGGGTCGGGCGCGCGCCTGCGGCGCCAGGAGTTCGAGGGCTAGCCGATGATCACGGTGATGCGGCGGTACCGGAAGTCGCTTCAGATCGGCCTCCTGGTCGTGATCGCCGCGTTCGTCGCCTCGCTGTTCGTGTTCGGCACGAGCGGCTCGCGCATGGGCGGCGGCGAGGCGCGCGACCGGGTCGCGACGGTGAACGGCGAGAGCATTCCGATCGAGCGCTTTCAGCGTCGCTATCAGTCGTACCTCGAGGCGTACGCGCAGATGTACCGGGACCGCTTCACGAACGAGCTGGCCGAGCGCCTCGGGCTGCCTCTGCAGGTCGTCGGTGACCTCGTCCAGGAGGCGCTGATCGTGCAGCGCGCACAGGCCGAGGGGCTCGCCGTGACCGACGAGGAGCTGAACGCCCGGATCCACGCGATTCCGGGGTTCCAGGAGAACGGGCGGTTCTCGCTCAAGCGCTACCAGGAAATCCTCAAGCGGCGCGGGTTCAACCCGGCCGCGTTCGAGGGCGAGATCCGGCGCGAGCTGACGCGCGCCAAGGTGGAGTCGGCCGTCCGCAGCGGCGTCAAAGTATCGGAGACCGAGCTCGAGCAGGCCTTCCGGATGCGCCGCGAGGAGGTCCGCGCGGCGTGGGCCCTGATCGAGCTGGCGCCCATCGTGGCCGCCGCCAGCGCCACCGACGAGGAGCTCGCCACGTATCTCGCGAGCCACCCCGACGAGTTCCGCCAGCCCGATCGCCGGCGCGTGCAGTACGTGACGCTGAGCCCCAAGAGCTTCACGCCGACGGTGACCGACGCGGAGGTCGAGAAGTACTACCGCGAGCACGCCAAGGAGTTCGAGAGCCCGCGACAGGTTCGCGCCGCGCACGTGCTGATCCGCGTCCCCGAGACGGGCGGAAGCGAGGCGGAGGACAAGGCGCGGAGCAAGGTCGCCGACGTCATCCGCCGGGCGAAGGCGGGGGAGGACTTCGGGAAGCTCGCGCAGCAGCTCTCGGAGGATTCCGGGACGGCGCCGCGCGGCGGCGACCTCGGGCTCGTGAGCCGCGGCGAGGTGGTGCCGCAGTTCGAGCAGGCGCTGTTCGCGTTGAAGAAGGGCGAGGTGTCACCCGAGCCGGTCCGTACGCCGTTCGGCTTCCACGCGATCAAGGTGTCCGACATCCAGGAGGGCGGTCGCAAGCCCCTGAAGGACGTCGCGGGCCAGATCCGGAGCCGCCTCTCGGCCGAGGCGGCCGACCGGGCGGTGAAGGAGAAGGCCGAGCAGATCCGGCCGCCCCTGCAGGCCGCGAAGGACTTCATGGCCGAGGCGAAGAAGCTCGGGCTCGAACCGGTCGAGACGACCATGGCTCGGCTCGATCGCGTGCCCGGTCTCGCCGGCGCCGACACGCTGGAGGAGGCGGCGTTCGCCCTCGCCCAGGGCGGCGTGTCGACTCCGCTGACCACGCCGGCGGGCCTGGTCCTGATCAAGGTCGTGGGGGTCATTCCCGCGGGCGTGCCCCCGCTCGGTGAGATCAAGGACAAGGTGACGGCGTCAGTCAAGCGCCAGAAGGCCGAAACGACGGCCCTCGAGCGCGCCAAGCAGCTCGCCGCCGACGCCCAGAGCGGAGACTTCGCCGCAGCCGCCAGGAAGGCGGGCGCGGTCACGGGTGAGACGGCGCGGTTCTCCCGGGCGAAGCCCGCCGAGCGGTTACCGGCCGACGCGATGATGGCGGCGCTGCAGACGCCCGCCGGCCAGCTGAGCGCTCCGGTCAAGGCGCAGCAGGGCTACTACGTGGTGAAGGTGCTCGAGCGCGTGGCGGCGGACATGAGCGGACTCGCGGCCGAGCGCGACAAGCTCCTGAAGGAAATGCTCGTCCAGAAGCAGAGCCTCGCCTGGGAATCCTGGCTCAACGGCGCCCGCGCGAACGCGAAGATCGAGACGCACCTGCCCCCGTCCCGCCGCGGCTGACCCCGGAAGGCGACCGTCAGACCCTCTGCGTGTCTTGCCGAAAGCCGTGTACACTACGGGTCGCCTGGTGAACCGTCGGTTCAATTGAACCCTCCTCACTGCCAGGCCGCGACCCGAGCTTCTTCCGAGTTCTGGCCGCGCACAGGGGTGGAAGTCGGACAAGGACAAGGTCCATGACCAAGCCGCGGCGCGCCGCGAGGCCGTCGTGCACGTGATGGCGTTCTCGACGCCGAGCCGGCCCGGCTGGCGGTGGCGGATCGTCAACTACGCGGGCGATCTCGTCGAGGAGTCCCGCGCCGCCTTCGGAACGATCGCGATCGCCGTCGCGGAGGGAACGCGTCGGCTCGAAAAGATGAACACGGTTGACCGGTCCGAGCCCCCGCGGCCGTACCGCTCTACCTCGCACCTGCGCGGCCGATGGCGAGCCTGACCCGGGCGAAGGTCGAGGTCATGGGCAACCAGGTCGAGGCCGCCCTGAAGACCCTCAAGAAGGTGATGCTCAAAGGGGGGCTCTTTCAGGAGATGAAGCGGCGGGTGTACTACGAGAAGCCCTCGGTCAAGCGCAAGCGTAAGCAGGCCCAGGCGCGCAAGAAGCGGCGGCGGGCTCTCAAGCGGTCGCGGGTCGAGGACGACGATTAGCTGAGGCTTCGGGGAAGCCATGTCCGTACAGCGCACGCCGATGACGCGAGGGGGCTTCGAGCGGCTCCGCGACGAGCTCGACCGGCTCAAACGGGTCGACCGCCACGCCATCACCAAGGCCATCGCCGAGGCACGGGCCCACGGCGACCTCTCCGAGAACGCCGAGTACCACGCCGCCCGCGAGAAACAGAGCTTCATCGAGGGACGGATCGCCGAGCTCGAGACGAAGGTGGGAAACGCCGAAGTCATCGACCCGCCGACCTCCGGCGACCGCATCACGTTCGCCTCGACGGTGCTCCTCGAGGACGAGAGCGGCAAGGAGATTCGCTACCAGATCGTGGGCTCCGACGAGACCGATCCCCCGCACGGCCGCATCTCGGTGCTGTCCCCGCTCGCGCGCACCCTCATCGGCAAGAGCGTCGGCGACCGGGTGATCGCGCAGGTGCCGGGCGGGAAGAAGACGTTTGACATCGTGAAGGCAAACTTCCCGTGGCCGGAGTGAACCCCTAGTATGCCGACCGTGCGCGTCGATGGCGTCAACCTCTACTACGAGGAATCCGGTCAGGGTCTGCCGCTGGTCTTCGTCCACGAGTTCGCGGGCGACTATCGGAGCTGGCACCTGCAGATGCGCTTCTTCTCGCGCCGGTACCGGGCGATCGCGTTCAACGCCCGCGGCTATCCGCCGTCGGATGTGCCCGACGACGTGAAGGCGTATTCCCAGGAGCGCGCCGCCGACGACATCCGCGGCGTGCTCGACGGGCTCAAGATCCAGAAGGCCCACGTGTGCGGCCTCTCGATGGGCGGCTACGCGACGCTCGCGGTCGGCTTGAAGTATCCGCAGCGCGCGCTCTTGCTGACGCTCGCCGGCACCGGCTCGGGCTCGGAGCGCGGCGTGCTCGGCGAATTCCGCGAACACTCGCGCGCGATCGCGGCGGAATACGACAAGGTAGGCTCGGACGGCGTGGCGAAGAGCTACGGCATGGGCCCGTCGCGCATTCCGTTCGACGTGAAGGACCCGCGCGGCTACGCGGAGTTCTACGAACAATTCGCGAGCCACTCCGCGAAGGGCGCCGCCAATACGATGCGCGGCTATCAGGCGGGACGCTCGCCGGTCTACGTATTCGAGGCGGAGCTCAAGACGCTCGCGCTGCCGACGCTGATCATTTGCGGCGACGAGGACGACGCCTGCATCGAGCCGAGCATCTATCTGAAGAAACACATCGCGACCTCCGGCCTCGCGATTTTTCCGAAGAGCGGCCACACGGTGAACATCGAGGAGCCGGCGCTGTTCAACCAGACGCTGGGTGTCTTCCTGGCGCAGGTGGATGCCGGACGCTGGGGCGCACGCGACAAGCGGTCGGTCAGGGCGGAGAAGAAGTAGCGCCGATCCGGTGCGGTCAAGCGTTGACAAGCCGAAAAGCCTCCCCGAAAGGTTCGGTCTCTTTTGGCGGGGTTTCCGAGTTGAGGTTGCTGAAGACCATCGAGCATGTCCATGTGAAGCCGCTGCTGCGGCGCATGCGGCCCTATGGCGAAGTCGCCTATGCGGGCGTGCGGGTGAGCACCAAGCCGCATCTCGACGGCGGCGGCTCGACCTTCGGGCAGGAGTTCATCCCGCTGCTGCGCCGACGCGGCATGCCGAAGGCTGCGCGCGCGTTCGAGTGGTGCGCGGGACCCGGCTTCATCGGCTTTTCGTTGCTGGCGCACGGGCTGTGCGAGACGCTCTGTCTTGCCGACGTCAATCCGGAAGCGGTCGCGGCCTGCCGCCGCACCGTCGCGCGCAACCGCCTCGAGAATAAAGTCGCCGTCTATCAGTCGGATA
>Ga0137409_10009036_pt1 | contig 10162 bp, 7 predicted proteins | sample CZODoug1_16funga_FD_122059 | JGI IMG/M metagenome (GOLD analysis project Ga0137409, IMG submission 122059) | Vadose zone soil fungal communities from Angelo Coast Range Reserve, California, USA - CZODoug1_16fungal (Hybrid Assembly) | ecosystem: Environmental > Terrestrial > Soil > Vadose zone...
CCGCGCTTCCGGGCTCCGGGGCCCAGTCGTAACGCCATTTCACCGCCGGCGGCAGCGACATCAATATCGACTCGACGCGGCCCCCCGACTGCAGCCCGAACAGCGTGCCGCGGTCGTAGACCAGATTGAACTCGACGTAACGGCCGCGGCGATAAGCCTGGAAGTCCCGCTCCCTCTCGCCGTAGCGCATGCCGCGACGGCGCTCGACGATAGGGATGTACGCGGGCAGGAATGCATTGCCGACGCTGCGCAGCAGGTCGAAGCAACTGTCAAATCCACCCTCGTTGAGGTCGTCGAAGAAAATGCCGCCGATGCCGCGCGGTTCGTTGCGATGCTTGAGAAAGAAATACTCGTCGCACCAGCGCTTGAAGCGGGGCTGCTTGTCAGAGCCAAAGGGCGCCAGCGCTTGGGCACAGGTCGTGTGAAAGTGGCGCGCGTCTTCTTCGGTGGCGTAATACGGCGTCAGATCCATGCCGCCGCCGAACCACCACACCGCATCTTCAACACGCGCCGCGCCGTCGCTGTCGAGCCCGCCCGCCGCGCCGGGTGCAGTCGCGCCCGGTGCGCCATGCCGGGCGATAAAAAACCGGATGTTCATGTGCACTGTCGGGACATGCGGATTGCGCGGATGAAAGACCAGCGATACGCCCATTGCCTCGAAACCGCGACCGGCCAGCTCCGGCCGCTGCGCGCTGGCCGATGGCGGCAGCCGCGCGCCCAGGACGTGCGAAAAGCCGACGCTACCGCGTTCCAGCAACTTGCCGCCCTCGATGATCCGGGTCAGGCCGCCACCGCCGAGAACCGCATCGGCCGGTTTCTCCCAGCGGTCGCTCTTGAACGGCGCGCCCTCCAGCTCCTCGAAGGCCGCCACGATGCGCTGCTGCAGGTCGAGCAGGTATTCGCGAACGGACTGCGCGTCAATGAATTCGCTCATCGTGGCTGCATTCCTCGGGGCCTCCGCGCGCGTCTTGAGGTGAGATACATAGGCTTCAGATTTCGCTGCCAGGAATCATCCGGCGCCGAGGAATATTGGCACACTCTCGCGCACGAGCCCTGCTGCAGCGCGCCCAGTTCCGGCGTCCGATCCGAGTGGGATTTTTCTAGCGTTGCTCGCCGGGCCGTTCGTCACTTTCATTGCCGCGAGTCAGCAAAGCGATACGGACACCGAGGGCGCCCCTTGATTCGAAGCTGTTTAGGCTTCCGGGCTGGACCACGCCAACATCCTCACCTTACTGAGTGGAGTGTGTCATGGAAACGCGACGCCGCTATCGTAAGCGGCAAGAACAGATCGTCACCGCGATCCGACTGGACGTTGACACCGATGGCCTGGTCTATCGCAAATGGGGTGGCGAGCAATTGGCCAAGCGCGGCGATTGGCTGGTGGACAACGCCGGCGACGTGTACTCCGTGGATGCGGAGAGTTTCGCGCGCACGTATCGCGCGGTTGGGCCCGGCCGGTACTTGAAGACGGCGCCGATCTGGGCCGAAGTCGCTGTCGTTGCCGGCAAAGTTTCGACCAAAGAAGGCGTCTCCAGCTATGAAGCGGGCGACTACATTGTCTTCAACGAGCCCGACGGGACAGATGCCTACAGCGTGAACGCAGCCAAATTTGAGGCGATGTACGAGCTGGACTCGTAGGGGATCATGTCGAGCAGCAAGGCGCGACCGAATCGGACATGGCTCGAGGCGCCCGCGCGAGATCGGTATTCGAGGTGGCGATTTTTCTGCGCGGTTGCGCGCATGCGGGCACAAGTGTCCTGCTCTTTGAACCCCCGAAGGATCTTGCGGCGAAGCAATCCGGAATTGAGTGGAGGAGTTTGCTGTCCAACTGCGCGCAAGCGCAGATCAGAGCCCAGCTCGCGCCAGATCGCGGAGAAACGCCTCGCGCTCCTGGTCGGTCGCCAGGTTCTTCGCGAGCAGGGCAAAGAAATCCGCGCGCCCCTTGGCTGCACGCGCGGCCTGTTTCATGTAAAGCCCGGCAATCGGACCGACGCGCCCCGCGAGCAGGCGGCGCGTCTGCTCCGCCTCGAGTTGCGAGATCATTTCGCCGGGTTGCATGTTCTCGTCGTTGAGGACAATCGGACCGACCGTCAGCGACGGACCCAGGGCTCCTGCGGCCGCCGGCCCGCTAGGGGCTGGACCTGCTTCGGTCGCCAGGAACGGCTGGCGCGAGCGATCGTCCAGGTTGTCCGCCAACATCAGATAGAGACGGTGGCGATCGGTGGTCTTTTCAGCGGCTTTGCGCACCAGTACGCGCGCCACCGGTCCGATGAATTTGGCAAGTTCGCGCTCGACGGTCTTGAGAGTGTCGTCGCGCCAGATGGGATGTGTACTCCCGCTCGCTGATTGCCCCTGCGCCGATGAGCTTCCCAAGGTCGGCGGTTTTCCCTTGCGCGACTGCTGCGTCAGCATGACCGTCTCTTCGGATACCGCTCGGCTCGGCACGCTGCCGAAGAGTTTCACGTACGCAGTCTGGATGTCCTGCGCGAACGCGGCCGCGCTGGCATAGCGCTGCGCCAAGGGCTTGGCCAGCGCGGACAGCGCGATCCGGTCGCACAGAGGCGGCACCGACGGCGCCACGGCCGAAGGGCGCGTCGGCTCGACATTGCAGATCTGATGCGCCACCGCCTCCGCCGGTCCCGGAAATGGCCGCTGTCCGGTCAACAACTCATAGAAGACGACGCCCGTGGAGAAGATGTCGCTCTGCCGGTTGGCGGCCTTGCCCATGAACAACTCCGGCGCGATGTAATTGGCGGTGCCGATCAGCGACCCGGTGTTGGTCAGATTGGAGTTGTCGATGCGTGCCACGCCAAAATCGGCGATCTTCAATTTGCCATCGGCGGCCAGCAGCAGATTTGAAGGCTTGATATCGCGATGAATGACCCCTTGCGCGTGTGCATATTCGAGCCCGTCCAGTAACTGCAGCATGAGATTGAAGACATCGGCCACCGGCATTGGGCCGTGTTGCGCAAGGTAGTCTTTCAGTGCGCCGCCCTGGACGCACTCCATCGCGATATAGGCGAGGCCATCCTCTTCGCCGAAGTCGTACACGGTGACGATCGCAGGATGGCTCAGACGGCCCGCGGCGCGCGCCTCATTGCGGAAGCGCACCATCAGCCCTCCGTCCTCCCATTCATCGACGTCCTTCTGGTGGATGATTTTCAGCGCTACATCGCGCCCGATTGATGGATCGAACGCACGATGCACGATACCCATGCCGCCGCGGCCGAGCGAGCCGGTGATCTTGTATTTGCCGATGGTGCGCAGTTCGGGCATCTCTTGCTTCCGTTGCAAATGGCCAATCGCTCGAAGTTATCTCAGCAATTTCGAGGACGTCTTTATCCTTCGAGCATCTTCAACGCCTGCACCAGGCTCTTGCGCATGCGTCCGAAAGATTGCGCGAGGTTGGCCAACTCGTCTTTGCCGCGGGAGACAAATTCCGGCGCGTCCAGGTCGCCCATGCTGACCCGGTCGGCGATGTTGGCGAGACGCCGGACCCGCCGCACGACCTGCGTGTACAACTGGACGTACAGCGCCAGGAACAGGAACACGAACATTCCGACCAGCAGCATGAGAAAGATCCTGAACGTGTCGTGCGCGCGCTTGATCGCCACTTCCATCGGCACCGAGACGATCTGCGCGCCGATGACTTCGTTCAACTGCCAACCGAATCCGTTGGCCTCGCCGTATTTGGCGAGCATCGTCGGCGGCGCCGCGGCCACATGGCTATGGCATTCGAGACAGGTGGGCGAGTAGACCGGTAGCGGCCGGGCCATGAAAAGAGTGCGTCCGTATTGGCTGTCACGTTCGCCCACCAGTTCCTTCAGCGCCGGCGTGTTGCGAAAGCGATTGACGATGTCTGCCTCCCAATCGGCGGCGCGATCGCGCGGATTGGTTGGATTCAAGGTCGCCTCCTTGTAGGAGTATGCCGAGTAGGTCTTGCGCAGCACATTGAAGTATTCATTGGCGGAAAATGCGGGCACTGATTGCGGCAGAAACTCGTACTTTATCTGCGTCTTCAGCAGCGGCTTGATTTGCGTCGTCGTGTATTCGCGCACGGCGAGCGCCGCCTCCATCATGATGTTGGCGTTTTCCAGAATTTCGGCGCGCGCGTTGCGCAAGAGCAATTCGTTGGCAACATAAGCCGCGACCGAGGCGGCCATCAGATAGACGGCAGCGACGATCAGATTGATCTTGAGGATCAGTTTCACTGCGAATTCCCCTCGGTCGCCGACAGGCGCTTCTTAGTTTCGTCGTCGGCGTGTGGCTCCGGCGGCGGTAGATATTTTTCCGGATGCAATACACGGTCCCACTCTGGGTGCTGCAGCAGATTGGCGTCCAGGGCGGCTCGAAACGCGGCATCCTGCGTTCGGCCCTCGAAGCGACGCACGAGCCCGGCGCGCCAGCGTCTGGGCAGAGTGAGCAGATCTGCCGCGTCCGCATACGACGCTTCGCGCAGCCGACCGGGCGGTGCATCTTGTCCCGCAAATCTCGTCGCCAATGGCGGCAGATTGTCGCGGAACGCACGCGGCATGGCACTCAGGAACTGCGCCGGCAGCGCGCGTGCGACCGTGATGGGCAGGTTCGCGGCGCGTTGCGCGAACTGGCCGTCGCTCACCGTCACTGGGCTAAGCGGCGGTTCGAGGGCGACCGCTGTTACGCTGCCGGATTCAACGAACACCTGCGTCGATCCCGGCGTCACGTTAAAGACAAGCGTGGCGCGTCCGGTGGCGACGCTCAATACGCGGCTCGCGATTTGGATCCCATCGCCGCGTGCCTTGGGGCCGGTGTCGATCTTGATCCAGCCGCGCAGGAGCACCGTGGTGAGGAGCGGAAAGGAATCGTACCGGAGCAAGGCGTGGGCTTGGCCCAACGGCATGCTCGCGAAATCGAAGCTGTTCACCTCGTCGCGCCAGAGCGCCCCGACGCGGGTGAAGAACGTGACGTGGAGGAAGAGCGCGCCCAGCGCGAGCAAAGAGGCCACGATCCATTCCCCGGGGTGGATCCACACCGGGAGTTTCTTGCGTGGGGGCGTCATCGCCGGCGCGTCAGGACCGCAATGGCCGGCGTGAACCGCCTCAGGGGCCGTGTCACGAGGTGGACGTAGTATCCGACCGGCAGGAGGTACCGGGTCAGCCCCCACCACTCCACGACCTCGAACCGCTCGGCCGCCCACGCGAGCCAGAATTCCCGCGAGCGCTTGTGGAGATGGGTCTCGTCGCGGTCGAGCAGATGCACCAGTGGGCCGGTGGGGCCGTCGTAGACGGGGACGACGAAGAGGAAATGCCCCTGGGGGGAGAGTTTTCCCTGGATGCTGGTCCCCGTGTCTTCCAGCGAAGGAACGTGCTCGATCACGTCGAACGCGGTGATGATGTCGAACGGGCCCGGAAACGGAATCCGGGTGATGTCCGCTTTCGCGAACGTCGCGCCGGGAAGGAGCTTCTGCGCGCGGTCCGTGGCGAACTGGCTCACGTCCATCCCGAACCGGCTCCACGAGGGATCGAGATGGGAGAGAAACGCCCCGAACGCGCACCCGATGTCGAGAATCCGAGGCTTCCGGTCGCGCGGCGCGACGCGGTCGACGATGCTCCGATAGAACCGGAGCTTGCGCGGGGGATTCTGCCGGGCGTAGTTCCGGTAGACCTTCTCGAAGTAATCCCGCTCGAACGCCCCCGAATCGGCGCTGGTCATCCCTCGAAGCGCCGCCTCCAGAGAAGCGCCAGGGTATCGAAGACCGTCTTCGTGACATTCATCTTGCTGCCGCCCTCCTTCCAGTCGTAGCGGAGGATGAACGGCACCTCGCCGAAGATGACGTTCATGCGTCGCATCTTCAAAAGTATGTCCACCATGCACTGGAAGCCGTCCTGGTCGAAGAAGCTCTCGCCGTACCGGTCCAGGGCCTCCTGGATCACCCGCGCCCGATACGCGCGGTAGCCGCACGTGAAATCCTTGACGCCCGGGATCGGGAAGACGAGACGGAAGAGCCAGGAGGAGGTGTGGCTCAGGGCAAGCCTGAGGGCGGGCACGCCGATGGTGCGGGAGCCGGGGCGGTAGCGGGACGCGATCACCACGTCGTGACCCTCGGAGATCATGCGCACCATGCGAAGAATCAGCCCCGGGGCGTGCGTGTCGTCCGCGTCCATGGTCACGATGATGTCGCGCGGGCCGGCCAGCTCCACCGCGCGGACCAGCCCGTCGCGGATGGTCGCGCCGAGGCCGCGGTTCACCTCGTGCGTCGTGACGTGGATCGGCATCCGCTCGGCGCAGGCGCGCACGATGGCCGCGGTCCCGTCCTTGCTCCCATCGTCCACGAGGACGATCTGGTAGGCGATGTCCGCGTCCTCCATCGCCTCGTCGATATGGTCGAGGAGGCTCTGGATCCGCCCTTCCTCGTTGTAGACGGGAAGGACGACGTAGACCTTGCGCCTCTCCCGTTGGCTCGCGTCGCCCGGCGGGCTCATGCTACTTTCCCTTTGGCTGTGGGATAGGATAAACTGGCGTGCTCTAGTATTATACCACGCAAGCCTTTACATCAAAGGCTGCGCCTGTAGCTCAGATGGATAGAGCAACGGATTTCTAATCCGTCGGTCGGGGGTTCGATTCCCTCCAGGCGCGCCAATTTAAAGTGATGCCACTCCCACCCCATGGCACTTTTCGGGCCCCCCTCGCAGACCGGGATCGCGCTTCGAGTTGTCCGGTTTCTCTTGATTCCCGCGGCACTCGCTGTAGCTTCGATCTACGGCAGCGCGGAGCAACTCGCTCGCGCAACCTACGTGCGCCGCCCTCCGTTGGACGCGCCGCAGTCCTCTGAGACGGAGTGCGCACAGACACCTGGGGAGTGAGGTTCATGCTTTTCGCAGGTTTTGGTCTCGGGCAGTTGCTGCTCGTCGCGCTCGTCGCGTCGGTGGTCCTGTTTCTGCTGGCAGGGATCCGTTTCATCCCGAACAACAAGGTCGGGATCGTCGAGATGCGCATCAGCCCGAAGGGCTCTCTCGACAAGGGCGTCATCGCGCTGAACGGGGAGGCCGGCTTCCAGCCCAAAGTGCTGCGCGGCGGCCTTCACTATCTGCTGCCGATCCAGTACTCCGTTCACATCGTGCCGCTGGTGACGATCCCGCAGGGCAAGATCGGCTACGTCTTTGCACGCGACGGCCAACTGCTGCCGCCCTCGCAGGCGCTCGCGTCGAACGCCTCGGCGGACGATTTCCAGGACGCGCTCGAGTTTTTCCAGAAAGGCGGGCAGCGCGGCCCGCAGCGCAAGATCATTCGCGAGGGTACGTACGCCTTGAATCTCGCGGAGTTCGTCGTGATCACCGAGGAGCGCCTGTACTACCTGCCGCTCGAAAGGGGCGAGGATCTGGTGTTCGCGCGGATGGCGAAGATCCTCCACGAGCGAGAAGGCTTCGCTCCCGTGATCATCAAGGGCACCGACGACTTCGTCGGCATCGTGACCGTGCACGACGGGCCGTCCCTTCCGACGGGCCAGATCATCGCGCCGACCGTCGGAGATGACGCCTCGAGCTCCCAGACCTACCACAACAGCTTCCAGGACCCCGAGCGCTTCCTCGCGGCCGGCGGGTTGCGCGGGCGCCAGCTCCAGGTGCTGGTCGAAGGCACGTACTACATCAATCGCGTGTTCGCGACGGTCGAGATGATTCCCAAGACCGTGGTCGAGGTCGGCAACGCCGGCGTCGTGGTGTCCTACACCGGGGAGACCGGCAAGGACGTTTCGGGCGCCGAGTACAAGCACGGCGAGCTGGTGATCAAGGGTACGCGGGGCGTGTGGAGCGAGCCTTTGCTTCCGGGCAAGTACGCGTTCAACACGTATGCGGCCAAATGCATCATGGTGCCGACGACGAACTTTATATTGAAGTGGACGCGCGGCGAGGTGGGCTCGCACCGCTTCGACGAGAACCTGGCCGAGGTCTCGCTGATCACGAAGGACGCATTCGAGCCTTCGCTGCCGCTTTCGGTCGTGGTGCACATCGACTATCGGAAGGCGCCGCTCGTGGTCCAGCGATTCGGTGACATCAAGCGCCTCGTCGAGCAGACACTCGACCCGATGGTCTCGGCATATTTCAAGAACATCGGCCAGACGCGCACGCTCATTGAGCTCATCCATGATCGCAGCGAGATCCAGATGCTCTCGAGCGAGCAGATGAAGGCGAAGTTCGAGCAGTACAACCTCGAGCTGCAGGAGGTGCTGATCGGCACGCCGACCTCGGGCAAGGAGGGGGGGCAGATCGAGCAGATCCTGACCCAGCTCCGCTCGCGCCAGATCGCGACGGAGCAGGTGGAGACCTACAACCGACAGGAGCAGGCGGCGGTGCAGGAGCGCGAGCTGCGCGAGGCCGAGGCGCGCGCGAAGCAGCAGACCCAGATCACCGAGTCCGAGCTGAGCATTCAGGTCCAGTCGAACAACGGCAAGGCCGACCTCGCGCGCGCCCAGCAGGAGGCGAGCAAGATCCAGACGCTGGCGACCGCCGAGGCGGAGAAGATCCGCCTCACCGGCGAGGGCGAAGCCGCCCGCGTGAAGGCGATCGCCGGCGCCGATGCTGAGCGCGCCGCGCGCGTCGGCATCGCGCAGGCCATGGCGATCGAGGAGCAGGTGCGTGCCTACGGAGGACCGCGCTTACAGCTCACGCAACAGGTCATGAACCGCTTCGCCGAGGCGATCCAGCAGTCCGGCGTGGACGTGGTGCCGCGGGTGGTTGTCGGCAGCTCGCGCGACGGCAACGGAACGTCGGCGACCGGGAACGTGATGGAAGGCCTGCTGACGATGCTGCTGTCGGAAAAGGTCGGCGGCGATCTCGTCGCGGCGGCTACGCCCCGCAGCGCCGAAGCCGAGGCGATGCGGAAGAAGATCAAGGATGGGATGAAGTGAACGAGGGCCGCTGACGTCGGCGTTCGCGACCCGAAGCAAGACACGCCCCCGGTGGCCCAGCAGCCGCCGGGGGTTTTGTCACTTCGGCTTCAATGCACGACAATCTGAACGTGAGACGTTCCAGACTCTGCCTTCGGCATTCGCTCGTATAGGTACATCGTGTTCCGCGCCGAGATCGTGTTCTTTCTCAAACGCACCCCGAGGAACGGGGAATACTTGTACGTGGAGTCAGCGTCGTAAAAGACGACCTGGTTCGTCTTCCAGTCCACGGTAGCGAACGCCTGGAACCAGTCCGGGAAGATGATCATGTATTTCGGCTTGTAGTCACGGAGATACTCGGGGAAGGATCGTTGTGGCGACACCAACCCCACCAGATCAAGGACATAGCACCCACTGAAATAGCCGATCGCGCCAACATCGTTCACCGCGATCGTGTCCCCCGGACTTGTCGCCTTGCGGGTCGACTCGGCGACGAACCGGTGCATGTCATTGATGTTCTGCACATTCCAGCCATGCGAGATCCCGACCTTCCTTGCATCATTGGCCTGCCAAGCCAGGCAGAGCAGCCCGAGTACTGCGATTCCGATCGCATATCGCTCTCCAAGAGCTCGCCGGGAAACGTACTCAAGACCGATGACTCCGAGCACGATGCCGAAAGGCACAATGTAGACGATGTACCGGCCGAACTGACCGCCCCAGGGCCGGTAGAGCGCCAGGCACACGGAGAATCCAAACAGATAGGCAACGAACGCGGGCCACCGGCGCAACATGAGCACCGATCCGACCACGATCGCCGGCAAGAGCAGCGGCGAGTGGAATCCGACGCGACCGGACCGCAAGGAAACACCCCATTCGTCCGCAAACTGCTTGAACATGAGCCACTGGTTTTCTAGAACGCCGCCAGTGGCCTTGACGCCAACCTTCACAGAGTTCGGCAGCAACGATCCACCTACCGCGTGGTTGAACAGGAGGTAGGTCCCTACGATCACACCAGCCACGCAGACCGGACCGATCGAGTTCTTGACTGAGAGCTTGGGCCTCAGGATCAGTCCGAACAGCACCAGGAGCAAGCCGTCGGGACGGAGCCAGACACCGAGGCTCCAACAGAGCATGGCGAGGGTCCACTTCTCCCGGACGTAGCAGTAGATGCCGAGGCACGCCAGGAGGAGGTACTCGGCGATCTCGAGCCCGGAGAGCGCCCCCCAGATGAGCGGCGGTGAACCCGCTACCAGCGCGCCCGCGACGAGTGGAGCCACCTTGCTATCCGGGCATGCGCGG
>Ga0137409_10009037_pt1 | contig 10161 bp, 5 predicted proteins | sample CZODoug1_16funga_FD_122059 | JGI IMG/M metagenome (GOLD analysis project Ga0137409, IMG submission 122059) | Vadose zone soil fungal communities from Angelo Coast Range Reserve, California, USA - CZODoug1_16fungal (Hybrid Assembly) | ecosystem: Environmental > Terrestrial > Soil > Vadose zone...
TCATGACGCGCTGCCGCATGCCGCCGGAGAGGCGGTGCGGATAGTCGGCGAGACGGCGGCGCGGCTCGGGAATGCCGACGAGGTCGAGCATCTCGAGGGCGCGCCGCTCGGCCGCCTTGCGGCCGATGCCGTGGTGCAGCCGCAGCGTTTCGCCGAGCTGACGGCCGATGGTGAGCACCGGGTTGAGGCTCGTCATCGGCTCCTGGAAGATCATGCTGATGTCGTTGCCGCGGATCTCGCGCATCGCCGGTTCGTCGAGCGTGAGGAGGTCGATCCCCTGGAAGCGGATCGCACCGGCGATCCGGCCCGGCGGCTCCGGGATCAGGCGCAGGATCGAATTGGCGGTGACGGATTTGCCGCAGCCGCTTTCGCCGACGACGCCGAGGGTCTTCCCGCGGTAGATGGGGAACGAGACCCCGTCGACCGCCTTCACGACGCCGTCGTCGGTGAAGAAGTGGGTCTTCAGGTTCTTGATGTCGATCAGGACGTCGGGCGTTGTGCTCATGAAACGGGCCAGTCTATCAAGGCTACCGGGTTCCCTTCAATCTCGGGTCCATGGCGTCGCGCAGGCCGTTGCCGACGACGTTGAAGACCGTCATCGTGACGAAGATCGAGACGCCCGCAAAGACGGTGAACCACCACTTTTCATAGTTCTGCACCGACAGGTTCAGGATGGCGCCCCAGCTGGGGGCGGGGGGCCGCGCTCCGAAGCCGAGAACGCTCAAGGTCGCTTCGGTCACGATCGCGCCCGCGATGCCGAACGGCGCTGAGACGAAGGCCGGAGAGAGCGCATTGGGGAGGATATGGCGGAACATCACCCGTAGATTGGAGGCGCCCAAGGCGCGGGCCGCGGAGACGTAGTCGATCGACCGCTGCTTGAGGAACTCGCCGCGCGTGAGCCTTGCGATCGTCGGCCAGCCGGTCAGTCCGATCACCACCATGATGATGTAGATGCTGGGACCGATCAGCGCCACCAGCGTCAGGATGAGGAAGAACGAGGGAAACAATAGGACGATTTCGATGAGCCGCGAGATGACCATGTCGACCCGGCCGCCGAAATACCCGGCCACCGCCCCGATGCAGATGCCGATGGTCAGGTAGATGGAGACCGCGACCATGCCGATCGTGATGGAGATCCGGGTGCCGTAGAGGAGCCGGGTCAGGACGTCCCGTCCGGAGTCGTCGGTGCCCATGAGGTGGACATCCCCTTCCCGGAAGCGGCTGAGTTCGCCGGTCTTCCGGAAAAACGGCGGCTTGTAGATGATGTCCAGGTCCAGCTCCAGAGGGCCATAAGGGATGAGGGGGTAGACGCCCGAGCCCCGGCGCGATTGCTGGTCCTTCTTGAAGTCCCGGGAGAAAAACTTGTTGTCGGGGATTCCCGCCTGGATCATCCCGAAGGCCAGCAGCAGCAGGAGATAGGCCGGGATCCACCGGTTCCAAAGCCGCCGCTGCACGCTGGCGCGATCTCCCGCAGGCCGAGTGGCCATCCAGGTCCCGTGGGACAGCGCGACGAGGAAGATCAGCAGCGAACTGAGGTACCGGGTCCAGGACCCGAGCGCGTCGCTGGAGAGGAGGATCAGGAGCAGCAGGACGCCGAGCAGGGCGAGGAAGCCCAGAGTGACGGCGGCCAGCCTTTTCCTTCCGGGGACGCCGCGCCTCGCGGCGAGGCGGGTGTAGATCAGGGCGGCCGCGAACCAGGGAAACAGGGCCAGCAAGGCGACGTTGAAGACCAGGTCGATGGCCGTATCGGCGTTCAGCAGCGAGACGAACCAGGGAAAGACCAGGGAGCCGTCCGCCTCCCGGAACCAGAACGGCTGGTTGGAGGATAGGACCGGCGCCAGGATGGCGGCCAGGAACATCGCTGCAACGATTCCCAGCATGCCGACGGCCACACGGTTCTTGCGGAACTGCTTCCAGACGATGTCGAAATAGGCTTCGCCCTCCATCATCCACCTCCCTCGGTCCGGGAGAAGGAGATCCGCGGGTCGACGATCACGTACAGGAAGTCGGACAGCAGGATGCTGAGCATGACGATGATCGCGTCCAGGTAGATGAGCGCCATGACGGTGTTGTAGTCCTTGGACTGGATGGAGTCGTAGGAAAGCCGCCCCATGCCCGGGATGCCGAACAGGTACTCGACAATGACGCTCCCGCCGAGGAGCGCGGGGATGAAGTTGGAAAACAGCGTGATGATCGGGATCAGCGCGTTTCGCAGAGCATGCCTCAGGATCACCGTCCTGCCCGGCAGTCCCTTGGCCCTGGCGGTGCGGATGTAATCCTGGTTGACGACGTCGAGCATGCTGGAGCGCCCGAACATCGCCAGGCTGGCCATCTGGGTGAGGGTGAGGCAGATCAGGGGTCCGGCGATGTGCCAGACGTAATCGCGGGCGTAGTGCAGCGGGGCGAAGGACTCGTATCCTTCCGCGTGAAGCCCGTACATCGGGAACCATTTCAGGAAGGCTCCGAAGCCGAAGAACGTGAGGAAGAGCATTCCCAGCACGACCGGAGGGATCGAGTAGAGGACGAAGAGCCCGAGCGAGATCGAGCGGTCCTGCCATTGGCTGCGCCGGACGGCGGCGTAGATTCCGAGGGGGACCGCGAGCAGATACACGAGTGCTTCCGCCAGCAGCATGATCGGGGCGGATACCTTCGCAGCGCGGAGGATCTCCGGTCCCACCGGATCGTACGGCTTGACCATGGACCGGCCGAAGTTGAACGTCACCAGCTTGGTCAGCGAATTGAAATACTGCGTGTCGGCGAACAGATAGAGGAGCCGGGACAGGATCGGCGGATCGTAGCGCTGCGAGTGCAGGCCGACGTAGGACTTCCAGTTCTCCGCCACCGCCCGGACGGCCGGCTCCTTGTCGCCGAGCTTGACCTCTACTTTCAGCGGGCGGCTGACCGTCGACCGCAGCGCGATCGATGCGACGTATTTCTCCTTGAGCGGGCCCTGGCCGAGCAGTCGCTCCATGAAGAACGGCGCATCGGCCTTCGTGTAGGCGGTGACGCCTTCCAGGATCTTCGCCCGGGAGCTTTCCGCGACCAGAGTCCGGAACGATTCCTCCAGGGTGTGCAGCCGCTCGGGCGGAACTGGGGCCGTCTTCGACTTGTCCCGGTCCCACCAGATCCGCCAGGTCGTCACGACCCCGTCGGTTTCCTCGGGCTGGGGATCCTTGGAGTAGGTGTAGACGAACGGATCCCCCAGCGTGCAGAGCGAGAGGCAGCGGATCGCCCCGATCCGGATCGGAAGCTCAGGGTCATCCAGGAGGGAGGTGAAGGACATGACGCCGTGTTCGGCGATCGTCTCCTCCACCAGGATCTGGACGCCGGTCTTGACGCGGGGGATCAGGTCGGCCCGCCGCTCCGCGGACTTCAGCTGTTCCTCGAAGGCCTCGATGTTCAGGGTCTGGAGGAAGCGGTGCATGTCCGAGTGCCCGTTCGCCTCCGCCATGTCGTCGAGACGCCGGCGGATCTCCTCGTCGGGAAGTCCGTAGATGGCGGCGCAATGTCGTGCCGGATCGCCGTAGTTGCGGAACCAGCGCAGATTGAGTATTGCGGGCTTGTCGAGCTTCCACTGCCGGCGTTGATGAAGGAACGCCTCCCGGGTTCCCCCCGACTCCCCCTGGGCCCCCGTCTGGGAAAGCTGCATCTTCAACGGGTCGCCGGGGGCGAACTGCATCACGATGAAGGTGACCAGGGTGACGCCGAAGAGGGTGGGGAGCATCAGCAGAAGGCGTCGGATGATGTAGGCGCGCACGTTCGAAGCTCGGTCCCCTCTGACGCAGGATTTCGGACGCTAACGCCGGGCCCTGGCCGCGGGCGCCTTCCACTCGCGCTCGTCGACGCAGGGCCGGATCTTGTAGTAGTTCACGTTCTCGATCCGGGAGTTGAAGACCGCCGTTCTCTTGTCGACGAAGAGGAAGGCATACGGCTGGTCATCGTAGAGAAGCTTGTGCATCTGCCGGTAGAGCTGCTTCTGCTTGGTCGTGTCCATCGTGATGCGGAGCTCCTCGATGAGCTTGTCCAGGTCGGGATTCTTGTATCCGATCGCATTCGAACTCTCCATGACATCGGCCTGGCTGGAGTGCCAGATCTGATAGAGATCCGACTTCCAGGACAGCGCCCATCCGAGCATGCAGGCGTCGAACTCCTTCTTGTGCAGTTTCTCGAGCATCAGGGCCCATTTGACGGGCGAGATCTGAACGTCGACGCCGATCTGCCGGAATTCCTGCTGCACGACTTCCGCGATCGTCCGGTACATGGCGGTGTCGGCATAGATCATGAGATCGAACTTCAGCTCGAACAGCTTTCCGTTGATCGTCTTGTCGCGGATGCCGTTGTTGTTCGTGTCCTTCCACCCGGCGCCGTCGAGCAACGCACGGGCCTTGTCGGGGTCGAAGGGGAGCGGTTGGAGCGCCGGGTCCGAGGAGCTGCTGGTCGGCAGGAAGGGGCCGGAAAGCCGCGTGCCCAGGCCATAGAGGACCTTGTCGATGATCTTCTGGACGGGAATGGCATAGGCGAGCGCCGTGCGGACGGCCTTCTCCTTGAAGATCTCACGCTTCATGTTCCAGCCGATATACCGGTACCCGGGATAGTCGAATTGGGTGGTCGTCGCCTTGCCTTCCTTGACCTGGGGCTTCTCCAAGGTCTGGACGTAGAGACTCTTCTCGGCGATCACGCTCCAGTCGAGTTCGCCGTTCAGGGTCATTTCCAGGGAGGTGTTGGAGTTGGGGATGTTGCGGAACACGACCTTGTTGAAGTAGAACGGCTTTCCCCAGTAGTCCGGGTTCCGGATCAGCTCCAGGCGCTCGTTCTTCTTCCACGAGGAGAACATCATGGGACCGGTCCCGATGAGCAGGGAATTGGCCCAGTGGTCGTTGAACCCCTTGGCGAACTCTTCGCCGGAGATGTCGTTCGAGATGGGCTCGCCCTTGGCATCGACGCTGTAGATGTGCTTCGGGAGCAAGGGCAGGCCGAGACTCCACTCGTCGGCCATGAAGTAGGGTTTGCTCCACTTGATCTTGACCGTATAGGGATCGACCACGCTGACCTTGACCTTGTACTTGTCTTCCTTGGTCTTCGCCTCGGGATCCTCGTAGTAGCTGCGGTAGGAGGCGGCGTCAACGTTTTCGTTCAGGACCACGTCGTAGGTGAACTTCACGTCCGCTGCGGTGAATTCCTTGGCGGGGATGGGCGTTCCGTCCGGGAACCTCGAGGCATTCCACTTCACTCCTTTGCGGAGGTGGATCGTGTACTCCAGGGCTTTCTCGTCGAACTCCCAGTTCTCGGCCAGGCTGGGCTCCCATTCATCCGGATTGCTGAATTTCGACTCCGCCAGGGTGTCGATCACCCAGCGCTGGAAATCCTCGCTGACGGTGTCGCTGGAGAGGATGGGATTGATCGTGTTCGGGTCGTTGGGGTAGTAAAGCATGAGGGTGTCGGAGGCCGACGGCTTGACCCCGGCGCGGGTGGTGTCGTCGCCCGGCACGGCGGCGAGGAGCAGCAGGGGGAAGGCGAGGCCGACTCGAAGGATCCTCATCAGGGCCTCCATGGACGGATGGAAACATTCATCGTACGGGTCCCGGTGGGGGCGTCAACGTTTTTCACCGATAATATATAAACGGCCGCCGGGCGGGCCCGCTTGACCCTTCCCGGTGGAAATGATTGAATGAATTTGAGTCCTTCAACCCCTTCCGTGCGAGGCGCAGCGTTGCCGAAACTCATTGTCAAGCAGGGCGGCCAGTCCCGGGAGGTCCCCTTGAACAAGGAGACCATCAGCATCGGCCGCACGCCTGAAAACGACATCGAGCTCAAGGACTCCCTCATCTCCCGCAAGCACACCAGCATCGTCCGCAAGGGCGAACGCTGGGTCGTCTATGACCTCGGCAGCTCCAACGGCACCTTCGTCAACCGCGAACGCGTCGACATGAAGCCGCTCGACAACGGCGACATCATCCGCGTCGGCGAGTCGGAGATCCACTTCGTCGAGGAAGCCCCGGCGGCGAAGACGACGCCGCTGAAGTCGCCCACGGGAACGGGCGAGGCTCGCAAGCCCACCGAGATCCCGGGCTCGCAGCAGATCATCAAGCACGTCGACGAGATCGCCGAGAGCTTCAGCTTCGACATCACCGGCGCCCTCTCCAAGGGCCTCTCGCTCAGGGATATCCGCGGAGAGGCGGGCGGGGAGAAGGCCGCCAAAGAGTCGAAGATGTTCTTCATCCTCTTCCAGGTCGGCAAGGCCCTCGCCAGCGCGGGCTCCCTGGACGACATGCTCGTCACCGCGATGAAGCTCATCTTCGAGGTCGTCAACGCCGAGCGCAGCGTCCTCCTGCTCAAGAACCCGAAGACCGGCGAGCTCAGCACCCGGCAGGCCTACCACCGCCTCCGCGGCGTCGTCGACGGCAAGGACATCAACGTCTCCCGCACGATCACGTCCCAGGTGATGAACGACAAGGTGTCGATCATCACCTCGGACGCGCTCCAGGACCCGCGCTTCATGCAGGGGCTGTCCATCGTCCAGTACAACATCCGCGCGGCCCTCTGCGTCCCGCTCTGGGAGTCCGACCACGTCTACGGCGCCATCTACCTGGACAACCTCGCGAAGTCCTACGCGTTCACGAAGGACGACCTCGAGCTGATGACCGCCATCGCGAATCTCGTCGCGATCCGCATCAAGCAGGAGGAGACCGCCGCGAAGCTCCGCCAGGAGGAGAACCTGCGCTCGAACCTGTCCAAGTACCACTCCCCGGACCACGTCAAGCTGCTCATGGAGCGCGGCGGCGAGGTCGGCCTGGAGGTCGCGGAGCGGGAGGTCACCGTCGCGTTCATCGACGTCGTGCAGTCGACCCAGATGGCGGAGAACCACACGCCCGCCCAGGTTGCCGCGCTGCTGAACGAGTTCTTCCAGATGACGACGACCGCGATCTTCGAACACAACGGCCACGTCAACAACTTCATCGGCGACGAGGTGATGTCCATCTTCAACGCGCCGCTGGAGGTGCAGGACCACGCGAACCAGGCGGTGAAGGCCTGCGCCGCGTTCCTCAAGGAGCTGATGAAGTTCAAGCAGGAGCATCCCGAGAAGGACTTCGACGTCCGCTGCGCCGTCAATACGGGTCCCGTGGTCGCGGGCAATGTCGGCGCGAAGGCGCACATCAAGTACACGGTGCTCGGCGACACGGTCAACGTCTGCGCGCGCCTCTCCAAGCTGCCGCCGATCAATTCGATCGTCGTCGGGGAGCGCACCTTCGAGCGCATCAAGACGGCCTTCAAGACCAAGGACCTCGGGGAGGTCGCCCTCAAGGGCAAGGAAAAGCCCCAACACGCCTACGAGGTGCTCCTCTCATGAAACGACTGGCCATCCTGGGGTCGACGGGGTCGATCGGGGTCAACGGGCTCGACGTCGCCTCGCACCTCGGTCTCAACGTGACCGGGCTTGCGGCCGGCGCCAACCGCAAGGTCTTCCGCCAGCAGATCGACAAGTTCAAGCCCGCAAAGGCCGCGCTCTGCGACGCCGTCGAGTACGACGCGCTCAAGAAGGAACTGAACGGCTCCTCGACCGAGCTCCTGAAGGGCATGGAGGGCGTGCGCGCCATCGCCGCTTCGGAGGACTCGGACGTCGTCCTCTGCGCGATCAGCGGCGCCGCCTGCCTCGGGCCGGTGATCGACGCGGTCGACCGCGGCAAGACGCTGGGCCTGGCCAACAAGGAGTCGATGGTCGTCGCCGGCCCGATCGTCCTCGAGCGCGCGAAGAAGTCGGGGGCGACGATCGTCCCCGTCGACAGCGAGCACAGCGCGATCTTCCAGTCGATGCGCAGCGGCGCGCAAAGGGAGGTGAAGCGCATCTTCCTGACGGCGTCGGGCGGACCTTTCCGCGAAACGCCGAAGTCCCAGTTCGGCTCCATCACGGTGGAGCAGGCGCTGAAGCACCCGACCTGGAACATGGGCGGCAAGATCACGATCGATTCGGCCACGATGTTCAACAAGGCGCTCGAGATCGTCGAGGCCCGCTGGCTCTTCGACCTGAAGGCGAGCCAGATCGAGGTGATCGTGCATCCGCAGTCGATCATCCACTCGATGGTCGAGTTCGTCGACGGGTCGGTGATCGCGCAGCTCGGGCTGCCCGACATGCGGACGCCGATTCAGTTCGCCATGACCTACCCCGACCGTTCCGAGGGGAACGTGAAGCGGCTGAACCTCGCGGAGATCCGGACGTTGACGTTCCAGGAGCCCGACCTGGAGAAGTTCCCGTCGCTCAAGCTCGGCTGGCGCGCCGCGGAGGCCGGGGGCACGATGGGCGCGGTCCTGAACGCGGCGAACGAAGTCGCCGTGGACCGCTTCGTGAAGAAGGAGATTTCCTTTCTGCAGATCTTCGAGACGGTGAAGACGGTGATGGACCGCCATTCGCTGGTCGCCCATCCCACGCTCGAAGACGTGCTCCAGGCCGACTCCTGGGCGCGCCAGGAGGCCCGATGCAACTGATCTCGACGTGGCTGGGGAACGGCTGGAACGCGGTGCTGGTGGTCATCGGCCTGGGGATGATCATCTTTCTGCACGAGCTCGGCCACTTCCTGATGGCGAAGAAGAACGGCGTCCGCGTGGAAATCTTCTCGCTCGGCTTCGGCCAGGCGATCTACAAGTTCCGCCGGGGCGAGACGGAATACCGCATCGCCTGGCTGCCGCTGGGCGGCTACGTGAAGATGGCGGGCGAGTCCCTGGGGGACGACCGGAAGGGCGAGCCGTTCGAGCTGACCTCGAAGACGCCGTGGCAGCGCTTCCAGATCTTCGTCGCCGGCGCGGTCATGAATCTCATCCTCGCGTTCCCGCTCGCGATCCTGTCGTACGTGGTGGGAAAGTGCGAGGCGCCGAACGTCATCGGCACCCCGAGCATCGCCGACGCCCAGGCGGAGGAGCCGCTCCGGGCCGGGGATGTCATCGTCGAGGTCGACGGCCGGAAGATCGACAGCCTGGACAAGTACCGCATCGAGATGATCCGGCACGCGAGCGGCACCAGGGTGCCGGTCAAATTCGTCCGCGGCGGCATCCCGATGGAGACCCGGGTGACGGCGCAGCGGTCGAGCTTCCACGGGACCTCGCCGCCCAGCACGGCGCTGGTGGATCCTCCGCAGGGCAAGACCCTCTATGAGAGGGGCGTCCGCGAGAAGGACGAGATCGCGAAGATCAACGGGGAGGACGTCTACACCCAGGAGCGGGCGGATTCGATGCTCCGGGGCATGCCGAACCAGAAGGTGACCCTGTCGATGCGCCGCCGCGATCCGAGGTTCGAAGACGACTCCAAGCTGGTCGAGGTCCCGCTCGACCTGGTGGCGAAGACCTGGTACGTGATCGGGATGGACGAGAACATCATCGAGCCGCGGGTCGGCCTGGTGGTCGACCACCGTCCGGCGGCGGGCAGTCTCGAGCCCGGCGACCTGATCGTCAAGATCGACGACAAACCCATCAAGTCGTGGGCCGGGATGAAGGAGGTGGTCGAGGCGTCCGCGGGCAAGGCCCTGAAGTTCGAGGTGCTGCGCGACGGAAAGACCGTGTGGCCGACGATCACCCCGATGAAGAACGATGTCGGGAAGGGCGCGATCGGCGTCGGCCAGAAGGACGGCGCGGTCTTCGCCGACGTCAAAGAGGGTTCTTTCTATTACCGGATGGGCCTCCGTTCGGGCGACAAGCTGATCTCGATCGACGGGGCCGAGGACGGCATCACGCTGCAGGGCCTGGAGCGGAAGAAGATTCCCGCGGTGTACCGGATCCGCGAGGAGCATCCGAAGACCATCCATCTCGTGGTGGGTCGCAACGGCGAGAAGAAGGAAATCGATCTGGTCGCGGAGCCGAAGGTCGAGGCCGACCTGGCTTCGGCCGGATTCAAGACGGACAAGGGGATGCTGATCGCCGGAGACGCCTTCCCGTTCCGTCGGCGGCCCTTCGCGGACGCGGTGAAGATCGGCTTCCAGGAGCCGGTGGACATCACGGTGATGACCATCGACATCCTGAGGAAGCTGGTGACGGGCGGCGAGTCCGCCAAGGGGCTGTCGGGCCCGCTGGGGATCATCCGGGCGTCGTACTCGTTCGCCCAGCGCAACTTCGGCAACTTCGTCTGGCTGCTCTGCCTCATCACGGTGAACCTGGGCATCTTCAACCTTCTGCCGA
>Ga0137409_10009038_pt1 | contig 10161 bp, 7 predicted proteins | sample CZODoug1_16funga_FD_122059 | JGI IMG/M metagenome (GOLD analysis project Ga0137409, IMG submission 122059) | Vadose zone soil fungal communities from Angelo Coast Range Reserve, California, USA - CZODoug1_16fungal (Hybrid Assembly) | ecosystem: Environmental > Terrestrial > Soil > Vadose zone...
CGCCGAACAGGATCTCGAACGAGATCGCGCGCCCTGCGTAAGCCACGCCGAACCAGCAGACGAGGGAGAGACACGCCAGCCACCCTGGCGGCGCCAAATGCCCTCGGGGCCCCGGTGGTGGAGGCCGTGAACCTGTACGACAACATCCGGCGCTTGAAGCTCGACGTGCAGCAGATTGCACCGATCCACGGCCGGTGGGTGACGATCAACGATCTGCGCGCAGCGATCGGGAGGCCTTCGACCAACTGAGGACTGTCAGTCGCTGTCGCTCCTTTCACTCCTTCAGGTCCGCCAGAATCTTCGCGTACAGCTTGTCGTAGATCGCGAGCCGCTTTGGATCCGGCGTTTCCTTGATCTCGCCAATGATCATCGGCGCGGCGCTCGCGTCGCTGAACGCTGGCCAGCGCGGCAGGCCTTTGCCGTTGGGATCGCCCTTCCGGGCGAAGTTCACCCAATAGGACGACACCCTCTCGGCCAGCGCGCGCTCTGGCGCCGATGCCGAGCCCAGCGCGGGCGAGCTCGCGTCCGGATAGACGCGCGGCGCGCGGAGATTGTTGAAGACGTACGGGATTTCCACGGTATGCGTCGCTCTCAGATTTCGCGCGTCCGGCGCATACGTCGGCTCGTGCGTGAAGAAGTACCAATATGCGCGTGTCCCGAGCTTTGCCTGCAGTGTCGCGTACAGGCGCATGTGCCACGCCATCTCGTCGCGAAACGCCATCTGCGACGAGCGCGTCGCTTCCTCGTCAGAACCAGCCGGATAGACTTTCAGGCAGTCGTCGGCCAGATCGCCCCAGCGCTGCCGCACACGGTTCGTCCACGCCGTGGCCGTCGTGTTGCCGGCGAAGGTCCCTTCGTCCTTGTTCGATCCGACCAGCACGTCGACCGGCTGCTGCCGCCCCTGCGCGAAGGTCAGCGACTCGTCCTCGGGGATGATCCAACCATCGACAATCATGCCGGCGCCGGAGAGCGTCCGCGAGATCTCTTCCGTCGATTTCGCGCGAAGCTCCGCGAGCGGCATCAGCGGCGACGGCGGGGCGCCGCGTCGTCCCGCCGGCTGCTCGGCCTGCTGCCGCGTGCGCATCGCACCCATGGCGAGGCCCATCCACGCGCCGCTTTGAGAAATCGCGCGGCGGAACAGCCCCGCGGTGTGCGGCGAGCCGACGAGGCCGGCGGAGATCGCCGCACCGGCCGATTCGCCGAAGATCGTCACATTGCGCGAATCGCCGCCGAACGCCGCGATGTTGGTTTGCACCCATCTCAGCGCGGCGATCGCGTCCGTCAATGCTTGATTGCCCGACGCGTTGTGTCCCGACTCCTTCGTCAGCTCGGGATGCGAGAAGAATCCGAACGCACCGAGCCGGTAATTGAACGTGACGACGACCGCGCCCTGGCGGGCGAGCGCTTCGCCGTCGTTGTGCGGGCTCGAGCCCGCGCCTTCGGTGTACGCGCCGCCGAAGATCCAGAACATCACCGGACGCCGCTCGGACGCTGACTGTGCGGCCGTCCACACGTTCAGATACAGGCAGTCCTCGCCGGCCGCCGGCGAGTCGGGAAGATCGACCGAGACGTTCAGGCGTCCGATGCCCTTCGGCTGGACGCAGACGTTGCCGAATCTGTCGGCTTGGCGGATGCCGGTCCATTTCGCCACTGGCTGCGGCGCACGCCAGCGCAGCTCGCCGACGGGCGGGGCCGCGAACGGAATGCCCTTGAACACGCGAACGCCAGGCGCCGCTGCGGACGTGCCGGAGAGCAGGCCGGCGTCAGTTTTGACCGGCTCCGGGACGACCGCGCGCAAACCGCTCACGAACGCAAGCGTGGCGGCGAACACGACACCTGCTGCCGCGATCCTGCCGTTCTGCAATCCTGCTGTCTTCATCGTTGTGGCGTATCGAACGCCCGGCACGCGAACCGGTGATCCGAATCGGTGCGTTCGTGATAGCTTACCTGCCTTCGTTCGCACCAAGGCACGCGCGAACTTCGGCGGGCAAGCCGGCATTCGACAGAGGATCGCGATGAGGAAGATCCTGGTACTGGCGGTGATTTTTGGTGTCGCCGTCGCTGTCGCGCGCGCGTCGCAGCAAGGCCCGCCGCGATTGTCTCCGGAGGCCGAGGAACTGCAGAAGCGATTCCCGTATCCGGTGATCCGCGACCAACGCGGCGTCGTACCGCCGGGTCCGCGGCCCCTCCCGTCGCCGCCGCTCGGCGACGGGCCCTGGATATCGTCCACGCTCGAGCAGCGTGACATCAAGGTCAGCGTGGTCACAAAGGGACTCTCGCACCCGTGGAGTCTTGCGTTTCTGCCGGACGGCAGCATCCTGATCACCGAGCGCGCCGGACGTCTTCGCATCCTCCGCAACGGCGTGCTCGATCCGGCGCCGGTGGCCGGCACGCCGCAAGTGCTCTCGCGCGCCACGATGGCGGGCCTGATGGACATCGCGCTCCATCCGAATTTCGCACAGAACAACTGGATCTACATCTCGTATCACAAGCCGCTCGCGCCCGGCGTCGCCGCAAACTCGGTCCTGCGCGGCACGTGGGACGGCAAAGCGCTGACCGATGTTCGGGACGTGTTCGTGTCCGACGACGTCGATACGGAAGCGTCGCGGATCGTGTTCGGCCAGGACGGGATGCTCTACATGGGCATCGGCGGACCGGGAACCGGGCCGCACGTCAGCGTCGACCGCGCCCAGCACACCAACGATCTGGCCGGCAAGGTCCTGCGCCTGCGGGACGATGGGAGCGTGCCGCCGGACAATCCGTTTGTCGGAAAGACCGGCTACAAGCCGGCCATCTTCACGATCGGTCATCGCGTGCAGCTTGGGCTCGCTCTCAATCCGTTCACCGGCGAGATCTGGGAGGAGGAAAACGGTCCAAACGGCGGCGACGAATTGAACGTGCTGAAGCCGGGCCGGAACTACGGCTGGCCGATCGTCAGCTACGGCCGTGACTACAACGGGCCGCGCTTTCCGCCGTCCGCGCCCGGGTTCGAGGAGCCGGTCGTCTTCTGGGTGCCGTCGATTGCGGCGTCGGGCCTCGTGTTCTACACCGGCGACCGCTTTCCAGGCTGGAAGCGCAACGCGCTTGTCGGTGGGATGCGCGAAGGCGAAGTGGCGCCGACCGGACAGCTCCAGCGGATCGTGTTCAACGACAAGTGGGAGGAGCTCCGGCGCGAGTCGCTGCTGCGCGACCTCCATCAGCGGGTCCGGGACGTGCGGCAGGGTCCAGACGGCCTGCTGTATCTGCTGACCGACGAAGATCAGGCGGCGCTGATCAGGATCGAGCCGGTCGCGCCGCGTCCCAGCGCCGTTGCGACGCGTCCCCGTCGATCGACGCACAGTACTCTTACCAGCTGAACTCCGCGTTCACGCCACAAAGGCTGCGCACACGGGCGGGTTCCAGCGCCTTTGAGCGCTGCCAGGTCCTGACGGGCCGGCGGCGAGAGTTGCCGGAGACCGTCCGGGCGAAGAGAGCGCGCAACGTAGAAAAGGCGTCGCAGAAATGGCGAGGACGTCGCTCCGTGACGCAAAACGGGGCGGACGGCTCATCGGTTTTCGTGATGCGCGATCGAGACGACAAAAAAATCCGTCCCATTGGACCGCAGCAGGCGTAGGATGCTGCCGAAGTTCGGCGGTCAAATCGGAAATGTCGGGTGACGTGGTTTGAGCAACCCAAAGGGAGAGGTGGACATGCGAATCGTCAGAGTGGCGATGGCGGCGTGCGTCGCGCTCCTGCCGTCTGCGCTGTATGCCCAGGTGACCCTCGCCGGCACCGTCAAGGACGCTTCGAGCGCCGTGCTGCCCGGCGTCACCGTCGAAGCGTCGAGCCCAGTACTGATTGAAAGGACGCGGACGGCGACGACCGACGCCACCGGGCAGTACCGAATCGAGAGCCTGCAACCTGGCACGTACAGCGTGATGTTCACGCTCGCCGGGTTCTCCACCTTGAAGCGTGACGAGGTGATCCTGTCGGGTACCGGCGTCATCAAGATCGACGCGGACATGAAGGTCGGCGGGGTCGCGGAGACGGTCGTCGTCACCGGCGTGTCGCCGGTCGTCGACGTGCAGAGTACGCGGCGTGACGTCACGTTCGACAACGAGACCATGCGAAACCTTCCGGGCGTCCGCAGCTACAGCTACCTGCTCACCACCGTTCCCGGGCTGCAGACGAACAACAACAACGTCAACACCGGTCCGGTTTTCGCGATCTTCCCGATCCACGGCGGCCGTGGCGTCGAATCGCGTCTGACGGTCGATGGACTGAACATCAGCAACCCGCCCGGCGGCAACCAGCCGTCGAACTACGTCGCCGACGTCGGCAACTCGTCGGAAGTGACGATGACCACGTCAGGCGGCCTCGGCGAGGCGGAAACGGCCGGCCTCCAGATCAACATCGTCCCGAAGCAGGGCGGCAACAGGACGTCGGGCCTGCTGTTCGCCTCCGGCTTCTCGGAGGGAATGCAGGCCAGCAACTACACGTCGGAGCTGGCGGCACGCGGGGTGACGCAGCCGAACCCGGTGTACCACGTGTACGACATCAACGCCGCAGTCGGCGGGCCGATCGCCAAAGACAAGCTCTGGTACTACATGAGCGTCCGTCAACAGGGGCAGCGGCAGAACACGCTGAACCTGTACTACAACCAGAACGCGGGCGACCCGAACGCGTGGACGTACGTCCCCATTCTCGGCCAGCCCGCGTACTCGGATCGCACGTGGGAGAACTACACGCCTCGCATCACCTGGCAGGCGTCGCCGCGCAACAAGTTCTCGTTCGTGTGGGACGAGCAGCCGATCTGCCGCAAGTGCACGGGCTCGACGTCGTTCAGCGGCTCGCCTGTCAACACGACCTCTCCGGAGGCGGACGGCTACGGCGAGTACAACCCGCAGCGTGTCCAGCAGGCGCGTTGGACGTCGACGGTGACCAACAAGCTGCTGCTCGAAGCGGGACTCGGCACCAGCTACTACGGGTGGGGCAACCGCGAGCGCGATCCGAACCCCACGCGCGATCTCGCGCGCGTGTTCAATATCGGCCAGGTCGTCGTGCCCGCGACGGCGACGACGCCCGCGATCACGGCGAATTTCATGTATCGCTCGCAGAACTGGATGCAGGCGAGAACCGCCGGCGTGAACTACACAGGATCTGCTACCTACGTGACCGGCTCGCACAGCATGAAGTTCGGATACCAGGGCTACTGGTGGAAGGACGACCGCGAGTTGCACACCAACACGCAGGATGTGCAGTACACCTTCATCGGCGGCGCGCCCAGCTCCATCACCGAGTACGTCAACCCGTACAGCGTGAACGCGCGCGCCATGCAGGCGTCGCTGTACGCGCAGGATCAGTGGACGGCGAAGCGGCTGACGCTGCAGGGCGGCGTCCGATGGGATCACCCGTGGAGCTGGTTCCCGGAGACCGTGGAACCGAGGACGCGGTTCTTCCCCGGCGTCACCTTCCCGCGCACCGACGGCGTGACGGGCTACAACGACATCACCCCGCGTCTCGGCGCCGCGTACGATCTCTTCGGCGATGGCAAAACGGCGCTCAAGGTGAATGTGGGCAAGTACCTGCAGGGCGCCAGCGTAAGTAATCTGGCGTACAACGCGAATCCGGCGCTCCGCATCCCGTTCGGTCCAGGGCTGGGCGGCGGCGGCATCACCGCCCCTGCCGTCAGCCGGGCGTGGGCCGACACCAACCGCAATTTCGTGCCGGACTGCAACCTGACGAGTCCGCTGGCCCAAAGCCCGGCGACGACCGGCAGTATCGACACGTGCGGCGCGATCAACAATCTGCTGTTCGGTTCCAACCAGCTCGTCGGAGCAAACTTCGATCCGGACCTGCTCAGCGGCTGGGGCGTCCGTCCGTCGGACTGGTCGTTCGGCGCGTCGGTGCAGCAGCAGATCTTCCCGCGTGCGTCGGTGGAGGTCGGCTACTACCGCCGGACGTTCACGATGTACACGACGGGCGGGACGGTGACCGATAACCTCCTGGTCTCCCCCAGCGACGTCACTGCCTTTACGCTGCGCGCGCCGAGCGATCCGCGTTTGCCGGGCGGCGGCGGCTACGAGGTGGGCACGATCTACGATCTGAACCCGAGCGTGTTCGGTCAGGTCAACCAGCTGATCGAGCCGACTGACAAAGTGGGCAACGACACGCGTGTGTTCAACGGCGTGGACGTGACGTTCAACGTGCGCGGCACGCGTGGCTTCACCTTCTCGGGCGGCACCAGCACGGGCAAAGTGGTCAACGACTGGTGCGACATCCGTGCGAAGGTTCCGGAGGCGAGCCTTGGGTTCACCAACCTCCTCCTGACCCCCTATTGCCATCAGGAGTCGCCGTTCCAGACGCAGTTCCGTGCGCTCGCCACCTACATCGTTCCGCACATCGACGTGGTACTCAGCACGGTGTATCAGGACAAGAACAACATCGGCACCGACCAGCTCGTGGCGCTCTCATCGAATTACACGATGAACGCCGCCGACCTCGCGGCTGCGGCGGCGCAACTCAGTCGCCCGCTGACGGCCGTGACTGCGCCGACGATCAACCTGGTGGCCCCTGGGACGCTGTATGGCGATCGCATTCGCCAGCTCGACGTGTCCGCGAAGAAGATCGTCCGGTTTGCCGGCCGTCGGTTGATGGTCGGTGTCGACCTCTACAACCTGGTGAACAACAACGTCACGCTGGCGTTCAACCAGGCCTTCTCTCCGACGACGACGGGCTGGCTGACGCCGACGACCTACATGAACCCGCGCGTCGTGCGCTTGAACGCGGAGTTTGCCTGGTAACGCGTGTGTCCCTCGATGGAGCCTGAACCGCGTCAGCTCCATCGATTGTTACTAGAGCGGTATCCACACCCGAGCGCGTCGGAAGCGCTGCGGAAACGCCGTATACTGCGCTTTGCATGCGCACATCGGTTGCTGCCCTCACCGTTGCCGGCGTCATTAATTTCGCGTGCGCCTCGCAAATGCCGCCGGCCGCGCCCTCCGCGCCGGCGACTGCGACTCCCGCCCCGGCAGCGAGGACCGATCTGACCGGCACGTGGAGCGGAACCGGTTCGGATTCGTTCAGCGCCGAGCGAGTCATGTGGGTGCTCGCGCAATCCGGTTCGAACGTCACCGGGACCGCGGAGTTGGCGCCGGTCGATCCGCGCGACGGCTCGTGCGCGTCCTGCCACAAACTGAGGAAAGGGACGTTCAGCGGAATCTTCGACGGCGCCACCCTGCTGACGGTGCGAATGAGCTTCCCTGCGGGTGGTGACGTCCCGACGCCAATCTGCGTCACTGACCTGAGCGGCACCGCCGCGCTGGCTGGCAATCAACTCACCGGCACCTACAGCGGGACGGACACGTGCGAGGGCTTCTACGCGAATGGACAGCTGACGCTCACAAGGCAGCCCTGACCATCTGCGGGGGTTTTTGCGGACGGTCGAGAGCGACTGGACGTTCGCCCGAGCACGCTCGAGCGTGAGCTTTTCAGGGGAAGAGAGCACGGGGGCGTAATCCCGCTAGTGGAGCCGCGCGTATTCGGTGCGCGCCTCCTGCAACGGGCGAAGATCGGCGTCGGCATCGCGCTAGAGAACAAAGAAGGCGTCGTACGCCTGTCTCGCCTTCTCGAGCTCTCCCATCGAGGCTGCCGCACGAGCCGCACCGAGTTGCGCGAGCGGGTACAGCGGAGAGTCGGGAGCGTCGCCGCGGCGGTTCAGGATGGTTTCGAACTGTTTGCTCGCTTCCGTCCCGTTCTTCGACATCAGATATGCCTGGCCCCTGAGGTACGCCGGCCAGAATTCGCTGCCTCGGGCATTGTCGTACGGCCTGACAGGCTCGAGAAGCGCCAGTGCGCGCGTCGAATCGCCTGCCTCGATCGCGAGCGCCGCCGCCGTGACCGGCAGCTGGATTCGCTGGGTGAACGTCGCGTTCGGAAACCGATCGGTCAATTCCCTCGACAGTTTCGATGCCTCGACGCGGGCGCCACACAGCGCGAGCGCGCGAGCCGTTCGTTCGAGCGTGAAATTGTCGCGGCCCGAGGCCAGTGCGGCGGCCGCCTCGCTGCGCGTCATGTCGCACTGGCCGACAAGCGCATGGGTTTCGGCGTCAACGGCCGACCACTGCGCCGCCGTTTCCTCCTGCTCCGCCTGCGTCGCGGCGTGAACGGCGCGGCGAAACCGATCGTGCGCGGCTTGCACGAGCCCCGCGAAGGCGGACACGCGCGCCTCCCAATCGGACGCCACGACCGCATCCGGCAGGCGTCGCGCGGCTTCCAGCTCGCGGGTCATCGCCGTCGAATCGCCTTCCACGAATGCGACGAGATACACGAATCGCCGAAGGCTCAGGAGGTCGGGCCGCAGGACGCCTGCCCGCCGAACGACGTCCTTCACATCGGCGAACCGGTTGAGCGCCATAAAAGTCGAGCCGAGGTTCTCGATTGACGCGACAAAGCTCGGATCCAGACGGGTCGCGGTCTGAAAGGGTTGGATCGCCTGCTCGGATTGACCGAATGCGTTGAACGCGACCCCGAGGCTGTTGAACGCAAATGCCTCCCGGGGATACGTGGCCGTCCAGGTTCGGGCGAGCTCGAGGGCTTTGTCCCAGTCTTGCGTGGCATCGTGCTAGTAGCGCCAGGAAATGAAAAACCGCTCGCGCTCGCTGACTCGGTCCCGAAGCTCGAACGCCTGGCGGGAAAACGTCGGGGCGAGCGTCGAACGTCGCGTGTTGGCATAGACACCTGACAGCAGCGCCTGAGCCAGGGCGAAGTCAGGGTCGAGCTCGATTGCGCGTTTGAGATGCGGAACGGCGCCCACTCGAGCGACGAGTCGGTCTTGATCGAGGGCGAGGGCGTACGAGTGGAGCGCCTCGAGCGACGATGTGGTGGCTCTCGGCAGCGATACGTCGAACTTCTGAACGGAGGCGAGCGACTCGCCGAGCTTCTCGCGCAAGCGCGCGGCGGCTTGCCCCAGCGACGCCAGCACGTGCTCTTTGGCGGTCACCTCGACCTGTTCGCGCGCCATCACGTCGCCGCTCTGCGAGTTGACGGCTTCGACCGCGACCACGTAGTTGCGTCCAAGGCTGGCAATCGACCCGGTCAGGACCGCTTTCAGCCGCTCACGCTGGGCGATCTCCCGGGCCACGGGGTCGGGTGATGCGTTCGTCCGTCGGATGGTTCATCAGCCGCAGCGCGTCCCGAACACGGTCGTCGGAGAAAACCTTGATGAATGGCGATTGCTCCAAGGCGACGGCCAGCGCGACCTTCAGCGTTCCGTCGAACACCGGCTCCCCGGTCGTGTTCGTGAAGTCTGCCAGCAGGATTGTGTCCTGCTCGGTCAACCGGCGAGCCCCGCTGAGCGCGACGAATGGCAACATCAGCGCGATCGGAATAGCGGGAATGAGTCCGGTCATGAGTGTATACCGCCAGGAGGCATGCGCGTTGAACGCTTCCGGCAACGGCAAAGCGGGAAAGCTGGCCGCGTATTTAACGGCAATAATATTTGCTGTTGTCACCAGCAAACCACCGACGGACGCGAATGCCTGGGTGCCGCCAAGCACAAGTTCCCTCTGACGCTTATCGGGAAACAGTTCAGCCAGCCAGGTGATCGCGGCGGCGACGATGATTCTCGGAACGGTCGTGGGGGTCGCGCAGACGAACCTGAAGCGGATGCTCGCGTATTCGAGCATCGCGCACGGCGGCTACCTGCTGGTCGGCCTCGTTGCGGCGAACGAGGTGGGGAAGGCCGCGATTCTCTTCTACCTGGCGGCGTACGCGATCACCAATCTCGCGGCGTTCGGCGTCATCGCGCTGCTCGGCGCGCGCGACCAGGCCAACGACGAGCTGCGCGACTACGCGGGGCTCTGGTACAGCCACCCGGGGCTGTCGGCGCTGATGACCGTCTGCCTGCTGTCGCTCGGCGGCCTGCCGCCGACGGCCGGCTTCATCGGCAAGTGGTACATCTTCAGCGCCGCCGTCAGCGCCGGCGACTACGGCCTGGCCGTCATCGGCGTGTTGACGAGCGTCATCTCCGTCTTCTTCTACCTGCGTGTCGTCGTGATGATGTACATGCAGGAGCGCGGGACCGAGGCGCCGCCCGTCCACGTGAATGCGGTCAGCATGGCCGCGTTGACGGTGTCCATCGTCGCGATCTTCTACCTGGGCATCCTCCCGACGCAGGTGCTC
>Ga0137409_10009040_pt1 | contig 10158 bp, 10 predicted proteins | sample CZODoug1_16funga_FD_122059 | JGI IMG/M metagenome (GOLD analysis project Ga0137409, IMG submission 122059) | Vadose zone soil fungal communities from Angelo Coast Range Reserve, California, USA - CZODoug1_16fungal (Hybrid Assembly) | ecosystem: Environmental > Terrestrial > Soil > Vadose zone...
AGCGAGCTTCGAAAACCATCCCGGTGCCGTCCGCGCCCTCGCGGCGAACCGGCTGCTGTGGGGAAACCCACCCGCCGTCCTGACCCGAGCACGCGACCCGCGCTGTCTCGCCCGCGTGGTCGGCGACGCCGGCCTGCCGGGCCCGCGCGTCCGTTACACGCGACCAGCGCCGGGCGCGCGTGGCGGGTGGCTCGTGAAGCCGTTGCGTTCCGGAGGCGGCGATGGCGTCGCCGTTTGGCGCCGCGGCGCGCCGGTGCCGCGCGGCAGCTACCTCCAGGAGCGCATCGCCGGCGTGGCCGGCTCCATCGTGTTCGCGGCAGACGGGCGCCGCGCGGTGCCGCTGGGCCTGTCGCGCATTCTCGCGGGAGAGACCGCCTTCGGGGCCGACGGGTTCCGCTATTGCGGCAGCATCCTCGGGCCCGGCGCGGATGCACAGTTCCCAGGGGACGAGCGTCTGCTCGCCAGGGCGGCGCTGCTCGCCGACAGCGTCACCCGGGCGTTCGGACTGGTGGGGGTGAACGGGGTCGACTTCGTAACGCGGCGCGGCATGCCTTACGCAATCGAAGTGAACCCGCGCTACACCGCCGCGATGGAGCTGGTCGAGCGGGCGTACGGGATATCGCTGTTCGACGTGCATGTGCGGGCCTGCCGGGGCGCCCTGCCCGCGTTCGAGCTTGCGGCCGCCCGACGTCGCACTCCGGGCGCGGTCGGCAAGGCGATCGTGTACGCCCGGCGCCCCACGGCGCTGGGCGACACGCGGTCCTGGCTCCTGGACTCGGAGGTGCGGGATATCTCGCCGCCCGGGACTCGCTTCGCGCCGCGTGAGCCGATCTGCACGATCTTCGCGCGCGGACCAAACGCCGCGACGTGCTTCGCGGCCCTCGCGCGCCGCGCCGCCCGGTTGTACCGCGATGTCGAGCGCCGCGAGGCACGCAGCGCATGACCGATCGTACCGTCGCGCACGTCACCTGCCTCGGCTGCGGTTGCGCCTGCGACGACATCACGGTCGTCGTGAAACAGGATCGCATCGCGGACGCTCGCAACGCCTGCGCGCTCGGGGCCGCGTGGTTCGGCGATGGGACGGTGCCCGCCGAGACGCGGGTGAACGGTCGGACCGCGTCGCTCGACCAGGCGCTCGGCGAGGCCGCGAGCCTCCTGAGCGGTGCGAAGCGCCCGCTGGTCTATCTCGCCGGTGACGTGTCCTGCGAAACGCAGCGCGAAGCGGTCGCCATCGCCGACCGCCTGCACGCCGCCATCGACAGCCTCACCGCGACGGCCGCGACGGCAGTGCTCGCGGCCCAGCGGCGCGGACGCGCCGGCGCCACCCTCGGCGAAATCCGCCAGCACGCGGATCTGGTCGTGTTCTGGGGCGTGGACCCGAACGCGCGCTATCCGCGGTTCGGGTCCCGCTACGCGGTGGAGCCGCGCGGCGTGGCAACGCCCCAGGGCCGAGGCAGCCGCACGCTGATCGCCGTGGACGTGGGGGAAGCCCTAGGTCCCGCCGAGGCCGACGGACGGGTGGCAATCGCGCCCGCCGACGAAGTGGACGGCCTGGAATTCATGCGGGCGGCGGTGCAACAGCGCGCCGGGGAAGCGGACGCGCGCTTCCGGCCCGTGGTCGACTTGGCCCGCCGCATGACCGAGGCGCGCTATGTCGTGATCGTAGCCGACGGCGAGCCGGGCCCCACTCCAGCCGACCCGGCCCGGGCGGAGGCGCTCGTGACTCTCGTCCAGGCCTTGAACACCCCTACGCGGTGCGCGTTGTCCACGCTCCGGGGAGGCGGCAACCGCTCCGGCGCGGATGCCGTGCTCACGTGGCAGACCGGGTTTCCCTTCGCCGTGGATTTCGCGCGCGGGTACCCGACCTACCGCCCGCGGGCGGGCGCCGCCGCTCTGCTCGGCGCCGGCGAGGTGGATGTCGCGCTCGTCGTCGGTGCGCCGGCGACCGTCGCGGTGCCGGTGTCCACCGGGCTCGCCGGGGTCCGAAGCGTCGCGATTGGACCGCGGGCCAGCGCGGCGACGTTCCAGCCGAGCGTCGCGGTGGACACCGGGGCGGCGGGGATCCACGAGGGAGGCACCGCGTTCCGCATGGACGATGTCCCACTGCCCCTGCGACCGTCGCTCGAGGGTGCTCGCGCCGCGCTCGCCACGGTCCGCGCCTTGCGCGTTCGGCTCGGCGCATGAGCAAACCCACCCGGCTGCGCATCGCCGGCGGCACCGTGTACGATCCCACGAACGGGACGGACGGTGTCGTGCGCGATGTGTGCATCGAGGGCGACCGCGTCGTGGCCGAGCTGCCGTCGAGCGCCCCGCGGCTCGACGCCCGCGGCATGGTGGTGATGCCCGGTGGCGTGGACATCCATGCGCATATCGCCGGGTCGAGCGTCAACCACGCCCGGCGACTGCTCCCCGAAGAGCACGCGGCCGATCCTTCACCCGCGCCACCGCTCGCCGATCGCGCGGTCGCGCGCTCCGGCACCGGGGGGACGCTGCCGAGCACGTTCGTGACCGGCTATCGCTACGCCGGCCTCGGCTATACCACGGTGATGGAAGCCGCCGTGGCGCCCCTGGCCGCGCGGCACGCTCACGCGGAGCTCGACGACACGCCGCTCATCGATGCCGGGTTCTTTATGCTGCTCGGCAACGACGACTACCTGCTCCGTCAGCTCGCGGCGGGCGAGGCGGCCCGGGCTCGCGATTACGCCGCCTGGCTTTTGGGCACCACCCGGGCCTACGCGATCAAGATCGTGAACCCGGGGGGCGTGGCGGTCTGGAAGGGTGGCGGGGGGGGCGATCGCCGCAACGTGACGGGCCTGGACGACGCGGTCGGCTCGAGCACCGTCACGCCGCGGAAGATCCTGGAGGTGCTCACCAGTACCGCCAACGCGCTCGGCCTACCCCACCCGGTGCACATCCATTGCAACAACCTGGGGCAGCCGGGGAACGCCGCGACCACGCTCGAGACCATGAAGGCCCTCTCGGGACAACGCGCGCACTTCACGCACCTGCAGTTCCACAGCTACGGAGGTGCGCCAGACAAAGGGTGGGCGTCGGCGGCGCGCGAGGTGATCGAGTACGTGAACGGTCACCCCGAGGTGAGCGTGGACGTCGGGCAGGTGATGTTCGGGTCGGCCACGACGGTGACGGCGGACAGCCCGGTCGAGCATCTGTTGTACGCCAGCAGCGGCCGCAAATGGGTGAACGTGGACATCGAGCTCGAGTCGGGCTGCGGCATCGTGCCCTACGCGTACAAGGAGAAGGCAGCCGTGGCCGCGCTGCAATGGGCGGTAGGGCTCGAGCTGTTCCTGCTGGCGCGTGATCCGTGGCGCGTGGTGCTATCGACCGACCACCCGAACGGAGGGACGTTCCTCTCCTATCCCGAGCTGATCCGCCTGCTCATGGACCGGGCGTACCGTGACGAGCGTCTCAAGGGCGTGAACCAGAAGTTGCTGGCGGGCAGCGCGTTGCTCGATGGGCTGGCGCGCGAATACACGCTGGGCGAGATCGCGACCATCACCCGCGCCGGGCCGGCCAGGCTCCTGGGATTGAAGAACAAGGGGCACCTGGGGCCGGGAGCGGACGCGGACGTGACGATCTACGCGAACGAGGCGGACCGCGCCAAGATGTTTTCCACCCCTCGTTACACGATCAAGGCGGGGACGCTCGTCGTCGAGGACGGGCAGCTGCGCCGCGCACCCGCGGGTCGGCGACTCGCCGTGCGGCCCGGATACGACGCGGCGGTCACCAAGGACGTGAAGCGATTCTTCGATCAGTACGCGTGCGTCGCATTCGAGAACTACGGTGCGGAGCCGGTGCCATGAAGATCAACGGCGTCACGATCGCCGACACGTTCGCCGAGGCGTTTACGATGCGGGTGGCGCGGCTCGTGATCACGGGGCGGACTGGGAAGTGGGCCCGGGAGGCGGCAACCAAACTCACCGGGTTCGCCACGTCGGTGATCGGCTGCAAGTGCGAAGCGGGAATCGAGCGCGAGCTCACGCCCACCGAGACGCCCGACGGGCGACCTGGGATCAGTGTGCTGTTTCTGACCATGGACAAGGCGAGCCTCCCAGAACAGCTGATCGTGCGGGTCGGCCAGACGGTGCTCACCTGCCCCACAACGGCCTGCTTCGACGGCCTGCCCGATGCGCCCGATCGGCTCGCGATCGGGAAGGCGTTACGCGTGTTCGCTGACGGGTTTCAGGCGAGCAAGGTGATTGGCGGGAAACGCTACTGGCGCCTGCCGGTCATGGAGGGGGAGTTCCTCGTCGAGGAAACCTTCGGGATGTTGAAAGGGGTGGGTGGCGGGAATTTCCTGATCCTCGCGGAGGATGCGGATGCCGCCCTGGCCGCCGCCGAGGCCGCCGTGGCCGCGATGACCGGTCTCCCGGGCGTGATCCTCCCGTTCCCGGGCGGCGTGGTGCGGAGCGGCAGCAAGGTGGGCTCGAAGCGCTACAAGAACATGGTGGCGACGACCAATGATCCCTTCGATCCCACACTCCGGGCGATCACCGAGACCGCGCTTCCCGACGGCGTGAACAGCGTGCTCGAGATCGTGCTGGACGGAACTGATGCCCCGTCGATCGAGGCGGCCATGCGCGCGGGCATCCCGGCGGCGTGTCGGCCGGGCGTGAACAGCATTACGGCGGCGAACTTCGGCGGGAAGCTCGGGCCGCATCATTTCCACCTCCGCAAGATTCTGGCATGAGCGACGCCATCACTTTGACGCTCGCCGCGCAGCCCGATCACGTGCTCGTCGCCGACTGCATCGCCGCGAACCGATTCCTGGGACTCGACGCGAAGCAGATCGCCGAGCTGCCAGTGGTGCACGGCGGGCATGTGGCGAAGCTCGGGGATTTCTTCAAGGTCCGGGGCGAGCGCTCGAGCGTGGTCCGGATCGAGGGAGACGTCCCGCGGGTGGACGCCATCGGCGCCGGGATGGCGGGTGGTGAACTGACGATCGAGGGGAGCGTGGGCCGGGATCTGGGGCTCGCGATTTCGGGGGGCCGGATCGAGGTGCGCGGTAACGCGGGCGACAACGTGGGCGGGGCGCTGCCCGGCGCGGCGCGCGGCATGACGGGCGGCGAGATCATCGTACGCGGGAATGCCGGCGACGAGGCGGGCGCTCGGATGAGGCGGGGACTGGTCGTCGTGATGGGGGACGGGGGACGCGCGATGGGCGAAGGCATGATCGCGGGTACGGTTCTCGTGTTCGGCAAAGCGGGGCCGGGCGCCGGGCGTTTCCTGAAACGCGGCTCGATCGTGGCGCTGGCCGCGATCGATCGGCCGGGCACGTTCCGCTATGCCTGCACCTACCGGCCGCCGCACGTCGGGCTGCTGCTCCGCTACCTGCGCGGCCGCGCCGACGTAGCGGTCGCGGATCGTTTCCTCACCGGCAGGTACGAGCGGTATTCCGGCGACCTCGCCGAACTCGGCAAAGGGGAGATCCTGCAATGGGCGGGGGACTGAGCCTCAACGAACGGGCGTGGCAGATCGCCGATGCCATGGCCACGAACGCCGACACGCTGCGGGTCGCCGTACAGAAGCTTCCCGGAGGCGCGCGCGTGATCGACGCCGGAGTCGACACGCCGGGCGGGTTCGGCGCCGGGCGCGCGCTCGCCGAGATCTGCACGGCCGGGCTCGCCGACATTGCGTATCCCCCGGTTCCGATCGGCGGCGAGACGTGGCCGGGCGTCCGCGTGTGGACCGATCATCCGGCGGTCAGCTGCATGGCCTCCCAGTACGCCGGCTGGGCCATTCAGGTCGGGAAGTACTTCGCGATGGGGTCGGGGCCGTTGCGGGCTCACGCCCGCGTCGAGAAGGAGCTGTTTACGAAGCTCGGCTACGCCGAACGGGCCGAGCGCGGTGTGCTCGTGCTCGAGACGCGCACGCTGCCCACGGACGAGGTGGCCGCCTGGGTGGGCCAGAAGGCCGCGCTCGCGCCCTCGCAGCTGACGTTCGTGGTGGCGCCGACGGCGAGTCTCGCCGGCGGTGTGCAGATCGCCGCGCGCATTTTGGAGACGGGATTGCACAAGATGGACACGCTCGGCTTCGATGTGAACAAGATCGTGAGCGGGATCGGCACGGCGCCCCTGCCACCGGTCGCGAAGAACGATCTCCGGGCGATCGGTCGCACCAACGACTGCATCCTGTACGGCGGCCAGGCGCGCTATACCGTCCAGGCGGATGACGCGGAGCTGGCCGAGCTGGTTCCGAAGATCCCCGCGTCGGCGTCCAAGGACTACGGGACGCCGTTCTACGACATCTTCAAGCGGTACGACGGCGATTTCTACAAGATCGATCCGCTGCTCTTCAGCCCCGCCGAGGTGTGGCTGACAAGCGTGCGAAGCGGCAAGACGTATCATGCCGGGCATGTGAACCCTGAGGTGCTGCGCGCGTCGCTGGTCGAGAGCTGAGACGCCGCGCCCTCACATCCTCCACACCAAGGAGCCATTCCATGCAGCGTCCGTTTCAGCGCCTCGCCATTCTCGCCGGTCTCGCCGTCGCGGCCGCATGCTCGAAGCCCGCACCCCAGCAACAGTCGCAAGCCACGGCACCCACGGGGGTGCAGTGGGTGGTCATCGTGCAGTACAACCAGCCGAAGGACACGGCGGCGTTCGAGAAGTACTACGCCGAAACGCACGTGCCCCTGTTCAAATCTCATGCGCAGGAGATCGGGGTCACGCGCGTCGAGCTGGTCAGATTTTCGCCGTCGGCGGACGGGAAGCCGGCGCCTATCTACCGAATCGCGGATCTCCGGTGGGACTCTCGGGAGGCTCGCGACAAGGGCATGGCTACGGCGGGTTTCAAGGCCGTCGCGGGGGATATCCCGGTGTTTGCCACGGGCGGCTTCGCCGTGCTCCTCGGGACCAAGACCAACTAACGAGGGTGCGTATCGCGATTCTCGCCGCGCGGCAAGGGGGCTGGCACACCGACCAACTCTGCCGCGCGCTGGCGGCGCGGGGTCATGAGGGACGCGTGCTACCGTACGAAGGACTGGTCTCGCGTTTCGGCGGGACCGGTCCACCCTTCGCCGCGGCGGGAGAGGATCTCGCGTCGTGCGGTGCGATCCTCGCGCGCATCATCCCCGCGGGCTCGCTCGAACAGATCATCGTCCGGGTGGACGCGCTGCACGCGCTCGAGGCGCGTGGGATGGCGGTGATCAATTCGCCGCGGACAATCGAGCGAACCGTGGACAAGCTGTGGACCACGGCACTGCTGGCGCACGCCGGGCTGCCGGTGCCCGAGACGGTCGTGTGCGAGCATCCCGACGAGGCGATAGCGGCGTTTCGCGCGCTCGGAGATGTCATCGTGAAGCCGCTGTTCGGGTCGATGGGTCTCGGCATGGTGCGGGTGAGCGACGAAGAGATGGCGTTCCGCGTGTTTCGAACGCTGGAGACGCTCCGGAGCGTGTATTATCTTCAGCGGGCGATCGATCACGACGGCTGCGACTTGAGGGTTCTCGTGGTGGGCGGGCGCGTGATCGGCGCGATCGAGCGAAGCGCGCCCGGGTGGAAGACCAACCTGGCGCGAGGCGGCCGGGCGCGAGCCGTCACGCTGCCGGCGGCGCACGTCGAGTCGGCGTTGACCGCCGCTCGGGCGGTAGGCGCGGATTACGCCGGCGTCGATCTCCTGCCCGCGCGCGATGGCACGGTGTACGTCGTCGAGGTGAACGGGATCCCCGGATGGCGCGGCTTGCAGGAAGCGACGTCGAGCGACGTCGCCGGAGCGATCGTCGAGCATCTGCTCGAGCGTGTGACGCCGCGGTGACGCTCCCGCCCGCGCGGCAGGCAGCCGAGGTGGCAGCCGCCGCGCAGCTCGCCTGCCTGCTCGAGGCGAGCGCCCCCAAGCCCGGCAACGTCTCCCCCTTCGCTTCATTCCGCGACGCGACGTACGAGGACTTCCTCGCGAGCGCGGCCGCAATCGGCCCGCCGCTCGCCCTGGCCGGCGAGCGCCCGCTCGGCGCCACGATCCGTGCGGCCGTCGAAGCCACGGCCCGCTGGGCGCCGTCCAACACCAATCTCGGCCTCGTACTGCTCCTCGCCCCGCTGGCCCGGGCCGCGCTTCGGCCCGAGCTCGAAGCCCTGCGCGAGCAGCTCGCCGACACACTCGCCGACACGACGGTGGCGGATGCGCGCGACGCCTACATGGCGATCCGCTCCGCGGCGCCGGGAGGCCTGGGTCGGGCAAGCGAGCAGGATGTCGCCGACACACCGACGATCAGCCTACGCGACGCCATGGTGCTGGCGCGCGACCGGGATGCGATCGCCCGCGAGTACGCGACCGATTTCCAGACGACGTTCGCGATCGGGGCACCCGCGCTCCGCCGCGCACGGTCCGACGGGCTCGCCTGGCGGGACGCGATCGTTGAGGCCTACCTAACGCTCCTCGCGGGATCGCCCGATACTCATATTGCCCGCAAGCTCGGCACCGATGCGGCGGTCACGGTGCAGCGCCGCGCGCGCAGCGTGCTCGACGCCGGGGGCATACGGACCACCGCGGGACGGGATGCCACCGCTGCGCTCGACCGCGAGCTCCGGGACGAGGCCAACACCCTCAACCCCGGCACCACCGCGGATTTGACGGGCGCGGCCATCTACGCCGTGCTACTGGAAGGAGGGTGGCGTGCCCGCCCATAAGGAATTCAAGGTCGCCGTGACGAAAGACAGCCTCGTCTTCGCTTCGGCCCACTTCATCACGTTCCCAGGGCATCGCTGCGAGAAGCTGCACGGCCACAACTATCGCACCCGCGTGGTGGTGGAAGGCGGGCTGGACCCCGAGGCGCACTACGTGCTCGACTTCTCGATGCTGAAGGACCTGATGAAGCGGCTCACCGACGAGATCGACCACAAGGTGCTGCTCCCGCTCAAGAGCACCAAAATTCAAGTCAGTGAGGAGGGCGACACCGTGCGCGTCGCGGTGGCGGGGAAGCCGCGCTACGTCTTCCCCCGAGGGGACTGCGCGCTCCTCCCGGTGCCAAACACCACCGTCGAGATGCTGGCGCAGTACCTCGCCGGCCGGCTGAGCAAAGCGCTTGCGTCCTCCGGCGGAGTGGCGCTGCGGGCGGTGGAGGTCGAGGTAGAGGAGAACTTCGGACAGTCCGCCACCTACCGCGAGTCGCTCGGGTGATCGGCCCGTCGCACGGCCGCGACGTCTTCCCGCTTGATCCTGCCGTCGTGCAGCGCCGAAGCGATCAGCGCGCCGTCGAGCCCGGCGTCGGCAAGGCGCTCGAGGTCGTGCGGCGTGCCGATGCCGCCGCCCGCCAGGAGCTCCACGTGGGGAAACGCGTTCCGCAGCGTCGCCACGAGCACCAGGTCCACGCCGCGCCCGCCGCCTATGCGCGCGAGGTCGAGCACGATGATTCCCCCGGCGCCCGCGGTGACGGCTCCGCGCGCGATCTCGAGCGGGGTCCGGGCGAGGGAGGCCTGCGCCAGGGGTGCGCCACCGCGCAGATCGAGCGAGAAAACGACGCGCGGCCCGATGGCTCGAGCAACCGCCGCGAGCGCGTTGAACGATGGCAGGGTCTCGAGGCCGACCACCACCCGCGCGGCGCCGTCCGCGACGAGCTCGTGCGCCCGCTCAGGGCAGGAGACCGCCGCGTCCACGAGCACCCGGCCGCCCAGGCCCACGAGCGACTTCAGCAGGGCATGCTGGACCGCGCCCCCGGCGAGGGCGTCGAGATCGGCGACGTACCACTCGTCGCAATCGAGGATGTCGCGGTAGGCCCGCCCCAAGGCAAGCGGATCGCCCTCGGCGCCGCCGTCCAGGAGCCGCGAGCGGACCGGCGCGTACGCCTCACGCCGGCCACCACGCGCCAAGACCGCCCGGCCGCCACGCAGGTCGAGCACGGGGATCACGCGCAATGAACGGCATCCTGGGTTGGGACATCGGCGGCGTGAACACCAAAGTCGCGCACGTCGCCGACGCTCAGGTGCTCGCCGCGCGCGCCGCGCCCTACGAGCTGCAGCGCGATCCGGCGGCGCTCGTGCCGCTGCTCCGGCGCCTCGCCCAGGACCTGGGCGCCGGCCCCGCCGTGGCGCACGGCGTCACGATGACGGCCGAGCTGTCGCAGCTGTTCCGCACCAAGCGGGAGGGTGTGGGCTTCGTGCTCGACGCCGTGGCGGCCGCCTTTCCGGACGCATGTGTGCGTGTGTGGGG
>Ga0137409_10009041_pt1 | contig 10158 bp, 10 predicted proteins | sample CZODoug1_16funga_FD_122059 | JGI IMG/M metagenome (GOLD analysis project Ga0137409, IMG submission 122059) | Vadose zone soil fungal communities from Angelo Coast Range Reserve, California, USA - CZODoug1_16fungal (Hybrid Assembly) | ecosystem: Environmental > Terrestrial > Soil > Vadose zone...
ACCTGTCTCATAAAGGGTAGTTGAACCTACTTAGCTATTTTCTTTGTGTAGGAAAGCGGGCACAAGGATGGCATGCGAGGACGATGGGAACTCAGCGATGCCCAATGGGAACTGATCGAACCAATTCTGCGACCGAAACGACGTTCCGATGGGAGGGGTCGTCCGTGGCAAGATACGCGGGCAGTACTCAACGGGATCTTGTGGGTCTTGGGTACCGGCGCGCAGTGGCGGGAACTGCCCAAGAAATATCCGCCGTACCAAACCTGCCACCGCCGCTTCCAGCGGTGGGTACGGGAAGGCAAACTGGAAGAGATCTTGCGTGTGCTCGCGGAGCAATTGCACGCGCGCGGGAAACTGGAACTGGAGGAGGGTTTTATCGACGCCTCCTTCACGGGGGCAAAAAAGGGGGCCTTGCGGTCGGGCCCACCAAGCGCGGCAAGGGCACGAAGATCCTCGCCATCTGCACTGATCACAGTCTTCCTCTCGCCGTTGGTATCCAAAGCGCTTCGCCGCACGAAAGCCAGCTGGTCGAAGAAGTCCTCGGGCAAAGCTTCCTCGACGAACTTCCCGAACGACTGATTGGCGACGCCGCCTACGATAGTGATCCCCTGGATGCCTATCTGCTGGAAACCTACGATATCGAGCTGATCGCTCCTCACAAATGCAATCGCAAACGGCTCACCCAGGACGGTCGCCCGTTCCGCCGCTATCGCAGACGTTGGTGCGTGGAACGACTCTTTGCCTGGCTGCACTGGTTTCGTCGGCTGGTGATTCGTTGGGAGTATCACGCTGAAAACTTCCTCGGAATGGTCCAACTAGGCTGCATCAAGATCCTGCTCAGGCATATATGAGACCGGTTCTAATGGTTCGTGTCGGCCACGTGGAAGCGGGGCTGCGCTCCTTCGATCGTACGATGCCGGAAGAGGTGAACCGCTTGGTAACGGACCAACTGGCAGACCTCTTATTCACGCCTTCCGAGGATGGCGATACGAATTTGCGACGCGAGGGCGTTTCCTCCGAGAAGATCCACCTGGTTGGGAACGTAATGATCGATTCTCTGGTTCGGCTTCTTCCGGTCGCGGAGCGACAGAAGATGAACGGACTTCCGCCACGGTATGCCTTGGTCACTCTTCACCGGCCGTCGAATGTCGATGATCCCGAAAGTTTGAAGGGTATCCTGGAATCCCTGCTTGAGATCAGCGAGGACCTCGACGAGATCCTCGCCCTGTCCGACCGGGTGGTGGTGATGTCCGGCGGGCGCTTCGTGCACGAGACGTCCATCGGCGCCGCCGACATCGCCGTGATCGGGCCCGCCATGGCGGGCCACCACCACGCGACGCGGGGCTGAGGGCGCGTCGTGGCCGAGATCGCCGCCCGCCCGTACGCGTACGCCTTCGCGGTGCCGAGCACCGCGCTCGTGGTCATCGACATGCAGCGCGACTTCATCGAGCCCGGCGGGTTCGGCGAGGCCCTCGGGAACGACGTGAGCCGGCTCGCCCGCATCGTGCCCACCGTCGCCGCGCTCATCGCATGGTGCCGCGCGAAAGGCATCCGCGTCCTGCACACGCGAGAGGGACACCGGCCCGATCTGGCCGACTGCCCGCCCGCCAAGCTGGTTCGCGGCGCGCCGGCCCTCCGGATCGGGGCCGCGGGGCCGATGGGCCGGATCCTCGTCGACGGCGAGCCGGGCAACGACATCGTCCCCGCGTGCGCCCCGCGCCCCGGGGAGACCGTGATCGTCAAGCCCGGCAAGGGGGCCTTCTGGGCCACGCCGCTCGACGGGCTCCTGCGAGGTCAGGGCATCACGCACCTTCTCCTCGGCGGCGTGACCACCGAGGTGTGCGTGCAGACCACGATGCGGGAGGCCAACGACCGCGGCTACGAGTGCCTGCTCGTGGAGGACGCCACCGAGAGCTACTTCGCCGCCTTCAGGGAGGCCACGCTCGAGATGGTGCGCGCGCAGGGCGGCATCGTGGGCTGGACCGCGCCCTTCGCCGCGGTGCGCGCCGCGCTCCCCGACTCTGGTCCTTGATCGCGCTCCAGTCGCCGGCGCGCATCACGTTGAGCTTGGGGCCCCGCAGCGGATCGCGCAGCGCCTGGCGCCATGAGGTCTTGTCGGCGCGGCCACCTCAGTCTCGCGTGCGCGCGCGCAGCCCCCGGGCCAGGGCGGGCAGTGGCACCGAGTTGTGATAGGTGCTCTTCCTGACGAGCGTTACGGTGGTCATGCTGCTTCCGTCGGCCGGCCTCACAGCGCGGCGACGGCCTGACGGATGCCCAGGAGCGTGTCGGACCTCGAGGTTGCACCGGCGCCAAGCAGACGCGCTGCCCCCGCCCTCGCCGCCTCGAGCGAGTCCGCCTCCAGGAGGCCGACGACGCTCTCGGCGAAGTGGCCGGCCAGGGCGTGGACGATGAACTCGCGAGCGACCACAGTGGTGCCGGTCCACGCCCTTTGCCGCACCGAGGCCTGGATCTCCGGATGCGCCACCAGCCAGGCCCGGTCGAAGCGCTGGATCACCGCGAGGGTGCCCACCAGACAGTCGTCCCCGGCCGGGGTCAGCCCTTCGCCCAAGCCGATCAGCCCACTGCCTTGCCTTCATCACTGCGAGGGGCTTGCCCTGGGAACAGGACCCATTGGCCAAGCAGGAGAGCCTCCCACTCCGGCAGCGTGCGACCGAAGACGCACTCCAACTCCAGCTTGAGGAAGCGAACGAGAAGGAAGCCGTGGCGGCAGCAAGTGGCCGCCCCGCGGCCCCGAAGGCATGGTAGTCGGCGAGGAAACACTCGAGTTGGTGCAGCCCTTCGATCTGAGTGGAGGCGATCGGTAGCCATGGGGAAGCTCGGCGGCGGTGGCGATCAGCTACCTGATCGGCCTGCTCATCAAGTCACTCTGGGGGATCAGCGTGTGAGCACGGGCAGCAGCACGCGCGACGGCGCACCGCCGCCGCTCCGCACCGCGAGCGTGACGATCCGCGCGTCGATCAGCCGCGCCTCGTCCGCGCGCGCGCCGCTGCCCGGATTGAGCGCGTAGGCCGGCACGCAGGCGCCGGCCACGCTCAGGCGCAGGGCGTGGCCGCACGGGATGCGCGCGCACGTCGCGCGAAGGGCCAGGCGGAGCGGCGCGGCTGGCCGGCCGCGATCCACCCGGGCGTGGCCCTGCACGAGCGCGAGGACGCGCCCGTCCGGCCGGACCTGGGAGAGCACCGCGCTCACATCGAAGCTCGGCGCGTCCGCGCCGCACCAGAGCTCGAGCGCCACGTCGCCGGCCAGATGGAGGTCGGCGTCGAGCGGGGCCGTCGTGTAGGTCAGCACGTCGGCCCGCGCGTCCGTCGTCGCGCGGTCCTGCGGCCCGGCCGGGACGCTGAGATGGCCGCCCGCCGGAGGCACCGGGCGCCAGGGATCGTGGACGATGACGTCTTCCGCCGCGGTGGTCGCCGGCGCGGGCTGGAGCACGTTGTGGCCCTCGCCGATTCCCCCGAGCCCGCCGCCGGCCAGATAGAGCGCATGCGCTGGCGCCGCCGGCCAGGCGTCGAGGCCGCGCCAGCCCTCGCCGCCCATCTCGAACAGACGCACGCGCGGCTCCACGAGCAGGCCGCTGTCGCGGCCCTTGAGCCAGTGATCGAACCAGCGGACCTGCAGTGCGTCGATCGTGCTCTCGGCCTCGGGGCCGAAGTCGAGCGCACCCACCCGTCGGCTCCACGGAATGTGCACCCAGGGCCCGACGACCAGGTGCTGCGGAGCCCTCGCGGCCGACATGTCGCGGAACCCTCGGATAGTCCCGTCGAGGAGGGAGTCGTACCAGCCGCCGATCCAGAGCGCGGGCACGTCGATGTCGGCCTGCATCGCGCTCGGCGAGCGGAGGGCCCAGTAGTCGTCGGGCGCCGGATGCGCGAGCCAGGCGTGGTAGTGGCTGTCCGGCGCGAACCGCTCGAGCACGGCCGGGCGCGCGGGCGTGGCCTCCCAAACCGGCACGTTGCGCGAGGCGGCGTGAAGCGCCTGGTAGGCGGCCGCGTCGCCGCGCCGGCGCGCGGTCTCGGCCGCGAGCTGGATGGCCCACCCCATCGCGCTCTGGAGCCGGAACGCGCCGTTCTCGTAGCCCATGTCCGCGTGCGAGTCCCAGGCCGCCATCGCGGGGCAGATCGCGCGCAGCGCGAGCGGCTTCGCGGCTGCGGCCATGAGCTGCGTCATGCCCTGGTAGGAGAAGCCGTACATGCCGACCGCGCCCGTGCCGCCGGGCAGCCGCGCGGCCCACTCGACGGTGTCGAATCCGTCCGCGCGCTCGGTGGCGAGCAGGTCGAACTCGCCCTCCGAGCTACCACGCCCGCGCACGTCCTGGACTACCACAATGTACCCGTGCCGCGCGTACCACGACGGGTGCGCGTAGGTGACGGTGGAGGCGATGGCGCGGCCGTAGGGCTGGCGCATCAGGAGGACCGGGTAGAGCCCCGGTCCGTCGGGGCGGTAGACGTCGGCGTCGAGGCGGACGCCGTCCCGGGTCTTCATGGAGGCCGATTCTCTCAGGCGGAGCCCGAGCGAGGGCTCGCTCATCGGCCGAGGACGGCGCGATCCTCGTCGTCCAGCTCGACCGGCGTGCCGCGCCGGATCAGCGCGGCGAACTCCTCGTCGGGCACCATCAGGGTCAACGTGTAGAGCCGGCCGCGCCCCGTGTTCTCGATGACGTGGGTCGAGCCGGGCGGAACCAGCAGGCTGTCGCCGGTCTTGATCGGAACGGTCCGGTCGCCGGCCTGGGCCAGGCCCTCGCCCTTCAGCACAAAGAACATCTCGTGGGCGCGGAGGTGGGCGTTGGGCGGCGTGCGGCCGCCCACGTCGAAGATCTCCACGCACGCGATGAAGCTCGTGCCCTCGCCGACCGGATCGAAGATGATGGCCAGGCGGTTGGTGTCGCCCGGGCTGATGCGGTACGCGCGGTAGTCGTCGGCCGATTTCTTGATCGCGGCCGGCCCGGCCCCGCTCACCGCACGCCCTCGAACCAGGCGCGCATCTTGCCCGGGTTGAGCAGGCCGTGTGGATCCACCGCGCGCTTGAAGTCGAGCTGCTCGCGGTTGACGACCTTGCGCCCGCCGTCCTCCAGGATGTAGGTGTGTGGGTTCGCGATGCCGACGCCGTACTCCTCGTGGTAGTGGATGATCTCCTCCAGGCGCGCCTCGGTGGAGAAGCGCACCAGCGGCAGCCCACTGCAGGTCACCTTACCGCCGACCCGGATGAACTCGAGGTGCATCATCACCTCGTCACCCCAGTGCCAGTACATGTGCTCGATCAGCTCCAGGTTGCGTCCCGGCGGGTAGCCGCACTGCAGATAGGTGAGCGACGGGTCGATCTTGATCGCATGGAGCGTGGTGTGATTCCAGGTGTACTCATAGAGCGGCGGGGTGCGGCCGAAGTCGTCCGACGGGGCGCGATGGACCACGGTGGCGCCGTGGGCCGCGACCAGCGCGTCGAACGTCTCGAGCGAAGGCTCCGCGATCATCGTGATCACGCTGTGGACCCCCGGCGGGATGCCAGCGAGCCGCTTGAAGTAGGTGGTGACCGGCCACGCCATCGGGGTGATCAGCTTCTTGACGATGCCGTCCGACTCCCCGAGGATCTGGGCGAAGCGGGCCGCGTCCATGAAGTCGCCGAAGACCACCACCGAGTCGATCCACGGGTAGGTGGGGCCGAGCGGGATCTCGAGCTCGGTGATGATCCCGTTGGTGCCGTAGGCGTGGTTGACCTTCTGCACGTCGTCGCCGCGCAGCTCGAGGACGCGGGGCTCGTCCTCCATCGTCACCACCCGCGCGGCGTGGACGTTGCCGCGGTCGCGGAGCTGGCCGTAGGTGATCGAGCCCACCCCGCCGCTTCCCCCGCCGATGAATCCGCCCACGGTGGCGGTCCGCTTGGTGGAGGGGAACATGCGGATCTCCCATCCCTGGCGACGCGCCTCCGCGTCCAGCTCGACCAGCTTGAGGCCGGCCTCCACCCGCGCCATGCCCGGTCGGATCCACCGGACCGCCTTCATCGCGGTCATGTCGAGGATGACGCCGCCCTCGAGCGGGACGGCCTGGCCGTAGTTCCCGGTACCGGCGCCGCGCACGGTGAGCGGCACCTTGGCGGCCACGCAGGCCCGCGCGACCCGGACGACCTCTTCCTCGGAGCGCGGACACACCACGATCTCGGCGCACTTGTCGTCGAGCTTGCGCCGCAGCACCGGGCTGTACCAGTAGAAGTCCTTGGACTTCACCCGCACCACGTTGGGGTCGGTGATGACGGTGACGCCGTCGAGCGCGTGCACCAGGCGGTCGAGGGTCATCGCAGCGTCTCCGTCATCAGGTCGTCCAGCTCGCGGTAGTCGGGCAGGGCCGCGTCGAGCACGCGCCCCGCGCGCACCACCACCCGATCGCTCTGCGGGCGCGAGAGCAGCTCGCTCCAGTGGCGGCTCCGGAAGAGCACGAGATCGGCGGGCAGGCCCGCGCCGAGGCGCCCGACCGGCGCGAGCCCCATCAGGTCCGCGGGCGTGCTCGTGACCGAGCGGGGCCAGTCCCCGTGGGGCCGATCGAGGTGCGCGATCCGCGTGGCTTCGCGGAAGACCTCCAGCATGTCGTGGTCGCCGTAGCCGTGGAAGGGATCGCGGCAATTGTCGCTCGCCACCGCCACCGGGATGCCGCGCGTCTTCATCTCGTGGAGCAGGGTCACGCCGCGCCAGTGCGGAGTCCGTCCCGGGTCGCGGTTCTGGAGATACAGGTTGCACATCGGCAGCGTGACGATCGCGATGCCGGCCTGCTTGACCAGGTCCAGCGTCTCCTCCACCACCTCGGGCGGCTGCATCGCCAGGCTGCAGCAGTGGCCGCAGACGATGGGCCCGGCGAAGCGGTGGCGGAGCGCGGCCCGGGCGATGTGCACGAGCGAGCGCGCGCCGGGGTCGCCGCTCTCGTCCACGTGGAAGTCGAGGCCGAGGCCCCGCTCGGCGGCCAGCGCGAGGGCGCGGTCGAGCTGGGCGTCGAGCGCCGGGCTCATGTAGGTCACTCCGCCGAGAATGCCGCCCGCGTCGGCCACCAGATCGGCCAGGTGCTCGCCGTCGGGGCTCGTGAAGATCTCGACCGGCACGATCGAGGCCGCCTGCAGCTCGACGCGCCCGGCCCACCGCTGCCGGAGCGCGCGCATCACCGGCCAGCTGATCGCGGCCTGCGGGCCGAGCGAGTCGAGATGGGTCCGGATCGCGCGCGTGCCGTGCGCGAAGCTGCAGCGCAGGCCGAAGTCCATGCGGCGCGAGACGTCCTCGGCGGTCCAGCGCGCGGCGCGGTCCGTCGCGACGGTGCGGATGGCGGCGGCGAAGGTGCCGTCGGGGTTCGGGGCGCGTTGCCAGATGTGGCCCTTGTCCAGATGCGTGTGGAGATCCACGAAGCACGGCCAGACCTGGCCGCCGTCGAGGGGTACCCCCGCGGCATCGGCGGGGGCGGTCCCGGCGGGCGTGATGCGCGCGACGACCGCGCCCACGATCTCGAGGTCGGCCCGGGCCAGACCCTCGCCGTCGGCCACAAGTCCCGGCACCGGCTCGGCCAGCAGGGTGGTCGGCACGCGCCCGTCTCGCAGCCAGTAGCGGCCGCTCGGAGGGAGATCCACGAATCCGGCCGGCACGCTACTGCTCGCGCGCGCGGGCGCTCTCGTGCCAGCGCCGCAACACCAGGTGCGACAGGGCGGAGAGGGCCAGGAAGATGACCACGCCGGTCAGCGAGACCAGGAGCAGCGCCGCGAACATGCGCGGGATCTGCAGCGTGTAGCCGGCCTCGAGGATGCGATAGGCGAGTCCGGACTGGGCGCCGCCCGTGCCCGCGACGAACTCGGCCACCACCGCGCCGATCAGGGCCAGGCCCCCGCTGATGCGCAGGCCTCCGAAGAAGTACGGGAGCGCACCGGGCAGACGGAGGTACCAGAGCACCTGGCGCCGCGAGGCGCCGTAGAGGTCGAACAGCTCGAGCAGGTGGTGGTCGGTGCTGTTGAGGCCGAGCGTGGTGTTGGACACCACCGGGAAGAACGCCACGATCCACGCGCAGATCAGGAGCGAGAGCTGGATGTTCTTCACCCAGATGATGATGAGCGGGGCGATGGCCACGACCGGGGTGACCTGGAGGATGACCGCGTACGGGAAGAAGCTCCGCTCGACCCAGTGCCACTGGGCGAACAGGATCGCGATCGCGGTGCCGGCCACCGTGGCCACCAGCAGCGCCGCGCCGGTCACCGCCAGGGTCACGAGGAGCGACGGATAGAGCGTGTGCCAGTCCTTCAGGAGCGTGGCGCCGATCAGCAGCGGGCCCGGCAGAATGTAGGGCGGAATCGCCTTGAGCCGCACGACCGCCTCCCAGGCGAAGAGCGCCACGAAGCCGATGGCGGCGGGGGGGAGCACGCGCTGCGCGAGCCCTACCCATCGCGCCCGGCCCGAAGCGGGGGGCGCGGCCTCCGCGATCCCGGTCAGTCGATCCTCGATGGACGTGGTCGTGTCCATTCCCGCCTCATCCGCTCATCGCGGCGGCGAGGCGCGCCGAAACCGTGCGGCAGTAGTCGTTGTACTCGGGCGACATACGGAAGCCGTCGTCGCGCGGGTAGGGGGTCTCGATGGTCACCTCCGCCGCCACCCGGCCCGGCCGCGGCGTCATCACCGCCACGCGACTGGAAAGGTACACCGACTCGTACACGCTGTGGGTGACGAAGACCACCGTGAAACCCTGGCGCCGCCAGAGGCCGAGGAGATCGTTGTTGAGCCTCATCCGGGTGATCTCGTCAAGCGCGGCGAAGGGCTCGTCCATGAGGAGGAGCCGCGGCCGGGTGGCCAGCGCGCGGGCGATCGACACGCGCATCTTCATCCCGCCCGACAGCTCGCGCGGATAGGCGCGCTCGAAGCCGTCGAGGCCGACCAGCCCGATCGCTTCGCGCACCCGCGCCGCCGCCTGATCGCGCGGCACGCGCAGCAGGGTGAGCGGCACCTGGATGTTGGCCGCCACCGTGGCCCACGGCATCAGGGTGGGCTCCTGGAACACGAAGCCGATCTGGCCGCCGCGGCTGCCCTCCGCCCACGGCCGCTCGATCGCGCCGGCGGTGAGCCCGGCCAGCCCGGCGATCAGCCGGAGCGCGGTGCTCTTGCCGCAACCGGAGGGGCCGAGCAGGCTCAGGAACTCGCCCTCGGCCACCGCGAGATCGAGATGCCGCAGCGCCTCCGTTCCACGGGCGAACGTCTTGTCGACGTGGCGGAGCCGCACGAGCGGCGGGGCGGCCGTCACTTCATGCCGACCTTGCGATTCACGAAGGCCAGCGTGTAGGCCTTCGTGAGATCGAGGTCGCGCGGGTAGAGGCCGATGCCCGCCATGGTCGCGAGGAACTCCTTCCAGCGCGCGTCGGTCATCGCGCCGATGCCAAGGGTCTTGGCTTCACCCGAATCGACCACGCCGTGCTTCTTGAGCGCGGCGATGCCGTAGGCGATGACGTCGTCGGTCATGTCCGGGTTGTCCTTCTTGATGAGCGCGTTGCCGGGCCCGGGATCGCCGTAGAGGTAACTGTACCAGCCTTCGATCGACGCGTTGACGAAGCGCTGGACGAGGTCGGGCTTCTCGCGGACGAGCTTCCAGGAGGTCTCGATCGTGCACGAGTAGCTGCTATAGCCGGCGTCCGCCAGCACGTGCACGAGCGGCTTCACCCCGGCCTGCTCGATCTTGTAAGGTTCGCTCGTGAGGTACCCCTGCTGGATCGCCGACTTGTCCGCGAGGAACGGCGCCATGTTGAACGTGTAGGGGCGGATCTGGTCGTCGGTGTAGCCGTACTTGGCCTTGAGGAAGTTCCAGAAGGTGGCGCGGCTGCCCGCCCCGATGAGGATCGGCTTGCCTTTCATGGCGGCCAGCGTGTCGTTGCCCTGGCCGGGGTGCGAGATCAAGACCTGGGGGTCCTTCTGGAAGATCGCGGCCACCGTCACCATCGGGATCGCGCCCTGCACGTAGTTGAGCGCCCCGAACGAGCTCGAGCCGATGTTGAAGTCGATCACGCCGGCGGCGAGGAGCTGGGGGTGGTTCACCTGTGGGCCACCCATGCGGATGGTCACGTCGAGGCCGGCCTTCCGGTAGAGCCCGGTGGCGACCGCCTGGTAGTAGCCGCCGTGCTCGGCCTGGGCCTTCCAGTTGG
>Ga0137409_10009043_pt1 | contig 10156 bp, 7 predicted proteins | sample CZODoug1_16funga_FD_122059 | JGI IMG/M metagenome (GOLD analysis project Ga0137409, IMG submission 122059) | Vadose zone soil fungal communities from Angelo Coast Range Reserve, California, USA - CZODoug1_16fungal (Hybrid Assembly) | ecosystem: Environmental > Terrestrial > Soil > Vadose zone...
CCGGCCGAGGCGCGCTTCAGGTAGTCTGCGCTGCAGGCCGTCGCGGGGCTGGGGCCCCGCCGGCCGAGGCGCGCTTCAGGTAGTCTGCGCTGCAGGCCGTCGCGGGGCTGGGGCCCCGCCGGCCGAGGCGCGCTTCTAATCCAGGAGGTCAGCCCCGATGGTCCCGGCCCTGATCCTGTCGTCCGATTCGCACGTGTTCGAGCCGCCCGATCTGTGGACGACCCGCATCGACGCGGCCTTTCGCGATCGCGCGCCCCGCATGCAGCGCATCGACGGCGCCGACCAGCTCGTGGTCGAGGCGGACCAGGTCATCTCCGGCATCGGCCTCATCTCCAACGCCGGCGCTCGCTTCGAGTCGCCCGAGACCATTTCCGGCGAGGGCCGGTTCGAGGACGTGCCCCGGGGAGGGTACGATCCCGAGCAGCACCTCGCGGACATGCGGCTCGACGGGGTGGCCGGTGAGGTGCTGTACCCGTCGCAGGGGCTCTTCTACTTCAGGGTGGCCGACACGCCGTTGATGTCGGCGATCTTCCGCGCCTACAACGACTGGCTCGCGGAGTTCTGTCGCCGCGATCCGAGCCGACTCAAGGGCATCGCCATGATCAACCTGGACGATGTCGGGGACGGCATCCGCGAGCTCGAGCGGGCCGCCCGGCTCGGCCTCGCCGGCGCGATGATCACGGAATATCCGCTCGAGCACCGGCGCTACGACCAGCCCGAGTACGAGCCGTTCTGGGCCGCGGCGGCGTCGCTCGGCATGCCGCTCAGCCTGCACACCGCCACGCGACGGCAGGGCAAGATCCGCGGGGCGGGGGAGAAGACGCTGCGCGACGCGAGCAGCCGGTCGACCAAGGCGTTCTATCCGGCGCTCTCGCTCTGCGACATGATCTTCTCGGGAGTCTTCGAGCGCCATCCCGCCCTGACGCTCGCCATCGTGGAGTTCGAGCTGTCGTGGGCTCCCAACATCCTCGGCGCGATGGACTACACCTATCGCGAGCGCCACGGTGAGGCGATCTACCGGTTCAAGGCCGGCATGCGCCCGAGTGACTTCTTCCATCGCAACGTCGTGCTGAGCTTCCAGGAGGACGCGGTCGGCATTCGCCTGCGGGACGTCATCGGCGTGGACAACATGATGTGGGGCTCCGACTACCCGCACAGCGAGTCCACGTTCCCGCGGTCGCGCAAGATCCTGGAGGAGATCCTCGCCGGCGTGCCCGACGACGAGGGTGTGAAGATCGCCGGCGCCAACACCGCGCGCGTCTATCGCTTCGACGTGGCGCGGCTGGCGCGGCACGACGCCCATGCTTGAGGAGCCGACCTCCCTGCGGATCGACGACCCGGGCGTGCGGGCGCTCTTCACCGAGGCCGCGCGCTTTCAGTCGTGGCTCGACGTCGAGGCGGCGCTGGCCCAGGCGCAGGCCGAGCTCGGCATCATCCCGGAGCCCGCGGCGCGGGAGATCGTCAAGAAGGCGCACCTGAAATACCTGGATCTCGAGGCGGTGCGCGCGGGGCTCGCGAAGACCGGCCATCCGATCGTCCCGCTGGTCTGGGCGCTGGACAGCGCCTGCGAGGGCGACGCCGGCGGCTACGTGCACTGGGGCGCCACGACCCAGAACATCACGCAGACCGGCTTGCTCCTCCAGGTGCGCCGGGCCCACCAGATCTTCCTGCGCCAGCTCGGGGCGATCCTCACCACGCTCGCGGACCTGGCGGAGCGGACCAAGGACGATCTGCTGCCCGGCCGCACGCACGGCCAGCACGCGGTCCCCGCGACGTTCGGCTTCAAGGTGGCGGTGTGGATCGACGAGCTCTGCCGTCACGTCGAGCGGCTGCGCGCCGCGGAAGGGCGGGTGTTCGTGGCGATGCTCGGCGGCGGCGCCGGCACGCTCGCGTCGCTCGGCGAGCCCGGGCTCGCCACGCAGGAGAAGATGGCGGCCCGCCTGGGGATGCGGCCGATGAGCATGCCGGCGCGCACCATCGGCGACCACCAGGCCGAGTACGTCACGCTGCTGGGTCTGCTCGCGGCCACCGCCGGCAAGATCGGGCGCGAGATCTACACCCTGATGAAGCAGGAGTTCGGCGAGGTCGAGGAGCCGGTCCCGCCGGGGACGGTGGGCAGCAGCACCATGCCGCAGAAGCGCAATCCGAAGCTGTCGCAGGACATCATCGCCGCCGCGGCGCAGATCCGCGCGCTGGTGCCGCTCGCCCTGGACGCCATGCACACCGAGCACGAGGCCGACCGCACCACCAGCATCATGATGGGCCGCGCCCTCACCCAGGGCTGCGAGCTCACCGGCGACATGCTCGAGCGCATGATCGTCCTGTTCCGCGGGCTCCAGGTGTTCCCGGCGCGCATGCGCGAGAACCTCGACCTCTCCGGCGGCCTGATCATGGCCGAGGCGCTGATGCTCGAGCTGGGCAAGCAGATCGGCCGCCAGCGAGCGCACGACGCGGTGTACGACGCGGCGCAGGGCTCGGTGACGCAGTCGCGCCCCTTCCGCGAGATGCTGGCCGCGGACGCGCACGTGAGCGCGCGCCTCAGCCCGGCTCAGGTCGACGCCCTGCTCGACCCGGCCCGGTACAGCGGCCTCTGCCGCCAGTTCGCCGAGCGCGGCGCCGCGACGGCGCGCAAGGTGGCCGCCGGCCTTCCGCGCAGCGCGTCCTAGCTTCGCCGCTAGTTCGCCTTGAGCTTCACGTCCTCGTAGGGGCCGGAGAACGGGAATCCGGTGATGAGCCCCAGGCCCGATTCCTCCAGCCGAGGCCCGTAGCCGCCCATGGCCGCGAACTGGTAGATGGGCGCGAACATCGCCTTCTCGTACACGAGCTGCTGGATGCGATGCAGCATCACCTCGCGCCGCTTCTTATCGAGCTCGGCGGCCTGCTCGCGGAAGAGCCCGTCGATGTCGGGATAGCTGCCGTACACGTAGGCGCCGCCCCCGGCCACGAACGCCTCGAGCCGGGTCGGCGCGTTGCCGAACGCGGCGCTCGCGCTGAGCACGAGGTTCTTGAACGTCTTCTCGACCTGTCCCTTGTTGTACGCCGCCCGCTCGAGCGCCCGGAGCCTCACCCGGATGCCGGCGGCCTGCAGGTCGTTGGCCACCGGCTCGGCGATCCCGGTGTGCACGGCGTCGCAGGTGAAGTCTCCCGCGTCGAAGCCGTTGGGGAAGCCGGCCTCGGTGAGGAGCTGCTTGGCCCGGGCCCGATCGTACGGGATCACGGGCGGCTGCCAGAAGAACTCGAAGTGCGACGGGATCATGCTGTAGGTCATGCGCGAGAATCCGAGCGTCTCGGCCTGATTGATCGCCTGACGGTCGATCGCGGAGTTCGCCGCGAGCCGGACGCGGCGGTCGTGCCACGGCGATTTCGGATCCCACTGGTCGACGAAATAGACCCAGTACGAGTTGTTGGCGAGCGAGGGCTTGAGCGTGAGCCCCGGCGTGCGCCGGAGCTCCTCGCCGAGCGAGGCCGTCATCCAGTAGCTCACGTCGACCTCGCCGCGCTTGAGCGCGGCGAACCGGGTGGCCGGATCCGGAATGGTTCTGAAGACCAGCCGCTTCACCGGGGGCGTCTTCCGCCAGTACCGGTCGACCGCCTCCAGCACGAGCTCCACGCCCGGCGTGAACGAGACGAAGCGGTAGGGACCCGCGCCGATCGGCGCCTTCTTGAACCCGTCGTCGCCGACCTTCTCGACGTACTTCTTGGGCACGATCCAGCCGGCACCGGTCGCGCTCGAGTAGAAGGTGAGGAAGTCGGGCCACGGAGCCTTGAGGCGGAAGCGAACGCGGTTCGGCGCGGGAGTCTCGACGGCCGCCACCCGATCCTTGAACGCCTTGCTCGCGGCGCCCCGATAGCGCTCGAACGAGAACTTGACGTCCTCCGCAGTGACCGGATCGCCGTTGTGGAACCGGACGTCCTTGCGGATCAGGAACTCGTGCGCGAGCCCGTCGGCCGAGACGGTCCACGACTCGGCCAGGCTGGGCGCCAGGGGATTGCCGGGCAGGGGCTTCACCATCGCGTCATGCAGCGCGTACATGACCATGAACGGCGTGACGATCCCCGTGGTCTCCGCCGGATCGAACCATGTCGGCGCGAGCGAGATGTGAATCCCCCAGGTCACCTGACCTTCGGGAGCCGCCGCGGCCGGCGCCGCGCCACCGGCCAGGATGACCAGAACGAGCACCGCAATCGCGATGGTGCGGACCAGTCTCACGGGAGCCTCCTCACGCATCTGTGCTAGCAAGCCCAGGCGTTTTCCATGGCGCGACATGCCGGGAGCCGTCAGTGCTTCAAGCCCAGGACGATCTGAGAGTTGTGGTGAAGGATCTTGTCCACGTCTGCGGCCGGCAGCATCGACTCGCTCAGGTAGAAGAAGTTCTGGCGATACGTCTCGAACGCGAGCAGGACCGGATAGTCGCTCCCGGCCACGAGGTGGTCGGCGCCGAACGCCTTCCAGGCGCAGAGCAGGCCGGCCTGCGAGCCGTGGCCGACGATGTCGTAGAAGAAGCGGCGGGCCGTCACGCTCGGGCGCTCCGGCAGGTTGGGGTGCTGACGGGGCGCCTGGTTGTCGAGCCGCTCGAGCAGCATGGGGATGATGCCGCCCAGATGCGGGACGACGTACTTGATGTTCGGGAAGCGCTCCGGCACGCGCCGGGCGATCAGGTGCAGGACGATGGCGGCGTCCTCGAGCGAGGCGCCGACCGACACCGTGAACTTGTAGTCGTTGATCATCGGCGAGCAGATGCCGTTCTGGATCGGATGGTAGTTCAGCACGGTCCGGCGCCGGTTCATCTCCTGGTAGAGCGGCTCGAACTCCGCTTCGGCCGTCGAGCGATCGAAGCAGGAGCAGGTCATCGACACGCCGAGCATGCCGAGCTGGTCCAGCCCGCGCTCCATCTCGCGCAGCGAGGCGTCGATGTGCGGCAGCGGCAGCGAGACGACCGCGTTGAACCGCCCGGGGTATTTCTGGGCGAGCTCGGCGTACGTGTCGTTGATGAGCCGCGCCGCCGCGACCGCGTCGGACTCCTTCTCGGCGTACGGCGGGCTCGCGGCCGGGGAGAGCACCTGCATCTGCACCTCGGCCTCGTCCATCTGCTGCAGGCGCGCCGCGATCCCCGAGGGGTCGTCGCGCCGGAGCTGCCCCGCGGTCAGCGCCCGGGCCGCCTCCGGCACGCTGCGGCCGCCGATGCTCATGAGCCGGTCGATGTACTCCTTGCCGAAGTAGTGGGCGTGGATGTCGACGATCATCGCTGGGCCTCCCTGTCTAGATCGCGGTGTAGCCGCCGTCGATGAGCAGATCGCTGCCGGTCATGAACGCCGAGGCGTCGCTGGCCAGATAGAGGGCGGCGCGCGCGATCTCCTCGGGCAGCCCGAGCCGGCCCAGCAGGTGCTTGGGCCCCATGTTCTTTCGCGCGTCGTCCATGTCCTTCCAGCGACGGAGCATCCGCCGGGTCTCGATGGCGCCCGGCGAGATCGTGTTGGCGCGGATGTTCTGCGCGGCGTGGTCGGCGGCGAGCACCTTCGCGAGCTGGATCAAGGCGCCCTTCGTCGCGCAGTAGGGCGCCCGCCCAGGAGAGGCGACCCGGCCGAGCTGCGAGGCGATCAGGATGATGCTGCCGCCGCCGCGCGTGATCATCGCGGGGATCGCCGCCTTGACCATCAGGAACGCGCCGGTCAGGTTGATGCGGATCACGCGATCCCAGGCGGCTTCGTCCAGCTCCAGCACCGTGGCGGCGCGGTCGCTGTCGGCGGCGCCGTACATGAGGACGTCGAGACCGCCGAAGCGCTGGACCGCGGCGGCGACGGCGTTCCTGCAGCTCGCGCCGTCGGTGACGTCGAGATGCACCGGGAGCGCGTGGCCGCCGCCCGCCTCGATCTGGGCCGCGGTGGTCTTGGCCCCGGGCTCTTCCACGTCGGCGCACGCGACACGGGCGCCGGCCGCCGCGAAGACGAGGGCGGTCGCGCGCCCGATCCCGTTCGCGGCGCCGACCACGATGGCAGTCTTCTTCTCGAGCGTGAACGCCGGGTCGATCATGACGGCCTCCATCTCTGCGCGCGCCACAGTGTACAGTGATCCGGCCGTACGATAGCGCGCAACCGTCTGGACGCGCGCCTCGATCGGCGGGGCCCCCGCCCCGCGACGATCTGCGGCGCGCACGACCATCTGAAACCGGGAGGGACGAACGCGATGCTGCCGACGCACGGACGCTACGAGTACTCGAACATCACGAAGCGACCCGACTACACCTGGCCCGGCGGACGCCGCCTGGCCGTCTACGTCGCGCTCAACATCGAGGCCTTCGGATTCGGGGTGGGCAAGGGGGCGGCGATCGCCCCGCCCGACCAGGCGCAGAGCCACAGCGTCTACAGCTGGCGGGACTACGGCAACCGCGTGGGTATCTGGCGACTGTTCGAGCTGCTCGACGAGCTCGGCATTCCGGCCGAAGCTCAGATGAACACCGCGGTCTACGAGATGGCGCCGGACATTCCCGAAAGGCTGCGGGCGCGCGGCGACGAGATCCTCGGACACGGCGTGACCAACTCCGACGAGCAGGGGCACCTCGGCGAGGACCAGGAGCGTGCGCTGATCGAGGGCGTGACGGCGACGATCACGCGTCACGAGGGCGCCCGGCCCGCGGGCTGGATGAGCCCCTGGCTCTCGAACAGCGCCGTCACGATGGACCTCCTGCAGGAGGCGGGCTACCGGTACGCGATGGACTGGACGATGGACGACCAGCCGATCTGGCTCCGCACGCGCAAGGGCCGGATCCTCGCCATGCCGTACCCGGTCGAGGTGAACGACACGCGCGGGATCGTCTGGTATCACTACACCTCCGACGAGTTCGCCGACCTCATCGTCGATCAGTTCGACGAGCAGCTCGCGCAGTCCGCCCGCCAGCCGCTCGTGTGCCCGATCTCGCTCCATCCGTTCGTCACCGGGCGGCCTTACCGGATCCGCCGCCTGCGACGCGCGCTCCAGCACATTCTCGGGCACCCCGACCGCGTGTGGGTGACGCGCCCGCGCGAGATCTGCGCACACGTCGAGTCGCTGCCGGCCGGCGTCGTTCCGGGGAGCCGCTGACCGGTGAGTCGCAATCCCTGGAAGGCGGGACCAAGGTCCAGATCGACCCGTCCGGCGCGCCGTGCGACAAGAAAGGCTATGACACTTCCTTCAATCACGCTGACCTTGAGCCTGATCCTGATGCTGACCCCGCTGACGGCGACGCCCGTCGCCGCGCAGGCTGTCGCGCCCGAGCGGGTGGTGCTGCCGACCGACCGAACGGTGCTGCCTCTCCCGGAGCCCGCCTATCCGCATAGCACCACGTTCGACGCTCGGAATGCCACGCCGCCACCGCGGTTCGAGGTCAAGGCGCCGGCCACCGCGCCCAACGTCCTCATCGTGCTCATCGACGACATGGGCTTCGGCCAGTCGAGCGCCTTCGGCGGGCCCATCAAGATGCCGACGGTGGAGCGCCTGGCCAACAACGGACTGCGGTACAACCACTTCCACACGACGGCGCTCTGCTCGCCGACCCGCGCGGCGCTGCTTTCCGGCCGCAATCATCACGTGAACAACATGGGGTCGATCACGGAGACCGCGACCGCCTTTCCCGGGCAAACCGGCCAGCGCCCCAACAGCGTGGCGCCCCTGGCGGAGATGCTGCGGCTGAACGGCTACAGCACGGCCGCCTTCGGCAAGTCGCACGAGACGGCGGCCTGGGAAGTGAGCCCCTCGGGCCCGACTGATCGGTGGCCGACTCGTTCGGGCTTCGACAAGTTCTATGGTTTCATCGGCGGCGAGACCAACCAGTGGGCGCCGCTGCTCTACGACGGGATGAACCAGGTCGAGCCGCCGAATGATGCGAACTACCACTTCATGACCGACATGACCAACCAGGCCATCCGGTGGGTCCAGTACCAGAAGTCGCTCACGCCGGACAAGCCCTTCTTCATCTACTTCGCGCCGGGCGCCACCCACGCGCCGCATCACGTGCCGAAATCGTGGATCGCGAAGTACAAGGGCAAGTTCGACCAGGGCTGGGACGCGTTGCGCGAGCAGACGCTGACCCGCCAGAAGTGGCTGGGCGTGGTGCCGCCGGAGACGAAGCTCGCGCCCAATCCGGCGGCCATCAAGGACTGGGCCGCGCTGAGCCCCGACGAGAAGAAGCTCTTCGCGCGCCAGATGGAGGTCTTCGCCGGGTTCGGCGAGTACACCGACACGGAGATTGGCCGGCTGATCAATGCGATCGGCGATACCGGCCAGCTCGACAACACGCTGATCTTCTACATCGTAGGCGACAACGGCGCGAGCGCCGAAGGCGGCATGAGCGGCCTGTTCAACGAGTACACCTACTTCAATCAGGTGCACGAGACCGTGCAGGACATCCTCAAGCACTACGACGAGCTGGGCGGCCCCACGACGTATCCGCACTATGCAGCCGGCTGGGCGGTCGCGGGCGACACGCCGTTCACGTGGACGAAGCAGATCGCCTCGAGCTACGGCGGCACCCGCAACGGCATGGTGGTGCACTGGCCCAAGGGGATCAAGGCTAAGGGGGAGCTGCGCTCGCAGTGGCACCACGTCATCGACATCGCGCCGACAATCTTGGAATCGGCGGGCCTACCGGAGCCCAAGAGCGTGAACGGAACTGTCCAGACCCCGATCGAGGGTGTGAGCCTCGCCTACACGTTCGCTGACGCGAAGGCCCCGAACCGGCACACCACCCAGTACTTCGAGATCTTCGGCAATCGCGCGATCTATCACGACGGCTGGCTGGCCGGCACCGTCCACCGCGCGGCGTGGGAATTCAAGGTCCGGAGGCCGCTCGAAGAAGACATCTGGGAGCTGTACGACACGCAGTCAGACTTCAGCCTGTCGAACGACCTGGCCGCGAAAAACCCTGAGAAGCTGAAGGAGATGCAGGCCCTCTTCCTGAAAGAGGCAGTCAAATACAGCGTACTGCCTCTCGACGATCGGCTGACCGAGCGCTTCGTCGCTGCCTTGGTCGGGCGGCCCGACCTGATGGCCGGGCGCACGTCGCTGACGGTCTACGACGGCATGACGGGGATGACGGAGAACGTCTTCCTCAACCTGAAGAACCACTCGCACGTGATCACGGCCGATGTCGAGATCCCGAAGAACGGCGCGAACGGCGTCCTGCTGACCCAGGGCGGGCGATTCGGGGGCTGGAGCCTCTATCTCAAGGATGGCAAGCCGACCTACACATACAACTGGCTCGGTCTGCAGCGGTATGCCGTGGCCGCCACGCAGGCATTGCCGCCCGGGAAGGCGACCATCCGCTTCGAGTTCGCGTACGACGGCGGCGGCCTCGGCAAGGGCGGCAAGGGCACGCTCTTCGTCAACGGCAAGCAGGTTGCGACGGGGCGGATCGAGCGCACCCAGTGCTGCGTGTTCTCGGCCGACGAGGGCGCCGACGTTGGTATCGACGAAGGCACGCCGGTGACCGAGGCGTACAAGGTCCCGTTCAAGTTCACCGGCAAGATCGCCAGGGTGACGGTCGAGCTGAAGGACGTGAAGGCCGCCGATCGGAACGAGACGGAGAAGGTCCACACGACCTCCGCTCTCAAGAAGGCGCTGGCCGACTAGAGCGCGAAACTAGGGCGTCGGCCGCTGGAAGTGAGGCAGCCCCGTGTGGGCGGTGAGGCCGCCGTCGGCGACGATGGCCGCGCCCGTGATGAAGGACGCCTCGTCGGAGGCCAGGAAGAGCACGGTGCTCGCGATCTCGTCGGCTTCGCCCACGCGGCCGATGGGATGGGCCTCGGCGTACACGCGTCGCAGCTCGTCGGCACGGTCTCGTCCGAGGATCTGGCTGGCGCGCGTGTCGATGAAGCCCGGGCAGACGCAGTTGACGCGGACGTGGTGCCGGGCGTTCTCGATCGCCGCCGAGCGGGTCAGGTTGATCACGCCCGCCTTCGCGGCGTTGTAGGACGAGAGCCCGTAGTCGCCGGCGGTGCCCGAGATCGACGCGGTGTTGACGACGACGCCCTTGCCCCGGGCGCGCATGACCGGCAGGCAGTACTTCATGCCCAGGAACACGCTGGTGAGCGTGACGGCGATCACCCGGTTCCAGCTCTCGAGCGAGATCTCGTCGAGCGGCGCCGGCTCGGCCAGCCCCGCGTTGTTCATCATGACGTCGAG
>Ga0137409_10009045_pt1 | contig 10156 bp, 6 predicted proteins | sample CZODoug1_16funga_FD_122059 | JGI IMG/M metagenome (GOLD analysis project Ga0137409, IMG submission 122059) | Vadose zone soil fungal communities from Angelo Coast Range Reserve, California, USA - CZODoug1_16fungal (Hybrid Assembly) | ecosystem: Environmental > Terrestrial > Soil > Vadose zone...
AAGCGGCAATAGGCCCGCTCCGAAAACAGGCCGATGGCCAGCAACGCGACCGCATAGGTCACATAAGGCCAGGCGCGGGTAAACTTTGATGTGATCGCGGTCTTGAACGGCTCGATCTCAAGCGTCGCTCCCGATGGGTCGATCTGCGACATCACCAAGATGAGCACCATTGCGGCTGCAATATACTTGCCCATCCACAAGCGTTTCTCCACTGCGGCAGACGGGTTCCATTGCGGCACGCGCAGCGCACGGGACAACTGGCCGAGCAGCTCCTGCAGCGCCCCGAATGGACACAGCCAGCCGCAGAACACGCCGCGCCCGATCAACACCACCGAGAGGAGCGTGTAGCCGGCGATGATGACCATCAGCGGCTCGGCGAGGTAGAAACCGATATCGAAGTGACTGAACGGGGCCATGACATAGTTCATGACATTGACGATCGAGAGCTGCACGCCGGCGGTCCAGCCGAGCCAGACCAGAACCACAGCCAAGAATCCGTTGCGCACCAGCCGGTGGGCAAGGCGAGAGCGCGCCAGCTCCGCCTGGAATACGAAGATCAGGGTGAGCACCGACAACAGCACCGCCAGAATCGCCACATTCAGCCGCGCGTCGTGCCAAGCCTCGACCCAGGCAGGGACCGGGCTGTCGTCCAGGGCCTCGACCAAGGCAGGGACCAGCGACGCCTCGGGCTGCGCCGGCCTCTGGGCACCGCCGTCCTGGCGGTCTCCCACAACCGTTGCCGCGGCCCTACCCTCCCCCGCTTGCGAGGAAGAGGGCAGTTGGGCGCGCGTATCATCAAGGCTGGTAGTGAGAGCCTGCAAGTCGGGAACATTGTAGTCGAGCCCGAACGCGACCGTCACCGACGGGGCACCTGCACCAATGACCTCGCCGTTGACCAGGAGTTCCAGCCGCCACGGCTTCAACGGATCGAAGCCCGAATCGGCGGGCAGCGCGAACAGCCCGGCATCCTCCTGCCCCCGGATCCCTTCGCCGAAAGGATTGACCCATTGGTAGTCGTCCTGCCGGAACTCGAAGGTCTTCCCGTCTTGAACGACCCGCAGGCGATCGAAGCGCCGGTCGGAGCTCTGAAAGTATCTCGTGCCGAGAAAATTGTAAGGACCGTTGGACGCAATGAAGATCGCCTGGGCGTCACTCGGCATCTTGCGCTTGAAATCCTCGAAATTGATCATGCCGACCAGATTGCCGCCGATAGCGGCGGGCGTGAACAGCGCCGTCGCGAATTCGATATAGAGCCTGTCGCTCCTGCCCAGCGTCACCTCGAGCTGCGCATCCGGCGCACCCGCCGCGGCGAGTGCCGCCGCAACGTCGCCCGAAGTCACCCGCCGGCGCACGACGGCACCGGCGGCGAGGAGCGCGTCCCAGGACTTGCGGCTGAAGCTTTCGACATCGAGGGCCGGGGCCGGAGCCGGGACCCCGGAGGCCGCAACCGCCGCAGGGGGCCGCGCGAGGCGGGGGCGCAGCACCAGTCCCGCGGTGATGCTGACAGCGGCGCGCATGGCGCGCGTGCTGATCGTCGCGCCGGCGACGAAGTCCGGCGGCAGCATATTGGTGCCGCCGCGCAGTGGCCGGCCCGCTTCGCGGGCGAGAAACGTATCGAGCAAGCGCTGGCGCTGGCCGTCGTGAACGATATAGGGCTCGTTGTGGAACACCACTTTCGCCCCGGTGATGCGGCCGCCAAGATCGACCCCGGCGATCACGTCGAACGGCGTCGTCGAATAACCGGGAGCCGCGATGATATCGAGGGTCGAAAACACATAAGCCGCAACCTGGCCACCCTGGTAAACCGCAATCGCAGGCGGCGAGCCTTCCTCCGGTCCGAGCCGTTCGGCCCCGCCGGGAAAGACCACTGCCATCACCTCGGGCGTGAGACGCTCGCGCAGCTTGCCCTTTTCAGCAACGGCAGGTGACACGAAGACGAGCGCCAGCAGGGCGATAGAGGCACTGCACACCCATTCAATGAGCCTTGGAGATGCATTGACACCGCGCACGGACGGAAAGTTCAACATTCGAATCATACTCGGGATGTCGGCCGCACCAAAAATCTGCGCCCTTCCCTGCAAGCGGGGAAGGGAAGGGTTGGCATGTTCAGAAGTCCGGCTTGTCGGCAATCGGTATGCGGTAGTCGAACAAATGCTGGTTGTTTTCGGCGCAAGCTTCCTCATGCATCGGCATCTGGACCCGCGTGAAGTTATTGATTGCCGACCACGGCTCATAGAACGTGTCTGCGTCCTCAACCCGGAACGTCACTTGCAGCGTCTTGCCGCCGTCAACCAATTTATAGCGTTCGACCACATGCAGCTTCTCGGTATGCGGCGTGCGGAAATTGTCCAGATAGGTCTTGTCGTTCATTCCGACGGTATCCACCACCAGTGTATCGCCCTCGTAATGGCCGACCGACTCGCCGTACCAGGACGGCTTCGGGTTCGGCGAATGCGGCACGTCGAGATAGACGCGGCGAACCTGCGCATCGCCCGAAAAGATCATCGTCACTTGCTTCGGCGTTTGCATGAAATGGATCGGCTCGACGACTCCGAAGGCCATGAAGGCGGGAACACCTGCCGGCATGCAACTCGCTCTTGCCCCATAGGGGATTCCGCCGGAGAGCACTTTGCCGTTCTCCCGCTTCATGACCTCCTTAGCCCACGGTTTGATGTTGGGATTGGTGAGATCGGCAACGCGAAATGTCGGCTGGGCTCCGGTGCTCCGGAAGACGTTGTTGGTGACGTAGGGATGGGCGGGATCGTTTCGGGTCGGGCTGGGTCCACTCGGAACGGGTATATAGTCACCGTTGGCGAGGACCCATGCAGTGTTGTTGGATGAAAAATCAGGCGTCGATCTGCCCGGTTCTGCCGCGAGCATCGGCCCCACCGCTGCGCCGACGAGTCCGGACAAAATGCCGGCCGCAAGAATGGCTTTTCGTGAATTGAAATTGGGCATGGCCAGCTCCCTCAGTGCAGCACGTCGCACGAACCGATGTTCGGCGACAGAGTGTTATCGTTGATACGAATTTACGCTGCTCCAACGCATTCGTCACGCGTCAACTGAAGAGGCCCAGCCGAACACAAGAACCTGCTCGTCATTTTGGGCTGTGTCGTTCGCCATTCGCTCGTGAGACGTGACCTCCCGCGCGCTCCAGATTGAGAAAGTGGTAGTGTAGGGTGGGACGACGCTGATGCCCGCAAAGAATGCGTCACACGCCCAGGAGCCTCTTCGCGTTGCCTCCCGCGATGGCGGCGCGGGCGGCGTCGTCGAGGCTCCTGGTTGCCGCCAAATGTTGCAGCGGCTCGTACTCGGCCATGTCGTAGGGGTAATCCGTTCCCATCAGCACGTGGTCGATCCCGAAGGTCGCGACCAGCGCGGTGAGTTGCTCCGGCGTGAACACCACCGTGTCGACATAGATCTTCTTGAGGTAGGTGGACGGCGGCTTCGGCAAGTCGCCCCTCGCGTCGCCGCGTGCCCCCCAGGCATGGTCGATGCGGCCCGGATAGGCGCCCAGAAAGCCGCCGCCATGGACCGCGATGATCTTGAGATCGGGGTGCCGCTCGAGCACGCCGTCGAAGATGAGATAGTGCAACGCGATCGTGGTCTCCAGCGGGTTGCCGATGACGTTGTTGAAGTAGAACCGGGAGAAGCGTCGCGCCTCGGTGAAGCCATTGGGATGAATGAGCACGACGGCACCGATCTCCTCTGCCTTCTTCCAGAACGGCGCGAAGGCAGGGTCGGAGAGTTCTTGACCGGCCACGTTGGTGAGAATCTGCACGCCTTTGAACCCAAGCTGCGTCATGCAGCGCTCAAGCTCGCGCGCGGCCTCGTCGCCGTCCGGCATCGGCACCGTGCCGAGCGCCACGAAGCGGTCGGGCCTTGCCGCCACATAGGCGGCGACGCCGTCATTGATGATCCGGGCGGCCTTGACGGCGATATTCAGCGGAACCGTGTAGTAGCACTGCGGCGGCGGACACATCACGAGCTGCAGGTCGATGCCCATGGCGTCGAGATCGGCAAGGCGCTGGTCGTGGCCGGTCATCAGCCCTCGGCGGTCACTGTCCTGTCGCGCATTGAGGGCCTTGGTCTGCGGCGTCGCGAAATTGATGAGCGGAATGGTCGCCGGATCGAGATGCGGCTTGACGAGCTCCGCCGCCTGCGGGATCGCGATGTGGGAATGGATATCGATGGTCATGCTTTGCGGTCGCATCGCCCGCCCGGGCGTGGCGCCTTGCGGGCGCGCGGCGGTAGGGCCGTAACGATTCCAGTCCTGGGGCATTCGGGGTCCTCGTTTCGTGTGCCATTGCCGATGCGACTAGACGAAAGTTCATGGGGTGTCATTGTCGAAGTGAGCGCCTGTTTTTCAGGACCGTAGGGCGAAATAAGCGCAGCGCATTGCGCCATTTCGGCGCGAAAGACGGTCGATGCTCGAACAACGCCTTGGGAGAGGGGGTGGCGCAATGCGCTGCGCTTATTGCGCCCTACCGGCTATCGCCTCTTCCTGTCGCTGCCGATGACCTTGCGTTCCGGGTTTGCCGGAATGACGGGCAGTAGCAGGTAATTCGGCGTCTTCCGTCCGAAGTGCAGCGTGGTCACTCCGGCGAAAATCTCCGGCGGGCGATCTTGCGGGTCGTCGTGCAGGAACGGGCCGCAGCCGGTCAGTTCGTTCTTGAAATTCGAAAGCTTGCCGCCGCTCGCGCCGCCATACTCGTAGTCCTTGCCGCGAATGGTGAGAGCGATGCGGTATCCGGGCGGCGCTACGATCGAGGTTGGCCAGATCTCGATATCGAGTTCGACGACTTCGCCCTGCCGAAGCGGCTCTTCGGCATCGTGGGTATGGTATGGCCGATAGGGCAGCGAGCACTCGAGATCGAGCGCGCGATGGGAGGCGCGCAACCAGCCCTGGGCGATAGGGGTGTGCGGATCAATCGCGCCCTGGAACACCACTTCCTTGAGGTCGGGCGAGAACACCCGCAAGATCAGGAACAGATCGGCGTCGCTGGTTGACGACGATACGAACAGCTTCGCGGCGACCGGCCCGGTGATTTCCGTCGCCTCCATGAGCGGCGCCGTCATGAACGTGACGCCGTCACCCATGGCGTCGAAGCTCAGCGTGGCCTTCCCCGCAGCAGCGCCGGCCTTCAGCAGGCCGTCCACCGGGTCAAGATGAAACTTCGTCCACCTTGTGCGCTTGAGCGGCCATTCGTCCTCGGCACGGGCGACGAATTTCTCGCCCGGATGGCGGACCTGGAGCAGGACCTTCGGCTGCTTGGCCCAGCCGTTGTCCTTACCGTGCAGGAAATGGTCGAAGAACCGCAGCTGCTGCTTGCGGCCGTAATCCGTGTAGAAATGTGTCCAGTGCTCGCCGCCGTGGACTTCGAGCCATTTCTGCCGCGATGCGGGCTGAACGAAGCCTTCGAAATTCCCGCGCGGATGAAGACCCTGGCCGCCCCAATTGGCGGCGGAAAACAGCGGCACCGTGATCTTGTCCCACACCGGCGAGCGAGCGCGATGATAAGCGTCGTCGAGGGGATGGGCGAGAATGTCGCTACCGAGATCGGTGCGGTTGCGGGCGAGCTGGTCCTGGCCGAGCGTCTCTGGTCCGCATACAAGCTCTCCGTGCACGGGCGAGCGCCTGCCGCGCTCTCCCGCGCCGTATTGCACGGTCTTGACCTGCATGTCGTACCAGTTCTTCCAGAACGTGCATAAGATGCCGCCGTGACGGGTCATGTCGCGGTAGCAGTCCGCCGCCCCCTCCCACACGCAAATGGCCGCAAGGTGCGGCGGCTGCAGCGACGCCACGTGCCACTGGTTGATGCCGTAATACGATATGCCGTTGAGCCCGACTTTGCCGTTCGACCACGGCTGCACGCCGGCCCATTCGATGCAGTCGTAGAAGTCCTTGGTCTCGCGGGGCGAGAAGTGGTCGATCACGCCCGGCGAACAGCCGCAGCCGCGCGAATCGACACGCACGCAGGCATAGTCGTGCGGCACCCATTTCTCCGGATCGACCACCTCCCAGTTCTGATACTTGTTGGTCGAGCCCGCGGTGACGTCCGGATGCATCTGCGCCATGCGCTGCCATGCGCTCGGATAGCCTTCCTGAAACGCGAGCCCCTTGGCATAGGGGCCGTAGCTCAGGATCACCGGAAATTTGCCGACCTTGGCGGGCCGGTAGACATCTGCCCGCAGCACCAGCCCGTCGTCCATGGCGATCGGAACGTCCCAGTCGATATGCATGCCGTCGCGAAATCCGCTGCGCGGCAGATGCGTCTTGCGACCGCCGCGGCGCGGCGCGTTCTCGCCCAAGGACATGAGTTACTCCTTCAGCGCCGCTTGGAACGCCTGCCCGGCTTACCGCGCTTGACCCCAGCCATGGTCTGCAGCACCCCGCATACCGACGCGGTATCCTGCTCGCCGTATCCCATCGAGAGGGCCGCGGAATAAACCGGAATGCTGGCGGAAAACAACGGGGTCGGAACCCCGAGCTTGGCGGCGTGATCCTCGATCACGGCAATGTCCTTGTGGTACAGCTTGATGCTCATGCTGGCATCGTCATAGCGGTCCTGCACCATCATTGGGCCGCGTAGCTCGAACACCCGCGAGGTACCAGCGCCGGTGCGGATGAGGTCGTAGACCATCTGGGGAGCGAGCCCCGACTTGATTCCGAGCACCATCGCCTCTGCCGAGGCAACATTGTGGATCGTGACGAGTAGGTTGGCGACGTATTTCATTCGGCTGCCGTTGCCGAAATCGCCCACATTGTAAGTCGCGCGGGAAAAGTCGGAAAACATGCGGGCGGTTTTGGCGATCGCCTTGGCGTCCCCGCTCGCGTAGATGACGATGTCCTTGACCGCCGCCTGGGCGCCGGTTCCGCTCACCGGACAATCGAGCATCACGTGGCCGGCTTTGCGTAGCGCGGTTTCGGCGCGCTGCTTGTCGTCGAGGGTGAATGTGCTCGCCTCGACCACGATCCTGACGGGAAGCTCATGCCGGGTGATCGCCGCGATCGTGGCATCGAGGGCCTGCGGGTTCGGGAGACTCAGGATGATCACCGGCGCAACGGCGGCGAGCGTTTCCACGGGCGCGATTTCGACCCCGGCGCGTGCTGCGGCGCGCTTGCGGGCCGCAGCAATGTCGAAACCTATCACCCGCCAGCCGGCCGCGGCGAGGTGCCGCGCAAACGCGCCGCCCATGTTGCCCAGCCCCACGACACCGACCGTTCCCTTGCTGCGCTTTGCCATTTCTTTGCCCCTAGCCACTCGACGGTTCATCCACTATAAGCCCGGCTTTCATCGTCCCCACCCTGCTCTGGGGGGCGGGTGCGTACCGCGCTGTTCCAAATACTGCAAGGAGACCCTCCATGGCTGTCCCTAAGAAAAAGACGTCGCCATCGCGACGTGGCATGCGTCGCTCCGCCGACGCCCTGAAGCAACCGACCTATGTGGAAGACAAGGATTCGGGCGAATTACGCCGTCCCCACCACCTCGACCTCAAGACCGGGATGTATCGCGGCCGGCAGGTCCTCAAGCCGAAAACCGAGGCGTGAACGGCCTTTGGCTTGCGGGGTTACCTTCCGGGGCAGTAAAGAGCGGTGCCGGGGCTTCGACGCACCGCTTGCCTTCGGAGGTCGGCCCCCATGTTCCCCATCGGCGTGCCGCTGCTGGTGTTTGCGTTCGCGATCTACAACCTTGTGGTGTTCCTCATGCCGGGGTTCTCGTGGACCAACGAGATCTGGCATGTTTACATGATTTCGGGGGGTGAATGGGGGATCACGCCAAGCGACGCGATTGTCGCCGGTGCGGTCGTCATTCTCCTGATCGACATGCTGAAATCGGCCCGCCGCACGGGCCGGCGCACCGTCCTGGATAACGTGCTCTCTATGGTCCTGTTCGTCGGCATGCTGATTGAGTTCATGACGGTTAAGGCCGTTGTGTCGAGTACGTTTTTCCTGTTGCTTGTCATCAGCTTCGTCGACGTCGCCGCCAGTTTTGGTGTTAGCGTCCGGGCTGCGGTCGCCCGGCGCGACGTCCTCCTCGATGAGGCTGGTGGTGGCGGGGCCGGCGCCTGACGGTGCCGGGGCCTCTCCCTTCCATACCCTCCCCGCGGACTGGGGGGTATGGAAGGAGGCGCAACTCCAACGCGTATTCGCGTATTCCAGAACGTCAACACCAGGATGCCTCGCGACTTTCACAGCCCAGGCCGCTCAGCAGTGTTTGCCTGCGACGGAATGGCGGCAACCTCCCATCCGCTGGCGACCCAGGTGGCGATCGACGTCCTCAAGGCGGGCGGCACTGCGGCCGATGCCGCGGTCGCGGCGGCGGCTACGCTCGGGGTCGTCGAGCCCCACATGACCGGCATCGGAGGCGACTGTTTCTGCCTCGTTGCGAAGCCCGGCACGCCAATCTGGGGTTATAACGGCTCCGGTCGCGCCGCCGCTGCGGCGCGCGCCGACATCCTTTGGGACCAGGGCGTACGCGCCATCGATCCTCATTCACCCCATAGGGTCACTGTACCTGGAGCCGTCGAGGCCTGGTCGGCCGTGCTTCGAAGTCATGGCCGTTTCGGGCTCGACCGCGCCCTCGGCCCCGCGATTCGCTATGCCAAATACGGGTTTCCCGTAGCCTCGCGTATCGCCTATGACTGGTCCTTTTCGGAACCGGCGTTGCGCGCCGATCCGGGCGCATCGCGCCATTTTCTCGTTGAGGGGAGAGCGCCGGCCGCGGGCGACATCATGCGGTTCCCGGCGCTCGCCGCCACGTTAAAAGCAATCGCAGCGCACGGGCCGAAAGCCTTTTACGAGGAAGCGGCCGCCGAGATCGTGGCGACGCTGGCGCCGCGCGGTTCCTGGCTCACGCGGGATGATTTCGCCAATCATCGCGGCGAGGAGGTGACCCCGGTTTCCTCAGGTTATCGCGGGCTCGCCGTCGTCGAGTTGCCGCCCAACGGCCAGGGGCTCATTGCCCTCGTGCTGCTCAATATCCTGGAGAATTTCGACCTGGCCTCGCTCGATCCCAACGGAGCGGAGCGCCTCCATATCGCACTCGAAGCCGCCCGCCTCGCGTTTGCGGTGCGCGATACCCATGTGGCCGATCCGGCGTTCATGCGCCTTGCGGTATCGGCGCTGCTCGACAAGGGCTTTGCGCGCCAGCTTGCCGGCAAGATCGATCCCCGCAAGCGGGTAAAGCTGCCCGACGCGCCGACGCCCGGCAGCGATACCGTCTATCTCACCGTGGTCGACCGCGACCGCATGGCGGTATCCTTCATCAACTCGCTGTTCAGCGAGTTCGGCTCCGGGATCGCAACGGAAAAAAGCGGCATCATGCTGCACAATCGCGGCGCCTGCTTCGTCGTCGATCCCGATCATCCCAATGCCATCGGCCCGTCGAAACGACCAATGAACACCATCATTCCGGCGCTCGGGGTGCGGGACGGCCGCTGCGAACTCGCCTTCGGCGTCATGGGCGCGCATTTCCAGCCGATGGGCCACGCCCACCTCATCACCAATCTCATCGACTACCGCATGGATTTGCAGGCCGCGATCGACCAGCCGCGGGTCTTTTACGAGGGCGACGCCACCATCGTGGAGCGCGGGATTTCAGCGGCGGCGATCGATGGACTGAAGCAGCGCGGTCATAAGGTCGCGGTGCGGGAGCGGCCCTGGGGCGGCGCCCAGGCGATCGCCATCGACTGGCAGCGCGGCCTGCTCATCGGTGCGTCGGACGGCCGCAAGGACGGTTGCGCGATCGGGTATTGATCAGCCCTTCGTCTCGCTCAGGCGGTCAAGCCGTTTCTGCACGTCGTCAAGCTGGCGCTTGAGATCGTCGATCTCGCCACCTGGACCCGGTGGCTTTTCAGTCTCGGCAGCCTGGTCACCCTTCCCGGCCTGGGCCTGGGCCTCGCGCCGCGCGAACGGCGCAAACATGGTAAACGCCCGCTCGAACATTTCCATGTTCCGCCGCACCTGGTCTTCCAGCGGAGCGAACGGACCAGCGCCGAAGGCTTGGCTCATGTGCTGGCGAAACTTCTCCTGCTCGCGGACGAGCGATTGGATCGAAACTTCGAGATAACGCGGCACCAGCATCTGCATGCTGTCGCCGTAGAAACGAATGAGCTGGCGCAGAAACGTGATGGGCAGAAGGTTCTGGCCAGC
>Ga0137409_10009049_pt1 | contig 10154 bp, 9 predicted proteins | sample CZODoug1_16funga_FD_122059 | JGI IMG/M metagenome (GOLD analysis project Ga0137409, IMG submission 122059) | Vadose zone soil fungal communities from Angelo Coast Range Reserve, California, USA - CZODoug1_16fungal (Hybrid Assembly) | ecosystem: Environmental > Terrestrial > Soil > Vadose zone...
GTGTGAAGCTCTTGCCGTGTGTCCGTCGACGCGTACGTTTCCTTCGCGAATCAGCTCTTGAATCCGCGTGCGGCTCAGCACGGGGATGCGCTGTGCAAGGAACAAATCCAGACGCCGCCCCGCGTCGCCCGACGCCGCCGTCAGTTTTTGTTGCGTTGTGGGACTTTCCGACATGGAAGTAGCACAGGCTTCAGCCTGTGTGCTGTTCTGTACGGACGAAATCAAAACCACACAGGCTGAAGCCTGTGCTACTGAAAATCTCTCTCCGGTGAAGCGCGCCTCGCGAGAGAAAACTGATATTCACGAACATTTCCACCACACGTCCATTTGAGAGCCAGCCTAGCCGCGGTCGCGTTCGGCGGAATCGGACCGGTGGCGACCGCCGAAGAGAAGCTCGACGAGCACCAGCACCGCACCGATGGAGATGGCCGAATCGGCGACGTTGAACGCGGGCCAGCGATAGGTTCCGAGGCGGACTTCCAGAAAATCGGTTACGCCGCCGTGAATCAGGCGATCGAGCGCATTGCCTGCGGCGCCGCCCAGGATCAGCGCGAGTCCGGCGTGCGCAAGCGAACCGCCCGCCCGGCCGGTCGCTAATAGCCACACGAGCAAAGCTATGACCAGAGCCGAACTCACAAGCAACAGCGGCGCAAGCCATGGCGAACTCGAATTTGAAAACACACCGAACGCAATGCCCGGATTCTGATTGTGAACTAAAATTACGATGTCTGAGAATATGGGAAAGCGGAAGAATTCGCTCGTGTAATGCTCGATGGCAAATTTCGTGGCGCGATCCGCGGCCAGCACGCCGAAGGACAACCATAACCAGCGCGCTCCGGGCCTGCCGCTCATCAGGACGCGCCCCCCACGCCCGAAGCCCCGAGCTGGCCTTCGATTTCATCAAGCGCTTTCACGCAGCGTTCGCAAACCGTCGGGTAGTCCGCGTTCTCACCCACATGCGTCGAATAATTCCAGCAGCGCTCGCATTTCGTGCCATCCGCGCGACGCACTGTGACACTCAGGCCCGGAAGCAGCTCGGATTTTTGCCCATCCTCGGACGAAGGATTTCCAAGTTCGACCTGCGACACGATGAACAACGCAGGGAGCCAGCTCTTGTATTGTTCAAGCAGAGGGGTGAGGTCACTCCCCGCACTCAACAATATCTGCGCTTCGAGCGCGCCCGAAATCGTTTTCGCGTTACGCGCAGCCTCAAGGGCGCGCAAGACTTCGGTACGCACCACAAGCAGCTTCTCCCAGTTCGCCGCTCTCCGCGCATCCAGCGAGGCGCCGATATCTTCTACAGCAGGAAACAACGCAAGATGCGCGCTCTCCAGGTCGCCCGCCGCGCGCGGGAAATGCCTCCAGATTTCCTCGGCCGTGAATGCGATGATCGGGGTCGACAGGCTCAGCAAAGCCTTCGCGATGCGATACATGGCGGTTTGCGCGGAACGCCGGGCGTGATTTTTCGCAGCGAACGTATAGAGCCGGTCCTTTAGCACATCGAAATAGAACGCGCTCAAATCCACGATGGCGAAATCGTGCAGCGCGTGAAAGACGCGGTGAAATTCAAACGCCTCGTACCACTGGCGGCATTGCTTCACCAATTCCGCCGTGCGCCAGAGCATCCAGCGGTCGAGCTCTTCCATCTCGGCGTCGGGAACGGCATCGCGCGCGGGATCGAAATCGGCAAGATTGCCGAGCGCGAACCGGAATGTATTGCGCAGCTTGCGGTAAGCCTCCGAAAGCTGCGTCATTACGTTGTCGGACATGCGCACGTCGGCGGTGTAGTCCTGCGAAGCCACCCATAAACGCAACAAGTCCGCGCCCCACTTCTCGCACACTTCGGTGGGCAGCACGATGTTGCCGAGCGACTTTGACATCGGCTGGCCCTTCGCGTCGAGCGTCCAGCCGTGGGTGAGCACATGCCGGTAGGGCGAGCCGTTGCGCACCGCAACTCCGACCAGCAGAGAGCTCTGAAACCAGCCGCGATACTGATCCGGCCCTTCGAGGTACATGTCCGCAGGCCAGGGAAGTTTTTGACCACTGGCATCGAGGCGGTCCAGTACGGCCAGATGCGATGAGCCGGAATCGAACCACACATCCAGAATATCGGTCTCTTTTCGCCAGCTCGATGCGCCGCAGGAACAATGCGTCCCCGCGGGCAGCAATTCTTCAACCGTATGTGTGAACCAGGCATCCGCACCCTCGCGCGTGAACCATTCACGCACGAGCGCATGCAGCGCCGCGTAGTCGTCGAACTGCTTTTTGCACTTGGCGCAATACAGAATCACCAGCGGCACGCCCCAGAATCGCTGCCGCGATACACACCAGTCCGGCCGCTCGGCGATCATGGAGTGAATTCGTTCGGCGCCCCATTCCGGCGTCCATTTCACTTTGGAAATTTCCGCAAGCGCGCGCGACCGTATGGCGCCACTTCCATCAAGGCCCTTGCCGTCCAGATCGATGAACCACTGTTCGGTGGCGCGGAAGATCACCGGATTGTGGCACCGCCAGCAATGCGGATAGCTATGCGAAAGTTTCTGCTCGCCGAGCAGCGCGCCACGATCGCGCAACAGAGTGACGACTATCGGATTGGCCTCGAATACGGTTTTTCCTTTGTACTCAGGCAAACCTTCCAGATACCGTCCGTGGTCGTCAATCGGAGCGTACGCCTCGATGCCGTATTTCTGTCCGGTCTGGAAGTCCTCAATGCCATGTCCCGGCGCCGTATGCACGATGCCGGTACCCTGATCTAGCGTGACGTAATCCGCCAGCACCGCCGGCACGCGCAGATCCAAAAAAGGATGCCGGAACTTCAAATCCGCAAGGTCTTTTCCTTTCCAAGGCCCGCGCACGCTTCCTGCTTCGAGCTTCAAAGCGTCGAGCGCCGGACCTACGAGGTCCGCCGCCAGCAGCAACGCGCCGGCAGAAGTCTCGACGACGACGTAATCGTAGTCCGGATGAAACGCGAGTGCGCGATTGTGCGGCAGCGTCCACGGAGTCGTCGTCCAGATGACCGCAGCCACATTCGCACCGAGCTTTTCCGCCGCGGCCCCCGGCTCCACGGCAAACTTCACCCAGATCGACGGGCTGGTGTGATCTTCATACTCGACTTCCGCTTCGGCCAGTGCCGTGGTATCTACGATGCACCAGTACACGGGCTTGAGCCCGCGATACACGTAGCCTTTTTCAAGGAACGTGACGAAAGCATCCGCAATCGCGGCCTCGTACTGCGGGCTCATCGTCAAATAGGGATCTTCCCATTGCCCCAGCACGCCCAGACGCTTGAAATCACGCCTGTGCTGATCCACGTAACGCGACGCGAATTCCCGGCACATGCGGCGGAATTCTCCTGGCGGGACGCTTCCCTTCTTCCCGCCCAGTTCCTTCTCCACCTGCGTTTCAATCGGCAAGCCGTGGCAGTCCCATCCCGGAACGTAGGGAGCGCGGAAGCCGGCCATGGTCTTCGATTTCACGACCATGTCTTTCAAGATCTTATTCAGACCAGTGCCGAGATGAATCGTGCCAGTCGGGTACGGCGGCCCGTCATGTAGGACGTACGTGGGCGCGCCGGCGCGGGCCTGCTGAATGCGATGATAGAGTCTCTTCTCTTCCCATTCGGCGAGCTGCTTCGGTTCGTTCTGCGGGAGGCTGGCCTTCATCGGAAAGGCCGTGCGCGGCAGATTCAGAGTGCTTTTCATGTCAACCATTTTGGGCATAAGTTAAGTATCGGCAGGCGCGGCCGGGAATCTTTCATCCCTTGTGTACTCGCCCGCACCACTCGATCCGGAAACCAGCTTCCTCAGGGTAACGTCGTAATGTTACAATGGATTTGGCGGCGTGTCAGCCGCGCGCCAGTGGACATCCATTCGTGCCGCGGTTGAATCTTATCTCATGCAAGATCTTGCCGCTGAAAAAGGCAGGTGCTGTTGAGTACGCTGGTACCCAAATGGAGTGATCCAAGCACACCGCCACCCAAAGTGACGTTGCCTTCGGGGGATTCTGCCCCGCGTTTTACAGGCGCCCAAAGGCCTCTCTCCCACGGTTTTTTTTCCAACCTGCGAGATTTCCTCGCCGAACGCCCTGTAAAAATCCCCAAGAACGGCAAGGGCGACGTTTTCACACAAGAAGGTTTCGGCAGCGGCCTCACTGAAAATTTAAAGGAATGGTTTAAGCCAGCGCCGCGCGCGATCCGTGGCGCAGCCGCTTCGCGCATGACGGTTGATTGGGAGCCATTTTATAAGGTCTTCTTTCAGAATATTCGCGACCTGATCTCCCCGCCGAAACTTCCTCCGCTCAATGTCACGAGCAAGCCGGTTAAGGTCAAAGACATTTGGAGCAAGGATAAAGCCTTCGGACCGTCGCAGGCGATTGCCCTAGGGGTGCACATCGGAATCACGCTGCTAATTCTGTTTCCGTTATACAAATTTGCCACGAAGGCGGCCCAAACTCCCGTCGCCAGCAGCCAGCTCGTCACGCCGATCGATATCTCTGACTACGCCATGAAACTGCCTCCCGGCAAAGACAAGGCCGGCGGAGGCGGCGGAGGCGGTGAGCGGGCGGCTCTCCCGCCAACGAGAGGCAAATTGCCAAAGTGGAGCATGACGCAGATTGCTCCTCCCATGGTGCATACAAAACCTGAGTCGAAGATTGACGCGACGTTGCTTGGGCCTCCGGATTTGAAGATCCCTAGCCCGAATCTAGATAACTACGGCGATCCGCTCCAGAAGCTTGTCAACGGTTCAGGCGGCCCTGGCGGCGGCAGTGGCATCGGTACCGGCACAGGCACCGGTATTGGAAGCGGTTCCGGCGGCGGTCTGGGTCCGGGTGAGGGCGGCGGAACCGGGGGCGGCCCATTCCGTGCTGGAACCGGTGGCGTCGGCTACCCGACATGCTTTTACATGCCAGACCCGAAATATTCCGAAGAAGCTCGCAAAGCGAAATATTCAGGCGTCGTTACGCTCCAGGGCACCATTACGGTGGACGGACGCGTTACCGACGTTCAAGTTGTGAGAGGGCCGGGACTCGGCCTGGAAGAAAAAGCCGCTGAAGCCACCAAGGAATGGAGATGTAAGCCAGCTCTTGGCCCCAACGGGAAGCCCGTTGCCACCCGCGTTCCCATCGAAGTCACTTTCCGTTTACTATAATTTCTTGTACAAAGAGGTCAGGCGACACGCTTGAAGTGGATGCTGCGCCCTGCCACGAATGGTGATCGCCGCAGGCGTTCCCCTTCGACTCTTGAACCTTCGGGACTCCGTGGATTCCGGGAGGAAAGCAGATCATGAAACCGAGAAAATCCGAGTTCACACGATCATTTCTTTCGGAATCACAGCACTCCCTCGCGGCTTATCACATGCCCCGGCTCATCAGGTGCCTCAAGATGCTGCCTGAAAGGGAGATTTGGTGGAGACCGAACGCCGCTTCGAATAGTGCAGGCAATCTTGTGCTCCATCTTTCTGGAAACGTCCGGCAATGGATCGTCTCCGGGTTGGGAGACGCGCAGGACCGCCGTGATCGAGACCGGGAATTTACGGAGCGCGGCCCCATTCCCCGCCGGGTGCTCATTACATTGCTCCGCAAGACTGTGGATGAAGCTTGCAATGTTCTGGACCGCTTATCCGAAAACTCACTCATGCGAAATCACAACATCCAGGGTTTTCGCGTCTCGGGGATGTATGCCGTGTCCCACGTGGTCGAGCATTTTGCGTATCACACTGGCCAAATTATCTTCGTAACGAAATGGAAGCTGGGAAAGGATCTGCGGTTTACGCGGCTGCCAAGCGAGAAGCGCAAGAGGGTTATCGCCCGAGTTCCCTGAAGGGAAAGGTGGTTCAATCGATGCGCCCTTCGGCCCTTGTTCAAACGGAAACCCGACTGTCAGGAATCATTCCCAATCGCATCCGGGGCGGAGTACACTTCGCGAGGGACACTATGAAAATTAGATTGCACCTTCGCAGTACCGCAATCGTTTTTGGACTGCTGCTTGTTAACGCGCCGGGATTACTTGCGGCACAGTCTACGGGGAGCGTGGAATTCACCGCGCAAGTGGCCCCTACGGACGGACGGCCCGAGCCTGTCCGCCAATTGACGTTTTACCTCTTGCGCAAAAGCCTCGAAGACATCCGCCAGGAGGCCATGCAACTCGAACCAGCCCCGGACCTCGATAAATTCGTCGACGGCCTTAGCGTGTCGCCCAAATTGAAAGCGTGGATGAAAAAGAATCACACCGCGCAGCTTGCTGGAAGGGATTTCACAAATCTACTCACCGCGGACGATATCGTGGACACGCCCGAATTTTACAATGCTTATATGTTTCGCAATTCGGGCTACGAGGGGAACGGTTTTCCCAAACCGAAATTCAATCTGAAGGACGAAGTCTCCAACCCAGAAAAATTCAATGACGCAAAAGCAGAGTACAAGGAAGCAGTCCGCAAATTCATTGGCAGGACGCCGGACAGCATTCCGGGAATTGAAGCCGGCCTAACCGAAATCAACCCATCCGTAAAATGGGAACAAATAGAGGCCGACCAGCGGCGGCGCATCGAGAAGCGCACGCTGCAGATAGCCCAAACTCGCTATTTGGTGGCCCAGACGGACACCAATCTGGATGGCCGCGGCATTTTCGCGGGCTTGGCGCCCGGCCGCTATTGGATTGACATACTCGGCATGCAGGCTGTCTCGGGAGATGTACGCCTTCGCTGGGATTTCCCTGTCACTGTGCGTCCAGGCGAAGTAACTCGCGTAGAGTTGTCGAACCTCAACGCCGCGAAGCCCTTCAGTGCGGCGCAGAATTCCGACCACTAAAGGCTCCTTCTTTACTGCCTCCCCTGCAAGATGCGAGCATAGCGTAGATGGGCACCTGGACACTTTGGATCGCCTTTAACGCCGGCGTGGCGCTGCTCCTGTTGCTGGACCTGGGCCTGTTCCATCGTCGCGCCCACACAATTTCTCTTCGCGAAGCGGCGCTCGAAAGCGCCGTGTGGGTCGCGCTTTCCGTGGGATTCGGGTTGTGGATTCTTGCCTCCCATGGACGCGGCCCCGGCCTTGAGTTTTTCACGGCCTATGTAATCGAAAAATCGCTCAGCGTGGACAACGTATTCGTCTTCATCCTGATCTTCCAGTATTTTCGAGTCGATGCCCGGTATCAGCATCGCCTGCTGTTCTGGGGGGTTCTGGGTGCGCTCGTCATGCGCGGCGCAATGATTGGCGTGGGCGCCGTTCTGATTCAGCGCTTCGACTGGATCCTCTATCTATTCGGCGCGTTTCTGCTGTACGCGGGTTTCAAGCTGTTCGGCGCGGACCACATGGTGCACCCGGAGAAAAATCCGGTTCTTCACTGGGTGCAGAAGATTCTGCCCATGTCACAGACCGGCTCCGGGGCGCGATTGTTCGTGCGGGAAGCGGGCCGATGGCTGGCGACACCTCTCTTGCTCGTCGTCATCGTCCTCGAAACGACGGATTTGGTTCTCGCCGTGGACTCGATTCCAGCGGTGTTTGGCGTCACGCGAGATCCTTTCTTGGTCTACACCTCAAATGTCTGCGCGATTCTAGGTCTGCGCGCGCTTTATTTTCTATTGGCCGGAATCCTTCCTTATTTTCAGTATCTCGACGAAGGCCTCGCCATCGTGCTCATGTTCGTCGGCGCCAAAATGCTGGCGGACCCGTGGATACACATTCCGACGGGAATTTCCCTCGGAGTCGTTGGCAGTATCATCGTGATGGCGATCGCAATCTCCGTCATCGCTGTGGAAATCCGCAAACGCCAACGTGGGCGTCTTCAACGCCGAGGCCGGGTCAGCACAGTTCTCCCGCCAACTCCTGAGGACATACACCGTCTGGCGGACCCGGATCCGGAAACTCGCGCGCAGATCGCGCTGCGCCTTTTCAGATTCGGAGCCACACGGACCTTGAGTTGGTTCGATGGGTGGCTCAAGGATGGCGATTTTCGCGGTCTCGTTGTGCAAGAACAATTCGTGCGCCCCGATGGACGGAATGTATCCTTTCCGAGACTGACAATAGGAATTGCCGTGCTCCCTGAAATCTTCGGCAAGATTCGCACGGCGAACGGCTCTCCACCGCTCGCCGACGCTCCTCCCGACCAGGACGTTCTGGAGTTCGAGATTGAATTCGCGGGACGGTTCATTCCAACTCCCCGCTTGGACATCCTCACAACAAAGGCGCCGGACGGAAGTGGCGCGATTGCGCGGTTTCTAGAAAAATTTGGCGAGGGAATTCAGCAGGTGGAAATCGACGTGGCCGATGTGGACCGCGCGACGGAAATCCTGCGTTCGAGATTCCAGATTGAGCCAATCTATCCTGCGACTCGGTCTGGCGCAAATGGGACGCGTGTGAATTTCTTTTTGGTCGCTTCCTGGAACGGCACCAAGGTGCTGGTCGAGCTAGTGGAAGTGCCGGAAATTGCGTCTCATCCTGACTTTACGTCATACGAAAAGTCTTAGCTGCCAAGTACAGCGCTGCAACCGCTTCAGCGCAGCGCAAACTTCTGAAAATTCACTTGCTGTCGGTAAGCGCGACGTAGGCGCCGAGACCGATCATGCCGAAGCCGGAGGCAACCCGTTGGCGGCGACGGAATGTGGCGCTGGCCTTGAGCTTGAGTCCCAGTGGAGCGGCGAGAGAAACAACGAGCAAGTCTGCACTCGTATTCAGGGCGACGGAGACCATGCCAAAAATCAAGAATTGCAAAAAGATATGACCGAGCCGGGGTGAGATGAATTGCGGGATGAAGGAGAGAAAGAAGAGAGCAGTCTTGGGATTGAGAACTTCCGTGACGATGCCTTGACCGAAAGGGCTGCGAGAAGGGGCCAAAGTTTCGACGGGCAATTCGGCGTTGCGGGTTCGGATCATGCGAATACCAAGCCAGACGAGGTAAGCGGCGCCAGCATACTTGACCGTGTGGAATGCGACCGCGGACGCGGCGAGGATGGCGGAGATACCGAGAGCCGCGGCGAAGACGTGAAACATCCCGCCCGCAAAGGTTCCAAGCGAGGACAAAATTCCTTCGCGGCGACCACCGGCGAGCGTGCGGGCGAGGACGTAGAAAATGCCGGGGCCCGGAGTCACAGCGAGAACCAGAGCAGCAATGAAAAAGAGGAAAAACCTCTGAGCGTCAAGCATACGGAAATTGTAAGGGTAAAATTAACTTTTGCAACGCTTCTACTTATTAAGTCTTCCCATACACCGGAATCGCCGCGCCGTGAATCACGCGGGCCTCTTCGGAGCAAAGAAACAGGATTACGCGCGCGATTTCTTCGGGCTTTGGCCATTTTGAGAAATCCGCTCCCGGCATCGCCTTCCGGTTCGCCGCAGTATCGATGATACTCGGGAGCACGGAATTTACATTGATGTTATACGGCTTCACTTCGGCGGCGAGCGAATCAAACAGGGCCAGCGCACCCGCTTTTGACGCTGCATACAGCGCGCCGCCCGCGCCGTGATCCAGCGCGGCCTTCGATGCGATGTTGACGATCCATCCGCGGTTCTGTTGGATCAGCACCGGCACGATCGCCCGCGCCAGAACAAACCCGGCCTTCAGATTAAGTTGCAGCATCTGATCGTAAGTCCGAGGGTCCACTTCCCAGAGGTTTATTCCACCGGCGTATCCGCCGACCGTGTTCACGAGAATGTCGAGGCGCCTGTGCTTGGCCACAATTCCCGCAACGAATTGCTCGACTGCCGTTGCGTCAGTCACGTCCACCGCCGCACCATCCGGCGGCGTGGCTCTAATGCGTTCCGCCGAGGAAACCACCGCGGCAAACTCTTCCGCACGCCGGTAAGTAGCCACCACGGCCGCGCCTGCTTCGAGAAAGGCCATGGTAACTTCGCGGCCCAGTCCGCCCGTGCCGCCAGCGATAAGGACGACTTTGTCGTGGAAGTTCATGCTGTCCTCCATTCACCTACTAGTCTATACACTTCACAATGACACGGGCATGAGAAGTCCCTGATCTGCACGAGCGCGTGCCGAGCCGGGGGCGGGGCCTGTAGCGCCCGCCTTCAGGCGGGCATGTGCTTGAACCGACCGTGCCCCGACCCTCTCGGGGCGCTACAAAATCCTACTCTCCGGTTTGCTCGAGGAGCTTTGCCACGAGGCCGGTCCACCCGGTCTGATGACTGGCGCCCAGCCCGGCTCCAGTGTC
>Ga0137409_10006363_pt1 | contig 10153 bp, 8 predicted proteins | sample CZODoug1_16funga_FD_122059 | JGI IMG/M metagenome (GOLD analysis project Ga0137409, IMG submission 122059) | Vadose zone soil fungal communities from Angelo Coast Range Reserve, California, USA - CZODoug1_16fungal (Hybrid Assembly) | ecosystem: Environmental > Terrestrial > Soil > Vadose zone...
GAAACTATTAAAAAGGAAAAACCATCACTTGTCTTACTGGATATCCATCTTAAAGGGCGGCTGGATGGCATCGACCTTGGAAAGGAATTGAAAGAAAGTAATATTGGATTTGTATACCTCTCGGCAAATTCCAATCAGCGAACACTTGAAGCTGCAAAAGCTACAGAGCCATATGGCTTTCTTGTAAAACCCTACCGTGAAAAAGACCTGCTGGTAACACTTGACATTGCCCGTTACAGGCAGGAATTTGGCCTGGAGTCTAAGTTCAGACGTGAGAATCTTTTGCACCACCAGCTTAATGACATCATACATGAGCGTACTGACTGGGAAACCAAATTTTTGCATTTTGCCAGGGCTATTCAATCATACATACCCTTTGACTACATTGCCGGCCTGAAAAGAGCTGATGACCTGCTGTACAACGGGATCGGCTTTTTGCGCATCGGGTTTGATGAATATCAACTGATAAGAACCGATGAATTGTTAACAATCACCAGGTTGAAAGTCGCCGAGCTTCATCAGATCCTGGTTGCTTCTCCTCCCAGTAACAAGGCTACCTGGTACAATGGCCGCGATTTTGAAAAGATTTGCGGCCTCAACCCCATGAAGAGGCTGCTTGCCGACACCTTTCAGCTGGCATCAAATCTTATGATACCGGTGCTGCCGGCCAATGGAGGTATCTTTATCTTTTCTTTTTATAGCCGTCGCAGCGATGCATACGGCGAGGAGCACCTCTCTTTGCTTTTTCGATTTCAGCAGCAGCTGACCATTGCCCTGGACAGCGTATCAACTTTGGGAGACAGCATCGGCCCGGACAGGAAAAGGGCTGCCGGAGCTGGTCGGCGCCGTCGCGGCCGCCGTCAAGGCGCGGCAGGCTGCGCCGCGACCCGAGCAGGCGCCGCTCTTCCTTCCGCTCGACCGGGCCTTCGCGGTCAAGGGATTCGGCACGGTCGTCACCGGCACGCTGTTCTCCGGCGCGCTCGCCCCGGGCGACGAAGTCGATCTGGCGGGGGCGGGCGCGCGGGCCCGCGGCGTGCGCGTGCGCGGCGTCCAGGTCCATGGCGCGCCGATCGACAAGGCGCGCGCCGGCCAGCGCACCGCGGCCAACCTGGCCGGGATCGAAGTGCACGACGCTCCGCGCGGCGCGGCGCTGGTTCAAGCGGGGACCTTGGAGTCGGTGGGTGCGGCGCAGGTCCTCGACGTGGAGCTCGAGCTGCTGCCCTGGGCCGCGCGCCCCTTGCGCGACCGGGCGCGGCTGCTGGCCCACATCGGAACCGCGCAGGTTCCCTGCGTGGTCGCCCTGGTGGATCGCGTGCAGCTCGCGCCCGGTGAGCGCGCGCTGGGGCAGCTTCGCCTCTCGCAGCCGGCGGCCGCCATCGCCGGGCTGCGCTTTTTGCTTCGCGGCGACCGGTCGACGACCCGCGCGCACGCGTCCACGCTCGGAGGAGGCCGTATCCTGGCCGTCGCCTCGCGCAAGCGCCGCCGGCGTGAGCCCGACGCGGCGGCGCTGCAGGCGCTCGCGGGAGACGACCCGCTGGCGCAAGCGGACCAGCTCTTGCTCGAATCCGGATACCCGGGCGCCTCCGCCCAGCGGCTCGCCGCGCGCGGCGCGTTCACGGTCAAGTCGGCGGAGAGGGCGCTCGAGCGCCTCGCCCAGGCCGGCAAGGCCGTGCTGTTCGATCGCGAAGCGCGCCTCTATACGCACAAGGACGTCCTCGAGGCGCTCGACGCCAAGGTGCTGGCGCGCTTGCGCGACCACTCCCAGCGCGACTCCATCGAACCGAGCATCGCCCGCGAGGAGCTGCGCCAGCGGGCCGGGGCACCCCCGCAGAAGCTGTTCGCCAAGGCGCTGGCGGCGCTCGCCGAGCGCGGGGAGCTGCGCGCGGACGCGGAGCGCGTCCACCCCCCGGGCGCCACCGCGAAGCTGTCCGGGCCCGACGCGGATGCCCAGGAACGGCTCGCGGGCGTGCTGGAAGGCGCCGGCCTCTCGCCTCCCCGCGCCGACGAGCTGCCCGCGCTGATCGGCCAGACGCCGCAGCGCACGCAGGCGCTCCTGAAAGCGCTGGCGGGCTCCGGCCGCGCCAGCAAGGTCAGCGAGGAGCTCTGGTTCGGCGCGACGCCGCTGATGGACCTGCGGCGGCGCGTGCTCTCCCACCTCTCGCAGCACGGCTCCATCGACGCCCAGGCGTTCAAGGAGCTCACCGGGCTCACGCGCAAGTTCGCCATTCCGCTGCTGGAATACTTCGATCGCGAGAAGCTCACGCTGCGCATCGGCGACAAGCGCGTGCTGCGCAAGGCCGATCGATGACCGGAGCGGCGCGCAGCGCAACCCTGATCCGGGGATTCGTCGACGTGGCGGTGGCGGCCCAGCGCGAGCAGACGCAGGCGGGGATCCTGCAGGTGGCGGGCGCGGAGCTGCGGAAGCTCGGCCTCTCGGTCACCCTCTGTGAGCTGGGGGACGGCTGCTACCGGATCCTCGAGGCGGGCACAGGCAACCCGTTCATCGCCTCCATCCGGGAGCGGTGGCCGGATTGGATCCCCGACTCGGCATTCCCGATGCCTCGGGGGTCCTCGACCGAAGGAACGCTGATCGACGATCTGCCGGCCCTCATCGCCAAGGGCTTCGACAAACCGCGCGAGCTCTTCACCAGCGCGCCTCCGCAGGCGATCATCGCCTCGATCCCGATCGGCGGGGTGCCGACCTTCCTCTTCTCCTGCTCCGGCTCCGATCTCGACGCGACCATCGCCAACGCGTTCGGGCTGCTGGGGAAGCAGCTCGGCGCTGCCCTGGAGACCGTCCGGCGGCTCGAGGAGCTGGACCGGCGCAACTCCGAGCTGCGCGCCCAGGCCCAGGAGATGGCCGTCCTGAACGACGTGGCGCGGCGGCTGGCGGGATCCTTCGAGGTGCGGCCGCTGCTGGAGCTCGGAGGCGAGACCCTGCGGCGGCTGCTGGATGCCGACAAGTGGTTCGTCGCGCTCCCCGACCTGCGTGAGCCTACCCTCCGGTTCCACGTCGTGGCGCCGGAGGACGCCACCCTGGATCTGGAGGCGGAGTCGGTCGCCATGACCGCATTTCGCGAGCGCCGGGTCCTTCAGGTTCCGGAACCGCCGTCGGGTGCCGCCGCGCCGTCCACGCCGCTCACCCGGCTTGCCGTGCCCCTGATCGCCCGCGACGAGGTGCTGGGGGTGGCGCTGATCCTGGACGAGCACGCGCGCAGCTTCACCCGCGCCGAGACGGACCGGGCGCTGGCGGTGGCCGGCCAGCTGGCCCTGGCGCTGCTCTCCGCGCGGCTCTACGACGCTCTGCGCACCAGCTACGCCGAGCTGGCCCGCACGCAGAAGGAGTTGATCGATCGCGAGCGCATGGCCGCCCTCGGCGAGCTGTCCGCCTCCATCGCGCACGAGGTGCGCAATCCGCTGGGAGTGATCTTCAACTCGGTGGGGAGCCTGCGCCGCATCCTCAACCCGCAGGGCGATGCCGCGCTGCTCCTCGACATCATCGGCGAGGAAGCCGATCGCCTGAACCGGATGGTGGGCGACCTCCTCGACTACTCGCGCCCCGTGCAGCCCGCGCTGCAGCCCGTTCCGCTGCGGCCGCTCTTCGAGGAGGCGATCGAGTCGGCGCGCCAGCAGGCGGGCGCCGGCGCGGAAAACGTCGCCGCCACGGTCCGGGTAGCGGAGGACGCCGCCACCGTCCGCGCCGACGCGCGCCTGCTGAGGCAGGCGCTGGTGAACCTGTTCCTCAACGCGTACCAGGCCATGCCGCGCGCCGGACGCCTGGACGTGCGGTCGTCGCGCGGCGCCATCGACGGACGGCCTTGCGCGGAGATCGTCGTGCAGGACAGCGGGGGCGGCATCGCCGCGGACATCGTGGACAAGATCTTCCAGCCCTTCTTCACCACCAAGGCCACCGGAACGGGGCTGGGACTGGCCGTCGTCCGCCGGATCGTGGAGGGTCATGGCGGGACCATCGATCTGGGCCGAATCAGCCCGGGCGCCGAATTCCGGCTGCGGCTTCCGTTGGAAGGACAATCGGGTTAGGTCTTCGGGATATGTCCGCCGAGGCGCCCCCACCGGCCGTCCCCGACGCGTCCCGGCCAAAGCCGCGGATCCTGATCGTCGACGACCAACGCAACATGCGCACCACCACCGCGCTGGTGTTGCGGCAGCAGGGCTACGAGGTCTTCGAGGCGGAGAGCGGAGAGGCCGCGCTGTCCCGGCTGCTGGCCGAGCCCTTCGACGTGGTGCTCACCGATCTCAAGATGGCGCCGCTGGACGGGCTGGCCGTGCTGCGCGGCGCGCTCGAAGTCGCGCCCTCGACGCAGGTGATCGTGATGACGGGGTACGGCACCGTGGAGAGCGCGGTGGAGGCGATGCAGCAGGGCGCTTACGACTACGTGAGCAAGCCGTTCAAGGAGCGCGAGCTCCTGATGCGCGTGCAGCGCGCGCTCGAGCGCCGGCGGCTGATCGTCGACGTCGGGCTCTTCTCCGACGAGTTCCGGCAGCGCTACAAGCTGGACAACCTGGTGGGCCGGTCGGCGCCGATGCGCGAGCTGCTCACCAAGCTGGTGCGCGTCGCTCCGACCGACGTCACCGTGCTGATCACCGGAGAGAGCGGCACCGGCAAGGAGCTGATCGCCCGCGCCATCCACGTGAACTCCAGGCGGGCCACCCGGCCTTTCGTGCCGGTGAACTGCGCCGCCATCTCCGAGACGCTGCTGGAGAGCGAGCTGTTCGGGCACGTGAAGGGAGCGTTCACCGGAGCGGTCAAGCTGCGGCAAGGCCTTTTCGAGGACGCGAGCGGAGGCACCTTCTTCTTCGACGAGATCGCGGAGACCACCCCCGCGTTCCAGGCGAAGCTGCTGCGCGTGATCCAGGAGCACGAGATCCGGCGGGTGGGGGACAACGCGTCCATCCCCGTGGACGTCCGGGTGATCGCCGCCACCAACCAGGACATCCGCCAGGCGATCGCCGACAAGCGCTTTCGCGAGGACCTGTTCTACCGGCTCAACGTGGTCCCCCTGCAGGCGCCGCCGCTCCGCGAGCGCAAGGAGGACGTGCCGCTGCTCGCGCAGCACTTCCTCACCCGCTTCAACCAGCGAAACGGCTCCCGCAGGACGCTGACCCAGGGCGCGCTGGAGAAGATGGCGGCGTACGATTTTCCCGGAAACGTGCGCGAGCTGGAGAACGTCGTCGAACAGGCGGCGGCGCTGGCGCGGGGCGACGAGATCGACGCCGACGACGTGTTCATCGAGACCCGGTCGTCGCCTCCGCTGGAGACGCCGCCCTCCGGCGTCCGCACGCTGGCGCAGGAAGTGGACCAGGCGGAGCGCAAGGCGATCGAGTCCGCGATCGAGCGGCACGAGGGCCTTCTGGAGAAGGTCGCGCGCGAGCTCGACGTCTCCACCACCACGCTCTGGCGCAAGATGAAGCGCCTGGGGCTGCGCAAGGAGTAGCCGCCGGGTTACGCTCCGCGGGTGCCGAAGAAGAAACCCTTCAACAACCCCTTCTCCGGCGTCAAGCTGCCCCCGGCCCCGCCGGCGCCGGCTCCCAAGGCTCCTCCGCCGCCCGAGCCGACGCCGCCCCGCCAGCAGCACGAGCTGAACGAGGACGAGCTGTGGAGCGTCGCAGTCGACGGCGCGAGGCCGCTCTCGGACCGGAGCCGCCGCGTCAAGCCGGGTCCGCAACCGCTGTCCGTCGCCCCCGCTGCGCTGGATCCCGATCTGGAGGTGTACGACGAGCTTCGCGCGCTGGTCACCGGGGAAGTGCCGTTCGACATCGCGGACACCGACGAGTTCATCGAGGGTCACGCTCGCGGCCTCGATCCCAGGGTGGTGCGAAAGCTCCGGCGCGGCGAGTTTGCCATCCAGGACCATGTCGATCTGCACGGGATGCTCAAGGACGAAGCCAAGACGGAGCTCGAATTCTTCCTCTCGAAGTCGCGACAGCAAGGAAAGCGCTGCGTCCTGGTGGTCCACGGCCGCGGCTTGCACTCCAAGGATCAAGTCCCGGTCCTGAAGGAGGCCCTCAAGCGCTGGATGCACACGGCCCGCTTCGCCCGCCACGTGCTCGCGTTCTCCTCCTCGCGTTCGCACGACGGCGGCACCGGCGCCATCTACGTCTTGCTCAAGAAATCCTGAGCTGATTCCTAGCGGGCGAAGGCGTTGGCGGCGGATTGGGTAAAGGCCGCGAAGGTGCCGGGTTGGACGCCCATCCAGAGGACGATGAGGGCGCAGCCTGCGATGGCCAGGCCCGCGGAGACGAGGCGGCCGCCCTGGATGGGCTGGCCCTTCGAGCTCGGGTACATGTACACGTACACGACGACGCGCAGGTAGTAGTACAGGCCAGCGACGCTGGTGAGGACGCCGAAGACCGCCAGCGGGGTGAGCCCGGCCTCGATGGCGGCGCGGAACACCGTCAGCTTGGCCATGAAGCCCGCCGTAGGCGGCACCCCGGCGAGCGAGATCATGAACAGCGACATCGCGGCGGCAAGGCCGGGGTGGCGCTCCGAGAGGCCCGACCACGAGGAGAGATCGTCGCTGTTGCCGCTGAGCGCGAGCCGGCGCTCGATGACCGCCACAACCCCGAATGCGCCGATCACCGTGGCGGCATAGGACGCCAGGTAGAAAAGCAGTCCCTGTGCCGCGTCTACCCGGGGCGGCGCCTTCTGCATCGATGCGACGGCGATGAGCAGGTAACCGGCGTGGGCGATGGAAGAGTAGGCCAGCATGCGCTTGACGCTGCGCTGGGGAATGGCGAGCAGGTTGCCCACCAGCATCGTCAATGCCGCGAGCCACACCAGGAGGCCGCCCCAGTCCACCAGGATCAGATCGCCGGACCCGCCCCCGAAGCCGGAGACCAGGATCCTCACCAGGACCGCGAACGCGGCAGCCTTCACGCCGGCCGCCATGAAGCCCGTCACCGGCGCGGGGGCGCCTTCGTACACGTCGGGCACCCACATGTGGAAGGGGACCGCGGCGACCTTGAAGGCGAACCCCGCTGTCAGGAGCGCCGCCGCGGCATACAGCAGCCTCTCCGCTCCCGGAGCGGCGCCGTGGAGCAGCGCGTTCGCGACGTCGGCGAGGCGGGTCGAGCCGGTGGCGCCGAACGCAAGCGCTGCTCCGTAGAGGAAGAGCGCAGAGGCAAAGCTGCCGAGGATGAAATACTTGAACGCCGCCTCGGCCGGGCGCTTCCCGCGGCGGAGCCAGGCGCAGAGCGCATAGACCGCGAGCGACATCACCTCCAGGGAGAGGAAGATGACGATCAGGTCGGTGGCCTGCGCGAGCAGGCACATCCCCGCCGCCGAGAACAGCGAGAGCGCGTAGAACTCGCCGCGCGTGGCGTGCAGCGACTCGAGGTACGAGTAGGCGACGATGCTCGAGAGCAGCAGCGCCCCGCACACGACCGCGGCGATGACGCGCGCGAATCCGTCGCTCACGGCCGATCCGCCGAACAGCGGCACCGCGGGGTCGCCGATCTGCGCCAGCGCCGCCCAGAGGGCGCCCGCCGCGAACGCGGCGGTCAGCCACGCCTGGTACCGGCGATCCGGCGGCGCCTCCGCACTTTCGGGCTTCGAATCCGAGCCGGGAGGCAGCTTCCGCTGAGCCGCCTCGGCGGCGCCGGTGGAAGCGCCGAGCACGGCCGGCCTCACGCCGCGCAGGAAGACTTCGCTGGTCAGGAGCACGAGCGCGCCGAGGGAAAGAATGAGCGCGGGGAGGATGCCGTGGAGGTCGTTCGGGTCGAAGTTCATCGCTCGACCTCCGCCTTCCGCACCGGGGGCGGGCGGCTGACCCGCTGCACGAAGGCGTCCACCGGCTCCTTCACCACCGAGAGGAGGGGCTGGGGCACGAAGCCGATGGCGACGATCGCGAGCAGGATCGGCGCCAGCGTGACCCACTCGCGAACCGTCAGATCGGGGATGCCGTGCTCGGCCGCCTTGCGCGGCGGGCCGAAGAAGACGCGCTGGTACATCCAGAGCATGTAGACGGCGCTCAGGATCACACCGGTAGCGCCGGCCACCGCCAAGGGGGCGCCGCCGATCGTCCGGGAGGCGTAGGTCCCGATCAGGACCAGGAACTCACCGACGAACCCGTTGGTGCCGGGGAGGCCGATCGACGACAGCGTGACGAGCAGGAACGTCGCCGCGATCGCCGGCGCGACCTTCGCCACTCCGCCGTAGGCCGAGAGGTCCCGGGTGTGCGTCCGCTCGTAGAGGAAGCCCACCATCAGGAACAGCGCGCCGGTGGAGATGCCGTGGTTCACCATCTGCAGCACCGCTCCGCTCACCGCCTCCGGCGTCAGGGCGGAGAGACCGAGCATCACGAAGCCAAGGTGCGCGACGGACGAGTATGCGATCAGCCGCTTCATGTCCGTCTGCGCCATGCACATCAATGAGCCGTAGATGATGCCGATCACTCCCAGCACGGCGATGGTCGGAGCCCAGGCCAGCGCCGCCTGCGGGAAGAGGGGCATCGCGTACCGGATGAAGCCGAACGTGCCCATCTTCAGCATGACGCCGGCGAGGATGATCGACCCCGCCGCGGGCGCCTCGGTGTGCGCGTCCGGAAGCCAGGTATGCAGCGGCCACACCGGCACCTTGATGGCGAAGGCCACGGCGAAGGCGAGGAACAGCCAGTTCTGCGTCGACGGATCCACCAGGCCGGCGTTGAGCAGGTCGACGTAGTCGAAGCTCTTCCGCCCGGCGTTGCTCCACAGCCAGAAGATGGCGAGGAGCATCAGCACCGAGCCCACGAAGGTGAAGAGGAAGAACTTGACCGCCGCGTAGATGCGCCGCTCGCTGCCCCAGACCCCGATCAGGAGGTACATCGGGATCAGCATCGCTTCCCAGAAGACGTAGAAGAGGACCAGGTCGAGCGCGCCCAGCGTCCCCAGCATCGCCGTCTCCAGGAGCAGGAGCGCGATGCAGTACAGGTTCACCCGCTCCTGGATGTACTTCCACGAGCTGAGCACCACCAGCGGGCCGAGGAAGGTGGTGAGCAGGAAGAGCAGGAGCGCCACGCCGTCGAGCCCGACGTGGTAGCTGAAGCCGAGGGCGGGCGCCCACTCCGTCTTCTGCTCGAACGCGTAGCGGCCCGACCCGGCGCGGAAGCCGGTCCAGAGCGGGATCGAGATCAGGAACGTGAGCAGGCTGAAGAGGAAGGCGATGCCCTTGTGCTGCCCGCCCTCGCCGCGGGGCAAGAGCGCGATCAGCACCGCGCCGAGCACCGGAAGGAAGATCACCAGGGTGAGGAGATGGGACTCGACGAAGCTCATCTCAGCTCCTCACCAGGAAGACGTAGAGCAGCGCGGCGACCCCGAGGGCGGTCACCGCGGCATACCGTTGCACGTCGCCGTTCTGGAACCTGCGCGCCATCGCGGAGACCCAGGCGATCAGGGCCGGGATGCCGTTGACGAACAGCCCGTCGATGAGGGTGGCGTCGACCACGCGCCAGAGGCCCCGCGCCAGGGCCCAGAGGGGCCGCACGATGACGCGGTCGTAGAGCTCGTCCACGTACAGCTTGTTCGCCAGGGCGCGCCGCACCGGCCCGAGGCGGGCGCTGAGCATCTCGTCTCCGAGAAGCCCGCGCTTGAAGTAGAGCGTGTATGAGCCCGCCCAGCCCAGCCAGCCGACGAGCAGCGCGATCCCGAACCCGACCGCGGGCGAGAACTCGCCGGGCGCGCCTCCACGGGGATGCGCGAACACGCCTTCGGTGAAGTGCTCCCAGGTCCAGTGCTCCAGCGCGGTCCCGTGCACCCAGGACGCCGGCAGGCCCAGCAGAAGGCCCAGCACCGACAGCCCCGCGAGGATCCAGAGCGGCACCGTCATCACCGGCGGGCTCTCGTGCGGATGAACGCTCTCCGGCCCGCGGTACTCGCCCGAGAAGGCGAGGAAGTAGCAGCGCCACATGTAGAAGCTGGTGAGGAACGCGGTGAACGATCCGACCGCGTAGATGAGCGGCCCGAGCCAGGTCAGGCGGACCGTGCTGAGCCAGACCAGCAGCGGCCTGATGAACGGGACGTCCGTCTTGGCAGGATCCGCGGCGGTCAGGAAGCTGAACGCTTTCGTGTGCAGCGCCTGGGCCAGGATCTCGTCCTTCGAGAAGAAGCCGGAGAGCGGCAGGATGCCGGTGATGGCGATGGTCGCGATCAGGAA
>Ga0137409_10009051_pt1 | contig 10153 bp, 8 predicted proteins | sample CZODoug1_16funga_FD_122059 | JGI IMG/M metagenome (GOLD analysis project Ga0137409, IMG submission 122059) | Vadose zone soil fungal communities from Angelo Coast Range Reserve, California, USA - CZODoug1_16fungal (Hybrid Assembly) | ecosystem: Environmental > Terrestrial > Soil > Vadose zone...
TGCAAAAGCCGTGGCAAATCGCGGCGATCGCGGGCAAGTCCGAAGAGGTGAAGCAAAAGCTCGACGAAATTGCGAAGCGCGCGGGCAACCTGCCGGGGGGCGCGCCGCGTCTGTGCCCCGTGGGCTTTACCAAAGAGATGGACCAGTACATGGCTGCTGCGGATTTGCTCGTGGGCAAAGCGGGCGGTTTGACGACGTCTGAAGCACTCGCGCGTGCGCTGCCCATGGCGCTGATCGAACCGATCCCCGGCCAGGAGGAACGCAACGCGGATCATTTGCTGGAAGAGGGCGCCGCGATCCGCTGCAACAATCTGCCCGCGGCTGCGTGGAAAATCGCGGGCCTGGTGGACGATGCGGAGCGCCTGGTGCGCATGAAAGATGCAGCACGCAAGTTGGGGCGTCCGAATGCCGCCAGCGAAATCGCGGCGGACGCGCTGAAGCTGTTACACTGAAAATCGAAAGGCTCAGACCAGAAAAAGCCAGTTCATGCGACGAAATACTCTGCTCATTGACGCCGACGATACGCTCTGGGAGAACAATGTCTTCTTCGAGAAGCTGATCGAAGATTTCATCACGCTCGTTGAGCCAAGCGGATTTACCCGCGCATATATCCGCCACATTTTGAACGAAACCGAACGCAAAAACATACGACAATACGGCTACGGCGTGCGCAGCTTTGGCCGTTCGCTCGAAGAAACGTATATGAAGCTGGCCGAGCATCAAGCCAAGCGGGAAACTCTTGCAGAAATTCACAATCGCGTCGTGGATCTCGAACGCACGCCGCCGAAAATTCTCGATGGCGTGCCGGAAACACTCGCTTATCTCACAGAGCGCCACCGCCTGATTCTTTTCACAAAAGGTGAGCCTGCGGAACAATCCGCCAAAGTGCAACGCTCAGGATTGCAGGGATTTTTCGAAGCGATCGAAATCGTGCACGAAAAAGACTCGGTCACCTATGCGAGTCTGGTAAGCAAACACAAGATTGTGAAATCGCAAGGCTGGATGATCGGCAACAGCCCGCGCAGCGACATCAACCCGGCGCTGAAAGTCGGACTGAACGCTGTTTACATTCCGCACCAGCATACCTGGCACATGGAACACGAACCCGTCATGGCCGGCTCCGGCAAACTCGTCATCCTCCCTGGCTTCCGTGAGCTTCGCAGCCACTTTTAACTTCAACAGCGGGCCGTTTCCGGTTAGCATCAATCGGGACTTGGGAAATGGGAGACGAGCGGTTTTAAAACCTGGCCCAAAATTCCAGCTGCAACTGGCAGGCACGCACAATTCTAATTCCGCGGAAGCAACGCGGGTAATTGAGCTGTGTTGTACGCCCAACCCGCCAACACTTCCGCTTGATGAACCATTCCATCTTCCTTGAACTTCTCGAAAGTATCCGCTTGTGTGTGGTGGGTTGGTCGTAATCTCTCTGGTTACCGATGAGCGAAAATCCGGGAACACCGACGTCGTTGTAGGGCGCGTAGTCGCTGCCGTAATATCGCTCCATCCACGGCTGAACCAAGTCCAGATCTGCGAGCGGCGTCAAAGTGGCATCGACTGGGATGAACACACACAAATCATTGAATTTAGAGCTTTTTTGTTTTCAATCACTTACGCACTCTTTGCTAAGAAGAAAATCTTATCTTTTTCTTTTCCAATCGTTTCCGCACTCTTTATCAAAATACCGGGGTGTGGGGTTATTCTTCCCATATTGGCACTTGTCTCCGGATGCGGGCGCTTGAACCATAGACCCCTGAGGACACTCAAATGAGCACGGCAACCGCACCGCAAGCCACACCAACAACTGACTGGCGCCAGGAATGGTTCGAGTTTGAAAACGCCACGTACTTGAATCTCGCCGGCATGGCGCCTATGCCGAAAGTTTCACTGAAGGCCGTGCAGGCAGCGCTCGATGCGAAGAAATTTCCTCATCACAAGCCGGACTCCACTTTTTTTGAAGTGCCGAATCGCCTCCGGGCCAACCTCGCGCAAATGATCGGCGCAAAGCCCGACGAAATCGCGCTGACCACCGGCGCCAGCAACGGCGCAGCCGCCGTGGCTTACGCGATTACCTGGAAGCCCGGCGACGAGATTCTCACTTCCAAAGCGGAATTCCCGCTGCAGTACACCATCTGGAAGCCGATGGAAGAACGCGAAGGAATTTCCGCAAAAATCGTCGCGCCGAGCGGGAAATTTTTAACAGCCGATGATCTAATCGCAGCGCTCACCCCGCGCACGCGGCTCGTTTCCATCAGCCACGTGCGATTCGACGACGGCTCGATGCTGGATGTGGCACGCCTCGCTGAGGCGTGCCACAAACAAGGCACGCTGCTGCTGCTTGACGTAAGTCAAAGCTGCGGCGCGGTTCCGATGGACGCTGCGAAACTCGGCGCGGACTTCCTCATCTGCGCGGGATACAAGTGGCTCCTCGGCGCCTTCGGAACCGGATTCTTCTGGATCAAGAGCGAGCTTCTCGCTTCCGTGCGCCCTGCGCCGTTTTACTGGATGGCCGTCGCGGGTTCGGCCAATTTCGCAAAACTCGATTTCGCCAATCCAAAGCCGGCCGAAAGCGCGAGCCGCTGGGATACTCCGGAATGGGCCAGCCATTTCAATTTCAACCTGGCCGCGCTTGATGCGTCGGTTGAATTTGTTTTGCGCGCTGGAGCGGAAACGGTGCGAGCGCACAATCACGCGCTGATTGATTCTCTCCTGTCGCGTTTGCCGGCGGATCGCTGTGTCGCCGCGAGTCCACTCGATAAAAATCAGCGCGGACCTTACGGCTGCTTCGTCGCGCGAACGCCGGAAAAAACGGCGGAACTTTACGCGAAGCTGCGCGATGAAAATGTTTTCGTCAGCTTGCGCGAATCGAAAATTCGCGTGTCGCCCTATCTCTTCAACACGATTCAGGACATCGACCGCCTGATCTCCGTAATCACCACGTGAGCCCGCATGAGTGAAAACAAATCCTGGCCAAAGATTGCGGTTGTAGGTGCGGGCGCTGTTGGCGGTTATTTTGGCGGAATGCTTGCTCGCGCTGGAGCACCTGTCGTTTTCATTGGCCGCCCTGCGTTTGTCGCGGCGGTGCAGAAAGACGGCTTGCTCCTGGACACCACACAATTCAAAGAGCGCGTACCCGTTACTGCCTCCGCGGATCTCTCCGCCGCGCGCGACGCTGAAGTCGTTTTGTTTTGCGTGAAAACGACGGACACGGCCACGACGTCGCAGGCACTTGCTAAGATTCTCGCGCCCGGGGCAGTTCTGGTAAGCATGCAAAACGGCGCGGACAACGCCGAGCAGATTCTCGCCGCTTCCGGCATGGAGGCGCTCGGGGCTGCCGTTTATGTAGCTGGCTCCGTGCCCGCGCCTGGCACCGTGAAGCACGTCGGCCGTGGCGATATCGTCCTCGGACCAGAAAATGAGAAAACACGCTCCATCGCAGAAATGTTCACGCGCGCGAAAGTTCCTTGCCGCATTTCTGAAAATTTGATCGGTGAACTTTGGACCAAACTCGTCTGGAATTGCGCGCTGAATGCACTTTCCGCGCTCGGCAAAGTGACGTACGGCGAAATCATTGCCAGCGCCGACGCAAAGCAACTGCTCGAAGGCACTGTTTACGAAGTGCTCGCGGTTGCTCGCGCGGCGGGAATTCAGCCGCCAGGGTTGGAGGATCCAAAAGTGGCGCTCGCGGGCGCATACAAAATCGCGGAGCAGATGAGTGCAACGCGTAGCTCTACCGCACAGGACATGATGCGCGGCAAACGTACCGAAATCGATTCGCTAAACGGGTTTATTGCGCGCAAGGGCCGCGAACTCGGTGTGCCGACTCCTCTAAATCATGCCCTGTACGCGCTCGTGAAATTGGCGGAGGCCTCTTCGCAGCTATAGAATCTAACGGTCAGCTTCTTGCTGTTTCGTAAACCGTCCGAACACGAATCCTTGACTGCCTTGGCGTCGCGAACTTAGTCTTATTTCAGGGTCCAGCTTAGCCCTAAGCGAATTTCGATACATGCAAACACGCAACTGCCCTTTTTGTGGAAAGCCTGTCGGGCCCACGCTCAATCATTGTCCGTTCTGTCGCGAAGCAATTCCACAGGCGATCGGTCTTAAGAATTTGCACGGCGCAGAAGGTAGAAAATACATGCGCCGCGGGTTCCTGTACGCACTACTGGCGGGAATTATTTATTACTTCGCTGGCGGATACAGCGGAATGAATTTGCCCGTTCCCATTCCTCCCGCAGTCTCGCAATATCTCGCTCCGCTTTTGTTTGTGGCTGGCCTGGGCCTGGTACTTTACGGCTTGTTTTTGTACATGCGAGGATGATGCCGCGCCGCCCTCTTCGTGCGTCACGAAATCCGCTCTCGCAAATGCCCGGCTTTCTCGGATAAACTCGACCATTAGCCATGAGCAAACTTTCCCGCCGTTCTCTATTGAAAACCGCAATCTCCGGGGCCACGGCCTTATCGCTGCCGGCACTCACCTCTTCGTCCGGTTTGTCCGCGATGCAGGAAGTTCACGCAACGCCTCGCAAAGGCCGCATCAAGCAGTCCGCTTCCCGCTGGTGCTACAAAAATATTCTTCTCGATGAACTCTGCAAGCGCGGCGCGGAGATGGGCTTGAAAGCCATTGATCTGCTCGAACTCGCGGAATGGGACGTGCCTCGGCGCTACGGCCTGATTTGTAGCATGGCCTACGCCGGCGGCGGCGACATTCCACATGCGATGAACCGCGTGGAAAATCACGAAAAAATCGAGCAGGCCTTCCGAAAAAATATCCCTCTCGCTGCGAAAGCGGGAGTGACAAATGTGATTACGTTTTCGGGGAATCGCGCCGGAATGTCCGACGAAGAAGGTGCAAGAAACACTGTCGCCGGGCTGAATCGCGTAAAAAAAATCGCGGAAGACAGCAGCGTGACGATTTGCCTGGAACTTCTCAACAGCAAAGTCGATCACAAGGATTACATGTGCGACCACACGCCGTGGGGTGTGGAGCTCTGCCAGCGCGTCGGCTCGGAGCGCTTCAAGCTGCTCTATGACATTTACCACATGCAAATCATGGAAGGCGACCTGATCCGCACCATTCAAGACAACATCAAGTGGCTCGGCCACTTCCACACCGGCGGAGTTCCCGGCCGCCACGAACTCGACAACACGCAGGAAGTCCATTGGGACGCCGTAATGCGCGGAATCGCGAGCACGCCATACACCGGCTACGTCGCGCACGAATTCGTTCCCACGCGCGACCCGCTCACTTCCCTGCGCGAGGCCGTCGATTTGTGTGACGTGTAGGAGAAAAAAAGAGGAACACAGCCACAGAGAGAAGAGCACAGAGTGCACAGAGAATTGAGGGACGGCGGTGATTCACCGGGGAGAGCCAGGCAAGCACCGCGCAGCGGCGCGCTTCAGAAAGCGGGCCCTACAAAGACCTACAACGGCTTTCTAGCTGTAGAAAGGTGCGCGAAACGCTAGGATTTTTTTTGCGTCGAAAATACGAAAAAAGCACGGAAAAAATCAGCGCGCGATTTTTTTTAGTGCGTGGGCGGCGTACGAAATGGAATGTGCGCGATCACTTCCACTTCCTCGACTTCGCCCTGTTTTTCCGCAGGGCGGAATTTCCACTGCGCAAACGCCTTCATCGCATTCGCATCCAGTTGCTCGTCAACGCCCCTCACAAGTTGGATGCTGTCTACCGATCCGTCGCGCCGAATCACTCCGTACAAAACAACTTCCCCTTCGACGTGATCCGCAATCAGCGTCTGCGGATATTTCGGATCCACTTTGCGAATTGGCTGCGGCGAAATCAATTCGTCTGTCGCAGCAACGTGTCTGGTCATGCCACCCAGCTCTGAAAAATTCAGAATCCAGCTTCCCGTGGAGCTATTCAGATTCGGCATGTTCACGTGCAGGGTGTAAACGCGTTTTGAAGCAAAAATCGCTTCCGGCTTTGCTCCCGGCGCAAGGTCCGCAAAATTCGGCGGAGCCGTCCGCGCCGGCGGTTCTTCTGCCGGAGTATCGCGCGTCGCGCGCGTTGCGTTTGGTCTTGCTCCAGAAAGATCGAGCTTCGGTTTCGCGCCGCCTAGTCCAGAAGTGTTACTGATCGGATTTCCTCCGCTAATGCTCACGCCGACGTCATTTTTTCCCGAACCGCTCCCCGTGCCGGAACCGCCGCCGCTTGTGTGATCTCCGTTTGCTCCGCCATTTGAATTTGGCGGCGTATTTGGCGTTCCACCCGGCACGCCGCGCTGTTTTCCTTCCGGCGTGATTGCAATTCGCGCTGCAGTATTTCCCTGCGGAGGATTTGCCGGCGCAACCGGTCCGGGCGTTGCAGACAGTGCGACCAGACTCGAAGCCGCGCCGTTTGACGGCTGCTGCGATGCATTCAACTCCGGCGCCGACGCCGTCTCGCCGTCCTGTTTGCGATTCGCAAGCCGCGGTGCAGCTCCCGCGTTCAATTCGAGCTTTGGCCGCTCCGGTATGTTTTGATTTGCCGCAAGCGTCAAATCACTCGGCCGCACTTCGTTATTCTGCACGTCGGGGACAGGCGCGGTAACGTCCGTTGCAACGGCTTTGCGCTGCTTCGGCTTCAGACTCTTCAGCACTCGTTCACTGATTTCGAGACGCGGCTTCGCAGGCATGGCATTCGGCGCAACCTGCACGATGTTCGGCATATCAGGCATGAGATTTGGCGCGATTTGCGGAGCATTGGGATTGATCAATGTCTGCCGCGGATGATTTGGATGCGCGGGGGCAGTGAAAATTCTTTGCCGCGGATGAAACGCGTCCGCGCCTGCCGCGGGTAGCGGCTTTGCCGGATCGCCGTGCGGTGCAGGCTTTGGCTTGTTGCCCGGCATGTTGAGCAGCGGCAAATCTTCAACCGGCCCCGACCACGTAAGAATCGTGTTGTCGAACGCGTGATTGACTTGCGGCGCAGAAAATTGCGCAGAGGGCAGCGCCAAAAAAAGAAGATGCCACAAGGCAGCAGCGGCAACGGCGCGGCGCGGAAATTTCTTTTCAACCCACGCGTCCTTGAAAAAACTTGCCGTCAGAAATTTTCGCGATTCCGCCGTCCGGCTGAAAGCCGCAGCCGCGCTACTCGAAAAACTCTGCCGAAACGCGCCCCAACTCACTTCGAGTTGCGGCTCGGCGGCTCCGGGCAAATGGACCACCGGCGGGGCCGGATTGGCTTGTCCCAGAAGATCGAACGCAGTACTGGCCTGAATCGTAGACATGAATCCTCAATTATACCGCGGGAGGGGCGGGGAACCCGGTCTTAGCGTTAGAAAGCAGCGGGTCAATTTGAATTTCGGCCCACTGGGCAAAACAAGATAGATGACTGCCGCGGGCGCGGGGTTTGCCCGAGAATGAATCTTTCTAGGCGGCTTCGCTTTCCAGGCAAAAAAAGCTCAAGGCCGCGTCGCCTTGTTTCAGGACGCGATAGCGCTTCAGAGCGCCGAAAGATTCCGCAAGATCGACTGTTTTCCTGTGTTCAGCGATAACGATTGAGTCCAGCGAAATCAGCTTTGAATCCCCGAGCTTGCTCATGGAAGTTTCGTATTCGCGTTCCAGCGCGTAGGGCGGGTCAAGAAAAACAAAACCGAAAGGCTGCTGCGGCCATTTAGCGAGTTTCTGCAAAGCGGTGCCAGCGTCAGAAGAAATCACTTCGGCACCGGTGTGAATTTTCAGGGACGCGAGATTTTCCCGAATCAATTTCGCGGCCGGTGCATGGTTTTCGACAAAGACGGCTTCTTCGGCACCGCGGCTCAACGCCTCGATGCCAACGGCGCCTGTGCCCGCGTAGAGATCGAGAAAACGGGAGCCCTCCACCGATGGCCCAAGAACATTAAACAAAGTTTCGCGCAAATAGTCGCTGGTGGGGCGAAGAGCAAGCCCTTTCAAACTCTTTAGAATGCGGCTGCGGTAAGTTCCGGCAATAATGCGCATGTCTTATCCGATGCGCGCCAGATGATATCGGCGCTGCCAGTGCGGCGGCAGCGCCCGCAAAATTTGCTTCAGTTCGTCGCCGGAAGAGGGGCTTTCCACCAGCGCAAATGCTTCCTTCCGTGCCATATCCAAAATCTCGCGATCCCGGAGAGGGTTTGCAATATGAAACCCCAAATCTCCCGATTGCCGCGTTCCAAAAAATTCTCCCGGTCCGCGCAGGAGCAAATCCGTTTCGGCGATCTCGAATCCGTTTGCGGTGCGAACCATTGTTTCAAGGCGGGCTTTCGCGTTTTCGGTCATGCGAGGAGTAGTGACAAGAATGCAGTAAGATTTTTCCGCGCCGCGTCCAATGCGTCCACGCAATTGATGCAGCTGCGACAATCCGAACCGCTCCGAGTGCTCGATCACCATAACAGTCGCGTTCGGGACGTCTACCCCGACTTCCACCACGGTTGTCGCCACCAAGATCTGAATTTCGTTGAGCCGAAACTTCAGCATAACGATTTCTTTTTCTTCACTGGAGAGGCGGCCGTGCAGCAAGCCGAGCTTCAGCTTCGGAAAAACTTGTTTCGAAAGCCGCTCGCACTCCTCCATCGCCGCTTTCAGCTCCAGCTTCGATTCCTCAATCACGGGATAGACGATGTACGCCTGATGTCCCGCAGCAATTTCGCTTCGCAGTGATTCCCAAACGCCCGGCAAATTCTGTTCGCTCGTCATGCGCGTCACAATCGGCGTACGTCCCGGCGGCAACTCGTCAATCACCGAAACATCGAGGTCCCCGTACAAAGTCAGTGAAAGTGTGCGCGGAATCGGCGTCGCCGTGAGCACCAGCACATGCGGTGCATGACCGTGGGACGCGGCCTTATCCATCAATCGCTTCCGCTGGAGCACCCCGAAGCGATGCTGCTCATCAATCGCCACAAATGCCAGTTTCGCAAAAATCACATTGTCTTCAATCAACGCATGCGTTCCAATTACTAGCTGCGCTTCGCCGCTCGCGATGCGCGCCAGCGCCGCCGTCTTATCCGCAAATTTCATCCCGCTGATGAGCACCTCGACTTTGTAACCAGCCTTCTCCAGAATCCGGCGCGCGGAAAGAAAATGCTGCACCGCCAGAATTTCCGTCGGCGCCATCAGCGCCGCCTGGCATCCGTTCTCTATGGCAATCACCGCGGCCTGCAGGGCCACAATCGTCTTTCCACTTCCAACGTCACCTTGCAACAACCGGTTCATCGGTGTCTTCTTTTCCAAATCCGCCGCAATCTCCGCTACCACTTTCTTCTGCGCCGCCGTCGGTTTGAACGGTAAAATCCGCTTCAACGCGTCGCGCACAGAATCCTCTCGCACACGAAATGCAATCGCGTTTTCCTTCCGCGTCGCGCGCCGGTCGAGCGCCAGGCTCAACTGGTATAAAAACAGTTCCTCAAAAATCAGCCGCTGCTGCGCCGGAGAACGAAACTGATTCAGAGCATCCAGCGATTCTTCCGGCGGCGGAAAATGCGTCTGAATCACCGCATCGCGGTGCGAAGGGAAGTTCAGCTTCGCGCGCAACGCAGCCGGCAATACATCGGACATCCGCGGATCGAGCTGCTGCAACCCTCCATAAATCGCCCGGCGAATCGCCCGCGAGCCAACCGTCCCAATCGCCTCATAAATCGGGACAATCCGCCCGACTTCGGTCGAATCCAGCCCATCGCTGCTGATGGGCTCCATCTGCGGATTCACCATCTCAATCCGCGCAGGCCGCTGTTTATCCACTTCCGCCTTGCCGTGCAAAATCAGCTGCTGACCGGGCTTCAGTCGGCTTTCCAGATACCCGCCATGAAAAAATTTGCACGGAAGCGATCCCGTTTCATCCTGCACCAGCAAGTGATAGATCGCGTGGCGCCCGCGCTTCGTTCGAATCGCCTGCCCGCTCGCTACAGTCACACGCAGCGTGAACACCGCATTCGGTCGCACATCTTTCACATGGGAAAATTTGATCCGGTCCTCATACCGAAACGGCAAATAGGCGAGCAAATTCTCGAGCGTATGAATCCCGCGCTTCGCCAGCAGCTCCGCGCGCTGCGGGCCCACGCCTTTAATCATCTGCACGGGAGATTGCAGTCCACCGGACATAAGCATCTTTTATATCATTACCGAACACGATGAGCCGGATTGGAGATAACTTGCGCCCGCCCCATGCGTATTACTACAGTGAAGACTCCGCAGGTCTCGT